>Ga0160420_100180_pt1 | contig 35904 bp, 31 predicted proteins | sample CelAP2metagpilot_FD_108197 | JGI IMG/M metagenome (GOLD analysis project Ga0160420, IMG submission 108197) | Phycosphere-associated microbial communities from algal ponds in Kailua-Kona, Hawaii, USA - Cellana AP2-5-5 metagenome pilot | ecosystem: Engineered > Artificial ecosystem > Aquaculture >...
CGTCTGCTCCGAGGCGTGGCACAAGATCCCGACCTTGGCAATGACCCTGCCATCGAGGACAACGCATTAAATGAATACATTGATGATAATAATACAATACTACATCGAGCCGGCTGGGATCCTGCATGGCAAAGGTGACACTAGCGGCGCCGACGACGACGATGACTATGTCACAGGCGACCCTCTGCGTCCTCTTGAACGAGGCAGAGGAGGAGGTCATGGGCGGGCCATCCGAGGACTTTGTTGGTGTGACACCTGTGAACAGTTCGTGTACCGGGACGGCAATGGGGCACGTAACACCCTACGGGGGTACAGGAGTATGGTCCGTGGGGAAGCTCGTCCCTATGATCTTCGGTTTGGTCAACCGCGGCAAGATATGCGGACACTCTATGTGTAGCGTTCCCGCTGACCTCCTCTTTCATCCTCCTTCCCCTTCTCCTCCTGGCCTGTGTGGGCCGTCCGGGGACTTTGCCTGATCGAAAAATCTATCAAAGTCGCTAGAAAAACTCGGACAAGGAAATAAGGGGTGAATAGGCAACATTTTATTGTTGGAAGGCTCCCCCTCGTATGCAAGTCCTCGAAGACGCAGGTTGCATGCGATAGTTCTAGAGGGATGTAGGAACGCCAAAAAGAACTAAGCAAACAAACTTAATGTTTTTTTAATAGCCAGGTGATCATTTTTGCATGATAGCAACGATAAAATTGGACGCAAAAGAAGGTGTCTTGCTTTTCAGGCCGCACGCAGGTATAGGGGGGGTGACCGGGACTGGGTGAGCAAGAGGAAGTAAGTAATACCTTCTCATGGCCAGAAAGCCCTGACAGGGTGCACAGAGGCGCTTGTGGGTTTGGGCTTCACTCCCTTTAGCATTTAGAGGGCTGGCTTAAATCGTACAAGCTGGCCGCCGTGACGTACCGCCCTATAACCGTTTCCGGGGCCCCACTCTTCCATGAACTGATGCATGCAGGTATAGGGGGGAATTCTGGACTTTCAACATCCTTTGATTAGAATTTTCCCAGCCAACAAACAATGCCCTTCATACCCTTATGAGGGAGGCTTACTAACAAGACTAATTACTTTTATGGAAAAAATAATTTGTTGTTACTTTTTTGCCTAGGCTTGCTTGGTTTCTGTCCCTCAAGTCTTTCACTCCTCCATCTCTTCATTCCCATTCCTCCCGAACCCCCTGCCATACCAGATCCTCCTGAACGAGTCCCAGAAACTCAGCCCAAGGATCGCCTGCGGTGCCATCCTGAAGTATGCAGCCCCCGCCCCCTTGTACATTCCATGGAAGAATCCTTCTTTTTCCACCACCCTTGTAAAACAATCCACAAACCCCCTGTAATAAATTCCCCTTCCTCTTTCATCCGTTGGCTGATTATACAGCCGCGTCCTCACCACATCCAATGGCTCCATAAACAAAATGATATTCACGCTTGAAAGTAATGATGCCAGTACAGGGACCCATCCCTCATCCACCCATCCCCACTTCCGAACCGCCTCTTTGATATACGAAAAGGTAGACAGCTGCAATGCGGATCCCAGCATCAGTCGCGGCACCGCTCCCTCCACCCCTCGCCACAAGCCTCTGTAACCATGTTGCATGTGTATTTCTCTTAAGGCCTGATAAGTCGAGGTATGGTGATGTTGATGTCCAACAGCAATAGCTTGTAGTGCGCGTGATTGTAATTGCGTTTTGACGAGGTAGAGGGGACTACCCACAACCCCACCCAAAGCTCCACCCAATGCTCCAGCCAATGCGGAGCGGGCCAGCTTGCCGCCACCACTGTTGCTACTAATGCCACTACTACTGCTATTGGAGCTGCCACTACTCATGGTTCTCATGCTACGAGTATGTCCTCCTTGTTCTCTCGTCCTCATTTCGTTATCGGCGGTCACTCCGCGGTTGACGAGCGTTTGGAACGTGCCCAGCCTTACCCCGTTCATTACAAATTGGTAAAGGATCGCGGGTCCCAATCCCTTTTGTAAGGCCAGGATGCCCTCGACCCGCATAATGGTCCAAGCGGCATGGAGGAAGTTACGGTAGTGGACTTGGTAGGTGCCTTTGCTCTTGAGTTCACCTTGGAGTTGCATTCGTACCTGGAGGGAGTGGGTGTGGGGAAGGAGGGAAGGAAATAAAATGAATGGGACTTGAGGGAACTAAAATAGGCGGGCGAGAGGACTTGGATAGAGACAAATAGACGAAAAGCATACATTTCTGATAGTACCTTGAGCACATCAAACGGGTTGCTGAATAGGCATGCCACACTTGTCGAGACGCCGCCGAGCAAGAATTCTTGAAGCCATGTCTTCTGGTGTTCCGGCCGGCCCCGCTTCCTCTTCGTGATTGGCGTCGTAATTGTTGTTAATGGCGCCGACATGTCGGCTCGTTTTGGACTTTCGCGAAAGGGCCCCATCGCGTGAACTGTACGACGTGTTTGTGGTATTATTATTAGTTGACGTCTGAGAAATGCTTCTGCCGGGTATGAAAGAATGAGTTGAAGAACCTCCCCGTCCTTCCTTCGTACAAAGAAGTCAATTGTAATTCACATTTTCTTTCCGTTCATTATTTCATTCTTTATCCGCATGCTATCTTGTCCCTTGAATCCATGATTTCCCTTCCCCCCCTCCTACGCAGGCAAGAAGCGCAAGCACAACTGCTCAATCGTCAAAACCGCACCAGTGTCCAACAGCAACACAGTAACCAAATGCCGTCGGAAAGGCCCCGGCAAATGAACAAGCTGTAACCAATGATTGAATATCGGAACTATTTCAAGCGCCAGCATCATCAGGACGGCATACAAACCCACGGTAAACCTGCCGAGCATTTTATTCTCACCCAAACTCTGCATGAATGGATGCCCGCGATAGTTGGCCGTGAAAGTGTTCACCTGCGTCACAGCCGACAGGAGGAATATGGCCGTATTGACGAGATTGGGTCGAAACGGACCATCCGGGGCAATGCTGGGATCCTTGCTTGTTAGTTTCATCAGCGGCTTCGCCCTCTCCAGCGTATTCACTAGACACCCTAAGTGAACCAAAAATTGCAGCGCGATCGACACACAAACTTGCGCGCAAAAAATACGAGCAGGCGGCCTCTCAGCCGACAAGCGTTCCAACGGCTCAGCGCGACTCACGAAGAAGAACAATGCTGCAACAGCCAGTCCCAGAGCAGTCATTTGCAGATCGCCTTGCTTGACACCGAAGAGGTAAAGGGACGAGAGCATGTATGCGGAGACCAGGCAGTTCAATGCCAGAATCTTGTAAACCTGCAAGGTTGTCACCAATGTGCATCGCCCCTGACGCACCACCGCCAACACACACTCCACCGACGTCCGTTTTGCCGTGAATGGAGACGCAATCGACGCATCTCCCAATTGCACAATCGCTGGGTCCTTCTCCTGCTCCCGGAGCTCCGCCAAAATCTGCGCCATCTGTGAAATTTCTTCCTCCGACGACCCTCCCCCACTCAAACCTGCTGCTGCTTGCACCTGCGCTCGAGAAGCATTTCCCTTTTTCCCTGCACCCATTGCAGCCAACTTGAATTCATATTTGGCACTAGTGGCCTCTGTGCGCTTTTCGAGCTCCGGTGAATTGATTATGGAAACGCCGACATGGGCTTGCTTTAAGGCCCCTACGTCATTTGTCCCATCTCCACACATCAACGTCACATCCCCTGCTTCGTTCAGGGAAGCAATAAGCATTTCTTTTTGGTCGGGGGCGACGCGGGCGAAGACCACGACGTGCGGACAGATTTTAGAGAGCCAACGGAGGGTTTCCCGAGACATGCTCCCTGCTCGACTGTTGCTGGAGGTGGTCGTGGCACCGTTGATGCTGCTGTCTAATCCCTCTTTCTCCGCTGTGAACAATGCCGCGGAGGTGTGGGAGGACGAGGAGAAGGAACGCGCCTCTCTTTCCACAAGATCAGCTAATGCCTCGCCTCCCACACACAAAGAAAACTTCTCCGCCAAACTCCTCATCTCCTCTGCCCTGAACGGGATAAATCTCGCTCCTTCTCTCCCTTTCCCGTCCCCCTCGTGCTTCACCACCTCCTCCACCATATTCGCCATAGGCTCCCATCCCATCTCCCCCCTCCTGCCCTTCTTCCCTTCTTTCCCCCCGCTCATCCTCCTACGAACCAACTGCAACGTCCTCTCTGGTCCGTGTGGTACCATTCTAATCTGCCTCGCTACCTCGGCTGCTGTTAAGGCAGAGTCCCCCGTTATCATCACAGTACGATGTCTGGATTCGCGCAGCGCCTTGATCACGCCCCCCGTATCTTTTTTCAAGGGACAGTCAACAATTAATAGACCAGCAAGGTGCAACTTCTCCTCCACATCTTCTCGGGAGAAATGGCGGACAGTCTCATATTGGGTCTCAGGGGGCAGGATGCGATATGCAAGGGCAAGCACACGACGACCGCGGCCCATGTGGTAGAGGTAGGTGGAGGTGTAGTGGGGGGGCACGGTGGAAAGAAGAGGGCGAATTGCTTCGGGGGCGCCTTTAGTGAGGATGAGGAGCTGTTGTTGATGGGAAGAAGAATGGGGCGAAGCGGAGGGCAAGGAGCGGGAGGCAAGGACGGACATCCGACGCAGGGTGGAGTTGAACGGATATCGATGGTGAAGCCTAATAGGGGCAAGATCCTCATTCATCTCCCCTCTCTCCGCCTTTCCTTGTTGTTGTTGCTTTTGCTGCTGCTGCTGCTGGCGCGTCGATGTCGACGTCGGGTTCGGCATAACAGCGTCCCCATTGCTCGCAACCATCCAGCCTAACCCATCCACTGCTGCACACTCCATCGGGTCACCAGCTACCCTCCCCTCGACCGTCATCAACGAATGACAAGCCACCAACACCCATAATGCCGGCCCGGCCACTTGATCAGGGGAAAGTATCGTTTCCTCCACCACCTTCTTCTTTCCTCCATTCCCACTTGTACCTCCATTGACGATGATGCTACCATCTTTTCCTCCCTCCAGCTCTCCCTCCTTTCCACTGCTGTCGCTAACGAGCGGCACCACTCCTCGCAAGACTAAGTCGTCCGACGTCAGGGTCCCTGTTTTGTCGAAACAACACACGGTGACCTTGCCTGCGTATGGTATCCGAAACGGCTCTGTGCAGTAAACCAAACTCTTCGTCAGCGCTGCGAGCGAGTTGGTCACAGCGAGAGAAAGCTCCATGGGTAGCTCAGGGGGCACAACCGAGGTTATAATCATGATGCAATGCAAGAGCAGTTTGAACCGATTCCGGCTTTCGTCCTTCAGGCCCTCAAGGAGGACTATCCCGGAGGCAACCACGGCGAAGAGGAGGAGAATACCAATAAATACGGCTGTTTCAGCCGAACCGGCTGTGACCCGACGCGTGGCGAATATGATGGTCCTCATCAATTGGCCTTGGCTTGTCTCAAACCCCGTTCGGAGGACGAAGGCGACCGCCCCTCCCTTGTCTGGTGGTGCAGGAACACTGCCGCTGCTGCTGCTGCCGCCGCTCCTGCTGCTGTTGGTGGCTTGCTTGGTGCCACCCAATTGTAAGATCTTGGTCCCTCCAAATACAACGTGGGACCGTACTTCAGCGTCCACCGACACGCCAGGACCCAGAGAAAACAACGGCGATGGCGCCAAACCATACTCCTGCTCCTCCTCCTCCTCCACCTCTTCTTCGACCTTCCCCTTCCCCTTCTTCTTCCTGTTCCTGCCACTTTTGCCACTACTACCATTACTACAGCTACTCCATCTGCTATTTTCTATCTCCAAAAACTCCTTCAATTGCGGAGTGCTCTCCCCCGTTAACATCGCCTCGTTCACAATACATGTTCCGCTCAACAACAATAAGTCACACGGCACCAGACGCTCCGATGGCGTCGCCTCCTCCTGCTCTGGTGGTGGTGGTGGTGGTGGTTGATAGCCTGCCCTTCGACGCGCTCCTCCTCCCCTGCCCTTAAACTTGGCTAGCGATCCTCCTCCTGCCGCTGCTCGTCGTTTGGGGCCACGTCCCGCTTCTTCCTCCTCTTCCTCTGCATCGGCCCCAGAAGAAGGGTGAGCATTCATCCTCCCTAGTGAGATCAAATCGCCTGGAAGGAGGTCTTCACTGGAAAGGAGGCGCCAGCGCTCTCCCCTGTAGCACCAGACACGATAAGGAGGCCGACGCATGGAACGAAGCATTTCCAAGGACCTTTGCCGCTGATAGCAAACAGTCGACTCAAACACCACGAGCAAAACAAGGGTAAATAAAGAGTAGTACCAATACTCATCCAGACTCCACAACAACACGCACAATACCTGGAAAACAAAAAACGGAGCCACAGCATGTTCCTTGAAGAGGTCCCGAAAGGGAGGAAGAGGGATGTCAAACACATTTTCACCCCACAGTCGCGTGGCCAATTTCACCTCCCCTTCTTCTGCATACCCCTGTCGTTGCAGGAAATGGTGGACGAGCCCCGTGGTCGGGTAAGACAAGCGCGTAAATTCATGAGCAGTCGCCATCCGGTCCCAATAACAAAAGTGGGTTTTCTGGAAGCTGAACCGCGCGAAAGGCAAGCGGTGCTCTTGTCCCACTACTGTGATGCTCGTAATCGATGAATTCTCTGCACTCACTCTTTCATCGTCCACGCGCAGCAATGGCACCATCTCCTCTGACCCCGAGTTGGGCGGCGGACGGACACGGACGTGAGTGGCTTCACGTGCCGTTGAAACCCGCGCATACGAGACAGTCGCGTCGCAAGCCACAGACCAATGCGTTGAGAGGTGAGTGAGCAGGTGGGCCAACAACACCAAGGGCCAGACGATCAAGACCCAGAGGGGCGCTACGCCGCTGTCAGTACTAAGGCTGGTGGTGCTGGTGGTGCTGCTGCTAGTGCTGCTGCTTTGGTCCTCGCCTGCCTTTTCAGGTGAGAGAGGGGCAAAAACTCCCGCGACAAGGGCGACGTAGATGACGAGGAAGGGTAGAAAGTCGAGCCGCGCTCCCCCCAGGCGTACCTTATAGAGGCCGGCCCAGGCTACAGTCTCGCCCTTCATCCTGTGTTTGTGCATATGTAGAATGGGGTGGGTTGCGTTTGTGAGACTCAGAAGACAACTTCGGCAAGCGACGCTTCGGCGACAACTCGTCGACCTCCCCCCTCTCTTTAATGGCCCTCCACTGTCCTTCGTGTCTTGAGATCAAGCAAGAGCACATTTTGTTTTGGAATGGACGTTCCGCTGAAGGTTTATGATTGTATATCTGCTGTTGTTGGGGTTGCTGTGGCGAGGGATGGTGGTTTGAGAGGAAGAAAGGAGAGCGCGAAGGAGGAGAGAAGGTCATGACGGGAGAAATGTATCCAATTCTCGTACCTCCCTCCCACACAACCACAGCCGGAGCTATGGTGGTAAAGCGCAAACCCAGCCGGAAGGACAAGAGGCTACAAAAAAAGCTTCAACGTCTTGAGGACGAGCTGTCAAGCGACGAGGAAGAGCAGCCACCACATCCAAAACTCTCCCAGCCCTCCAAAGCAAACAAGCAAGAGAATGCTCGCAGCGCTGCGCCCGTAAGCCTGCTCAAGGAGGCAGCTGAGAGTGACGACGACGATGACGGGAATGATAACAAGGACAGTGTCGACAGCAGTAGTAGCGGTGATGCGGGGGAAGAAGGGGATGTGTCGGATGCCGGCAGGGAGAGTTTTGACGAGACGGATGGGTTGGGTGAAGATGACTTTTTAGGGAACGAGACCGCCAAGGCCGATGCTACCGAGAGCGGCATTGACCAGAAAGATGGAATGGCGGACGTCATGGCAAGAATTTTGAGCCAGGAGGTGAAAAAGAAGGCCCCTGTGCTGGCCAAGCGACGGACGCCGCTAATGAAAGACATGGAGAAGGAGAAGCGAGAGCGGCATCGCGCCAAGGAGGCGGCGGAGGAAAAACGCGCTGCGCTGAATCACCAGCTGTATGTGCCCGATCACAAGGATACGGAGCGGGAGAGGCAGTTGAGGCGAATTGCGACACGTGGGGTGGTGGCCTTGTTCAATGCCGTGACCAAAGCGAGGCAAGCGCAGGAGGACGGCGGCGATGCTGCTGCAGGTATGTTGTCATGTTTACATATTTTTTATCTTATCCTATGCATCCAACATAAGGATTATTTAATTGTATGGGAAATTGTCCATCCCATTTCTTCGATCCTTGGTATGAGAAGAGTACTCCTGTACAGAACTTTACCTCTTCCCCCACCCCCTTCAGCCCCCCGATCCCAAGCTTACGAATGAACCAGTGGTCTTGTGGAAAGCTCAATGTGATGATTGCCAAATTCAATGCATAGTTCACCTGAACTTCCCTTGATGATAAAGATGCGCCATCTTATCTTTCGCCCCTATCTGATACGACTTTCCAACAAGGCCAGGCCAAGTTTTCAAACGCATGCCTGTTCCCCGTTTTCATTTCATTCCCTCCGGCCATCATTTAGTTATCTATCCACTTTTCTTTCCGGCTCAACTCCTCCTTGTAGGGAAAGCCGGCGGCGGGGGAAAAGCCAAAGACATGTCCAAAAAAGACTTCTTGGAGATGCTGAAATCCTCGACCTCCAAGACTGGCAGTAGTGCTGCCAACAGCAGCAGCAGCAGCAGCAGCAGCAGTGTTAGTAGAAAAGGTGAACAAAAAAGGAAGGGAAGGAATCCCTTCCTTGATGAGACGCCGGGAGGGCAGGGCGGGGAGGAGGAAGCGGAGGCAAGTTGGGCTGCGATCCAGGATGATTACTTGATGACCGCCCCGAAGATTAACGACTATGGCTCCGAGGAAGAGGAGGGAGATATGGAAGGGGAGGGCATGATGAGTGAGTCAGAAGCAGAGTAGACGGAGGAGATGAACAGGGAGGGGAGAAAGAATGTGCAGAAAATAGTCAATAGGGAGGAAACGATACAACACAACAGTCTGGTCTGCCCCTTGGCAACCTCAGTGAGATTCTCAAGAACACTCTCAAGCGCTTGTTTGCTTTGTGAATTCAATTACTCGTCGAAATCGCATTTTGCATGGACACGTTTCCTCCTCCCTCATGTTCCACTTCCATTTCCTCTCCCTTTTTCTCCCAGACTGATCCCTCATCTCGATACCTCCTACTCTCTCAAACTCAAAATATCATCACTCTATCTGTACCTCTCTCCCTCCCTTTCTCCGGAGCGCTCTCCTCTTCTTCTAAAGCTTTTCCGGGTCCACAAACTGAGCCACGCCATACTTCCCCGTCACCATCCAATCTTTTGCATCCGCCTTAATTGCCCTCCCTACCTCCCCCTCCGCCATCCCACACCCCAACTCCGCCTTCAACGTCCTCAATGCTACAACTGGACAGGGGAAATACGAGGCCACCTCCTCAAACGGCGTGCCTAACTCCCACTCCCGATCCCCTAACAACCGTCTGTAATTGGCATCTCCCTTCACAAACGCCAACCTTGCCTTCTTCAAGTCCTCACTCACGTCTCTCGGACGCTCCCAAAACGGAAATGGCTGCGCCCAGTAATTATGCGCGTGTAATTCCCATTGACCTGTCTTCATATACGAGACCCAACGGTCTTTCGCGGCAAAGACGCCGGCAGCAGCGAGGTACTCGATTGTCTCCTGTACGTCTTTGTCCATCGCATCACTGACAAAGGTAGGGTGGCCCTTGGTATGAAATACCACCTTAGCGGCCAACCCGTGCACAAGCAACGCATCCGCCAGTAGCAAATCCGTGATCAGCTCGAATCCTGCATTATCCACAATGATGTCCACCCTCCCTCCCTCCTTCCCTCCTTCCTTCAAATGCGCTGCTACAGCGGGAAAATCGTCCGCGAGCAAATTAATCGAACTCGCCTCCAAGACGTTGGCGAAGATCTGGGCCTTATTTATAGCATCCGACTGTGAAGGCCACAGGCTCAAGTCCATCTTATTGCCCCAAAGAGAGGCAAAGAGCGCGAACCTGAGCCCGGTCTCTGGTTCACCTGCCTTGTGCACTTCCTCCGCACGAGCCGCCAGTTGCTGTGTTAATTCCAACGCCCCTTCAAGCCCCAGGCGTTTTTGATCCTTGAACGGGTCGTAGCCTGTTTGAAAATACCCAAAGATTTGGACGATGCGACGGTAAAAATAGAACTCCGTTACTAACCACGGGGCGTCCAACCAGTTGCTCTTCGCATAGGGGGCCATGATCTTCCCCCAGACGCTTACGTCAGGCCCACCATCGTTCTGAATTGGCGAGAGGGAGGACGTCTGTGGAGTTGATAGTTCTTGTTTGAGCTGGTCGAGCTGGGCTTTGATGTTGGCCCCCTCGGGGGTGGAGAGAAGGGCGTCGTTCTCGGCGTAGATCCGAACAAGGATGTCGTCGCGGATGCGGCGAGACATGGTGTCATATGCCCAGGTGCCGGGTACATTAGACAGAATGATTGGGGGTAAAGTCGCACGAGGCTTTGTGGTGGACATGCCTTCAGCGGTAGGCGTGCTGATCATGGTCGGGGGTGCAAGACGATGACGACAGGAGGGGATAGGGCGAGGAGTTGCAGGGCAGGAGGTTGAACCGACAAAGGCAGCGGCAAAGGGGGCGAACAGAACAGCGGCCAGGCCAAGACTCACACAGGTCTCATGCATTGAGGTCCTATCATTGTGTTGGAAGAATGTCGGTGTGGATTCGGTGAGCATGCGGTATAAAATTTGGGGTTTTGTAGGGGTCGTGAGAAGCGGGCTAAACTGAATACTTTTTGTTGGGAGGATTTCCCTCGTGTGTAATCCTAAGAGGGGGCACACTGGTGTAACCATTTGTCTTGCATTTGTCTGTGCATGGGTTTCACGCTATAATTTTAGGATTGTAGGAATCAACAGAAAAGGTGGCCCATGCATTTCCAGGTCTATCTTTTTCTTTTTTTTGGGTGGTTTCCTTGTGTCGATTTTACTCTTCCTCTATCGTGCATATCTGAGCCCTCAACTTGTCTCTTCTTTGCTTGATCTAGTCATACTTGCCAATACTTGGTCTTTTTCTTGGTCTTTCGCCTTTTCAAAATCGTTCCATTTAATAAATGGGTTGGCGGCGTGTAGTCTTTTCCTTTATCTTTACTCCTCATTCTTTTTCGTTTCTTTCGATTGCTGCGGCTGCCATTGCTCCCTCTTGTCCCCCAGGGGCGGTGTTCATATGCCACGCACTGATTCTTTGACGTAATGGTGGAAATGGATAACTAACAACATAGAAAAACACTTTTTTGGAATTGGCACATACGCTAACAAAGTAATAGCCTCAATCCCGACCCCTTTCTCTATTATGAATATTACCTACGATTGTGACTGGCACTGCTGGTATCTGCCCTCATCGCCATCTACGCCACCTGCCCTCGCCTCTGACCCTTCACTGCACTTACATGCAGGTCCTTGGCCAAGGCCGCCCCGTTCTCCCTCAACCATGCCAAGGTCGCCGTGGGGATAATATCAGTGAAAGGCAACAGCTCCTCGATCAACCCGACGTAGTGGGCATAGGGGCTAGACTCACTGTACATCGCGTGCACACACACAGCAAACAAAGGTGCCCAGGCCAAATCAGTCATCTCCCCTAAAACAGGCAGTAGATAAGAGCTGCATCCAATCCCATCCAAAATGATCGACGTCACCAGCCGCTCCCATTTCCCCTTAGGCGCAAACGTCTTCGCCACCCTCAATGGAGAAGGTCTCGGGCCCGTCTCGTACAACAATTGCTGTCCTGTCGACGTCTGGGTCAATTTCCGGATGACCGGGTCCAATAACGCCTCGACTTTCACCCGACCCGCCCTCGAGGACAAGGCCAAAATGATCGAGGCGATAAACATCGTCAAACCTGCTACCAAACCCAACAGAATCAACGGCAAAAACACCGGCAACCCAATAGTGAGCGCCACCCCCATGAACGGAGACGCCGCCAGCAGCAGCACCGCGAAGGGCACCAACAATGGCAATGTCCACTTATTGGCGACATACGGCTGAGCCGCATGGCCCGCAGCCACCGCTCCATCCAAAGTTCGGTCGACGGTCGAATAGTACTTACTCACCACATCACTCAAAAATCGGAACTCCTTCCTGAGAGGCCCCAGCAGCTCCAGCGACAGGCGAAGCTGAACAGCCGCTCCTCCCGCCCCTTCTGCTCCCGCCAGATTGAAAAATGCCTCGAACTTCCTCCCAATCATCAATTTCTTCACCGGCAGCTGGGAGGTGCCAATAACCGCTTTGGTGTCTTTATTGATCAAAGTAAATTTCAGGCTTTCCTTGTAGAGACCCGCGAGTTTTTTCTGGGTGAACACAACGGCTTCCGGACGGATGCCCGCGGTGCTGGTGCTACTTTTGTTGACATTTGCACGCAGTTTGAGGTCACCTAGCTGGAGCTCGACGTACAGGGAGGGAGGAGGGGAGGGGTAGGTGCTGGGGAGATTTTTGACCTCGATCACTTCCACTTGGAGGGAGGAGAGGGTATTTTGCTCGCGCCAATTAGGGTTGTTCTTGCAGTTGCTCACAGCAGCTGTAGTGTATGTTGTGGCGGCCAAAGGCGCTGAGGAGGAAGGAGGCACGGTCATGGTGTTCGTGGAGCTGGTGGGGGTAGAGATGGTGGTAGCCTCCATGGTGGTGCTCGCGTCGTCGAAGCCGGAAACGCTTCGAAGGGGGGAGCCTTGGGTGCTGAGGCTGTTGTTGCTGCCCTTGCGCAAGATTTTGCCTGGGGACAGGTTGCTGAGGCTACGCTTGATTGAGGATGTCGACGGAAACATGCACCTGTTATTTTCTTTGGCGGGGGGGAAGGACGGGGACGGAGTGGCTGGGTGGGGTTGGGTTATGCACCAGGGGAAAATTCAGGGGAAAACACGCAGGCCTCCGATGCGTCGAGCAAACGATGCATGCGACAGCCATGCACATGGCCGCGCGCGTGAGAAACAAGCAAGATTGGAGCGTGACAACTCATGGTCTCTGCGATATGACAATAAGAACGACCCCATGCACCAGTCAGAGTCGTCGCGCCCGCCCATTCTCGCCACGAAATAGCCACCAAGGAGTGTTGTTACGGGCTGTGGGTGCGTGGCTTGTGGGTGTACAGTGTGGTGGACACACACCGCGGCAGTGTCGAACACGAACAAAAAACTGGAAAAAAGATGGCGAGGTTTTGGCTGCCTGAAGATGGGGAAATAAAAAGGATGATGCCGTCCGCACGAGATCATGACGTACTCCGGGCCTGCCGTCGAGTGCATGTGGTTGGAGGGTGTGCAGTGGATGGAAAAGTGGAGTGGGTCATGTCGTGGTGGATTGTGCGTTTGCACGCCGCGGCGGCCGGAATGATGATGCGAGGCTTCAAACAGCGATGCGTCATCATAAGACGCCAATTTCACACACACCTGAAGCCACATTACACACAAAGACACGCAGCCACCACAGCGGCACGTATAACGCTTTCCCCACTCTGTACTGAGGCACGCCATTCTCATCTCCGCTGTGTTTTTCAAGCGAAACGCGATCGTCTGACGCTCACCCCTCCCCTTGCTACCAGGGCCTTTCCTTCCTACAGAACAGCACCATGTCTGCTACCAGGCGGAGTTCCCGGCTCGCAGACCGTCTCACAGTCGCGGTGCCACAATCCGCGACAGCCACCAAGGAAGAGGGCGAGGAGGAAATGGAGGTGGGCCTCCAGGGAAAAAAAGCGGAAAAGTCTAGCATAATCATGTGCAAGAGCCACAGCAGCAAAGCTGGGACAAGTGCTGCAGTCGAGGACAATTATCATTCCCAAAATGCCGCAAATAATGATATTGAAGATAATGGGGAGGAGGAGGAGGAGGAGAACAATGACGATGGTGAATATGAGGAAGAGGAGGAGGAGATGGAGGAGGAAGAAGAGGAGGAGGAGGAAATGGAGGAGGAAGAGGAGGAGGAAGAAGATGATGATGATGAAGATGACGACGACGACATGGACTACGAGCGAGGCGAGGGCATGGAAGATGAGGGGGAAGTGGAGGATTTCGGGTCCTTCCAAATGGATGACGAGGAAGAGGAGAGAGGAGGCAGCAGTACTGCGACTCTTGCAAGCATCCCCGCGGCCGGCATGACAGGAGCAGCTGCTACGAGCAAGAGGTCTGCTGCCACGACCACCATATACACTACCTCGATCATAATTGGTGAAGCTGCTCCCTCTGCTCCCGCCATCACTGATGCCGCTTCACAAAAAAAGGGCATGCAAGTTAACCAGACCCGCCGGGCGAATGCGCTCGTATCCCTTGTGGCGGCTGCAGAGGAGACACGAGACGAGAGAGTAGGAGGGACAGGAGGAAGAGAAGCTGGAAGCGGAAGGGGGGCCAGAAGTGGAAGAGAAGGAAGAGGAAGAAGAAGAGGAGGAGACGCAGCCAGCTGCAGTTTAGCCTATGCAAAGATGACGAGGGAGTATGAAGATATGAATGATATGGGGTACCTGATGATAGGTGGAGGAGGGGGGTGGGGAGGAGGAGGAGGGATGAGTATGCCTTTCATCGATCACGTGGCAGAGCTCCAAAGGTTGACGGCCCGTCAAAGGAAGCGGAGCAAGAAGCGTCAGCGTCGGGAGGGAGGAGGAGGACAAAGAGCAGGAAGAGGAAGTGGTGAGCCAGCCTCCAAAGACGGTATGCCTGCCAAAAAGAAGAAAAAAAAAGGCGCGACAGGCGGGAGAATCCTGCCGGAGAGTCTCAGTCGGGTGTACGGGGAAGCGCAGAGGCATTACATGCGAGCCGAGTACAGGGAGGCGTTGAGGTTATTGAACGAGGTGATACGACAGGCGCCGACGGTGCCCGACCCGTACCAGATGATGGGACAGGTAACGACGGCAGAGAGGGAGGATGGGGAAGGGCTGGAGGAAGGGATTCTGCACATAGTCTACCGGCATGCCTGACTCACACATGACATGCACCTTATCCCTTCGCCCCATTTCTCCCTTGCTCCTTCCTTCCTTCCCTCCCTCCCTCTCACCAATCAGATCTACGAAGACCAAGGCGAATTACAAAAGGCCGCGGAGATTAACCTTGTAGGGGGTCAATTCGGACCCAAGGACGCCGCCCTGTGGAAAAAAACAGGACAGATGTTTCTCGAGCTCGGCCCCGACTTTTATCTCAAGGCCCAATACTGCTTCGGTCGGGCCATCAAACTGAACCGTAAAGACGTCGAGGCCATTGCGGACCGTGCGCACGTGCAGTCTCTGTGGGGTAAGGTCGATAAGGCCATTGCGGGCTACGAGGCAATTTTACGCCTCTCACCCCCGCAGCCTGAGCAGTTTTTGTTGAGACTCGCCGAAGACTGCCTTCGGGAGGGGAGATTTTGGGAGAAGGGGATGGGGGCGTTGAGTGAGGTGCTATGTCGGGTGATGGGAGCGCTGTTTGTGCAGAAACAGATCGGGTTTCTGCCTATCAGGCCCAAGGCGGAGAGATATGTGCCGAACAGGAAGATGGAAGTAGGGTATGAGGCGAGCTCGGTGTTGGTGAGGCATTTGATGGGTTTAAAGAGGTACGGGGATGCGGCGAGTGTCGTCCAGGCCCTGCATTTGTTCATTGCTAAGCTGAGAGAGAGGCAGACGAGGTTTGACGTTGAGAGCGAGAAGCAGCAGGAGCTGGCCTTGCCCCTGGATCTGGTGATCAGGTATGGGATATGTCAGTTGCACTTGGACAAGCTCGCTAGCGCCTTGCAATCCTTTGCGGCCTTGCGGCAAATGGAGACGAGCGGTGGTGCGGGGCAAGGGGGGCAAGGAGAGGTGGTGGAGTTGTTGGGGGAAGTGGCGATGGCGTACATGGACACGGGGAAGTATTTCCGTGCTTTGGAGATTTTGCGGAGGCTTGATGGGAGTAAGAGTGCCGGTGGTAGTGGTGGTAGCAGCAGCAGCAGCAGCAGCAGGAGCTGTGGGTTGTCGGAGAAAGCACGAATAAGAGTGAAACTTCAGATGGCGCGGTCGTATTTAGCCTTGAATCAATTCAAAGGAGCTGCAACGACCTTGGCCCAAATCGAATCTATTTGCTCGGTCGCCGCAACTGCTGCTGGTGCTGCAGGTGCTCCTGCTGCTACAGCTGCTACTACCGCACCTATGTCTCTTGTTGCTCAAATGGCGCAAGGAGGGGGGATGGAAGGGGGAGAGGGAGGAAGGCGTATGTACGGGGACGTGCAACGGGAGGTTGTGGTGCTGCAGGCGACGACGGCAAGAGGGCTGAAGCACCGTCCGACCATGCTCTCCTGCCTATCTCGACTGACAAAAGAGTTGGAAAATCTCCTCGCGCACCACCGACAGCTTCAGGAGCATCAACAGCAGGAGCAGGAACAAACGCAGGCGGAGGAAACAGGAAGGGGAGGGAGGGGAAGATGGGAAAAAGAGAGTGTGTCGGAGCATCACTTGCTGATAGGCGCTTCATCCAAGCCGGCGCCGGCGAAGAAACGAGGTCGTCCTCCCTTCCGCCCTCCCTTGATGACAACAGCCGAAGTTGAAAAGGAAGCTTCTGCCGCCGCTTCTACCGCTGCGGAAGAGGAAGGGGAGAGAGGGAGGGAGGAACAGGCAGCACGTGGAGAAGGAAGAGGAGGAGGAACAGAAGGAGAAGGGGAAGAGATGCTTAGAAGGGTTGATCCAGAGGTGACTGAATTGGAAATGTTTTTGGAGTATGGGTTGTTGTGTAGGGAGGTCGGAAGGCATGAAGACTCTACATCGGTCATTTTGGCATTGGTGGAGCTGGCTGTCTTTCAGAGTAAGAGTGACTTTAGACGCAGTCGGAAGAATAAGGGGGCGGTTGAGGAAGAGGAAGAAGAGGAGGAGGAGAAGATGGGGCGGAGGGAAAGGGGGAGGGAGGGGGAGGACGGGTGGGAAGGGGTGGATGGAGGGACAGGAGGAGGGACTGGCCAAGCCTTGACAAAAAAGCGTGCGGCCGCTCCTGCTGCTAACGCTACGGCAACTGCTCCGGTGGTCTCTGTCCCTGGACAAGGAGGGCTCTCCACCACAGCAGCCTCCGCCACCTCCCTTCCAACCCGAAATTCGCATCAAATGGACATCCCTCTCTTGCTCCCTCGCCCCTGGGACCAGACCACTTTCCAATCCGCCCTCCAAAAGCACCTCCATTCTCACTTTGCCCGCACTGAAATCGTTTCTCGGCTTGGCGAACATAAGGTTTTCCTCGCAGCCCGCTCCTTGATTCGTGCCTGCATCGACACCCACGGCATGATTAAAGAAGCTGGTTCGATAAGCCGTACTCTCGTCCAGAGAAAACACCTCCTGACAGAAGACCACGCGCGAGAACTCCACGAGTACACCCTCCTCCACGCCGTCAACGAAGACGACTACTCCTCCGCCATCAAGTCCTCAATTGTCTCTCTCTCCTCCCACCCCACATGCCTCGAACGGGGCAATGCCCTGAACCGGCTCGTCCGCAAGGCCTCCCGGGCTGACGCCAATCGCGCCGTCATCCGACGCATGGCCCATAAGACCCCGCACTCCCTTCCTCTCGCCCTACTCTCGGGAAATGCCTTTGCGATCTCACGAAATTACCAGATGGCATTGGACAAGTTCCTCGGGGCGCACAGGCTTGCGCCAACAGAACCTTTGGTTACACTGGCGGCGGGGGCCTTGTTAATGCGGGTGTTGAGTCATCGGAAGTTGGTGGATCGACACGGATGTTTGGTGAAATGTTTGGGATTTCTGGATAAATATGTGCAGTTAAGGAGGGAACAGGGGGTAGAAGAAGAGGTGCTGAAAGAAGAAGGGAGGGAGGGCGGTGTACCTCCGGCAGTTACGGTGGCTGCCGCTGGAAAGGCGATGGAGCAGGAAGTGGTGTTTAATATGGGGCGGGCGTTTCACCAGGCGGGATTATTGCACATGGCCGTGCCATTCTATCAGGATGCTTTAAAGATGTTCGATGCGCATGGGGAGTTGTGGAAGAGGGGGTTGGGAGACAAGGGGCATGTCACCCGGGAGGCTGCCTGGAATCTGGTGGTGATTTATACGGGTTCCAAGAATAGGGAAATGGCGCGAGGGTTGGTGGAGAGGTACTTGCGGGTGTGAGATATGGTTCAGATGGAGGCGAGGGCATGTGAATATAAGATGTGTTCAAAAGCAGAACGATAACGACGAAGAAACATGGCTAGCAAATTAAGGGTCGAAGAAATGAAGGCCTGCCGCGATAAGTCTCACGAAGCCAAGACAAAGATATGTGTCCCGCGCCCGCGGCAGATTCGGCAAGACAGTTTGATTCCTAGAAAAAGCTGTGTATGATAGAAAAGAAAATGTTCATCACTAAAGACTGTGCCTGCATAGGTATTTACATTCTTTCTGACGCATCGCGCGTTATTTTGATGTCAAAACATTTCGTCGACTGCATCCCTCCATTTCCTTCCTCCCCTGCCTCCTCCCCTTCTTCGCTGTACAAGTCATTGCTTCCACTATATTTACTATCCCACGATTATATTCTCACCGTCTTCATTCTCCAATTTTACGTCTCCTCCATGTCCTCGAAACGCCGATGACATGGGCTGCTGCTCCTGCTGATATCGCTGCCCCTGAGGTACTTGCGCTTCTCCCTCCTGCGTTTCCTGCTTCCTCCCTCCCTCTTTCCCATCCTCCTCGTCCTCTCTCTCTTCTTTGTCAAGCCACGCAAACAAAAATTCCAGCAACGGAGCTAGGGTCGGTCCAATCCCTGCCATTTTTAACAGCTGCTCCTTCCTCTTCGGGACATGGCCCCCAAATTCCTTCTCGATTACATTGGCTGTTTGTAGGATGTGCCGGCTTTTGACTTTATTGCAATGTACGAATGACAACTTTTCAGAAAGGGTCTCCCAGGACTCAATGGAAGAGGCAAAAAAGTGGGGGGAGAATTGTCGGCCAGGGTAGCACTGCTCGATGGTTTGGATGGATCGGCGCACGATTTGCTCTTGAGTGCGCGATGAGAGAATGACGGCGACGAGTAGGCGAAAGCGGTTAAGATTGCTAGGATTATAGTCAGCGATAGAGTCAGTTCCGGGGGTAACTGCTTCCATTTCTTTTCCTCCTACTTCTTTTGCTCTTGTCTGGTTTATGACATTCTTGCCGGTGTCCGCCTTCACTTCCTCTCCTCCTCCTTCACCACCTCGCGCTTGAATACCGCTGTTTCCAGTCCCCGTTCGCTTGGCCAAAGGCCCCAATATTCGCCTCCATTTTAGCACAGTCGCATTTTTGGTGTCTTCGCTTTCCTTTTCAAAGTCCTCAGGAGCCCCCTCACCGCATGCGTGTTGGTTTCTTTTGGTCTTCTTTTTCGGCGCGACCTCGTCCCCTGCCCCATCCTCACCGGCGCCGCCGCCACAACCGTCGCTCAGCAGCTTGCTCAAAGGTCGCTTCGCTATTTGCGGCGGGTGCATGAACGCAAAGGCCCGGACCGTGGCGGAGGAGACCGTAGTGTCGTCCTCGCCGTCATCACCGTTGTAGACGAAGGAAGAAAAAGGGTTGCTGGCACGCCTCTCTTCTGCCGGTTGAGTTTCGATCCCAGTATCGCCGTTATCATCCTGTTGCTGTTCTGCTCGCGAGGCTGCTATGCTGAATGCCTTCTTGTTGGTATTGGCGTTGTCTGCCTTCTTGCCTTCGGCCGAAGGTGGGGAGCGCAAATCGATGGGAGCATGCGAGACGCTGGGGCGGCCTGAGGCACAGATTTGACAAAAAGCGGATTCGCGCTCATTGGTGTAGGTACAGGCGGCGCACGTCCACGATTTCATTGCATGTGGCGGGATTAGGTCTGTTTTGTGGTGGGAGTGTTGCAAGGAAGCCAAGTTATAGGTTTATTTTTTTATTTTTCTCTACATCGGAAATAACAGTCTCGGCGATAAAACCTACCCCCCTCTCCCCAGCAAAAAACGAAATTATGATGGCTTATCCATTTCGTAATACGGTTTTATTTTAATTGCAATCCGGCAAGAAAATTATTTGCCGCTTTGTTTCAACAATTCCAACCCCGACAACACCTTGACGCTCTCAATCGCGTCTCCCGCCAACAAATCATCCAGGGCATCCTCCCCCTTCACCACATACCCTATCACACTGAACGCCCCATCCAAAGTGTTCAATCCCGCTGGCGTATAGCTGGGATCGGCCTTCAAAAAGAAAAAAGAATTTGCTCCTCCATTCGGGTCATCAGGCGGGTGTAGCATCGCAATGGTGCCGTACGCATTGAATGGCAACACAGTCCGCTCCTTAAACCTACCCTGCTCCTCCAAGGTTTCACCATAGGTAGGCTCCTCATCCCCTACCACAAAAATTTCCAAGGGTACTGTTCGCTTCGGGGCCTTGGCTGCATCCGCGGTAAAAGTCACAGAGCTTTCGTCCGTCGCTACAACTTTCGTGTCATCAAACGCTTTTTTTTGCGCGAGGTCCACAAACTGTCCGGCCGACAACGGTGCACTATATCCATCAAGCACAGCGTACATCTGCCGAGTCTGCCTCGTCTTTCCTGCACGAGTTGTAATCTCGATTTCGGCTCTTCCCAGTAGCTGGGGCACGGCAGGGTACTCTGCAGTTGGGGGTTGGAAAGGCATCGAGGCCACTTGCAATGTGCCCAGCTGCTCTAACCGCAGCATAGCCTGGACTTGTGCCGTGACCGCTGCTTCACGATCTTGGGCGTCTGCCGCCGCGCCGAGCTGGTCGATGCGAATGTTCAAATCATTGAGAACGGCTTGAGCAGCTTTCTCGTCCGTGGCCCCCTTGATGAGGTCCTTGGCACGACCGGCAATAGTGCCAGAGGCAGATCGCGCCGCCCGCTGAACTTCCGGCCATGGCTTGATACCTTTGCTGCCTTTGGCGTCGATGGACCGAATGTTTCCACTGCCCTCTGTGTGATGGATAAGTTGGATGCGGACTCGTGTAGGCAGGCGTGGAGGACGAAGTACTTGTTTGGGAGCTCATTGTGGGGAGGCAAGAAGGGAGGAAAGGAAGAAACGTACCTGTAGTAATTTTAGACAGGGAAGAGGCCATGTCCAAGACCAAGGGGTTCTTGTTGGGAAGGGCTTCGATCAGCAGCATTTGCGCATTGGTTTCGGGCGCTTTTTGCGGGAGGGCATGCGCGGGGGTGCTCGCTATGAAGGGGGCGAAAACATTCAGCGCCAAAAAACCGAGGCCTGCAAGTGGAAAAGAAGTCAGGGAGAAATGCCGCACGTCATTCTTGCTTTGATCGTGAGACTGGGCTGCCAGCTGGGACGGAGAGGTCGATGTTGCAGGTCGCATGAAGAAGGCTTGTGTGGTGGGGGCCAAAAGTGCTATGACCAGGAGCACAGTGGCTCTCCGAAAGCTTTCCATCAGCGTCGTCCGCATAGTCTGTTTGGCATGCCGCGATGTAGAAACTGGGTGAGTTAGGATGGTTAAGTGCGAGGACAGGGTCTGACACCGAGGCTGGACCTGACATAATCTCGCCAAATGAGCGCGAACTGCCAGTGGCCATATGCACGTACGTGTACACTCAGTGTTATACATTTAAGGCAATGATCGCTGCGCATTCCCCTTGAACCATCCTAGCACCAGACAGCAGCAGCATCAGCAGCAACAACAATAACAACGGCAAAAGTGCGAGGTGGAGGACGATGGTTTGGTGGGTAACCTCCTCTTCTTTATAAAAGGGGGCGGGAAGTATGTAAGTAGAATGTGAAAGTCCTTGTCGTCAACAGCGGCAAACTTGGAGGGGGAAAGCCGGGGAGGAATGTAGAGAAAACGGGGAGGTAGAGGACCTCTACCTCCCCCAGGGTTGAGTTTGACCCGTCAAACGTAGTCTCGTCACGTCAACACGAGAACCGGAATGTCGCGGATGGTAGATAGGGGGGGTGACGGCGTTACCGCTTGTCACGAGGGGATGGGGCTACAACAAAGCGTCACAACCGTGCCCAGCAAGACTAGAGGAAGCGAAAAACAATCCATGGAACTTAGGGACCAAGGGTAGTCCCCTGTGTTGCCGCTTCTCACATGGCTAACTGATCCGCCTCCTTCAAGCTGCAGCATCGCAAATCCCCCAAACACCCGGCCATAAACGTCAATTTGTAATAGAGTAAGGGGTGCCATTAATTTGCTTTTTGATTCGTACGCAAGTACACGGGGGCAATGTTTGCCAGTTCAAGGGGCTCATCAAGGGCTATTTCGCCCCGCTGAGCTCGGTTAAGGGGGTTGGTCCAGCATGTAGTCTGACCGCCTGCCTTCAAATAGATGCTTGGGCCGGACGCAACGGCACGTCCTACAACGGCACGCTTGCCAACACACTGGACGACAACTTTAGGCCCCGCCTCATCTGCCTGGACATGTGGAGTGCTTGAAGAAGCACCACACGGCCGCCGTGATCACAGATTTCCCGACCAAGGTAATTGAGGGCTTCAATAGGTTGAATGGTCGGAGGCTGCCAAAAAATAAGCCAGTAAGGTACTTGTGCCCGCGTTGGAGGGCATCGCCTCGCCAGGATTGGTGGTGATGGAGTTTGGTCTGCACCTTCAACCCAAAGGACAAGGCATCACGGTATCACTCTCCTCTGCGTTAGAGAGGCGTTTCATGCGAGTCCATTCGTCTGGATGGCGATTCCTTAGATGGTCGCCCGCCTGCTAGAAGTTTCCCTTCTTCCATTCGTTGCACCCCATACAGTTATAGCCACCCCTTCCATCCTTATTGAAGGGCTTGATCAGGAGGGTGGAGCGTCACACATAATATTTCTCCTTCACCACCTGTAAGACTGTGGCGTACAGGTTGAGATATTGGGCGCGCTTGCCCCGTTCCTTCGCTTCAAAATCCCGTGCAGCTACAGACAGGCTCCTGGCAGCATTGCCAGTGGTGGATGGGTCATTAGAAATTTCTTCTGACGACAAGTCAGACATTTGTTCGGTGTGTGTGTGTATGTTATAGTATGAGGGTGTCTTTTAACCGTGAGCAAATAGCAGTGGTACAGGCCTCAAGAAGCAAGAAATCCAAACGTCATAAACGTCGACGTGACGACTCGGACGTCGACGTGAGGTTGACGTTGAAGAGTGTCTGATAGTCATAGCAAAGAAATGAAGTTTTTAAGTAATTACGATCTAAATGTGAGCGACCTTGATCTTGTCAGTGAAGCAAAAATTGGTGCGCATTTGTCGGGTATCAGGAATGGGAGGAGCGGGAGGTGGCGGAAGCTGCGACGGTCAAGGGGGTGTGGTTGTGAGAAAGCCAGGGTAACGATGGACAGGGTGACCATACTGATTGAGCAACCAAATTGATTGCCGGGAAAGAAGTATGCAAGTAAAAAAAGAGAAGCTAGGAAGCGTTCCACGCTTTTATGTATTGAAGTGTTGAACCAACTTTCCAATGCGATCATACCCGGCAGTAAGATGCAACATAATCAGAGCATTTGACCATGCTTTTGCCGCGTCCCTTTTCGGACATACACAGTCCATGCAAGACATATATAGACACTCACGCAGTCTAGCAATGACTTTTCTCTATGCCCCTTCCTCACATTTTGCACCTTCCCTCATACTAGCATCATATCAGAACACGTAACTGGAGCGTGGGCCCAGAAATCGAAGCATGTCCGCGACCCCATGACCCGCAGCAGCAGCAATAGCAGCAGCATACGGAGACCTTAGGCTCAACCGCCACAGGTATTACTATCATGGCGAGCACGGGCTGGAGCGTCACGTCCTGGTTTTCGTCATGGACCACCTCCTCTTCATCTCCTACTTCCCAAGGCGGCGCCAGCCGCAGCATCAGCCGCAGCCGCAAGGACAAACATTGCCATACTTACCAGTCTCATCAGCACCACCCGCCTTGCAGCTTCCTTGACAGCAGTGGAGCCGATGGGAGGGGCAACAGCAGCGGCAGCAGCAACAGCAGGAGTGGGCTACATAGCAGTGGGCCACACAGCCCTTACAAGCAGCACCCGCAGCCTCGACATGGCAGCCGAAAGATTTTGTGTCGCTATGGCATGGGCTGCACGCATGTGCTTGACCCCATCCATGCAGAACGATTTTGGCACCCACCCGTCCCTGGGGAGGGGTTGCCATTGGCTACCAATGAAGGAAAAAATGGGGGTTACGCGGCCGAGGCGAAGGGTGGGGATTATTACTTGATGCTTATGGAAGGAGGGGGCTCGGCCTCCTTTCCGTGCCATGAATGTGGTTTATTCTTTGAAGAATTAGGAGAGTTAAGGCTTCATTTGCAGAGTAAGACCGCTTGGTCGAATCTGAGTCTGGTGGGATGTAGGGTTAGTTGCTTGATGGACAGTAAAGAGTGGCAAGAAGGGCTCGTAGTTGAGTACCTAGAGGCAACGGGGAAGCATCGCGTGGTCTTTGAGCACATGGGCCAATCAAGGTGGATCTCCATGCTACGCTCCGCCTTTTTTATAGTCCGTCGTCGGCCCCCTTTACCCTCATCCGCTGAAAGCAAAGACCCTTTCCCTTCCCCTTCCCCTCACAACCTCTCCTCCTCCCTCCCTCCCTCCACCTGGACGTACACCGAAGACCTCTCCCTCGATTACGCACGCGCACAAGCGATAATGCACGAGGCTTATGGCTACAAGATCCAAGAAACGGGCCATAAAACCCAAGGCCACCTGTGTGTCACTGACTCCGACCGTGCCCTCGCCGAGGATGCGCACTCCTCGCTCTTGTACGGCGAGCTCCTGCCACGTGGCATAAATAAAGCACTGGGTGCCTTGCGACTACGAGGAGCAGAGGCAGCAGTCGTCTACGAGCTAGGGATGGGTATAGGGAAAGTAGCTATGCAGATCTTCCTCCAATTTTCCTCCACAGCAGAAGGAGGGGAGGGGAGGGGGAGCGAACCCAGTCCTGAGGAACCGGGGAGGGAGGGAGGGAGGACGAGGAAGAGAAAGACAAGGTTAAGGAGGGTGTATGGGGTAGAGTTGTCGTCGGCGCGCTTTGTGATGGCGGAGACGGCAGCGCATCGCTTGTGTAAGGAACGGCCGGGGGAGTTTCGAATGACGGAATGGGTGAAGGGGAGGAGGGTGGTGGTGGAGTCCATAGCTGATGTAGGAAGGGGGGGGAGAGAAGGGGCAGTGCTTGAGATGGAGGTGGGGAATTTACTCGAGGTCCAGGGGCTGGAGACTGCTGATATTGTTTTGCTGGAGACGGATTTGGGGGCAGCGGTGCACCATGATTTGTGCATGCTGTTGAGGCGCATGAAGAGTGGGGCGAGGGCGTTCACTTATTTGGATCTGAGGAAAATTTGGGGGGGTGGAGAAGGAGGGGGGAAGGAGGACAGGAGGCGGGGGGGCATTTTCCCGTTTCGGCAGTTGGAGATCAACCGGGTGGTGAGTGACAGGTACGCCACGAGCTGGAGTGTCAATAGAGGGCATCATTTCTACTTGTGGATGAAGGTGTTGGAGTCTGGTAATGACGACCTGATTGTTCCGGAAGGACACCCGGAGCCGAGTGAATGGGTGCCAGATGCCGGGTATGGAGGTGTGGGGGAGAGAGGGAGGGAGGGAGAGAGGCTGCAATTTGAGTATTTACGGCGGCGGCCCCAGCAACAGCAGCGGGGGTTACAGGGGAGGGAGCATGATCGTCGATGGCAACGACGGCCGACTGCTGGGTATCAATATTGGTGTCGACAGCATTCTACGCCCTCTTACTCGTCTTATTCTCCCTCAAGGGAGGATGAGGGAGGAGAAAAAGGAGGAGCAGGAGGAAGGGGAGGGAGGAGCAGTAGTGCAGAGAGGCCAGTCTTATCGAGCTGGGGGAAGATGATGAAGAGGCTGACGGGGGCGGGAGGGGGCGGGGGAGGAAATGGAGGGGAGAGCTCGCCGCTGTCGCCGGATTTGGTTTCCCCGCGGCGGTGACGAGGACGTGGAGGGGAAGGTGCAGGAGTGACGGAGGAGGAGGAGGAGGAGGAGAGAGAGAGAGAGTAAACGAAAGGTAGTGCGAAGGTGCGTGTGAAGACTAAACTAATCACGCGATGAGCACAAGGCAGACAATATGGGGTTCTAACATTCGTGGGAGCCCGCCAGATTCGCCAATTCGGTCGGCCAGGTCTGTTTGGGGCCATGGTGGTTTGTCAGACCCCCCGCGTATCCCACGAGGCTCTACATCCATAGGAAAAGGCATCACTAGAAAAAGACGATTGCTCGAAAATGTACGTTGGCGGAAAGCAAGTACCTGGTCATTTCTTCATCTCGGGTAGACGTAGAAGGGGTGGATCATGTCGTGGCCCTTCAGGTCGAGGAAGCAAAGGAGAAGAAATGAATAATAAAAAGGAGGGGGGCAGCAAAGGAGTTAGAATGCTAACGACTTTTTATGGGCAGAGTGTAGGTGTCATCTCCGTGTTTCCTCCACCATCCTTTCGTCCATGTCAAATAGGTGACAAATTATAATTTTATATGTCTTAATATAAGGCATTCATCTCGGCCCTTGTCCCTTGCCTTCGCAGTAGAAAGAAAGAGTATCATACAGGATATGCTTAGCGTACAGGGAGATACAGATGAGGCCCAGAGGAGAAGAGGGAAGGGAAGATGAAAATGGGGAATAAGCTAGAGGCGGCTTCAGCAAGACAATGCATCACAGTCTTTCAAGAATCAAAACAAAGCATGACACATGTAACAACGACGACGTTATTGCTGGCCTTGAGAAAGTTGCACGATATTTTACATAGATTGCTTAGAGAGGAAACCCCTCTATTACTCGTTTCTTTTTATTCACATTCTAATCAGGCCAACCTCCCTAAGAGCTCATCGTCCACTTCCTCTTTCCCCTTCGTCCTCCCCTTCCCCAAAACCTCCCTTAGTTTTACGGGTACCTCCCTTTCCACCACTATCAGCTCCCTCCTCTCACACATTTCCGGCTCCACATAAAACCAACAATCCACTAACGCCTCCTCCGCAGAAGGCCTCCCCATCGGATCTAAACTTAAGAAAGACTTAAACAGATTCAAGCCCTCCCTCGGGATCCGAGGAAATACCCTCCCGAGGTCTTGCGGGGGCATGTCCGGAAAAGCCACTTTATGATAATCAGGCAGCTCTTTCAAGGCAGTCAACGACTTTAATGTAGGTGTTCCCAACACTTGCAAAACTCGTGACAACTGATCCATGTCATTCTGTCCGGGAAACAGCGGACGAAGACAACTCAGCTCGCCCATAATTGTACCGACAGCCCACAGGTCTATCGCAGGACCATACTGCCTTGCCCCGAATAAAAGCTCTGGGGCGCGGTACCATTTGGTGCCAACCGGATGTGAATATTCTTCTCCATCATGCGCGGGTTTCACATGAATGCGTGCGCTCCCAAAGTCTCCAATTTTGAGGGTGCCGTGGGCTGAGAGGAGAAGGTTGGAGGGCTTTAGGTCGCGGTGGAGGATGTGCTTGGCGTGGAGGAAGGAGAGGCCTTGGAGAAGCATCCATAGATAGCATTTCAGATGGTTTTCCGGAAGGAGAGAAGTGCGGGTTCGGATGATGACTTCCAAATCGCTGGGCATGTATTCCAGGACCAAGGCTATGGCCCCGCCCCGTGGGAACGCGTCGATCAAGCGAAGCACGTGCTCGTGCCCTTCCAATTGTTGCAGTGCCCGAAGCTCTCGCAAAGCCGGCTTGGGCAATCCGTGTCGTTTCAGGTTGGTCAGTCGTACTTCCTTGATAGCTACGAGTTTATCACTAAGGTGGTCTGTGCCTGCGTAGACGTCCCCGAACGCACCTTCTCCTATTTTGCCCAGCTGTTCGAAGCGCGGGGATGCATTACACCGGCGAGATTTGGAGGACGACAAGGGCGGCGGCCAGAATGTTTCCTGAGGCAGAGCTCGTGGGGCGGACGAGGATGGGAATGTGGAGGATTCCATGCTGCTGCGTTAGGACGAGGACATGCCTGTTGGTTCGTGGGTTAGTGTGGTTTGCATGATTTGGCCAGGTTTTGTGACCTCCTCTGTCTGTCGTAGTGAAGCATTGTCGATGCCCTTTGTGTTGGCCCAACGCTTCACCTGCCTCTCCACCTCTTCGGTCACACCTTAATCCATCATCCTAACACACATGCACACTCATGCATAGTAAGGAGCGACACACGCGCTGCAACACAGCGTGTCCGGGGCACCCTTCGCCGACACTGCTTCACAAAGCGATCAGAAAGAAACGGCCTCACCTCGCCTCCTCAACTCGACACAACCCTTTCACAGTGTTAAAGAGATGGCACATCCTCTCGAACCAACTCCACCGCCTACGGCCAGGGCCACATCGTCGGCCATGGAAACGCAGATGCTCCAGGTGCTGCGGTCCACATTTGGCCTGAACGAGTTCAGGGAAATGCAAATGGACGTCATTTCCCACGTCCTCCACGGCGGCTCCGGTCTGGTCCTCTTCCCCACGGGCGGGGGCAAGTCTCTCTGCTACCAGCTCCCTGCCCTCCTTTCCTACGGTGTTACCATTGTTATAAGCCCCCTCATCTCCCTGATGCAAGACCAAGTTACTGCCCTGCAGGCCCGAGGGGTAAAAGCACGCAACTTCAGCTCCGCCCAAGACGCCTCCACCATTAATCAGACCCTTGCTGAACTCGCAGCGCTCCCCAAGCCTCATGTCAAGATCCTCTATATCACCCCTGAGCGGCTCTCCTCCCCGTCGTTTGCCCCCATTCTCCAGCAGCTCCACGCTCGTGGCCTCCTGGCCGCATTTGCTGTCGACGAGGCCCACTGTATTTCTCAGGTACGCTCCTTTCTTAACCGCCTCCTATTTTCGGCTGTTTCGTCCCTTTTATTTTTGGAAGCGGATTTGGATCAACACAAATGTCCTTCTTCATGCCACTTTTCAGTTATATTTTCTTATCCCTCCCTCCCTCCCTCCCTTCCTCACCTTTTCCAGTGGGGCCACGATTTCCGTCCGGCCTACCGCCAGCTGGGAATGATTCGGGCCGCATTCCCTTCCGTCCCCTGCCTTGCCCTCACCGCCACCGCCACTCCATCTGTGCAACGAGACATTCAGATGCAGCTCTCCCTCCCTCCCTCCGTCGTCTTCAAGCGCTCCTTCGATCGTCCCAATCTGTTTTATCGCGTGGAGTACAAGTCTTTATTGAGAGACATTCATGGTGTGCTTGCCTCAGCGATAAAAAGCGAGATCGGCCCATTCGTGTGTCAGGCCACAAAGAAGGGGGAAGCGGGAGGAGGAAGGCAAAAAGGCAAAGGTTTAGGAGGAGGAGGAGGAGGAGGGGCGTCGTTCTCGTCGTCCTCGATGGCGCTAGCAGGAGAAGGACGAGGGGGAGGGACCCTTAATTCTTTTTTCCAATCACGGATTGGAGCACCAAAAGCAGCGGCAGCAGCAGCAGCAACAACAACCTCAAAAGGAGAAACTGCGTCAAGAAAAGCAGCGGAGTCTGAGAGGGAGGGAAGGAGGGAGGGAGGTAGCGCTATAGTCTACTGTTGGAAGACGGCGGACTGTGACCTGCTGGCCGCCGAGCTGACCAAGAGGGGCATTCCCACTCTGGCATATCATGGCAAGATGAAGGACGGCCAAAGAAAGGAGGTGCAGGGGTTGTTCTCCGAGGGGCTGGTCAAGGTGGTGACGGCGTCGTGTGCGTTTGGCATGGGCATCGATAAGGCCGATGTCCGGCTGGTGGTGCATTGGACGGTAAGCTCGCTCATGCCTCCCTTCATCCCCTGCCTCCCACTCCTTCGTTTTCCGTTCCTTTGTTTGTTGCTGTCTCATCCGGGCATCCATCTTGTGCCTCCAACTCTCTCCCTCCTCTCTACCTCTGTCGATAATCACCTCACACGGACATTCCTTTCTTTCTTTCTCCCTGTCTACACACATACCCTTTTTCCCCCCTCTCGCCCTCGTCCAGGTCCCCAACACCCTTGAAGCTTTCTACCAAGAAAGTGGGCGCGCTGGCCGTGACGGGAAGCCAGCTCTCTCCCTCCTCTTTTACTCGGACCACGACCTCAGCTCTCGCCAGTACATACTCGCTAAAGGGCTGGACGAGGGGGAGAGGGAGGGAGGCAGGGGCAAAAGCAAAGAGAAGGAGGTGGAACGGAAGGGGGAAGAGTTGATGAAGGTCAGGGAATATGCGCTGGAGGGGGGTGGGTGTTGGAGGAGAAAGCTTTTGGCATATTTTGGGGAGGGAGGGAGGGATCATGGGAGGGGCTGGACGAAGGAGCGATGTTGTGGGTATTGCGTGGATGGTGGGAAGAGGGTGAGGGAATGTTTGAAGGCGTTGATGGAGGAAGGAGGGCCAGGAAGAAGGAGAGGAGGAGGAGGAGGAGGAGGAGGAGGAGGGGGGATGAGGACATATGCTAGTGGTGACGATGATGACGGAGGGGTGGAGGGGGGGAGGAATGGGAAGAGGAGGGGAATGTTTGATGGCGATGGGTTCCAAGACCGCAACGAAGACGACGAGGAGGACGAGGGAGGGAGAGAGGGAGGGCAAAGGGAGGTGGTAGAGGCGGAGGTGGAGGCTTCCATGGCCGAGATAGGGAGTAGCAAAATCTTTCGACAGCAAGTTCAGATTTCGCGCACTGCGGGGAATCTGTCAGCTGCTGACAAGGCCCGAGCTATTCTGGCAGCGCACGTGCAAGAGGAAGAAAGACAGCAGGGAGGGACCGTCGGAGGAGAAAGGAGTGGGAGTGTGGTGAGGAAGAAGGCATCTCCCGCTGTGCTAATTACCACGGGGAAAGGTAAACATATCAAGCACCTAATCTCGACTAGCTCGTCCACCTCCTATTTTTCCTCTCCTCCCGCTGCTGCTGCTGCTCCTGCGGCTGCTGCAATAGTTGCTACTGGCTCTACCGCCCTTTCTGCTGCTGTTGATGTCCCTGCATTAGGTTCAAGCACTGGCAAAAGAAGCAAAAAAGCCAAGAAGGAAGAGGAGGAGCTAGAGGCGCTGGCTCGCTTTGAAGCTGTGGATGAGGAGGACGAGGAGTGGGGGAAGGAGTTGCGAGTGGGGAAAGTACGGCGACGGAAAGTTATCAAAGAGATTTTCACGTTGTCAACGCAGGGGCTGAGGGACGGGAAGATGCTCGATCGTGTGTTGGAGAGAATCAAGGAGGAGGAGAGGGCATGGTGGATGGGCTCCAGGACGAAGGAGCAGTACCAACATTACGTGAGGGAACGGATGGCAGGGTTGTATGATTAGCAGGGAGGGAGGAGGGAGGGAGGGTACTTCATCGAAAGGTGTGAGTGCATGTGGTTGGTGTGGGACAAAACAGGTAGAAAGACAGACGGAGGAAAGGACCACGGACGTGGAGGGAGGAGACGGCACGAGACACGCGATGGCACATGCACACATATGATAACATGCAAAGACACAATATGTCCATCCTTGAAAGACGATTGTGCTGGGGGCTACACATTTGTGATCATTATTTGGTCAATATTTTTCCCGTCGGGCATTTGCTGCCCGTCATCCTCGTCGTCGCTTGGTGTTTGTGTGTGGCTCCCTTCTTAAATTGATCAGCTCTCACTCTGCTACTTCCATCTTTCTTGTCTCTGACCGGTCAGCCTTATATCCTACATATTTGCGTCCAAACCTTAATCACTTACACACGGCCAATGCGCATAAATGCCCCGATGCCCATACAGGAGTTCATGGTCAAACCTTCCTCACAAACACACACACACACACACCGCTCCTATCCTTCTAAAAATACCGGGAAAACTCCTGCATCTTTCTAAACATCCCCTCTGCCGCCGGTCCTTCCCCTCCTTCTTTCTCTCCTTTCTCCCTCTCTTCCCTCCACCCCTCAATCTCCTCCTCCTTCTGCCCAACCTTTGCCATGCCCGTCCGTAAGCCCCAGCTTGCAGCCCCTTTCCTCACAACAATCATGGCCAGACTCCGTACAATGTAGACATAGTCAACTATAACCGGCGAACCACTCGCAACAGTAATAGCAGCAGCTGCAGCAGGAGCAGCAGCACCATCCTGTCTAAGGAGCTGATTCGCTGCGTGATGTGATATCTCTGTGAGCATCCCGAAAGAAGGCACGTACGAATGGCTCGGCAACGCCAACGTTTCCACCAGACACCGAAGGGAGAAGGGAGAGAAGGAGTGCAGATGTCTCAATACCTTGCGAGTCAAAACTTCCAACACCTCCCCGGGATCATACTCAGGGCTGGCAAAAAAAGCGAATGTCTGAAGGAGGGACAAGAGGACAGAAGGGTCCTCTTCACCTTCCTCCTTTCCTCCCTCCTCCACCTTCTCTATTGCCATCTTGGCTAGCCCATGGTAGATTTCACTGCCAGGGGAGAAATCGAAGACGGAGCGGAGGAAGAGGAAGGCGGAGAGAGTGGGGAGGATTTGGAGGGGAGCCATGTGTGGGATATGCTTCAAGGCTGCAGTGGTATAGGTACGAGGGAAGGCGACTCCGAGGTCTTTCGACCAATCTGCGAAGCTCAGGTCCGTGACGCAGGCTTGTATGAATACGGAGAGCTCGCGGGGGGAGAGTTGGTGGATGTGACGACGAGCAATTGTTTTGATTGCTGCTTTGAATAGCCGTTGTCTGCTGTTCAGATCGGGGGTTTCTTGCCCTGTTTCGTCGAGTGCTTCCAAAATTGATAACCGAGTGGGCGTCATTGGTCTTCTCAGCCCCTGTATCAGCTGGGTTAATTCAGGTGGATCGAAGGCATGCAGGCTGTTGATACTCTGCAGCAAGATCGCCTGGATGAGCTTACAGCTGAAATCGTCCAAGTCGGCTGGCTCTCTGGGCCATACTCTTATGGCCAGGACAAGATCAGATGGAGAGAGGGCAGATAGACGCGAAGAGAGATTTGTGGTCAATTCTTGTAGAAAACGATGAGAGGCAGGACGGGCTTTGAGGATAGGAGGCAGGAAGTTGGAAGCGAGGGCCAGGTGGACCCAGGTGGTTGGAAGGAGGGAGTAAGGGGGGTTTGCACGCATGCGGAGGGTAGTGGTGTCGAGAAGGAGGTCGAGGAGAGATGGAAGGATGGTTGATTGCTGATTGAGTGAAGTTGCGGACGCTTGGATGAGCGTGGCCAGATCTTGTAAACTAAAGGCCTCGGGCTTGGTCGTCACATAGTCGAATAAGATGGCCTGTGGGTGGTGGTGGGAAGGGATGGATGGAGGTAACAGTAGGAGAATTTGTGACGAAGACGTTTAAAAGATTAATGCAGTCCTGAAGACATAAGTGGTGAAAGCAATTTTAATCATCATTAAAATTTGGGTCAAACACCGACCCTAACGTACCCGGAAGCTCTCCGGGTCTGGCTCCGTACCGTCCATTGATTCCGGCGCTTTTAGGCATGCCACCAACTCACTAGGGGTGATAGATTCCTCCTGATTATCAAATAATAGATGCCTAGTCGCCAAATCACAAAGTAACAATCCTTTATCTGCAAGAGGGGTCAATAAACTGGGTGGGTCCTTCTCCGCTGCAGCAACAGGATTGGAGGATATCTCAGAGGTGGTAGGGTAGGCGGCCGGACTTGACGATGAGGAGCCTGTTAGGCTCAACAAACAAAGCCCAGAGTCTGAGCGTGTGACTGCCCGAAATTTTTTCAAATTTCTTTCCACCATTGTCGAGGATGAAATGGACTCAGAGCTAACGCGTGCCCGCATGGGGACAGCTCGAAAGGCGTACGTAGGAGAGCCTAGCAGGAATAGGAAGATTGGAACAATTACAGAGAAAGCATGTCTATAGCGATACAAAGTTACTGCACGTATGTTTGTAGCGACATCAGCCACACCACTGCGTCCTTGGCCTTGACGGAGGCACGACAAGGCGTGTGTGCGCAGTAACGGCAAAGGGGAGGCTACCAGGCGGGCTGGTTGCCAAAGAAGGGAAAAGAGGGGAGGGAAGGCCAGGGGGCCGTACCGTCGGCTCCACGCCAGCGGCAGCATTGGTTGCCCACTTTTTGTTTCGATCCTGTGCTTGTGTAGTTGTAGGAGAGGAATAAAATGTGTTGTTGTGGCCATGTGCCGGGCCAGCGCAGCCCCGCGACAGCCCTCGCTCGCCAAAACAAGTGTCGTCGAGGTGCACACGAAACCCACTTACATCAGTGAACACACAAATGCAAGCAAGGCAATGAAGTCAACATACGGGGCCACCGTTATCAGCGACGCACAGGCCTTTGTGGCGGCAGCTAAGGCGCGACAAGACGACGGGGCAACAAAAACCTCCTCCCTCCAAGCCCTAAAGATCCTACAAGACCACGACGCATCCGCACTACGCAGCGTCCTCGGTAAGAGTAGCGTTGGATCCAAATGTTTCTCTGGAAGATTGATGCTGGCTTACTTGGAGGGGGCGGCTCCACTGGCCTTGTTGGCTTTGCTGGTTTTCCCAAAAAAAAAAGGGCTCTCTTTTAAAGTGGACGGACGGGCGGGCTTGGACACTTCGGGTCCCCTACAAGCTTCTACTCTGACACTATTCTTTGCCTCCTATCCCAATGTGCCTATCGTCCATGCACAGATAAATACGACATTTTTGTATTTGACTGTGACGGCGTGTTGTGGCGCGGTGCCGAGCTCCTACCTGGATCGGCCCGTACCCTTGCCCTGCTCCGCACCCGTGGCAAGCGCGTCTTTTTCGTGACTAACAACAGCAGCAAAAGCCGCGCCGAGTACGTCGCCAAGTTCACAAAGCTAAAGATTTCAGTGGATGTCTCGGAGATTATTCCTTCATCTTGGGCGGCGGCCGAGTATTTGCGCGTGGAGCGTCCCGATGTGAAAAAAGCATTCGTAATTGGCTGCCAAGGCTTGGTGGACGAGCTGGCGTTGGTAGGGATTGATTCCATTTGCGGTGCGGACAAAGAGTACGCCACACGAATATATGCAACAGAAGCCGATTTTCTAGCTATTGACGCTGACCCTGATGTGGGTGCCGTGGTGTGTGGCTGGGATCTGACATTCAATTATGCGAAGCTGTGCTTGGCAAGCTTGCACCTCCAAAAAAACCCGGGGGCAGCATTCGTGGCCACCAATAAAGATGCATTTGATAAACTAGCCGACCGAAATGTGCCTGGGAATGGATGCGCGGTCGCTGCGGTGGAACAGAGCGTGAATCGCATGGCTGTGACTGTTGGAAAACCCTCGAAATGGCTGGTGGACCGATTGATGACAATGCATGGGCTAGACCCGAGGCGGACGGTGGTCGTGGGTGATCGCTTAGATACGGATATACAGCTGGGAGTTGTAGGAGGTTGCGATACTGTGTTGGTGGGGACTGGTTGCACGAGCACGGTCGAGGCTTTGGTGGTGGAAGAGGAGGAAGGGGGCCAAGGGAAGGGGAGGGGGTTGCCGACATACTTGTTGTCACATTTGGGGGCTTTGAGTGGGGATGACATGGAGTGTAGGAATGGAAATGAAAAATCGGATAACGGGGTGTGACTATAGGGAGGGCCATGAAAAATGTTCAAGCCCTTGCCAAGTATTTGCCCACGGTTGATTATCTTGGCCCGGAATGACTATGTGCTTGCGAACGGAAATAAATAGCAGAAGAGTTACCACAATATAACCAACCAGTGGCATATTTGGTCTATATTGTTTCAAAGCCCATTTACTTCCAAAGGACACGAGGGCTTCAAAAGCACCCGTGCGGGATTGAGAGTGCTTCTCGTGCGCTTTTTTTTTTACAAGGGTACCCAAGATACCTGGAGATCCATTCGCTTGGACGCAATTTTATCAAGTGACAATTCATGTGTATGGCAACAGGAACAAGCGTAACATCCTTTTAGTACAGCGCTTGCAAAAAGGAGCGAGGATATTTTGACCGCAAGAATTCCGTTACTATCCAGGGTACGCGTTAACGAAGATTTGGTTTTCTTATATTACCCTTTCAGGCATGAATGGTGGGAATGACGTGCAGATTACGAAGCGAGAAAATTGACGTGCAGACGATGAAGACGATCGATCCAAGTGCCCGACATTTAAATCTTTCTCCTTGGTCCTGGTAAAAGACGGCAAGAATGGGAGCGTATTTTGACTTTATTTATTGTTTCTTTGGTGTGGCCACGATACTGTCGTTCTCCTCCAGGCTGACGCGCGGGGGAATCAGCTGTGGGTGTGTGGTGTGTGGCGCGGCGCGGTGAATGGGTGGGTATGAAG
>Ga0160420_100181_pt1 | contig 35849 bp, 48 predicted proteins | sample CelAP2metagpilot_FD_108197 | JGI IMG/M metagenome (GOLD analysis project Ga0160420, IMG submission 108197) | Phycosphere-associated microbial communities from algal ponds in Kailua-Kona, Hawaii, USA - Cellana AP2-5-5 metagenome pilot | ecosystem: Engineered > Artificial ecosystem > Aquaculture >...
CCCCCCCCCCTCCCTTTCGCAGATCCGCCGCCTCCCCCGCCCCACTGACGTGCCCGACACCGGCCTCCTCTGCGACTTGCTCTGGGCAGATCCCGACAAGGAAATCGCTGGCTGGGGCGAGAATGAACGCGGCGTCTCCTTCACATTTGGTGAGGATATTGTGCAGAGCTTCTTGAAGAGGCATGATTTGGACCTCATCTGCCGGGCGCATCAGGTAGGCCTAAACCCTCCCTCCCTCCCTCCCTCCCTCCCTCCTTCTTTGACTTTCGACCAGACGTAGATATTTATGCCATCCTCCCTCCCGCCTTCCTGTCCGCCCTCCTCTCCTCCCTCCTCCCCTCCCTCCCTCTCCCCCTCCCTCCCTCCTCTGCTGTACAGGTGGTGGAAGACGGCTATGAATTCTTCGCACGGCGGCAACTCGTCACCCTCTTTTCAGCTGTACGTGCCCTCCCTCCCTCTCTCCCTCCCTCCCTCAACCCTTCCCTCCCTCCCCCCCTCCCTCCCTTCATCCACACCCCATCTCACCCTTCCTCCCTCCCTCCCTCCCGGCCCTCCTCTTCCTCCCAGCCTAATTACTGCGGGGAGTTCGACAACGCCGGGGCCATGATGAGCGTTGACGCCACCCTAATGTGTTCCTTTCATATACTCAAATCCTCCGAAGCGCAGAGAGGAGGGAGATGAGGAGGGAGGGAGGGAGGGAGGGAGATGAGAAAAAGTTTTTTTTAAATCGCCGGCCTTGGCCGTGGCCACGAAAGGGAGGGGAAGCGCGAGAGAGGACGGCACTAGGTGGAGGTAGCAGGTGGAGGAGGCATCTCAGGAGCATTTTCAAATTGCAAACGGATTGGATTAGCAGTCCTGAAGGAGTTAGGAGAGGGGACAAAGGGAGGATTGAAAGAGAAACGAATAAGAAAGGCGGGAGATGGGGGCCATAGACGACTAACAACGTTGGTAGGTGCACACTAAGAAGAGGGATGAAGAGGAAAAGGAAGAAGATGAACACGAGGAGCAGGGAGAGAAGGAAGAGAAATGGAGGAGGAGGGGGATAAGAATTGGCGGAGGCGGCGAGACTGAAAGAGAGGAGGAACACGAAGAAGAGAAAAATGGGAAAAAGAAGAAAAAGAAAAAGAAGGATGGACACGTCTTTGGACAGCGATTTATGTGGGAGCAGAACAAATGGAAGATATTCCCAGTAATTCATCGTATTATATCATTTATTGAAATTTAAATATAAAACATGTGATTCGCACACGCATTGGTCTTATGATTTGCCCTGTTTGTTGTCCTAGAAATTGTTGAGGATGTGGTTGTGGTTGTTGATCTCCCTCTGTTTTTAAAATTTTCCCTCCTCCTTGTCCTCCTCATCCTTCTTCCACTGCTTCCCGTCTTCCACTTTGTGACTCTCTATCAACCAAAAATAACACCCCTTGTTCTTAGTCTCAGATGCATCAACGTATAAATCAGAATTGATATCCCTTTACATACTTTTCTCTCTTCCTCAGACCCTTCCTTCCTTTCTTAGAATCATTTCTTCTTCAAGTTCATCTGCGGTTGAAAGGCGTAATTCTCTGCTCCCGATTTAAGGCTCGGAGGACGCAACGTTTTCAATGTCCTTCGTTTAGATTCCCCCCACCTTCTCCTTACCATGCAAGTACTTCCCCTCCCCACGGGTCGACCCTCCATTCTTTCCCCCCTCCCCTTCTTCAGTAATTTTACTAGCAGCAGCAGCGGCAGCATCAGTAGCAGCAGCAATCCTTCCGCCGGGCGATCCATTAAATATGGGGTGGAATGTACAGCCCGGTGGGGGTTTCGCGAGCCGTTCCTCTAACCGTTGCAAACGGTTTTTCCCCTCCGCGTACAACCTGTCATGGACACCCTTTTTACTATGGCTGCCGCTGCCGCTGCTGTTGCTGCTGCGACTGCTACTGCTGCTGGTGGCGCTCTTTGGACTTATGGTAGGGCTGCGTCGCCCGCGCCCTCCCTCTCTCCCACCCGCGGCAGCAGCAGTAGCAAGTGCGGGTTGGAAGGTGAAGCGAGCTTCATGCTCTTTCTGTTGCCTCTCCTTCTTCCCCGGTGAGGTTGTTTGACTCTTGTACAGCCGATCCCAGACATTTTGGGACTTTTCCTTCCCTCCCTCCCTCTTCTTCCGTCCCTCCTTCCCATTCTCCTCAGGCACAATTACCCCCTCCTCCTCGACCTTTAAGCCCACCTTAGCCCTAAACCCATCGTTAGGCGCCTCATTGGCGGTGATCGTCTCAGGAATATTTTGGGCGAACGTATCGCTAGGCAGGTCGAGCTGCTGCTTCTTGGTTTCTGCTACCTTGAAGCACTCTTTCTTCTCTTCCGGGGTAAAGACAAGCCCTTCATGGACGGCTGAAGTGGAGGAGCAGCAGGGGGATGAGGGAAGAAGGGGGGAAATGAGAGAGAAAGAGGCCTGGCATTGGTCCAGGTCACCATTATTATTTTCAGCGAGAGCGGGTTGAGGGATGAAAATAAGGCCTCCCGCTTGCGTGGTTTCCTGGAAGGAATCATGAGCGACCCGCTGCTTATGGTTGGGGGAGGTGCTCCCTCGTCCTGCGGCTACGGCTGCTGCTTCTCCGCTGGACAGAGATGAAATCTGCAGAGGTAGAGGGAAGGAGATGCAGGAGGAGGAGTCGCTCCGCGTCCCACTGCTGATGATGACGGCGGGGCTGCTGCTGCTGCTGCTGCTGGCACTGCTGGTACTGCTGCCAATGGCCGTGCTGGAACGACGGGAACGGCTGCACTCGCTTTGATCCTCGTTCTCTTCTTCTTTGATTAGGTGGAGGTCGCCAACCATGGGAGAGGCGCTCAGACCTCGCGATAAAGACGGGGGGGAGGATAAGGCGAATGCAGAGGGCGAAGATGGGTTGGTGATCATCAGCTTATCAGGCAAGGCCTCCCCAGTGGAACGAAATACGGAGGGCATGGTAGGGCTCAGACGTGAAGGCAAAGTCAGACAAGCGACGCTTGAGTTGCTTATGGTGGTGGCATTGCTTCGTGGTGAAGATGTTGGACGAGCTGGCAAGGGAGATTTGGAGCGAGGCCCCCGAGGCGAGGAGCGCGGGGAAGACAACAAGGATAATGCATCAAGGATGCCGCCTGCAGAAGGTACACGCGTCAGACTAGGCACAGACTTGAGCAGAAGATGGTTTTGGGCGACACCGGGCTTAACAAGGGACGAAGGCGGCCCTTGCTGCGGCGTCTGGTTGTCAAAGGCGGGAGGATTCGGAGCGGCAAGCCCCAACCCCTCTGACCCTTCGGGCTCTGGGCGGTCCATGAACGCGTGCGCGCGCAATTAAATGAAAGGAAGAAAGGGAGCGCCTTGAATTCTGTGGTATTGTACTTGGATGCTGGGATAAGTGAGAGAAGGAAGGAAGGAAGGAACAGAGTGATTAGGTCAATCAAAAAACACTTGTGGCACCATGCCTAGATGGTTCAGCATGGTTATGTGTCTTTGAATCGAAAATTTGTCTATGGCATTGATGCATAGAAGTTTGCCCACCGAACAAATTGTGTGCGAGGGATGCGGACTCGGAGTCGACACTCGCGCCTTCGCGAGAGCAGGTGGGGGGACCAAGTGTGCCATGGTAGGTGAGCATTTTTTTTTACCTGGCACAGAATTTGTTCGTAAATTGGCCAAGAGTTCGATCACACTGATGTGAATGTTCCTTGTGGTTTATTCTAAACGACTTTATGGTGTCAAGGGGCAAAAAAGGTGCAATATTTTGAGGAGCCGTTTGCCATTCGAAAAAGCGTTAGCAGGAAGGAGCCTCAGAGTTGAGGTCCGTGGCGCACTACCCTTCTCGTCGTGCTCAACTGTCTTCCCCTACCACCTTCCTTGCTCAATTTTCCTTCCTCCTCAGATGTTGCAGCGTGTATTCGACCTCCCTTCCCTCTAGTGTCGTAGGTCGCGAGATACAAAGGAGTTTTCTCACTTTGCTCCTTCATGCTTCCCCGCTTCCAAGTCCGCTTGGACATCCCTCCCTCCCACCGGGCTCTCACCGAAATGAGGAGTCACTGAGATTGACCAACAAAGGCAATGAAAGTGCACGATCACCACACACAGTCCCTCGCCCCTTCCCACCCACCCTGCGAGATTGGATGAAGCACAAGCAAGGAGTGCGATAACCATACGCATGACCCCGTGCAGGACACTTATCCCCCCATCCACCCCACAACACACAATCACAAGGGTATTCTCTTCCATCCCCTTAATCCTTGCCGTACACGGCCCCCGCCATCGTCATACCGGATCGAGGAACTTAGGAAATGGGACATCGTCACCCTTCCCGCCTGGCAGGCATAGTTGCCCTGCTCTTGGCCGCCATCCAGCCCTCCCAAGCAGAGCTCCAAGCCTGTCTATCAGCGCTGACAAGACTGACTGCCGCTCCACACAATGCGTCCTTGCCCTTTCTGAACGGCGTCTCGGGCCACATCAATGTGGGTTACCTCTACCAAAAACCCATGTTCGCAGTCATGCCCAACGAAGCAATGGGTAACTTCGACCTGTGCCGGCACTCGGGGCTCTACACGTCCGGCCTGGTCAAGACACACTACTGCACCCTGTCCCATGATAAGGCCGGCATCTGCGTGCCCAGCCAATGTTCAGCCGAAGACCTGCATGACAAAGCCCTCCTCAAACCTTTGATAAACCTCGGCGTCCAAGCCGCGAGTGCCGTGCCGACCAAGTGCGTCATGGACCCTTACCTCACACAAGAGTGCGCTTATGCCCGTCAAGCGTGGGATTACTTTCAAGGATTGTACAACGTCCTCGTTCTCCTTGGCAATGACACCCAGTATTCGAAAGGCTCCGTCAGCTGCGCCGTGCACGCCCAACGGGCCAACTCAGCGGCCTACGCCATGATTGCCTTCACGATCCTTTTCGGTCTCTTGGCTTTGCTCGGGGCGGGGTGGAAGTACCTTTATGCAACCGGGTCGCACAATAAGAAAAGTGCTGCGGCTACCGCTGCTGCCGCTGCTGCCGCTGCTTCCTTGTCCTCCTCCTCGCCCACCGGCAAGAAGGCTGTGGCAGCTTCAGCGCCCTCAGCATTGTCTCCTTCCGACAGAGGGGCGAAAAATGTGGCCTTGACGGTGCAAAAGAGTCCGGGCGGGGCTGATGGCACATCTAGTTTGGTTGAGATCCCTCTGGAGGAGTCCACCCCCCGCTCCCGCAAAAAGCGGAGGAACAAAAACAAAAACACGGTGACCAGGAGTGTCAGCCTCGAAAATAATGCTACCACTACCCCTGTTCCGGGCGCCCAGCCTGAGGTGGTTGGGATGGTAGCTAGAGTGATGAGCGTCTCCCCTTGTCCTAAGGCTGTCGCGGCCTTCTCTTTCGCTGATAATTGGAACGAGGTTTTCACGCTCAAGACCCGCGGAGGGGAATTTGCGGTGTTTGATGGGATGAAGGCGATTTCGGCGTGCTGGGTAGTGTTTTATCATGCACTGTTGTGGCAGATCTATTTTGTCCAGAACCCCGAATATATTATTCCACCCAAGGGTCTTTTGTCGAAGTGGTGGGCGGCGCCTTTTTTCAACTACAGCGGGACTCTAAGCGTGGACACCTTCTTCTTCATTTCGGGCTTTTTGGCCAGCTATTGCATGTTGGTAAAACTCGATAAAGAATCGGCGCGGGGGGAAGCGAAAAAGAGTGCGTGGAAGTGGGTACCCTCTATGTACTTTCATCGATGGCTCCGTATCACGCCTGCCTACTTTTTTGCGTTTTTCCTCCATTGGAAGGTTGCGCCGTTGCTCGCTTATGGTACGTGCGGAGGGAGAAAAGAAGGGACGGAGTGAGGAATCGAGGTGCCTTTTTACATTATTTAGGGTGCTCATCATTATTTATTCTCCACTGTATTATCGTTACCTACCAGCCACAATTTCGATCACTTATTCTATTCCTCTGGACCTTATTTTCCTTTTCTCCCGACAGGCCCCTTGGCCGCTACCGTGTGGGAGAGCAACACGCGCCCCTGCAGGGGAATTTGGTGGTCTCACTTTTTGTATTTGAATGATGTATATCCGTGGTGGAACCAGCGATTAGGTGAGGTGTGTTATGGCCATTCGTGGTACTTAGCTAATGATATGCAGTACTTTTTGTTGGTACCTTTGTTGTGCTTGCTGTATCGAAGCCAGAAGGTTAATGGGAAGAAGTGGGCGGGATATTTGGTGTGGGCTTGTTTGTTGTCATGTGTGATTGCAACTTATGTATTAGCAATCAAGGATAATTGGAGCCCGAACAGTTGGGATGGAGTAGAGGGGGATCATTACCGCGAGGAGGGATTTTCGAGGCCCTGGACTCGGTGTTCGTCTTACATGATTGGGGTGCTGTTTTCGTACTACTGGTATGAGAAAAAGCAGACAAATCCCGATGGGAAGCTGCTGTCGATCCAGGCGAATTTATTGTGGGTTGTGGGGCTTTCATTGTTGGCGATTGCAATGTATGGCCCGCATTCGGGCTCAGTGAATGTGATTCCATGCAATTTGGCGGCGCCGGGGACGAAGTGTGGAAGTGGATGGAGTGCCTCGACCAAAGCGGCAATTCTTGCGTTCTTGCGACCGACCTGGACATTGGGTCTAGGTTTACTGTCTGTTTTGTGTTGGCATAACCAGGGAGGATTAATCCAGAAGTTTCTGGCCGCCCCGGCGTGGGCACCTTTGAGCGCGTTGAGTTTCTGTATCTATTTAGTGCATTACACTGTCTTGACCTTTTATATTTCTCAGAGGACGCTGCGAATTCGCTTTGAGCTGTTCGGGTTTTTGAACAGTTTTTTTGGCTTGATGGCCATCTCATGTGGTGTGGCCTTGTTTGTGGTGCTGTTGGTCGAGAAGCCCTTCATGAAGTTGCAAAAGTTGTATTTCGAACCGGCCATGCCTGCGAAGAAGACCGTGGCTGGGAAAGCTGCAGGTACAGAGAATAGAGACAACGTTACGGTGCCTGCACAGATGCTGAAATTGATGGAGCCACCGAAAAAGGCAGTGAAGGCGGCGAAGGTGACGAAAAACGATGGGGGTAGCTAGAAATGATCAGTTGCTATAGGTAGCGGTTAAGTGTGGAGAATCAAAGGAGGTCGTGTGGATCGTCTCGCATGTGAGTGAGAGGACAGATTGACACAAACTCAATTAATAAAGTGACATTGTTATAAATTGACGAGAAATAAAGCTTTATGGGGCTCTTGCTTAAAAAGGGGTATGTACGTAAACCGTTGGGGCCATATTCAAAATTATTTTTCATGCAATGGCGTGGACGCCGGAGTCGACATCCCCCGCCTTTACTGCTTGTCTATGAACGCACTGGTTCTAAGACCGACGGAAACACGTATGACTATTCTTTGTAGCAGCAGTACTCGGAGGACAGAGCACGCTAATTGTAAGAAAAAAAGGGGGAGAGGGAAGAAACAGATGGGAGGTGTCGCGTGGTCGCCGGAGGACGGGAGGAGTCTACAATAGTGCGACCTGCTGACCCTCTCATCCGAACCAGTACTTCACCACATACATAACAAATGAGTGAAGTGGTGATTGTGGTTACCATGGAGGCGGTCGGTGTGGTTCCTGCCAGGCGTCTCCGATTCCAGACAGGCACTTCCTTCCTCTCCGACAACACGCCAAACCGGCGCATCCTTCTTACCCCCACGCCGAACAGCACTAATAACCTTGTACCGTCATTATGCTATTATACAAACCATATAGGCTATGGGATGCTCCCAGAGCAAGTCTATCTCGCCATCGAGCCCGCGTGCGCAAGGACAGACCTCATGTGACTTAACCACGACTTCCTCGACGACGACAGCTGCTCAAGCAGCAACAAGCGCATGTCCAATTGCAGCTTCCCCTAGCAATACGGACGTCCGACAAGATAGCTCTGTCCTTCTCTCAGTGATACCATCTACGCCTTCTCCCCGTACCTTCCCAGGAGATTTAACTCCCCGTGGCGGCGGCGAGGACGACGATTGCCGTAGCGACGAAGCCCCTTCCCCTCGTCTTGCTGCCGTAACCGAAGGCGCCACTATCCTCCTTAGTCCACGCGATGCAGCATCTCCACCATCACCACTACCACAGATAGCGACCACGTCAACTGTCCAAATCGCTCACAAAAAAAGGACGTTGCCCGCCCCCTTTAATGGCAAAATATGGCTCGCCTCTCCATCTTCTGCTCCTCTTACACTTGGGTCCGGCCCGCGCCGCCCCGCGACCAATCCGACTCCTACTTCTCATCACGACGTACTTCTTAATGTCTATTCTCCATTAACGCACTCTCAAGAGATTGCGGCGATGAGTAGCACGACTGGGGGTGATGGTAGCGGGGGTGGAAGTGGCATATCCGCGAGGGGGGGAAGGAGGCCGCGGCCGCTGGCGATCTCGACGGATTCTCATTTTCACCTGAGCACGATATTGGGACATGTTCTGATAGGCGGGGATGAAGTCAGTGACAACTTGACGGTGTTGCGGCAGTTGAATGTGAAGAGTGTGGTGAATGCCACGACGGAGGGAAAGGAGACGTTAGGGGGTACGTGTAGGGGGTGGGTGAGTGTGATTGAGTCTGTGGGTTGATCCGCTTGGGCCAGAGTGATTTGCGTGATTATTCCTGCCAGTTTCCATTATGTATTTTGCCATCCTCCCTCCATGGGGTTTCCTCCCTTGATTGACATATCACCTCTCCTCATCCCTGGTCTTGATCTCTCCCTTCCTCCCCACCTCCCTCTCTCCCTCCTCATAGATCTATGTTACATTAAGCTCAATTGGAGCGATGACATAACCCAGCCAATCCTTCCGGATCTTCCGCGTGCCTTTGCCACTATTGATCTCGCCAAGGACGAAGGGGGGGTTTGCCTCGTTCATTGCAAGAAAGGTATGAGTCGGTCAGGGGCCGTGGTTGTTGCTTATTTGATGTTTCACAACCCCAAAATGTCTCTGTTGGACGCGCTGACGTATGCGAGGAGTCGGCGGGCGATTGTTGCGCCTAACCTCGGGTTTATGGCCCAATTGATCAAATGGGAAAGGGAGCACAGGGGAGGGAGGGTGACAGTTGATCTGGCCAAGTACGAGGAGAACAGGTTCGGCGATACGGCGGTGTTGCTGTGTGGGGCATGAAGGGGGACGGGGAGGAAGGTAAACGGAGAGGAGGAGAATGACGTTAAGAGAGGCGGGATGTCTTAAGAGGAGAGGGAGGGCATCGGGTTTTGCCTGGCAAGAAAGATGGATAGGTTGATGGAGAGAAAATTGCGTGGTTGAGAAAATGAGTGGGATACAGGACAAGAAGAAGAAGACAAAGGGTGCAAGACGGTGTTATACAAGAAATAGAAGATAAAGACGAAGACGAGTAAGAACAAGGGTATAGCAAAGGTCAGGGAGACTTCAAGTACAAAGCAAAGCTATTCAGCCCCCCTGTATCCTAACTTCAACGAAACTTCTACAAACGAAACTTTTGTCGCTGGGTCAGTACTTTGCTTTCCTTTTTTCACCTTTTTTTCTATCCATTCTGTTGAGTCATTAAATCATACAATTGTAGTAATCTTTTCCTACTTCCTTCTCCCCTCGTCCTCGCCGCCTAACCACGCTCAACAACGCGAACCCCCCGGCCTCCACACAACTCCCCTCCCCTCCATCCCCCACCGCCGTGGGCATCAGGCAGTAATCAAATCCCGCATTGTGCAATAACTGGAAAAACAAAGGCCCTGTGTCTGTGCGTGTGACGCCCAATAAAATTAAGCTTTCTGGCCCCGCGACTTGCTCCAAAGCATGCACGACCGGCGCGTAGAGTTCCTTGCAATATGCAACATCTGTCCCAACGATCACGTCAAAAGGGGAGGAGGAGAGCAATGCCACGTTTTCCCCTTCCTCCTTCTTTCTTAACCAGTCGAACTCCTGCACAAGCAGTGGGGCATGGAGCTTGGTCGCGTTGACATCCACGTTACGTTGGATGAGCCCCAGGTGGTCTTTTTGATCGGTTACCACTACTTGGCACGGTTGAAACTGGGAATTGCTGGCCAGAGAAAGTCCCACTAGGCCAGTACCAGAGCCGATTTCGCTGTGGGGTGTGAGTTTAGGAAGGGGAGAAGTGAGTGTGTGAGGAAGGGTACATTGAGAGAAAAAAGTTGTATTGGCACGACAGGAGAGTACACATGACTCTCGTGAATCAACTCAACAACATCCTTCCTTAATCACCCTCCTTTGTTCCGTCCATGTCTTCTCTTGTGCCTGCCGTGTTTCTCATTCTCAACCTCACGCAGGAATGTCGATCTCCTCATACAAGACTACTCACATGATGCCCTTGCCCCGAAAAACCCCGGTGAAGAAAGCCGCATGCCGCTCAAAGTACTCACAGACCAGCAAACCTGTTGTCCAAACGCCGCCCCCAATGCCGACATCCCATCGTGTTTCGATCGCTAGCGCCTGTCCCAAGAAAACATGCTTCAGGGTGGTGGACGGAGGAGGCGATGGGTTGCATTCGTCCTCCTTTTGGTGCCTTTGCCGCTCATCGACGACGCCGTCCTCCATCTCCTGTCTGCATTTATATTGTATTAGGGTTATATGTCATGATCAGAGACATAAGATCGCGTGGAGTCCTTGGACGGTGGGACAAAAGAGATCTCCTCTTCCAGCCTCGACTTGCGTGCATCAGGTTGCGCACAAGAAGAGAAAGAAATCACCGTACATTTAACGCGCTGACCTACATCACCACCCTTAAGAGCAGCTTATATTCACAGTAGATAGCTACAACGGCATGTCTTTCTTTGTTTTCACCTGAACCGCTAGCTTCTAATTCTCCAAAATTGCGGAACGTACGCTCAACCGGATCCCCGACCTCCCCTCCCTTCGTCAAAATTTACTCTACCATCCCCTCATTCGATCAAAATTTATTTCATAGAAATCGTTTCTTCTCTACCGTCCCTATTTTTCTTTCACGATTCCGTCACACGAATCAATTTACTCTACGGCTGCCCCTACTCCACGCCATCAGCCCCACCGGCCGCGCACTGCTGCAACCACACTCCACCAGCCTGTGCCCCCCGCCCCCCCATCCCTCTTCCACCCCTATCCTCAGCACATAAGGGAAGGTTTAAAAAACTCAGCAACCCGTGCTCCGCCGAGACGATGGCGTCAGTCATCCAGCAGTCCTTCAACTGACCTTCCGCTTGCCTCGACAACAACCACAGGTAATGCTGGTGATGCTGATGATTGCCATGGCCTCCCCCCACAGTGCCGCCAACCGCAGCACCAGCAGTAACTTTTCTTCCTTGCGTCGTGCGGACTAGAAAGCAGGCACGATCGGGGGACTCGTACTGGAATTGACGCATGGAGAAGGAGTGGCACCCTAACATTGGTTGAAGGCGCTCATAGACCATTCCAGCGAAGGCCTGAAGGTCCATCAATGGCTGTCGATCGACGTCCTCCTCCCGCTCCTCTTCCTCCTCCTCCTCCTGCTGCTGCTGCTGCTGCTGCTGCTGCTGCTGCTGCTGTTGCTGTTGCACGTCCGCAGGGACATTCTCTCCTCCTTCGACCGACCCTCCCTCCATCCCCTCCTCCTCAATCGCCCGGTTTGCTGGCGAGGCAAATTCAAAATGCTTCGCCACGCCATCGTGACGGTGGTAATCGTTTTGTTGCAATGCCAGCAATTGAAGTTCTAGTACTGCGTCGGAAGGGAGGGAAGGGGAGGGACTTAAAAGACGCCAACATCCCCTTAGCGCGACATGAGGCACGCGGAACAGGAAAGGAGTCACGGCCGGGGTCAACTGGGCGCAGTAATTAACGGAGAGGTGCGTAAGATGTGGGCAGGCGTGGTCGATAAGATGCCGTAGGAGTTCATCGTCCAAAACGGCACATCCTGACAAATCGAGTGTGCGGAGACCAGGCCCGACACGTGCAAGGAGCCGCCTAAGGACATCGAGGGAAACACGAGGATTAATTATCAACCCGCCCACGAGACGATCTGTGAGAAGGTGTGTAGCTTGGCAAAGAGTGCGCGTTTCGGGCCACTTCCCTGCCATTTTGAAAACGCGACCCAAGAGGTCGTCATTGAGCTGCGTCAGGAGAAGGGAGGGTGTGCAAATGGGGAGGGCGACAGAGGTAGAAGAGGTGACGTTGGGTTTGCGTGGCCTGCGAGAACGCTTCCTTGCCGTCACTGCCACCTTGCTGCTGTCCATGGCGGCGAAAGTGTGCGGTAAGGATGGGTACTGCTGCCGGTTTGTTGCTCCGTCCTATTTATTTTTTTGGGAGGGCCTGCTGCTCCTCCCCTCTTCCCCTCTTTGATGTAGATGTAGACACCACCCCAAAAAGGACGGGCGTGAGCTGTGGAAGACATGTGTAAGGAGACATGCTATGTGAGTGTCAGGAGAGCTAACAAGGGAGACAAGTTTCGTGTTTTCTCTTTTCCTGGCCATCCTCTTGACACGCTGTGGGCCAAGCAACAGCAGGACGGCTATCAGACGAGCCAAGGTCTGCCAGGCCAGGAAATATGTGCATGATGTTTGAAAGGCCGACAGGTCAAGGCATTGAAGGACAACAACTTTCTTCCCAGCTCATCGTCTTCTACGTAGGCGTCCAATCTGTGGAACAAGGAAGGGGCGCCGCGCTTTCGTTTGTTTGAAAGCATGCACGGCAAACAGCAGGAAGTAGTTGTGATGTCGGCGTCACGCTTTTAGGGTTAGGATCGCTGAAGGCTCTCGGATCGACGCGACGCGCGTCGCCGCCGCAAAACTGAATTAGCGAGAGTGAGAGCGACGGGGTGCCCGTAGGGGTAGGCTTTTTGGTGCATTTTGTTTTGTCCAATCAGGCTTGAATGTTGTGTGCGTGTCAGAAAGAGTGGAAGAGATATCTCTCCGCTCTCCGACGTATGCTTCGTCATCAGAAGCATGAACCTCTCGACGGAATCCAGGAAGAAACAGCAGTAGACATCCACTTTTGAAAGCTTTTCATCATGCCTGCCTTTTGCCGCAAAGGACAGAAAAGAGGAATACAAAACGGGTAAATCAAGGAATTATAGCCCCCCACTAATAAGAATGTACTCTCTGAAAATTGTATTGTTGATTTTACAAGTTGGATTTTGCCTCTCTTTAGAAACCCTTTTCCTCCTCTTTACCGGAGTCTCGATAAGTGCAATTCAGTAACTCATTTCGAACCCTGTATGTTTTGTTCAAGAATTTGATTGCATCAGAGTTAAACTTTGATGTAGTGGCTGATGCGGAGGTACCGGTGGTGGGAGAGCCGACCCGAGGCGATGAGCATGAGGGGTAGCTGGACCGTGAGGAAGGCTGTAGGTGCGTGTTGGATGGCGATAACTTAGGAATGGGGGATCGATGCGCCAACGAAGCAATCAAGCGAAACCGAGGGGATTGATCTAGAAAGCAATCCTCCCTCCATTCCTCCTCTTTCTCTGCCTAATATCTTTCCCTTCCTCCTCAACTTGCACAACACAATCTCCCTCCCTCCTCAACTTAAACAACACAATCTCCCTCCCTCCTCAACTTAAACAACACAATCTCCCTCCCTCCTCAACTTACACAACACAACGCCCACCACACTCTCCAACCGTGTGTGGAAGAAGCTGACCGTGTCGTAGAATCCGACGAGAGAAATGAGGGAGATAAGACAGGCCGTGGTAATGCATAAGAGGAGATGGGGGAGAGATGTGGCCTGTTTGAAAGGATGGGAAACGGAGGGGACAATTTTGAGTGTAGGTACACATTGACAGCCATATTCCTAAATCGCTGGCGCTCACCTTCTTCCTTCCTTCCTTCCTTCCTTCCTCCCTTCCTCCCTCCCTCTCTACTTCCTGACCTCTCTGAGCACTGCCAGCACTTCGAATGTCTGGATGGCCAAATATTGCGACAGGAACAAGACGCCGTGATCGGCGAAATCAAACCGCTCTCGACACCGCCCGTCGTGCCTCAATCCAGAGTACCAGCACGCATCGCTCTCCTCCGCTGAGGGAAAGGAGGCAGAGGGGGAAGGACAATATGAGGTGGGAAACATATATATATATGAGACAAAATACTACAAAGATGAGCATCCAACCTCCTTAGTCAAGAACTTATCCCTATGTCCCCCCCCCCCTCCCACTTTCCTTCCCCTCCTCACCTTGCACCCATGCCTGCACTCGATTCAAGCACATCAACAACACACCCGTCCGAAACATGATCACGAATGCATATAACCCTAACCGTCTATATTGTCCCATCCACACTCTTCCCGCCTTCTCTTCCTCCTCCCAGCCCTCCCTTCCCCCCCTCCTCCTTCTCCTCCACCATGACGTCGCTGCAAAAAACAGGCAATTCAACCCCCAGGTGAGGAAGGGAAGAAGAGCAGCAAGGGAACTTGTCAACCGCTTGGTCCCCGCAGAAGTAGCAGCAGCACACAACGCCGCATCCCATCTCTCATCGTTTCCAAGGGAGGGTGAGGAAGGGAGGGAGGGAGTGTGGGAGCAACAGGCAATGGTGGAGTGGTCTCCCTCCATGTCAGCCCAGGCCAAGTCGCAGCCTTCTCGGGCAACGCGAACGAATTTCTTGCCGGCATTGGTATGCAGTGCTTTCGAGAGGACGAGACCGATCGTGAGAAATTCGAGAATGAAGAGATACAGGCCCTGAGGAACGGGACGAAGGGAGGGAGGGTGAGTATGGAAGACACAGGACAGGCGAGCTCCCCCCCCCCCCCTCTTCGAAAACCGTACCGAGATCGCCACGGGAGAGGTGGGTCTATTAAGTTCATTTTCTTCGTCGATGAGGGTGTGGGCGTGGTTCTCTTCCCGTTTTGTGGCCTTGGCGCTGCTGCGGGTCTGCATACCGTCTGGTATGCGGAGGGAGCGCAGGCAAGGGAGGATGCAGATATGAAGTGATCAAAAGAGGCACTATTTGACATTCTTAAGCTTTGGGGGGTTCTGAAGAATCGTATGTAATCAATCTCCGCGTTGAGGCATGCGTGGCATTAATCCCAGGCATTCGAGTAAAGGATGAAAGTGTTCATGTTCCACCTGGTCTTATACAAGAGGTGGGGGGGGAGGCTACGCATGCCTGCTTACCTCGAGATGGGGACCGTGAGGACGATGCGGCTTGTTTCTTCGTGCGGTAGTGAACGACAGCAGCATCTCCTGTGGCAGGTGATCCGGCCATGGACTGTAGAATGCCGTGGTGATTGATGTTGGGTTACTGTAAGGCACACTCGGGCTCCTCGTATTTTTTGTTTCGCCAACCGTCTGCGCCACAAATCGGAGGATGGAAGTTTGGTCGGACAATTTAGTGTCCCATATGTGGTATGGCAATAATTTGGCCTTAAAGTGACATTAAATGCACTCTGGAAGTAGGGGAAAGGCTCTCAAACTGGTACCTCAAACTTTGCGTCAAGGCTGCCTGGTCTAGTACTGGTATGGAATGTTTGGCGCGTATTTCGCTCACCGTCGCTCACCGCGATGGTACACTTTTCTGTCGCTCAAAACCAAGGCCTTCTTCACCCTAACAAATACTATGCAATGCGACTCATTTGCACAAATGCTACGAATGGACACCAGAAAGTGAAACTGCAGATCCAGCATGTCGGGAAGCGTCGCAGGGTTACAGGAGAAGACGGCGGTACCGGTGCACAAGAAGAGTTCCATAACAACGCATTTTTCTCAATCCTCTCTACTCCCTACGCATTACACAGCCACACCATGTTTGGGGCAAGCAGCAGTGGGCAGACTAGCAAGGGTCTCGCGGCTGCTCGGGCACATCAACACAAGGCAAGTAACATGAGCGCCTACAGCCCACCTTTCCTCCCTCCTGTCCCCCCCATCAATACCACATTTTCTACAGCGATTCTCCATGTGCTGCGTTGTCCATGTGCCTGCGATGCCAAGCAATTTTTCTCCCATTGCATCTTTTATGTCATGCTCTGGACCGCTGATCTGATGTGCTTAAGTATCTTGCGCTGACTATTATATCCCTTCTCTACCTCCTTTCCTTCACAGGTTCAACCTTGGGTGGAGAAGTACCGTCCCCAGGGCGTCGATGACATTGCCCACCAAGACGAAGTGGTGAAAACCCTCAAAAACGCCATCCAAACAGGCACGTTGCCGCATCTTCTCTTTTATGGCCCTCCAGGAACAGGCAAGACATCGACTATTCTGGCCGTGGCTCGCTCCTTGTTCGGCCCCGAGTACCGCTCGCGGATTCTGGAATTGAATGCGTCGGACGAACGAGGGATTAAGGTGGTTAGGGAGAAGGTGAAACAATTTGCCCAATTTACCGTGACGGGTTTGGAGAAGACGGCGGGCTACCCGTGCCCCCCCTTCAAGATTATTATTCTGGACGAGGCAGACACGATGACCACGGAGGCTCAGGCAGCTCTAAGGCGGACGATGGAGGTGAGATGGGGAGGTTAAAAGAGAGAATGGAGGGGAGGAACACAGATAAGATGCATCTAGGAATGTCATATGGCTGTCTTGAGTCCCTGACTGACTCCTGTTTCCTCTGCCTCCTTCCCTCCCTCCCCCCCTTCTTCCTCCATCTCCTCAGACGTACTCCAAAATCACCCGCTTCTGCCTCGTGTGCAACTACGTCACGCGCATCATCGAACCTCTCGCCTCCCGTTGTGCCAAATTTCGTTTCCGTCCCTTGCCGCGCGAGGTGATGCAGACACAACTCCTCTCCATCGGGACATCAGAGGGCGCCTCCGTATCCGAGCAGATGATGGAAGCTATCTTGACAGTGGCGGACGGGTGCGTGCTACCCTTCCTTCTTCCCTTCCCTCCGTCCCTCCCTCCCACCTTCTTCGTGCTTCCCCTCATTCCCACCTTCTTGGTCACATGAATAAGAGGCAGCACGTCCAAGTTACTCTTCCTTCATTCTTAGACTCTCTCCCTCCCTCCCCCCCTCCCCTCCGTCACCCCCACGCCCACAGGGACATGCGTAAGGCCGTGACCACACTACAAAGCGCTCACCAGTTTTATGGCCAAGGTACCACCATAACACCCGATGCCATTCGAGAGATGAGTGGGGGAGTGCCTGATGCCGTCGTATTTGGGCTGTGGGAGGCGATTCGTATGCAGGCCTTTGATAATTTGAAGGCTCAGTGCGAGGAGGTGGATATGGGAGGGTTTCCTACCATGGCGGTCTTGGGGCGATTGTTTGACCTTGTGGTGGAGGATGAGGAGGAGGGAGGGAATGAGGGGGTGAAGGACAGCGAGAAGGCGGTAGTGGCGGCGGGGATAGCACGGGCAGAGAAGATGATAATCGATGGAGCTAGTGAGAGCTTGCAGTTGCTGGATGTGTGTGCCCTGATGATGAGGACATTTGGGGGCAGGAATGGAAGGAGAGACGGGGGATTGAAATACGGGGGTGCGGACGAGACGGGCGCAGAGGCGGGGACGCCGATGGTGTTGTAAGGAGGAGGGGGGGGGAAGAGATGGAGGGAGGGGGGGAGGGAGAGGAGACAGAGAGAGCGAGAAGGGAGAGACAGAAAGATGAAATATGACATGGCGAAGGTATGCATAGACAGGCCCGTTAGCATTCGTATTGATTTCCCACGTTTCATCAAGAGTTTCTCACGCCTCCTCGGTCTTAATGTTTGACGCCTCTCTCATTCACACTTCCTCCTCCTCATCGACGGATAACGCCGGCCGTAGCAATAGATACAGACATGGTCCTACCACCGGCACGCTCACAAACGCCGCCAGCTTTCCCCCGCTATACCAACCCCTCCTAAGCATGTCCTCTCTCATCGGATCCGCCACGAATACGGACAAAATCAACAAATCTAAAGAGGACACGTGCGGCAATGTCTGCGTCCTGAATAGCGTAAGGTACGCCTCCAACCCTCCCACTCCTCCCCCTCCTCCTCCTCCCCCGACGACCAAATACACCAAGTACAGGGAAGAAATGAATGCGAGAGCAGCTGGCAGCTTATTCTCGACAAAACGAGCCACCATACGGTTCGAAGGCGTGGCGCCAGGGGAGGGCTGGAAGCTACGCAAGGCGAGGTATGGCCCCATGGCAAAGAAGCCAAAAGCGAACGAGCCGACGCAAAAAGGCCAGGCCGGAGGAGATTGGTTTCGAGAGCCCGGGAGGAGGAGAGAGGAATAGACGAGGGGCATGAGGCCCAAGGCGTTGAAGATGGCAAGAAATATGGGGGGAAGGGTTGGGGAAAAGGGGTTGCCAATGATGTCCTGAAAAAGGGTAAATTTGTCAAGGATGGAGCGGCAAGGAGGGAGAAAAGCGTTGATAAGTGGCGGATGTAAAACGGTAGGAGACTGACAGATGTTTTGACAGTAGGCACTCGCACCATGCTTGGAAAACTAACCTTCAGGAGTTGAGCATCAAGGGCCGTGGAGGCGGGATCCTTGCCGGGCGCCAAAAGGAAGGCGTAAGCCACAAAGCCAGCCCAAGCTAGGGCTGTGATAAGAGTACGAGGCCCCCGGCTTTCGGGAGTGTTGCTCTCGCCTATTTCGTCTCCAGGCGTGCTTTCTCTGGACGAGGCGCGCAGGACAGGGGAGGAGTAATGGTGGGTAGGAATTGGGGCCGTGCGTCTCGAAAGCGCGAGTGGTCTGATACCCGATCGGCTACTAAAAGGAAGTTGAAAGCTTGCCACAAAACTGAGTGTCGCCGCGGCCACCAAGACAATCGTTGAGAAGCGGTAGGAAGCCTTCATCCTGGTCGGCTTGCGCGCACGTAAAGGTGGGGAGGTAAGGAAAGGTCACGTGTTCCCTGTATTGTATGTATGTGAAGAGGGAGGAGCGAATGGACAAAGACCTGTTAGTTAACACAATCGTGGCTCAAGGTCTTCTTGTCGTATGGCTTTCGCTTGCTGAGGCTTTGGGTCAGTCCAATATGTGGGCTTTGGACACCAAAGGGAGGTCTGAGGTGGAGTCGGCGGATGATCGGAACGTCACCGAGCGTCATCATCTAGTGTCTATCGAAGGGAGATAGTCTCCCAATGCGTACCACGCCTGCAACATGGACTGACACCTACATCGCTACAACTACCACAACCTACAGGTGGTTATTCAGTGGCGGGCATCAAGCGGCAGGCGGCGGCACACAAGGAGAGGCAACTTCTGCAACGGCCCAGCCATCATCATCACCAAGCATTTACCATGAGCACGGGCAGCAAGCTGGGTAAGATAGTCCTGGGCGCGGCCGAAGTGACGGGCCTGAAGGAGGCCTCGCGCCGGATATTTGGCAACCTGCCTCAATTAAATATTGGCAAGACGGGCAACAAAATCCTTCGCAAGGCCTTGATTGCAGACAAGGTGGTGACGTACTATCCCGCTACGATCAACAAGATTGCGCACAAGGAGTGGTACGGGTACAAGACTGACCTAGACATTTGGCGGGAGAACAGATTGTCGCGGATGTACATGAGAGGCAACCCCCCCACTAAGAAGGGGGAGGGCAAGCGAGCGCAGCAGGCCAAGAAGAAAAAGTAGAACAAAAATTGAATAAACAAAGGGCCAATAAAAAATGAGAACATGTGGGCAAGTGCGTGTTGTATGCATAAGATATTTAAAAACACCCTTTATAATTTTTTGGGGGTCCTGCACATTATGTTGTCATTTCATTTTCCACTCCATTTCCCGCGCAGCCTTCCCCTCTTGAGCTCCTCGCAGCGCCGTATAATTTACCTAGTCTCCCTCGCATCTTACCCCACTTTCTCTATGGTCATCAGAACATGTGTCCGAGGGCATCTGAAGAGTTACCCTCTCACCTTACATGCCGTCCTTCGACTGGCTCCTCCCCGGCTTCCCCTCTTGCATCCTCCGCTCGTCTCCTACTCACCTCTTCCACGGCCAATCTCTCTTCGGCGAAAAATTTCAACGTCGTCGCTCATGTGATGGCCTTCCCTCTAGGACGGAGAGGTTCTGCCCTTGTGACGGTCGCGAAAGAACCGAAAAATTTTATTGGAGCTTTTCTTCGGCGTGTTGTTCTCCTCTTCCTCCGTCTCATCCTCAACGACTCCAGTCAGCATCCGTTGTGGCGCAGCGGCGGTTCTGGGCTTGCCCGACGACGACGAAGATTTTGCCCATTTCAAGTTCCTAGATCCATCTCTGGGCGACCTTTTCCCTCCCGCACCCCCTGTTTCCGAAATTTTCTGCAAGCTCCCACCGATGCCCGCCGCGTCATCTTCCTTGTTCCCGATGGTCGAGCGGAAAGTGAAATCCGGTGCCATCGCGATGGCTGGCAAGGGACGGAAGAGCACCGACACACATAGGAACCCGTAAGACTTAGACTTTCCCGACTTTCCTCGGTTCCCCTCCATATCGCCGCCCTTTCGACTCTTCCCTCTATCGGGGACTGCTAGATCTCTTCCCCCTCCTCCTGCCCCATATCCTCCTCTGGCAGAGCCCATGTTCACGCTTCCTCCAGCCCCAGGCTTTTGCAGGCGAAAATAGTGCTTATTTATATGCTTGACGCGGCGCCCACTGTGCACATGTCCTTCCGCCGTGAACAATTCGTGTACGTCCAGCTCCACAGCCGCCAAGGCCTCCTTCTCGCCATATCCTCGGTCGGCATCATAAATCGCAAGCGTCAGCTTCACCTGACGCACATCGAACGTGCTGAACTCCTTGCTCTGCTCCCACTCTGGCGCCAATGTCTTGGTCGGCACCGTCTTGGTTCGAAACACCTCACGCTCCCCCGCGAAAACCACTGCGTAAGAGTCCCGCACGCCATGTACGTCTGTCGAGGGTAGTTCTTCGGCCTTGTGCACTATCAACACCAGCGAACCAGCGTAGGGATGGTCCGTGGCCTTGAGCAATCCTGGGGACTCGGCGTCGACGTCCACGGGACTAAGTGTATGCTCGTTCACGCGATGGATGACTGTTGCCTGCGTCTGCTCCAAGACCACCTCCGGAAGACTCACGTACCTCAAAGCTAGAGTGACCTGTCCGCCTCCCTCTCCTTGCCCGTCGAGCAACGGTACCTGTATGCGCGATCCCTCCTTGGGTGCATCCGGATCCAGGGCCTCTTCAAGGGGCACGGCGAGGGAGCAGACCGTCCGGGAGGTCTTCGTTCGCCTCTGCTTCAGCGTCAATTTCACCGTATCTACTGCACCCACATTGCCGCCAACCAAAAAGGCAAACGTCTCATCGCCAAATAAAAGTCGGGGTTGGCGTGGTTCTTGGCTGAGCAGGTTTAGGTGGGCGGTGAGCGCTCGACTGAGGCGGTTTGGGAGATGCGGGGTGAGGTGCCCGGTCGTTGCGATATTAGGGGCATGCCCAGACAGGCGATTAGCGCGCGTGGGTGAGCGAATATCTCCGCCACCTAGCCAGCGGTCCAGTCTTTTATCTCCCGCGCCATCATCCTCCTGTACCTCTCGCGTGACCATGAACTCCTCTCCCAGTTGTAGCTTCATGTAGTATTCAGAGCCATTCAAGGCCACTACATTCTGCGCGTTTTTGCTGCTGCTCCCACCAGCAGCCCCGTGCGGAGGCAAGCGAGCTTCGAGGACCGTGACAAACATGATGCCATCGGCACATGCCACCGATGTGGCCTCGGACTGCGTTTCGATCAGATTAAAAGTGACTTTGGCAGGGTGGAGGATGTGCTCGTTGATGCCATACACGATCTGGCTTTGCAGAATTGCGGCCAGATAGGGCACCTCCATGACGCTCACACCCATTGGCAGAATGTCGAATTCGCAGATGGGCGTTTCCAAGAAGGTGAAGGAGGCGGTAGAGATGTGGGGGTAGCGGGGGACTAAATCCATCTCGCAGCGCATCCGACCTTGCAAGTAGAAGTCCTTAATTTTAATCGGAATGGTGCTGTTTGGAAGCGAGCAAAGGAGGAATGGAAAGAAGTGTTGAACTAAAGGATACAAAAAAAATAAGAAGAGACAATGGGTCTTATATGATGGATAAACAAAACAAGTGACGTGAAGAGACGAGGACAGACGAGTGAGTGAGCATGCTGACATTTCCTCCCTCCCTCCCACCTTTCCCCCTGCTTCTCCCTCCGGGCCTCACTTACCCGTAGCTCGTCTTGGCCAAAATTACAATCTTCAAATCAGGTGCCTGAAATCCCATGTTCATGTGCATGACGATTCGGTCCTCTGGTACCTTGCTATCGAAAAGCGGATGCCGGGTAATAATGCGCGCCGAGCTCATGTAAGGCGATTTCTTCCCCAAGGTAAAAAGAGGGATTTCAAAAGCCAACACCCCAGAGGGGCGGACAGCCTCAAGTTTCTCAAAGAAGGCCTGCCGGAGCTTGGAGGACAGCAGAGGCTCATGAAATTGCCAGACTCGGAAGAGGATGATGTTAAGCCACTCAGCCGTCTCGTCTTCCTGCAAGACGCGCTTGCGAAAGGCGGTGCGGGCAGCATCGAGCTTGGCCAACCGACGCAAGCGCTCCCGTAGGCCAGAAACTGCGTAGACAATGACAATGGACGACCATAGCGCACAAGGGAACGACCATCGCAGCCTTCCGAGCACCCAACACAGCGGACCTAAGACTCCGCAGAGCAGGGCGGGCACCAGCAGGGCTTGGCCAGTCTCACTCCGAATGCGCGAGCTATTCTTTTTCGTAGGGGAGGCCGCTGCTGTATAATTAGTTGCTTGATAGATGTGTGCAGGGGTGGCGGTGGATTGAGGTTGCAGCTGGGGTGTGGGGCTGGCAGGACTAGTAGCATCGTTGTCTTGTTCTGGGCAGAGGTGGATGGTGGGGGGTGGGCTGTTCTGTGTCTTTACATCGTGTGATTTTGTGACGGAAATAAAAATGAGGTTTCCTTGTGGCCGTACAATTATTGTAGCGCTAAATGGGATGTTAAAGTATTGGGGGAAGAGTTATCGAGGGCCAGCAGGTGCGGGGCAATGACGAGGGAGCGAAGAGGGGGAAAAGACCCCTTGCTCGAAGGGGAACACGCATGCACTGATGCTTTTTCGCATACAAAACACATATAAAAACCACACTCTATACATAGGGTGAATCGACGGGCAAGACAAAAGAACCGCACACTGTACGCAGGGTGGACGAATGAAATGGAATGGTGACGGGAGGGGAGGCCGCACGCACGATGCGGCAATGCGCACGACGTGGCATTTTGCACCAGGACAGCGGCAAGGCTGCCATGTACCCCTATAGAACGATTGACAGGATATCCATATTCACCCAGAGCCTCAGTCATTCCGAAGAGGCGCTCGTAAAATTACACGTACCGTCGTGCTATTTAAGCCCGCGCCCGATGGCGCCATGCGTCCAGGTACGTCTTTGGGCTTACGCTGCCACATAGAGCTCGGGGAAGCGTTCTTAGGCATCGTCGTCGTCGATTTCGTACCTTTGTGCACTGCTGGTCAGTGCCCACCTCCCTCCCGCCTGTATACAATGACATGTTGTGAGTTGATTGGGTTGATTGGTTGATTGGCCAATGAATGGGCCAGCATTCAACGGCAACGGTCGCGTCGAAGGAAAAAGTTCGAGCAGAAATTGAGAAACACCACCCCATACCACACGCCGCAGTGCTGAAGACCATCACAAGCACACTTTGTAGCTTACCGCGTCCCCACGGCTTTACTCGCACAGCGTTACAGCACGGCTGTCATAAATCCCTTGGGCTACCCTGCATCGTGGGCGGCTGTGTGTTTCAATCTTCCGCTGACCTGGCAGATCTCCCGCCACACACCCTGCATCGCTTCACACATGCATACCCTCACTGGTAGCCGTGCTGCGCTTAAATGATCAAGCGTGGCCAATTATGTCAGATGTGTTTGAGAGTCTATGATATGCCAATCATGGCCGTGCCCTTTGCTTGACGGCTTTCTGCACATCAGATCGCCTCTTAGTCCATCCATCCTTGTCGAGCTCTGAAAGGTTGCATTACGTAGATGCACACACATAGCCCCCTTCCTGATACCCACTCCACAAGGCTCAATCTGTGCACACGACTCCTCCTCGCTGCATTTGATGCTGGGCATATCTTTTGTATGCCGTTCTTATGCTACCGCGTGACCCAATGCCCCTAAATCAACTCGTACTGATTTCCCTCGACCCCCCGCCCCCACCCACACCACTTCTACAGCAGGGCTTCTCGCAACCTCTTCACATTTCCCTCCGCATCGCCTCTACACCATCCGTGCACAAAGTCATGGCACGCGGCCGCAAAAAGGGCAAGCACTCCTGGGATGGCTACTCCAAGAAAGACCAGGCCAGCAAATGGCTCAGAACCCTTGCCGAGGCACATTATCAATTACGTCGCTCAGGCAGCACCAGCGCTGCAGTCACCGCAGCCGGCACCAACAAGGCCAGTAATGTCATTAGCAAAAACGCGAATGGCGGGTGGTTGCAGCAGTTCCGTCTGCGCCACCAACGAGGAGGAATCAACGGCAGCGGGTCCGGGGCAGTGGTGGCACGGGTGAATTCTCAAGCTGCTGCACGCTTTGTTGAGTCTTACTTGAGAGGTCCGCCCTCTGCGGCGGCAGCAAATTTGACGGCTCCGGTAGCAGCACGAAGTAGAAAGAAGGATGGTGTAGGGTGTAGGAGGGAGGGGGATGAGGATGGGGGGGATATTTCTCTGGAGGATTGGTTGTCCTGGGAAATGAGGAGAGGTGTTAAATTTGATGAGGCGGAGGAAATGGGGGATACAGGAAAGGAAGGGGGAAAGGACCAGGAGGCTTCGCCCATCGTGAGCCTTACCGAGCTATGTTGCCGTCAGGTGGGTGCGGATCTGCCTCTCTACGGTGCTGCGTGTGCTTTGGATAAGGAGGTGGGAGAGGCTCAAGTGAGGAGAGAACATGAAGCGGTAGCAGCAGGAGCGCCGGCAGAAGAAGAAGAAGAAGAAGAAGAAGAAGAAGAAGAAGAAGAAGAGGAGGAGGAGGAGGAGGAGGAAGTGGAGGGGGAAGAAAGGGGAGAAGAAGAAGAAGAGGGAGGAAGTGACGATGACAGCGGCGAGAGCACTACAGCTGACGCCATTCAAGGAATCTTCAGCCTTCTCCCCTCCCGGTGCTTGGCGCGTATTTCCCTCGCAGCGTCTCTTTCCCACGCCATCACGGATGCTTCCCTCCCCTTGCTCTGCCAACCCTCCGCCCTCTACCTTGTCCTCGTCGGGAGTTTCACGGACTCTGGGCTTGCTCGAGCCATGTTTCCGCGGCTTCGACAGCTTTCCCCCACTGCCTCTTGGGAGGACGCGACGCAGGAACCCCAACTCGGTGGATGTGCCATTCTTCAATCCCTCCTTGTGAGCAGTCCTGGGTTGACCCCTCTGTGCGTGGAAGGGATCGGGAGGCATTTGACCACGGTGCGGCACTTGGCCGTTCCCCGGTGTTTTAATGCGGACGTCACCATGACAGCAAAGGAGGTGTTGTCGACCGTAGGAGCGTCCTGTGGGTACGTGCAAGAACTTGACCTCCGGGGCTGCCACTGGCTCACGGAAAAGAGTCTGATCGGCTGGGTGAGTGTTGGAGGGAAGGCGGCGACTGCGACTGCTGGGATTGTGGGCTTGGGAGGAATGGATGGATTGGAGAAGGAAGAGGGCGAGGGGATGGGGGTGGTGGTGGGTGGGAGGGAGGGAAGGAGCAGGGGGATGGCAAGGATGATGGAGTTCGATGGACCGACGCCTGATAGAGGCCCGCCTGTAGCTTTGCGTCGACTTTACCTGGATAAGCGGCTGGCCAAAGCGGAGGCGGTGCGAAGTACGTTTGCGGAGGTGGGCGGTGATTGTGAGAGTAGGAGTGGGGGCAAAGAGACCAAGGGCGTGGTTAAGGTGTGTGTTTGGGAGGCGAAGGGGAAGAGGGCATTAGACTGAGGGATAGACAGTTACGGGGATGACTCGATGGGCTGGAGATGACCCTATGAAAAGGAAGGGAGAGGAGGCCGTGCGAGACGGTGGTATATACACAAGACGTAGCCCTGGGCATATTGTAGATAGTGAAACCCCAAACACAAAAAACGAGCAAGGAGAAGCGAAAGAACTGAAGATAAATCTTAATCGTGCTTGTAGAGGGCTATGGGCGAGATATGAACGCACGCCGCCAGATGGGTCGATTTTCTTTGAACCGTTTTGACATCCAATTCCTGGCTTTGCGTTGCCAAGGTGTTAATAATCGCGCTCACTCGCGCATGCCAATACATCTAAATGGAGACCAAGGCAGGATATTGCACCAAGGGGGATTGTTTCGCAACTTTCTACTATTGTAATTGTTCTTCATTTTTTCAACTCTTCCCTTGCCTATGCATATCTTCGAATCACTCTCAAACCTCCCACATGATCCATCCGCGCCATCTCTCACCTCCCTTCCTTCCCTACCCCAAACTTGCCCCTTACTTTTTCTTCTTGTCTGCCGTTACATTAAATTGAAAATGAATTATATCCCCATCTTGGACCACATACGCCTTTCCTTCAATCCGATACTTCCCTGCCGCCTTCACATCCACCATACTCGCCTTCCCATTGTTGTGAGCCTTATAATCATCAAACGACACCACTTCCGCCTTGATAAAACCTCGTTCGAAATCCGTGTGAATTGCCCCTGCAGCTTGGGGAGCCAGGGCGCCCTCTTGCACCGTCCAACAACGCACCTCCACGTCCCCCGCCGTGAAGAAATAAATAAGGTGCAACTGCTTATACCCAATTTTAACCATACGTGGCAAGGCACTCTTTGCCCCCTCGGCATCAGCCAGGAAAGTCTCAGTCGCCGCCTTGTCCTCCCTCAAATCCCACAATTTTTGCTCGAACTCCACAGACATGGGAATGATCGTCCCTCCACCATGCGCGTCCACCCATGCCTGAATCAGAGGAAGCCACTTGCTACGCTTCTTGATGAATTGCTGCTGACTCAAATTGACCACATAAATCATCGGCTTGGTCGTTATCAGATCCTTTAATCGATCGTTCACACTTTCAACCTCGGCCGCCGTCCAGGTGCCGGTGCGGATGGGGTGGTTGGCCTCGAGCATGGTCTTAACTTTGTCTAGAAGGGCGAAGTAAGCTTCCATTTCCTTGGTCATCTAAGAGGAAGAAGAAGAAGAGAAGATGTCATAGTCACAGAACGAGAGGTTAGTATCGATAATTGTGTGCGATGCCGGCGGGGGACGGAAAATATGTGCAAGAGGCATCTTTTCTCTTGTATATATCTGTTTACCTTGACGCGCTTTTGCTCCTTCCTCTCATTCTCGATCGCTCGCTCGATTGTGTCCAAGTCTTTCATGCACAGCTCGCTCGTGATTGTCTCCAGATCACGGACAGGGTCCACCGAGTCATCCACATGCATAATCTCATCGTTCTCGAAGGCACGGATCAGGTGGAAGATCCCGTCGACGGCGGCGATGTGAGAGAGGAAAGCATTCCCCAACCCCGCCCCTTCACTGGCACCCTTAATCAGACCCGCGATGTCCGTCACGTGCAAATAAGCAGGAATCTTATTCCCAGGCTTGTGTAAATCGCAGAGATAGTCAAAGCGCTGGTCAGGCACGACGCAGCGGGATTCGTTGGGGTCGATGGTACTAACGGGAAGGGTGGATAGGTAGGACGTGAGTTTGGGAATTAAGGAAGAGTTGGTAGGCGCGTCACGCAATGTTTTGCTGCCTTCGCAAAGATGCCATACACACAACCCTGTAGCACTTACCAGAAAGCGAAATTGCTGGCCGCCGCCGAGGCATTACAGAGCAGATTGAACAGACTGGACTTGCCGACGTTGGGTAGACCCACTAGCCCCATTTTTAGGTTGCTCCGGACGCGGCCAAAACGGACGTTGTCCTTCTTCTCTTCCTTGGCCTTGGGCGGCATCGTGCTCAGTCGTGGAGGGATTTGATTTGCTGCGTGTTTCTGTGGAGGGAGAAGGTATTAAAGTCAGAACGAGTCGGAGGCGATGAATGCGGTCACCGGTAGTGCTGATGGTGGTATCTGTTGATCGAGATGCTGAAAAAAACCTCCAGGCTGAGAGATTTCGTGCCACGGCACCGAATCCACTCCCATGCACAGGTTTCACGCAGGCTTGGCATTCCTGTCGTGAATGTGCTGGTCGCCATACTGCTTGTGGGTCTGTGTGGCTCAGAGTGGCCGTGTATGCGGCGGTGGTGGCGAGCCTGACAGCGAGGACGTCCAGGTCATTCCCGGGACCACGCTAAGAAAAGCACTTGTGGACGACGAAAAGCACTTGTGGACGACCACCATCATGATACTGCTGAGTGTCGGCTGTGAACATTTGCAGTTGTGCTTACCCCTAGGCGTGTAGGGTCGATGGTTTCTGCCGTTGTTAGTGGCCTTGCTTCGAGCGAAGCTTCGCTAACTAGTCATGTGACGTCACGAAAAGAAGCGCAGCCTGAATTGCCTCTCCATACCCATGAAACAAAAAAAAGTTTTCGGAGGCTATCTATTTTCGCTTTATCGTAATCTGCAGCTTTGATATCTACGGAACGAAAAGCTATTTGTCAATCAATCAACGTATCCCCTTAACAGAAATGGAGTTTGTGAGAAAGAATTTATCATCGGACTTGTTAATGCATGCTGGGTTTCGAAGCACAGTCTCTCAATGATAGGTTCGATAAGGATCAGGGATGTGTGTCTGGTTCTATGTGTGTTTCTCAACTCCTCAGCTCGCACTGATATGAAGTGGTAAGTCTGTCTGTGGGCATTTCAATAGCTGGAGGGCATGCAAGACTACAACCACCCTACAAATATGGCCCTGCCAGTAGGTAGGGGTAGACAACCGTTTGTTCTATATGTGCATGCTGGTGTGTTTGGAGCTGGCTCTACTGGGCACGGGATCTTCATCGCATCCCTATTCCTTATTTGGTCAGGCAGACGGACCTTTCTTGAAAACAACGCGGGCACACATAATTTCGTTTGATTCCACACTTTCTAGTTTTGACGCCCTTCCTTGGCCCTTTCCTGGTCATCAGCCGTATCCATCTCCGCCCCCGTCACCCCTCTACCCCCCCCGTAATGTCTACGCTCAAGGAGTACAGGGGTGGGGAGGTTTTTTAAGGGGAAAGGCGCACTCGGCAGGAGGCGGCAGCGCAGCTGCTCTGGCATGGACACATGCATGTGGCCTGCGTTGCACAGGTTGTGACTGTGCTTATTTTTAATCCCAGACCACTAGAGGTGGTGAATACAAGGCAAGCCGCTCGATGGGGAGATGAGACACCAAGATGACGATGACATACTGAAAGCCCATCTTGCTTGACCTTGCGAACGCGACCTTGCCTTAAGACCTCAATAACTTGACACTGTCAAGCCATTTTTCTCTTGATTGGCGTACTCGACAACTACGCAAAAATGCTATACACTCGATAGACAGACAAAAACATGAATATGTCTGCCGGGAGTGCTCACATTGAGCGAGGCTGCGCACGCCGATTTAGTCTCGAAAGCAGCGAAGAACCGGACTCCCCCTTGCGTTCGTCGTACCTGACAACGCTGCACGGGACACAAAACCTCAAACAGACGGTTGTCTGCTGCACAACTTTAGAGAGCGCGCGCCTACAAGCTCGTAGTTTATACCAGCGCTACGGTGGCGCAGGGACCGAGCCCAGGCCTTGATTCTTGTCAAAGCAGAACGCAGTTGACGCTAATGCGTTTTTCACAGCGCGTCAGTCGACGACGTGTAGCGCTGTACTTGCTTTGCCATTTCATAGACTGCGGAGTCACCCTTGACAGTCTAATCCATCACACTCACACACATATTCATACAACATAGCACAAGGAGGTGCGTGGATTATTGGCTTGGTGGAACGCCTGGCCGTGGACGGAGAGAGGAGATCGAGGAATCACCCGACGATGCTGCCTGGGCGAGGAGGAGGGCGAGGAGAAAGAGGAGTCAGCACAAACCATGAAGGAGGAGAGGGAGGACATTCACCATTTTTGCCATCACACGGACAATACCCACCAGCAGAACAACGAGGGCCATGCTGGCGTGGTGGGGCATCGAGAAAAAGAAGAGGAGGAGGAGGAGGAGGAAGAGGAAGAGGAAGAGGAAAGGAGCTAAAATCGATGACGACGAACATTCCAACGGCGCACTTATTGTCAATTAGCTTGTTTACTCTCTACATCTTGTCCACATTGCTCCGTGCCGCGGATGCTGCACGCACACTCGGGAATTTTGGCGAGCCACCGCCGCCGCCACCACCAGTGGGGGCTAGGTACGTGGGAGAGAGGAGGGAGGTGGATAGAAAGAAGGGTCTGGACACGGGCATGCTTCCTTCTGACCAGGGAACATGACAATAGAGAAACGGGTCACGTAGAAAGAGGAAGGAAATACGAGGACCAGGATGCCGGGAAGAAATGGTGCGTGGCTTCACCGCATAAACTCCGCTCCCTCCCTCTGTCCCTCCCTCCCTCCCTCCCGCCCTCCCCCACTCTCTCTCCCTCCTCCTTTTCAGGTACGGCCATGGCATCTTCGACCGGCGTCCGAGCAAAGATGGGAAGAAAGGGGGAAGCAGTAGAGGAGTGGGAGGGGAAGGCCGGGAAGGAGGGAGCGGGGGAGGGATTGGCGGGAACGTGTTCTGGAAGCAGTGGTATTTCCCAGTCAAAACTCGGGGGAGAAATATGGGGGAGGATGAGGACGATGGGATGGATGGAGCTGACGGAGGGGATTACTTCAACCCTTTGTTTGATGGGGAAGGGGGAAGGGCGGAGGCGGCGGCGGCGGAGAGGGAGTTTGAGTCGTCGGACAGGCGACCGTGGACTGATTTGATTCCACGGTTTCGCGTCAAGGTAGAGCCGATGACAACATTGAAGCTGAGAAAGAGATTCTATCCCTTTAAGACCGTGATTGAGCTGGGGGCGGACTACAACACGCAGGTAGGGAGTTAGGGATGGAGGGAGAGAGAGGAGGGAGGGAGGAATAAATGGAGGGAGGGAGAGAGGGAGAGAGGAAAATCAGGTGTTTGAGACGGAAAAATAGTAAGGGTTGAACCAACGGCTTCCCGCTCGCTGTCTCGAGAACAGAGCACACTAGTCCATCACACTCATTACTCCCTCCTTCCCTCCCTTCCTTCCTCAGATCGGCGTGTGGCAGTTCAAGTCCTCATGGGAAGATCGAATCATTGGCGGCCGTCTGACAGTGAAGGGACGAGAGCTTCAGTTTAGCAAGACGTGGCTGGTGACGCTTGGGGACCAGGACGACATTGCTACGAGGCTCAAGTTCAGGGCGGGGATAGACACAGGAACCTGGCGCTCATACGCACGGTTGGGCTTCAGGACGGAACGGTGAGAAATCGGCAGTTACACGATATTTTCGTTTTAAAATTTGTTATGTTTTCCTCTGGGGTTGCGGCGGTTGATTTCTTTGGTAAGGGCCGAGAGGGGGCCTGCTTTGGTGTTTTTTTTCCCCTCCATTTTGCTATCCCTTGTTCTTCCTCCACCGACAGATGCTTCCTTTCTTACTCGCTTGATAATGACCACATTAACTTACCCCCCTTTCCTCCCTTTCTCATTCTTTCCACCCATCCATCCTTCAGGCTTCAACCCCTAAACCTGAAAGACGGTGTCACCCTCCGCCGGCGCCTCCCTCTGGATGGCACCGAGGGCCATGCGAAGCTCGAAGTGAGGGCAAATCTGTGTTTGCCGGAGCCGGAGATTGAGTACTCTACGGACAAGAAACGGTTGATCATGGGGACTGGGGATATACAATTAAGCATCGACGAGCTGAATTTGTGTTTGGAATATTAGATGTCCTCGCATTGGGGATGGGGGGGAGAGACCATTAAGCGAAGGGGGGAAAGGAGAAGGGTTGAGGGGAGTCGGTAGAGAAGGAGAAACAGAAGCCTTGGGAGAAAAAGGAGAGGCATGCTGCCATTCGACTTTGTTTCGTTTCGTTTACATACACAAGAAGAACAATTGAGGAAAGGAAGAAAGGAAGCCACAAACCACCGAGTTTTGTTTTAGATTATCCTTGAATCCACCCTTTTGTGCTTGCAGAGTAGAATGAAAAAAAACCAAGCCGCCCGCCTGCCCCCGTAACGACGAAAAAAATAGGCATCAAGTCAGCGACTGTACCTTTTTCAATTCTTGATCTCTGTCTCTGTCTTCTTTTCCTCTCTCCAATATACTCGACGTAATCTATGCTTTACCCTCCTCTCGTCTGTACTCCTCCTCGTCCTCGTCGTCTTCCTCCTTTTCTTCAATCATGTCGCGTCTCTTCCTCCTACACGCCTGACGAAATATAAGACTACAACTGCTCTCTCTCCTCCCCTCCTTTCTCCTCTCTCCCTATTCCCCTTTCAATCTATTCAAAACACAAATGCGATGCCTTCCCTGATTTCATCCCTTTCTTCACAGGCGTTTATCATCTCCCCCGTAAGAGTAAAAGCTCTTCTCCTCATCTCTCTTGCCCCGCGGTGGTGGGGATGTAGACTGAGAAAAACACTTCAACAACCCTCCTCTCTTACATCTCCACACCATCTCCAATGCACCTCCATCCCCAAAAGGTCGGCTCCGTCGTATTTAGAACAGCACCAGAATCCTCTTCTGTATTCATCATTATCCTGATTCTCGCCACCACAAGCGGAGTCCTACATGACCGAGTCCGTCCTCTATTCCCCTCCAGCCCGCAAATCACAAAATTTACGTCGCTGGCTCCGTCGAGTCTGCATCAGCATCAGCATCCGTAGCCGCATCATCACTATCATCATCGCTGTCGTCGCTTCCACCACAGGCAGATGTGTCACAGCATGCCGTACAGGAGCCGGCCATACCAGCCGTTGCCCACGAGTCCTTTGTTCCACACCCACCCGCCGCAGCTCCCCCCGTGCACTGCACTGGCTCTGTGGCACCACACATGGACATAGATGCACATTGTTTTGTTGTGCATTTCGCACACGTCAAGGCAGGTGCACACGTCTTCAGATCACAGCAAGTCTTGCAAATGCCATTCAAAATCCCCTGAGGCCAATACGCCGACTCCGTAGAGCACCCTCCCGCGCTCGGTCCCTCCACGCAAGCATATCGACGGTTAGCACCACAGACAGACTGAACCTTGTGACAGTCCTCCGGGCTGCATTGTCCGCAAGTGGGGGCCTGGCTCGCGCATCCTGCAAGGGTACAGAAATCAGAGCAGCCGGGTTGTTCCCAGGCGCTCTGTACCTTGGCACAACCCCCTTTGGCAAAGCCACCGACGCAAACAAAGGGGAAGGCGGAAGGGTCACAGCCACTGTAGGTCTTACATTCGTCCAACGTGCAGTTTCGCGCAGGGCCTCCGACCTTCCTTCTGGCTGTGGTATGGTTGCCCTTTAACGACGAGGAGGACGAGGAGGAGGAGGCGGTGGAGGAAGAGTTGGCTTTTAAGACGTCTTTCGGCACCATATCCTGCCACCCCGTGGAGGCTTTGGGTGAGTTACCGGCCACATCATTCCCGGTTGTGTTGGATATAGGGCTGGGGGACATGAGACGCGCAGGGGATGTATTAGACGAGGCGGAGGAAGAAGAGGTGTTCGAAGCAACAGCAACGGCGGTCAAGACCACCGCCACCAAACCAGCAATAACCATGCCAATCTTCCCATGCGTCCCGCGTCTCCCCTCTTGATGCGGCTGGCGACGAAGAACGCTGATGGTTGCGCCTTCCTCGTCCTGGCCCAGCTCGACTGCGCCATAACGCCCGTAGCTGCTCGGCCGAGCATTCTCCTCAACAATGTCGACGTGCGGCATCTTGCGCTGAAAAGTTTGACGAGCCTGTGTGTTGGTGCATTGGTGCACGAGTGTTTTTTTGTGTGTGGGTGAGTAGGGTGTAGTGGTGTGCACAGCGTACGGGACAGATTCACCCGCCGCCGCTTGTAACAGAACTTCTTGGCGGAGCCTCCTGAACGAAGAAAGAGCGCCCTTTCTTCTCCCTCGAGCCACCACCAATCTGACATTCCTGTCGCTTGGGAACGCAATTCTACAGCACTGCACGCCTTAAGAAATTGAGGTAGAGGTGATGGAGAGGAAAAGGGGTGGCAAGCGTGTGAATGAGCCAAAAATTCTGAGATACAGGAAGGAAGTGCGTGTGTTCTTGTTCAATGAGTTGTTGCCGTTGCCGTCGTTCGCCGGCACATCCACGGGACGTGTCAAAAAATGTGCCAGGAGTCTCTATGGACATTCATCAATAGGTTGGTTATATGTTTCTTCTTGTCTCCTAACGTTCAACGTCGTTCATACCCGTGCATGCAAAGGCGTCGGCCATCCACAAACCTGGCTTCCCCCACCAACCTCCCCGTCTCTCTCGGCCAACAGCCTTCCTCTCTCTCTCTCTCTCTCTCTCTCTCTCTCTCTCTCTCTCTCTCTCTCTCTCTCTCTCTCTCTGTGTGTGTGTGTGTGTGTGTGTGTGTTTCTCTGTCGCTGATACGCTGACGATCTGCACGGAAAAATCTCGCACCCGATGCTTTTGGCACATTCTCATCCGTCCTCCCTCCCTCTCTTCCTTTCTCATCACTCTCATTTCTTCGCCACAACTTTGGACAAAGCCATCTTCTTGTACTCGTCAAAGGTTCCATTAAAGCGCTTAATGGCATTGTTGCCACAAACAAAAATATCAGTGGTGACTTGCTCGATGAAGTGCTGGTCGTGGGAGACTACCAAGAGGCCACCGCGGAACTCCTTGAGCTACAGGTAAATGTGTAGGAGAATGCTTACGTGAGAAACTCTGAGACCCCCCCCACAAAAAAAATAGAGCAAAGGACAGTTGCCATACATCGTATGAAATAAATAAATAGGAGGAGGAAGAGAGTATAGGTAAAGTTGAATAACGAAATCTAGACTTACCGCCTCAATGAGGGCCTGGATGGTGTCCATGTCCAAGTGGTTCGTCGGCTCATCGAGAATGACAATGTGTGGCTTACGATGTGCCAGTAGGGCAAAGGCTGCATGCATGGATTGCGTACATGTGTGAGCGTTGTTGTTTGAATCTCGCCTCTTATTTCTCGTCCCTCCTTCCTTCCCTCCCTCCCTCCCCCTCCCTCCTTACCAGCGCGGGACTTTTGTCCGCCCGATAAGAAGCGCATGGGCTTTATGGCGTCGTTTCCAGACAGGCCATACTTACCCACCAGACTCCGCAGCTCCTGGGATTACCAAGGACGAATGAACGGAGGAAGGAAGGGAGGGAGGGAGGGAGGGGAGAGTGAGAAAAGGACAGTGACGCATCACTCGAATCATTCCGCCAAGGGCCTCCACACAAGGCAAAGCCGTTCAATGAAATTACATGTCGGCACAACTAAATTGCATGTTGGCACCTACCTGTTGATCACTTTTGGGAAACATGGCCTCGAAATTCTCCACTGCGGACAAGCGCAAGTCAAACTGGTCGCCGTGGTGCTGCGTGAAGGACGCCAACCGCAGATTATGGTGTCGGAAGATGTGACCTTCGGTGGGACGAAGCTTGTCGAGGATAAGGTTGAGGAGGGTGGACTTGCCGGCACCATTGGCGCCGACGATACCTGGAGTAAAGGGTGAAAACGAAAAGTGCACTCCAAAATAAATGCCGAGAAAGTTCCGAGTTCCGCCCCTAAATAATTTGAAAACGCACCAATTCCTCCCCTTCCCCCCCTCCTTTTTATCCTCCCTCCTTCTTACCTATTCTCGTCTCCAGATCCACCCCAAAATCGACGTTTTCGAACAATATCTTCCCCATTTCCACCGGTGGCCTTAAAAGTATCGGCACTGGCACCGGCGGGGCCACCACATCTTCTCCATCCTTCTCTCCCTCTCGCCCTCCCTCCCCTTCGACAGGCTTCTTCTTCTTCTTTTTCCCTTCCTCATCGTCCATGGACGCACCCGGTTCTCGTTTAGGATACCCGAAAGACACTCTCTCAATATTGATGACGGGCCGTCCCAGAGGCTCGGGGGTGGGGAGGTGGAAACGGAATTGGGCATCGTCTTCCGGCGCCTCCACCACCTCCAACTTTTCCAAGGCCTTTATGCGGGATTGGACGAGGGCGGCGCGGTTGGCGTTGTACCTAGTGGAGGCG
>Ga0160420_100182_pt1 | contig 35519 bp, 40 predicted proteins | sample CelAP2metagpilot_FD_108197 | JGI IMG/M metagenome (GOLD analysis project Ga0160420, IMG submission 108197) | Phycosphere-associated microbial communities from algal ponds in Kailua-Kona, Hawaii, USA - Cellana AP2-5-5 metagenome pilot | ecosystem: Engineered > Artificial ecosystem > Aquaculture >...
CAACAACAACAACAACAACAACAACAACAACAACAACAACAACAACAACAACAACAACAACAACAACAACAACAACAACAACAACAACAACAACAACAACAATCACCACGTCGCATTCTAGAGGGAATCCCTGCCATCCATGCATTTATGCAACAGCGGCAAGCAAGCCTAAGGCCTTCGCTCGCCATCCGCGACTACTGGCCTTGGTGGCGTCAGAACCTGGAGGCAAGCGAAGCAGGAAAATTGGTGCCCTTACCTTGTTTGAAGGGAGAGAGGGAGGGAGGAGAGGAAGGGAGGGGAACTGAAGAGGAGGAGTGGTTTACCGTGGTGATAGATGATAATATCGAGCATACTCGGGCCCATATAATTGACTTGCGTTGTGGTGAGACGGGTGAGGAGGTGCCGTTTGAGGAAGGGGTGGAGGGAGGGCACCTTGTGCGAGCAGAACCTTATCTGGCGATCAGGAATCCGGAAAATTATTTTTGGGATTGTCTGAAAGCGTCTTTGAAGAGGAGGAAGGAGAGGAGGAGGCGGAGTCGGAAGGACGAGGGAAGGAACGCCGGGTAATCGCCGGCAGGAGGATAGTAAAGCATGGATGCGATCCTTATGTGTTGTCGATATAGTGAACTAAGTCGTATTTGAAATTAGCAAATTGAGTGGAAAATTGAGCGGATAATGCGAAAATTATAAAATGATCGAATGTGCACGGGTTTCGAAGCCATCAGAGGACAAAGTGTGTCCTCGCACACGATCGAATTACTTGACTCTTTTCCTCTTGGCGTGAAAGGCGTTTCCACCCTTTTGTTGCCATTTATTCGTTGTGCACTCATGCAAACAATAATGGATGACGGAGATTTACTTTTCTCGCTCTCATTCTCTATGCATTCGATATTCGCCTTTCCGACAATGGACTTGCCAGTCTGCCTTCGCAATTTTTTTTACTACACACGTTGGTTATTTTTGGAGGGCTTCATGTCACAGGATTAATTTTAAAAAATTGACATGTCCATTGTCTTCACATCACTTGCTGGGCTGTTGCTTTGTGTGGTGTCTTGTGATTTTCTACACACAGTTTAACACGGTGTTTTTCCCTCAGTCTCTCTTGCTTTTCTTTCGTTCACGTGGTCACGGACATATATACACAGAACTACATTACTACACGTCCTCTCCTCTTCGCATTCATTTTCCCTCAGCACCCTCTCTCCCTTCCTCCTTCTAGCCTTCTCCTCCTCTACCTGCCTCAAAGCCCGCTGCATGTCTCAGGTCCTACAACTCCTCCCAAGGAGACAAATCGAGCGCGGAAAGCTCGTGCCGCGGACACGCAAACGCTCATTCCATTTTACCCCACCCTCTCTCTATCTCTCTCCCTTCCCTTTACTTCCTCAACCTGCCTCAAAGCTTGTTGATGCGCATACTTCAGGTCTTCCAACTCCTCCCAAAAAGACAAATCAAAGGCCGACAGCTCATGAATCAAACGCCCATTCTCCTCTACCAATCTCTGATGCTCTTCAGCGGTTTGTCGTGCCATTGCCCGCGTCTGACTTAGCTCAATTTGTAAAGCTGCCACTGCATCGATGTCCACCAATGCTGCTGCTGCTGCATCCTCTTTCGCTGCTCCTGCAGCGAAGGACGTGGGGAAGGTGGGGGACTTGGAAGGAAAAGAGGACGGGGACGAGGAAGAGGAAGATGACAGGGAGAAGAAGGGGGGCGCATTGAAGGGGTCGTCAAGGTCATCCCTTGGGTCCTGCTGCTCCTGCTCCTTCTGCTGCTCCTGCTGCACAGTGCAAGAAGATGAGGAGGAGGAGGGCCGCCGTCGTTTGGTGCCCCGCAGGCCCAGCACCTCCTTCTCCAATGTCGTCAATCTGTGCCTTAATCCCTTAACCTCTCGAGTCAAAGCTTCCTTCTCCCCTTCCAATCGCTCACACATCGCCTTACACGCCACCAAAGCGTCCTCCTTTGCTCCCATCACCCCCCGGAGCTGTGCGAGGCTTTCTTCCCTCTTACTCAACTTCATTGCTATCTCTCCCATTTCTGCCATCTGAAGCAGCAACTTTGCCTTCTCCTCCTCCAGCACCTTGATCCGCCGTCTTGCCTCCTTTAGCTTTTCCTCCCCGTCCTGCTGATTTTTATTAGGGCTATAATTGCTGCTTTTGGTACAGCTGCAATTAATGCTGCTGCTACCACCGCTGGTTGTTCCCGCCATTTTCAACATCGCTGCCCTTAAAGTCTCATTCTCCCCATACAACCGCAGATTCATCGCTTGCAGCGCCGCCATCTCCCTGCTCCTTCCTCCCCCTTCCCCTTTTCCTCCTCCGCCTCCTTCTCTTCCTCCTTCTCCTCCCTCCTTCCTCCCCATCACCATCATTGTCTTCAGATCTTCTGGGGACGACAGCATCTCCTCCAATCGTCGTTTATACCTACCGACTTCCCTACTCGCCTCTTCCAGCTCAAATTTTAGTTCCAAGATAGCCATCTCAGCCGCTACGGCCCTCCCCTCAGCAACGCGGCACTTCTCCATCCACTCCCCCTCCTCCTTCCCTCCCTCCTTCCCTCCCTCCTTGGCTGCCACTAACTCTTGCTGTAACACCATGAGTCGGCCCTCCATCTCAACCTCCGCTTTCTTTCGATACCTTCCCACCGCCTCTTCGAGCTCCCACACCCTCTGCCGACTCTCCGCCAGCAACACTCCTTCCTCCCTCCCTCCCTCCCTCCCTCCCTCCCTCCCCTCGTCCTCCTGGAGTACCCGCACGAGACGCGCGCTGGCGGCTGCTGCTGCTGATGCTGTTTCTTTCTCTTTCAAAGCTCTAGTCAGCTCTGTCGTCTTTACTGCAAGGTGTTTCTCGAGCTCTGCTACTCGCTGCTTCAGCTCCTGCTCCCTCACCTCTTCCTCCTTTCTTCCCTCCTGCCCTGCTGTGCGTTGCCTCTTCTCGGCAGGTTTAAGCGCCCCCGCAGCTGCTGCAGACCGCTGTCCTTGCTGATGTTGCCGCTGCTGCTGGTGTTCAAGCAGGGTGGCTGTCAACGCCCGCACCTGCTTCTCCAACTCCTCCAGCCGCCCACTCTCGCTTTCTGTTCCTCCCTCCCTCCCTCCTTCCTTGACCTTCCGTGCCTTGGCTAATACTCCTCTCATCCGGATCAAGTCCGCTTCCATCCTTTGTACTTTCTCTATCAGCCCCTTCTTCTCTACCTCCATCACCAGCAAGGCTGCGCCTGCCTCCTCTTTCCCCTTCCTCGCCACGCCAAGTGCGACCCGTGCCTGAGACAGGCGCTGCTGTAGAAGGGCCATCTGGTGCCGCAAATCCATCACTGCCTCCCCTTCGTCCTCCTCCTCCCTCCCTTCTCCCACTCCCCTCTCTTTCTCCTCCCCCTCTGCCTTGCGCCTCTTCTTCTTTGCATGTTTCGTCGTCTTTGTGGCAGTAACAGCACCGCTTACCCCCACATCCTTTTCGTCTTCCCCTTCCTCCCCCTCCTCCTCCTTCTCCTCCTGCTGCAGTTGCTCCACCGCCCACGTACACTCCTCCTTCAGCCTCCAAATCGCTTCCTTCAATCCCCTCAGCTCTTCCTCCCTTTCCCTCAAAAGTCCTCTCAATCGTCGTACCTCCTCCTCTTCCTCCCACCCACTCTTCCCCGCTCCTCCCCTCCTTCGAAGCATTTCCGCAGCCACATACTTCCTATTTGCTTCCAAGGCCCGCAGCAAACGTTCTTCCGCCGCCTGTAGCTGGCAAGCAAGGGTAATCATGTCTTCTTTCATCCGTCTCTGTTCCTCCTCCGATGCCTCAAAATTGGCTTCAGCCACCGCACGCGCCGCCTGAGCCTCTCGCAATTCCTTCTCTTCTCTCTCCCTCCTGCCTCTTGCTGCTATACACCTCTCTTTCCTCATCCGTCTCTGTTCCTCCTCCGCTGCCTCGCACCTGGCTTCGGCCACTGCACGCGCCGCCTGAGCCAGACGGAGCTCCTCCTCCTCCCCTTGCCTTTTCGCTTCTTCCTCCTTCTGCCGCTGCACATACCGCAGGCAATTTGACCCCCTCAACGAGGACGAGGACCAACACGGGAGGGGGGAAGGGCCCACGACCTCCTCCACCACCCGCAGAGAAAGAGGGGTGAAATGCCATACGGCGGCATCCAGCCTTCTGGCCTGTGCCTCATAAAAATGAATCGCGTCCAAGTACTCCTGCAACGCTCCCACTAATTCCTGGTCCTCTTTCCTCCCTCTCTCCCCCCCTGCCTCCTTCCTGTTGGTCTCCTCGGAGTCCTCCCCCTTCTTGCTCTCGATGACTAGGCTCCGCAACAACTTCCTTACCATCGCCATATCCTCCCGCTGCACAACGCTGCCGCAGTTTTTGCTGTTGTTGTTGCTGTTGTCGCTGCTGCTGTTGTCGCTGATGCTGTTGCTGCTGCTGGTACAATTTTCTTGCATCGCCGCCATGGTCGTTACCACCATCTCTCTTGTCCCCGCTGGGCCAGCCGCTGCTGCTGCTCTTCCTGCTGCTGCTGCTGCTGGAAATGAAGAATTGAAAGAGGAGGAAGAAGCGAGGGAGGACGAGGAGCAGGGCGCCTCTCTACAGCACGCACAAGGAGAGAAGGAGGAATGGGAGGTGGAGCAACGGTTTGCATTCATAGTCAGCTGCTCCCTCTCCTTCAGCCACCCTTTTTTTTCCTTTTCCAACTCCCGCACTTCTCTCCGGACCTGCAGCAGCTGGCACTCACTTCTCTTCAATTTCTCCGACACACACAACAGCCTTCCAGCTAGCTCCCGCTCTAAACCCCCTCCTTTTCCTCCTATCCCTCTTCCCTCTTCACTGCTGCTGCTACTGCTGCCCAAGCTGCTGACGGTTTGCACCGAGTGCCGTCGTTGCTCCTCCTGCTCCTGAGAAGCAGCCCCAGAAGTAGCGGCAGCGGCAGCAGCAGCAGCAGCAGCAGTCGCCGCATAAGAAAAAGATGAAAACCTCTCACTTAGCTCGTGGCATTGCCCGGAGAGATTGTCCTTCTCCTGTCGCAGCGTCTTCACTGCTGCCTCCAGGTCTCCCACCTCCCTCTCTTTCTCCTCAACTGTGTGTACCAAGCCCACCACCGAGGACGACAACGCCTTGAGACGGGTGCAAAACGAGGAGTTGAACGAGGACGAGGACGAGGACAATGATGGGAAGGAGGAGGGGCTCAGGACGGAGGAAGAGGATGAGACTATCTCTGCCTCAACCTCTCTTCCTCCCTTCCTCCATAACCCCACCACCGCAAGCTCTCGCAGCGTCCGCCGCAACAGGGACAATTGCTGCTCCTTCCCTTCCCCCTCTCCTTCCTCCCTTCCTGGATCCACCATCTCCCTCTCCAACCGTTTAATTTCTTGTTCCTGCCTCCGGTAATTCGATTTCAACATGTCGTGCTTCCGGTTCAGGGTTTTTAGAGTGAGGTGAAGGGAGCGTACCTCCTCCTCCAGGTGAGCTCTGGCCAAATCACCCTCGGAGCGCGTCTGGTACTGCAGCAGCTGTTCTTGCAATCCGTGAATGACCGCCTCCCTCCCTTCTCCCTCCTCTTCCTCGTCCCCACCCTCCTCCCTCCTCTCCCTCCTCCTCCTCCTCCGCCCTCCCTTCCTCAAAACATCCACCTCCTCCCTCGCCGCGTCGAGCTGAGTGCGGTATCTTTCCAGCTCCACCTGTAAACCCAGCCTCTCTTCCTCCCACTGCCCTTCCTCCACCCTCTCGCATTCCTTCTCCTTCCATCCATGCTTGGATAAGATCGACCCCCCTGCTGCTCCTTCTCTTCCTCCTGCTGCTGTTGCTGCTGCCGCCACCGGTAGTGCGGCTGCCAGAACTACAGCCTTCTGACCACCAGCAGAGGCACCAGTAGCAGCAGCAGTCGCAGCAGTCGCCTCCACCCATGCCTGCTGTATCATCACCAGTTGCTGACACACTTCCTCATACTCCTCCCGTGGCACCGACGCAGCCAGCCTCTTCCTATACACTCCCAGCCGCGCTAACACCGCGGTCCTCCACCCTTCCATTTCTGCCCTTCCTCGCCCTTCCCTCTCCTCGGCCTCCCTCCCTTCCTCCTCCAGCTTGGTCAGGCGCGCGGCTTGGGAAGAAAACTTTTGCAGGAGGAGGGTGTGCTTCCTGTGCGTGATCTCTTCTTTGAGCTCTATCGCGGCAAGGACGCGCTGCTGGTGCTGGCTGGTCCTCTCTCCCTTCCTCCACTCTTCCTCTTTGAGGGAGGAGGAGGAAGGGGAGGAGGCCCGGGTACAAGACGTGGGTAAGGCCGACGTCGTCAGGGTCAACGAGGCCAAGGCTGCCTCCAACCGCCCGACTTTTTCCTTCAACCCCTCCTCCTCTTCCTTCTCCTGCTCTTCCTGTCTCTGTTCCTGCTCCTGCCTCTCCTGCTCCTCGAGGCGTTCCTTTAGTCGCCGCACCTCCTCCTTCAAGCCCTCCTCCACCACCCTTGCCTGTCTCACTTCCTCCCGCAGCCTCTCCTCCTCTTCTCCCTCCTTCTCAAGGGCCCTCACGACCTGCCGTTGCAACTCTTCTCTTGATTCACCCTCCACCTCTCGCGCCTGGCGTGTCCATAGTGCATGTTCAGTCAATCGCCGTACTTCCTCCCTCAAGCCCTCCTCCACCTCCTGCGCCTGCTCGGTGCACAAAGCATGCTCCCTGAATAGATACGAGACTTGCGCGTGAATGCGCCGCAATTGCTTCTCGTACCTTGCCATTAGACTCACGTACTGTCCCAGCTCTTTCTCGGCATCCCCCAGCTCGAGGAGGATGGTGTGGAGTTCGTGGGCATCTTGGTGGAAGGAGTGAGGGAGGGAGGAGGAGGCAGATGACGAGGAGGAGGAAGATTGGCTTTCGAGCAGTCGGACAAGGAGCTCTAGTCCCTGGTCAGCGAGGCAGGGTGTGGAAGATGTGGATGAAACGGAGAGAGCGAGAGAAGACGAATCGTCGTCGTCGTTGCTGCTGTTGCCGTCACTGCATTCCATCACCTGCGTTCTCTGCTGCTGCTGCTGCTGCTGCTGCTGCTGCTGCTGCTGCTGCTGCTGCTGCTGCTGCTGCTGCTGCTGCTGCTGCTGCTGTTGCTGCCCCCTCTCCTCCGTTTCCTTTTTACCCTGTTCATCCTTCTCCAGCTCCATTCTCTTCAAAGTCTCCTGCATCACCATCAATGCAGTCCGCAGTTCCTGAGCTTCAGCTTTGGCGGCTTTCGCTGCACTCGATTCTGCGGCACGCGCCTCTCGTTCCTTACCCCTCGCGTCCTCCAGCTGCTCGCACACATGTACGATGAACCCTTTAGCGTCCCGGAGCTCCATCATCGCTTCCTCCGTCCCATGGTGTGTCTCGCTTAGCTCCGCTTGGGTATGTCCGAGCAGCTCTTTGAGGTCCATGACTTCTTCTTCGAGCCTTTGCCTTTCCCGGTCGGATTCTTCCTTTTCTTTCTTGAAGGCCCGATTTTCTTCCCCCAACAAGGTAATGAGCTCAGAAGAGACGGCGTTTGTCCCCGACGACGATGCAGACGAGGAGGAGGAGACGAACGAGCGATTGGACGACGTGACATTGCGTGGGGCAGGCATACCAGGAGGAGGCGGTGGAGAGAGCGTGGAAGGCGAATGATCATCGTGTCGCTTCTTGGGTTTCCAGTACTGTTGCCACATCTGCATGCTGCTATTACTCCTGCTGTTACATTTCCTTTCCTCATCCTCCATGGCCGCTGGGGCTGCGGGCGGCGGCAGGCAGGATGGGGACGTCCAAAAGGAGGGGCCGCGTTTTCGCCGCCACTCGCTCAAAATGTGATCGCGCCGTGCTGGCTGGGATGATGATGCTGAAGCGCGGTGGTAGTGGAGATTGGTGCGTAAGCCTGTCCGGAAAGGTGGGTTAAAATCGTTGAATGGTCCGAAGAGGCTTGTTGTGGTAATGGTGGCTGTATCCATGGCATTTCTGTAGAGAACGGGACCTCATTTCGACCCTTCACATTGAGGCGGCGCACGAAATTCTTTTTTTCTTTCAGCGATAGGAGGGTCGGGAGGCGGTGCCGGGAGGTCGTCGTCGTCGTCGTCTGCTGAGACACAACTTTCGCGTGTCTCGCGAATCGTGAGTGAAAATTTCTCCTCAGCGTCGAGCGAATATGTCGAATGAATATCTTGAACTCATAGTGAAAACCCACGAGGTGGCCTCTTGCGAATAGAGCAAGAGTAAGTGAAGCCCGCAGTGACCCTCGCTCGATGCAAGGTACTTGAAATGGAGCTGCGAAGTGCAGTTTGCTACATCGATGGTGCAGAGGTGGTCAAGGCTAGGCTTGTTTTTGCTTAAGTGGATGCACAAATGGCCATCAATCTGGCTGTGCCGCGTTATCTTACGCAATTTGATAGCCTCCCATGTCTTTTTGAGGTAGACCTTACATGCACGTACGGGGGAAAATAAAAAGACAGCAGTAGGCTGCTTGCTTGCTCGCTCGCTTCGGTCAGTTCCAAAGCTGGAACCGCACATATATTGCATTCTCCCTTCCATATGTCTCCCTCTTTCGTTGTTATCTTTGTTTAGGTTGTCTTTTGCTTGTTCACCCAGGAGGCACTTGCCTTTGTTATGCTTTGTTTATTTCTATCTTTCTATCTCTACATACACACTCTTGCTGCGTCACTTTATGAATAGGCCTACTTTCATCTCTTTCTATCGGCCTCCCGTTCATTCACACTCACCTCCCACCCCTTCCTCGCACTAACTCTGTGTCCTGTTGTTTTCTCTTCTTAGCTTAAAAATCTTTGCATCCCATACCCGGAAGAAGCCTAAAGAAGTCTCACTGCTAGCCCCACTGCTGCTACCGCTGCTACTCTTGCTTGCCGCTGCTCCTGCCGCTGCCGCTGCCACGGCTGTTGCCATATCCGTTCAAAAACACTCACACACACGCACACACATACACACATCACCCTAAAAAAAACGAGACACCATTTCAGTCTTCCTTTCTTTCCTCCTTCTCCCCTTCCCTCCTTTCATCTTTATTATTCAAGCAAGTCTACTTCCTCCTCCCCCCTTCCCGACTCCTCCAGCTCCGCGCCTCGCAACAACTGTCGTCTGTGCCCGGCCTTCCTCCCTCCCGTGTGATGCGCTTTGAAATGCGATGGGTTGAATTGCTGCGTCCCCTGCAAGAGGAGGCCACCCCTATGAGGGAAGAAGGAGGGGGAAGGACGAGAGAGGGAGGGTATCAGTAACGAGGAAATGGATGAGATATGCTGACCCCTCCCTCCGTCCGGGCCCTCTTTTTTTACCGATAGGCGCGCTCGCCGGGCGACTCAAAGAATTGCTGCTTGCTGAACGTCTCGGTGACGACCTGGGGACGGAAGGAGGGAGGAAAGAAAGGAGGGAGGGAGGGAGGGAGGGCAAACATGGATGAGAGGTCAAAGCGGGGAGTGATGCCGAGACCCTGCGTGAGCACAATGACAGGGAGGAAATGAAGGAGGGGAGAGGAAGGAGGAAGGGGATTGCTCTCCATTGACAGCATCGAAACTGAATCTGATGGAGAGGGAGGGGGGAGGGAGGGGGGAAGGTAGGCACCTGTCCATCAGCCGCAGTGACGCGGATCTTCACGTCTTTGGCTTTGGCAACCTCGTACGTTTTCCCCGACCAGGCCCATCCCAAGCCGCTGATGAAGGGCATGTCTCGGTAGGCGCCCTAGGGAGGGAGCGAGGAAGGGAGGGAATGAGGAAGGGAGGGAGAGCTTGACGGTGAGCATGTTGTTGTCAGTCAAAATGTGGCTGTCCTCTCTCCCTCTCTCCTTTCCTCCCTCATCACCGTGCTGGGGTCCTCCATCTCCACCTTGACGATGGGCAGGCGCTGGTTGCGGACAAAGACAGCGAAGAAGTCAGGGTTGAACAGAGCGCCCCACCGAGGGACCTGAGGAAGGAAGGAAGGGAGAGAGGAAGGGAGAGAGTGAGGGAGGAAGGGAGGGAGGGAGGAGCGTGAACATGAGTTCACACCAATAATGAGGAAGGGAGGGTTGGAGGGAAGAAAGAAGCCATATGTACATTGGTTGGAGATCCATCTCCGCCTGACCCCTCCCTCCCTCCCTCCCTCCCTCCCTCAGGTCTCACGCCTTTCTCCCACCGGAAACTCGAGACCCCTCCCTCCCTCCCTCCCTCCCTCCTTACATCAGGGGGATCCTCCGCGTTACATGTGCCAGGCGTGCACATTAAATACTCCAACTTATGCTCATCGCCTACCGGGCAGTCGACAGCTCGCCATTCCATCACACGGGGATTGCCCTTCGTCACGGGCTGCAGCTCGTTGTAGATGTCGAAGTCAAGGAAGCCTAGGGAGGGGGGGAGGGAGGGAAGATCACGAGTGCGGAGCCGATAGTAAACAAGAGTTTTTTATTGATTAGGAAGGGAGGAAGGGAGCAGGGGAGGAGGAGGGAGGGAGGAGGAGGGAGGGAAGGAGGGGGCTTCACCTGTTTGGTCGCAGATGGGGTCTGTGCATTGATCAAACACCATGGCAAGGAAGGGAACGCTGACGTTCTTGCCGTAGTTCCACGATGTGAGATCATCGGATAGTTCGGGCATGTTCGAGACCTTGGTCACCTGGGAGGGAGGGATGGAGGGAGGGAGGGCGGGAGGAAGGGAGGGAAGGGAAGGGAAGGGAAGGGAAGGGAAGGGAAGGGAAGGAGGGGGAAGGAGTCTTTATCTTTGATGCTGTGTTTACGCATACTGCTACGTTAACATCAATATCTTTTTCTGCAGGTATCCAGGACTCTCTACCTCCGCTTCCTTTCTTTCTCTCTCCCTCCCTCTCTCCCTCACCTCCAAACACATTCCGCACGCCGCCGCTCCCTCCGGCAGATCCATCCAGGACGGGTGCGTGCGCGAGCCGAATTGATTATGGGCCAGTCCCACCCCAATCTTGACTAGGCCAGAGGTGAAAACGGAGGGTCCCTGCGATGTCTGACGGGAAACAGTGTCGTAGCCTACGGGAGGGAGAAAGGGAAGAAGGGAGGGAAGGAGGGGTAAATGAGGCTTTGGTTGGTGGTTGGTGTGCTTCCGCGTCATCTCGGACGCTGGAAATTCTCTTCTGGTCCTACATATCACAATTTCTTGCATCTGAGCCTCCTTCACTCACTCTTTGTCCGTCACTGAAGCTTTCCCTTTCTCCTGCCCTCTCTCCTTTCCTCCCTCCCTCCTTCCCTTCCTCTGCGAACACCCACCCTGCATTTTGCAGTAGGCCACTTGATGGGTCAGAGAATTATACGATCCCTCTGGGGCAATAATGTCTTGCGTAAACATGCAGCCGACGTCCTGGGATGGCACATCGCAAGCAGCGCGAGTGGAGCTGTGCGTGTGTGTGACCACGCGTGGCGAAATAAAATCGTGTGGAAGCGATTTGAGTGGCTTGAAGCATACGGGGGGGGGTGCGGATAGGGTAACGTACTGAAGGGTGGGTGCAGCGGTGGCGACCAGGAGGGTGAGGGATGACCAGGTGCGCATGATTTCGCTCGCGCTGTCTCCGGTGGCTGTAGAGCTTGGATCGACAGAAGAGGTGGGAGGGGTGCTCTGTAGGTTGGTATGTGTCCTCGTAGTGTGAGAATCGCATTGGAATAGAGGTCGCCCCAGGGAAGGGAAGGGGGGGAAATTGGACTACAACTAAGAAGTCGCCATAGATATTTTCGTCTTTCGCACCGAGATAAGGTCCATGGCTCAGGCCTGTGGTATAAACGGAGTATATATCGGGTTGCGTGTTGCGAATCTCGACTTTTTTTCCAGGTGCCCTGCGAAAACCACAACTTGCTCATAAATAGCCAGTACAAGTATTCTATCATCTTTGTAACTGCATACGCTGCATCTATGGTAAGTGTTTTGCGCGACTGTAGATAACAAAAAAGTTCTAGCCACCCACCAGAGCGTTATTTGTTCGAGCTGTCGGTTATACGTACTCGTGGGCCCACAGAGCCGGTTGCCAGCGATAATCCACGTCCAGCGATGGCACAACCGTGGGAAAGGTCAAGTCTGTCGTGTTCTCATTATTGAAGGTGTTCTGTTTTGCTTAATACCCGTATCCATCCGAACCCAAGGCACAGCGAGCAAGCGCCCTAGGCACGCACCACCGTCGTAATCCTCATCTCGTCCTATAGCGTCGGGAGGTTGGCTTCTGATGCTCCAACGCTCTTTGCTGCTCCTGTCGCTGCACATCGTTGTCGTCTTTCTCGTCCACGTCGTGGTGGTCACACCCTTCTCTCCTTCTCCTTCTTCATCTTCCTTTACAGACTACAGCAGCACCACCACCATTTTCTTGTCTCGGTGCCACGCCGCCCGGAGGCGAGTCCACCGCATCGCTCCCAGCCTCCTCACAAGTATGTCGGCTGCCTCCTCGTCTTCAACCTCCACATCGCCCGAGTATACCAACCGCCTCATCCACGAGAAGTCACTTTACCTGCTGCAGCACGCACACAACCCCGTAGATTGGTGGCCATGGGGTGAGGGGGCGTTTGCACGGGCCAAGGAGCTAAATCGGCCGATTTTGCTCTCTGTTGGGTAAGAAGCATGAGGGTGGAGAGCTTAGAACGCTGGATTGGAGGAAAAGGAGTTGTATTATTGTGTGAGCTCGGGAGGAAGAGGATGCTCGGAAAGAGATGGAGAGGGGAAGAAGAGAGGGAATATAGGGAAGAGCTTTCATCCCTTCCGGAAAGCAAGTACAGTCACACTCACCAATTCTTCCTACCATCCCTTCCTCTCCTTCCTCCCCTCTCTCCCCCAAAAAAGTTACGCCACCTGTCACTGGTGCCACGTGATGGAGAGAGAGTCGTTTGAGTCTACGCGCATCGCTCAGCTGCTCAACGACAAGTTTGTTCCAATCAAGGTGGATCGGGAAGAGCGGCCCGATGTGGACAGTGTGTACATGTCGTTTATCCAAGCTGCGACGGGCGGAGGAGGCTGGCCTATGACCGTGTTTCTGACGCCAGATCGCAAGCCTTTTACTGGCGGGACGTATTTCCCCGAGCCAAGGTTTGCGGCAATCTTGGAGAAGGTGGACGAGGCGTGGACGACGCAGCAAGCCGAAGTAGAGGCGCAAGGAGAACGAGTTGTCGAGACGTTTAGGAGCAAGTTGGCCGGTGCTGGACTGGGTGCGTCATTGCGGGAAATGAGTGAAACTGAGGCGGAGACCCACATTCGGGAGTTGCAGGCTGAGGCTATCCGCATAGCGTTTCAGCAGTTGAACGAAACGTACGACGAGGCCCGAGGCGGGTTTGGGCAGACACTTAAGTTTCCGCGACCGAGCGAGCTGAATTTTCTGTTGAGTGTCTGTAGCCAGGAAGGGGCTGATAGCCACTTGGGACAGCGAGCGTTGACGATGGTGTTGGGTACATTGAAGGGGATGGCGAATGGGGGTATCCGCGACCATGTCGGGGGTGGGTTCCACAGATACTCGACTGATCCGGATTGGCACGTCCCGCACTTTGAGAAAATGTTGTATGACAACGCCCAGCTTTTGATTTGTTATGTGCGCGCGTGGCAACTGACGGAGGAGGAGGCGTATGCCGATGTTGTCCATGACACGGCGCGGTACTTGTTGCGAGACATGCGGGATCCGCTCGGTGGGTTCTACTCGGCCGAGGACGCGGACTCTCCTTCGCTGACGCAGGGTGGAATCAAGAAAGAGGGAGCTTTCTATGTCTGGATCAAGGAAGAGATCGATCACTTGCTGGGCGAGTCCGGGATGACGGACAATGAAACCAAGCGATTTTGCGAGTTGTTCGGTATTGTGGAAGGGGGGAACATCAAGCCTTCCGCGGACCCGCACAAGGAGCTGGAGGCCCAGAATGTGCTCCACCTCCAGGTGCCCTTGGCCTCTCTTCTTGTCTCTCCTGCCGATAAAGCTATTGCGGACAAGGGCCGAGCTGCGTTGATGGCTGGGCGCCAAGATCGGCAACGTCCCGTGCGTGACGAGAAGGTCCTGGCCTGCTGGACGGGGCTGACCATCACTGGCCTCGCCACAGCTGGGCGGGTGTTTGGGGTCCAGGAATACATCGTCGCGGCAGAAGAAGCAGCGGTGTTTCTGCGAAAGTGCATGTATATGAGCGAGAATGGGGTCTTGCGTCGCTGCGCATTTCATGGAGAACTTTCCAACGTGTATGGGTTGTCTGATGATTATGCATTTCTTGTGCGTGGGCTTTTGGATTTGTATGAAGCAACGGCACGCCCCCGCTATCTCGCGTGGGCTACAGACCTGCAGGAGACAATGGATGAGCTGTTTTTGTGTCATCCAGGGGAGGGAAGGGGTTACTTGAGTGTCTCGCGGGGGGATGCCTCGATCGCGTATCCGGTCAGTAGCACGTACGATGGCGCGGAGCCATCGGCGACAAGTGTGGCGGTAAGCAATTTGTTACGACTGGCGGCAATGACGGGGGAGCAGAAGAAAGAGCCACAGCAACAGCCGCACCACCAGCAGCCGCAGAGGGATGGACATAATGGAGCAGAGGGAATAGGGGCACCTTCCTCCTTTGCCCGCCGAGCGGAGCGTCTGTTAGCAACGGCTTTGCAGGCCCCCGAGACGCCTTACGAAGCACCGGAGATCCTGTCGGCCCTTCGTCTGTACGGACCAGGGATCATGCAAGTAATAATCATCGGGCAGGAAAAAGCGCAAGACACACAGGCCTTGTTAAAGGTCGTGAATCAGCATTTCCTACCGAACGCCGTCTTGCTTTACCATCCTCCTGCAGGCGAGTTTGAGTTGACGCAAGAGGAGGAAGAGGAAGACAAGAATGCGATAGCGATTCTTCCGCCCATGGTTCGTAAGTGTGCATCGAGCGTGCAAGTGCATGCGACGGCGTTTGTGTGTCAGAATCGAGTATGCTCCTTACCCATGACGGAGCCGCAGGTGTTGGCGGCGCGGCTGGCGCAGTACTCATCAAGTGTAAAACGAGGACAAGGCAAGGATAAGAGTGAGAGGAGTGACAAGGAGACGTCAACTTTATCTTCTTTACTAGGTAAGTTGAAGCCTTCGTCATCTTCGTCGGGGAAGAAGCAGGGTGGGGAAGGGGAAGTGGTGACATGAAAGTCTGAGGGGTGCATGGAGACATCACGGGAAGAACCGATGATTGAGGGAGGCAGCAAGAGTAGCTAGCAAAGGGTAGTGTACAAATAGGATAAATATGAAACGTACAACAACGGTGAGTGAATTTCAATTTCCAGAAGAGAGAACAAATTCAAATGCAGATCATTGACGCTCAAAATTAGGGCATATACTATAAAAATTGTTCCCTTGTTGGTCCCTTCCCATTCTATATTTCCTCTCTTTACGCTTGCTTGCAGCCTTTTCTTTAATCCTCTGTGTTTTGTGTCTTGTTCCCGCTTTCCCAAACCCATTCAACCGTGATTCTGTTTAGTTTTTGTGCGGGAAGGCATGTGTTATCCATTCAAACATAACAACACAATCGTCATTACTCACATGCACAGTGTCACCATCACTACCATTTAACGACTCGGCCTACGACAAACTCGCACCCTTCTAAGTTATGTCTCGAATCCCCACTCTTTATTTTCTAAAACTTTTGTTCGCTTTTTCCCCCCTTTGTCAGCAGACCTGCCTCTTGATCGGTTGAAGTGGATTTCCCTTTCGGTCCAGCGTCAGCAGGCGTGCCTTACGTTGCTCCTCTGCTCCGTACTGCAGCTCGTCCTCTTTCCAGCTGTCAAGTGGGGATTAAAATTCGTACTTTCCTTCTTACTTTACTAATTACTGGGTGATATTCATCCGGCTTTCGTTTTTTGCTCGTTATTGTAAGAAATAAAATAATTGGTGCTTTGAATATAAAATGGTGGACTTGATTGGTTGTTTACACACGTACCCACGCATGCATTGACAAGAGACATATCTACACAGAGAAGTAGCCAACTATTTCTCTGTCTTCCGAGCGCACACACATGAGGCGTATACAGGGTGATGGGGACCTACGACTCTTTCATATTCACTGTTCTCCATTGACTTCGTTGCTTTACGAATAAATGTGTGTATGTCTATAATTCGCGATCTCTAACCCATATTCTTACATATCATGAACTATCAAATTTGCTCGCTATTTCACACTTTGTATGTAATATTGTATTGTGTTTTGTATTTTACTCCCTCCTCCTCTTCTCCCTTCCCTTTACTTCTCGCAGAAGTTCAACTTCCGCTCCCTACCTCCCCTTCTCCCGCCGTTACCACTTCCGGCAGTCCCCCTGCAGCATGCACTACAGCCACACTTCGACGATGTGTTCGCTTCTTCAGTCCTTCTTCCCCTCCTCCTCCTCCTCCTCCAAAATCACACCCCTGCAACCGACCTCCTGTCTTTGTCCACTGCTGCCGCAAGGGTGTCCCTGGAAGCGAGCCCGCAGTCCCTACTGCCCATGAGCACTGTGGCGCCGAAACTATATCTAAACTTCTCTGTTGGTGCGGGTTTAGCTGCGAAATTGGGAGATGGTCCGGTCCTCTTCCCCTTCTTCCTCTTTTTTCTCCTCCTCCTCCTCCTCCTCCGCCTCCTCCGCCTCCTCCGCCTCCTCTTCCTCCTCCTCTTCCATCTCCATCTCGTTCTTCTCTTCCCTCTCCTCCTTCTCCTCCTCCTTCTCCTCTTCCTCTTTCTTCTTCTTCTTTTCCTTCACCTCCTCTTTCCGTACCCGCGTCGTTGAATAAGTAGAAGGAGGAAGAAGAGCAGGAGAAGGAGGAGGCGAGGCTCTCATCGCTCATTTCCCCCCCCCGACCACCAATCGCAATGCCGGACAAGAGGGTGCGCACGAAATGATGCGGAGAGGAATGGACGGAGGACGAGGAGCAAGACGACGGCGAGGCAAAGGTCGCGGTGATGGGGGAGGAAGCCAGGCTTGTGTTGCTCACGCATGCATCTATCGCCACAGGCCTCCCTCCCGATGTTGTGGACAAAGGTGCACCATTTTTCACGACCTGCAATTGTAATCCCTCTTTACCTCCATCCTTTCGTGCCCGCCTATCCTGCTCTTCTTCCTCCTCCTCTATCTCCTTATGCTCCATTATCCGCTGCTGCCCCATCTGACCATGCCCCCCCCCCTCCCTTCCTCCCTCTTCCAGCCCTCTCTTCGGGAAAATCGCAAATTGATTCTCCATAAGACGTCCAGGGGAAGAATGTGTTCGTTCCACTTTCAATTCAGTCATTAATCTGCTCCTCTTAAGCCCCTCTGGCCCTCTTTCGAGATAGAGTCCTTCTCCTATCATTGACGACAAACTCTCGCTCCGTTCGCAGCCGTTCGCGCTCACAGCAGCAGCAGCAGCAGCAGCAGCAGTAGCAGCAGCAGCAGAATCAATACCACGACCAGCAGAGACACCAGCAGCGAGAAAACTGCTGTTGCAGATGTTGTGGTTGCTGCTGATGTAACATAAGGTTTGATGGTGGTGCTGCTGCTGCCGCTGGTAGGAGGAGTGACAGGAGAAGGAGGAGGAGGAGAAGGAACGGGGGGAGGAGCAGTAGGAAGGAATGTCGCCGTCCAGCTCAACAAGAGTCCGCTTCTGTGAGGGGGAGCCCTGTCGATGCGGTGTGTTTCTGCTGCTACTGCTGCTATTGTGCAGCAGGTCTCGGACACGTGGAGAGGCCTTGCCAAGGAACCCAGGGCGGATGAGGCGACGGGCTCCAGCGGAGGACGAGGACGAGAACGAGGAGGAGGAAGGGCTGGAGCTGTCATGTCCCTCAATTCGAGCGTGTATTATGGCAAAAGAGGCGTATGTTGAGCTTGTGTGGGAGGGCGGTGGGCTGCTAGAGAAGGATGCGACGGGAGAGGAGAGGGTGGAGATGGGAGAGGAGGAGGAGAAGGACGGTATTCGGAGAAGAAGCTGTGGATAGTCCGTGATCCGCTGTCCCGCTATCAACCCCTCTTGTTGTTCTGGCTGCGGCTGCTCCTCCTGCTGCTGTTGTTGCGACTGCTGTTGCTGCTGCGGCGGTGGCTGTGGCCGCTGCTGCTGCTGCCGTTGCTGTTGTTGTTGTTGTTGTTGTTGTTGTTGCTGCTGCTGCTGCTGCTGCCGGAGCATAAATGAGGAGGGTAAGTGGGACAGTGATTGGGAGATGGGCAAACCTACCTCACCCCTCTGGCCTTGAAATAGGGGCGCGGGTGAGGAAGCGGAGGAGAAAGGATGAGGCGTGGAGCATGAAGAGAAGGGAGGATTATTGAAGAGCTCGCTGTCATGAACATTGACCTGCTCGGAATCTGCCAGCGCAAGAAGAGGAAGAGAGGGAGGGAGGTCCTTGAACATGTCGTCTCTTCCCTCTGCCTTTTCGTTGTCGTCTTCTTCCGCGGGAGGATCGCCCATTAGAGGCCCTGGGGGAAAAGCCGTTGGATGAAGTAGCTGCTGCTGCTGCTGCTGCTGCTGCTGCTGCTGCTGCTGCTGCTGCTGCTGCTGCTGCTGCAAATGCTGTAGGAAATGCTGTTGATATTGATATTGGTGGTGATTGAAAGGGTAGGAGGCGGTGACTTGCTGCTTATGCTGATGCTGCTGCATCTGCTGCTGGACGGGCAGGCACTGCACATAATGGTGCTCTTGTCCTGGTCCTGCTCCACTTAACCCTCTTCCTCCTCCTTCTCTGCCTGCCGCCGCCGCAGCCACCGCCTTCTCCACCAATGTACCTGCACCAGTCACACAAACCCCTCCCGGACCACCGCCTCCATCAGCAAGCAATCCCCCCTCCCTCCCTCCCTCCCTCCCTCCCTCCCTCCCTGCCCCCAACTCCAACAGCATCCCCGTATTCCCTGTCAAGTCCAAACTTCCCAGCCCAAGGGCCATCGCCTCCGTCTGAAACGGCTGCTTGAAAATTGTTGGGGGGAAATGAGGGTAGTGCGCAAACACAGGATGAGATAACACCTCCTCCATCCTAGGTCTCGCCTCCCTCCGTTTGTCCAGCATCCCCAAAATCAAATGCGACAGGTACGGGCTGTATCGCTTCCCACACAAAGGTAGGGGGGCATCATCTACTATCGACCGACACAACTGCGGCAATGTCGTCCCATTGAATGCCGGTCGTAGCTGAGCCAGCATGTAGAGGACACAACCAACGCTCCATACATCGACCCGGTGGTCGTATGGCTGCTTTCGAATCATCTCCACCGCCATGTAGAACGGCGTCCCACACCTCTCCTGCAACTCCTCTCCTTCCACCAAATGTGCTGCCAATCCAAGGTCAATCAATTTCAAGTGCCCCGTGTTTGTTAGCATGATATTTTGACATTTAATGTCGCGATGAACGATCCCCGCGCGATGGAGGAAAGCCACCCCCTGCCCGAGTTCGTAAAGGTACCGCCACAGGGTTGCCTCGTCCGGGGGGCTCTTGGTGGCCATGCATTTCTGCACAGTCTTGAGGAGATCCCCTCCTGGAATACACTCAAGCACCATATAGTGATGATCGTTGCCCGTAAACGCCGCGTAGAACCGAGAAATGTATGGGCAGCCGACTGCAATCTTGAGCATCTCCACTTCTCGTGCCACATTAGCCCGGGTGACGGCGCTGCTGCTGAGGGAACGGGTCTCCTTCAGGACGATGGGCAGGGAAGGGGAGGAGCGGGGACGGGCTCGGAAGACGGTGGAGAAAGACCCGGAGCCCAGGGTTTCAAGGATGTCAAAGTCCGCTGTGCCAGAGGAAATTAGGGGGGAGGGAAGGAGGGAGGAATAAATGAGACAAGATGGATGGGGGGAGGGGGTGAGGATGGGGGGGGCTGTGTATCCTGATACAATTTTGAAGAAGACCTCCCTTTTAATTTCCTGCGTAAGAAGGCCGGTTGGAGAAGAAAAAGAAGTAGGTCACCAGAGAGTCCACAACTACATACCGAGGCAGTAGGTCTTCTCCATCTTTTTTGACCGTGCGTCAAGTGCACACTGATGTCTTGTTCTACCACGTGTCAAGGCCACCCTGTTCTCTCGAGAAAATCGACAAGGCTGGCCACGGGCAGCCCCTTCGCCGTTGCAGCTTGGCCTTTAGATGCGCATGGTGATGTCGATAGAGCTAGGGTCTTGTTCCTATTATCTGCGGCGTTCGTCGGGCCTGCCGAAAAGCTCGTCCTTTTTCCTGTGTGGTGGTCTGGACCGTGGATGTATTGTGCGTACGTTAAACATCTGTTCCTATGGTTAAAATGACCTGGGGTGTGGAGCGGTGTCTCGAGCCAACCGAAGGACAATCGTGAGCTCAAGCAGGCACCCTAGCTTCAGGACAACTATGGTAAGCCCCCCATTGTACGTCTTTTGTGGCCGCCTCGTTGCAGCTTGCCCTGCCATCGGTCAGGGCGACGCGGCGGCAGTGCTCACTGTGGTGCGTATTTTGCATCGATGTGTATGTGTGCTGCAGCAGAGTGCGATCCAAAGATATGGTGCACGACACATTGGGAAAGGAAAGGGACAGACACACGACTGTGTCGTTTGGACGTCCGCCACATCTTTTCTTCTCTTCTCCCGCAAATATGCACCTTTTTGCATCGTTTCGGATTTCGGCTCTCCCTTTCTCGGACGTTGAGGTAAGGGACAGCTTGCGAGTATAGGGCATAGCGAAAATGCCAATGACGCTGATATACCGAGAAGGACGATCGCATTCATGCTGCCTTGAGATGAGAATGCGGTCTCTTTTTTGCTCAAGAAGCTTGATAGGCAAGTATGCACTTTAGGTCCACCATTTCAACCGTCAGGATGGCGTTTCTGCTTCGAAATTCGAGTCATGTGTGTGATGATGGTCACAGGACGCACACTCTTAAAATATTCAAATCCTCGTACGTCCTTGACCTTTGCGTACCATTTTTATTTCATAGGTCAGGATTGTGGCAGAGCATCGGCGACAGCATCCAGGGCAGGCAGACAGGAAGGCAGAAAGAGCAGCGGACAGCCATCGGTCGCTCACCAGAGGAGGTGAATTGCTCCCTTCTCATCTTCTACACTTCCTGCACATACCCTACGCACGAGCGAAAAGGAACGTCAAAACCAACGCCTCAATAATGACTGATACGCTGTCTGCACGCCCCGACCGACGCCGGCCCCGCACACTTATGACGTCGTTGTCCTCGACCATGGCAGCGGGAGGGCCATCTTCGTACCCCCGCATCCTGGCCATCAGCATAGGCGGCCGCTCCTCAAACATCAGTAGCAACGGCAGCAGCACTGATGGCAGCACAAACCTTTCAATATCTTCGAAAAGAAAGTTGACGGGGAAGGGGCATGACACAGCGGGAGCGTTGTGGTTCATGGCGAAAAATTTCATTGCGGGGACCGCAGCGGGTACGTCGCTGTGGTGGAGCAAAGTGGAAGATGGAGAATGAGGATCGGGTTGGAGAAGTGTTTCTATTTGTTATTAGTTTATGTATAAAAGTTGTACTCTTTGTTTCTTGTGTGAAATGAGACCGGGAGAATCAGAACTTTCTTGCGAAGATGTACATACAGTCACACACACCTTTTTCTCGCTGTCTCTCCTTCTTCATTCCCTTCCTTCCTCCAAGGTGTTGCCGAATGCTTCGTGGGTCACCCTTTAGATACCATCAAGGTTCGCATGCAAGCAGCCACCGCTGGTCAGGCCTCAGGAGCAGCAATCGCTGTTGCTGGTGTCGCCAAGATGAACGCTGCGCAACTGCTAAAAAGTACCATCAAGCATGAAGGGTTCCTCGCGCTATATCGTGGAGCCTCGTCTCGGGTTGTAGGCTCAGCGTTGGCCAATTCGGTATTATTTGGGGCAAATGGGGCCTTCAAAAAGCTGTTTGACGCTGACACAGCCTTGCCGCTGAGTGGAGCGTTTATCCTAGCTTCGGCCTGTACGGGGGCGGCAGAGGCAGCGATTTGGACACCAATGGGTAAGGAGAAGGGAGCATAATGAAGTATGGAGAACATGATTAAGAAGGAGAGGCCAGACAATTCTTCAAAAGCTCATATTATTTTCTTCTCACTAGAACCATTACTCACCACTTTTCCTTCCCTCTCTCTACCCCATCCACCCACCAAAATTAGATCTTCTGAAAACTCGCTGCCAAGTAGAATACGGCAAAACTGTCAATGTTACTCCCTGGAAAGTTGCTAAGCAACTCATCAAGGAGCACGGTATTATACGCGGGCTCTACGCAGGTGGAGGCCCCACCCTCATGAGGGAAGTTGTGGGCAACATGATCTATTTTACGGTCTACCAAACAACTAAGCAAGCCATTATGCGTGCTCGTGGTCTGCACGAGGGTGACACTTTGACTTTTATACTCGCAGGGGGATGCGCAGGGACGTCGTATTGGTTCTCCATTTTGCCGCTGGACACGGTCAAGAGCATTGTACAGGCACAAGAGACACGAGTGACGGGTATGCAGGTCGCAAGGGACTTATACATCAAGAATGGGGTGGCTGCATTCTACCGAGGAGTGGGGCCGGCCATGCTACGGGCGTTCCCAGCATGTGCGGCGACGTGGACGACATTTGAGTATTCCTTGCTCGCCTTGCAGCGATTAGAATGATGTGGTTGGAAAGGGGTGGAGGGAGAGGGAAGCCATGCTGATAAATTTTCGGGACACTTCGCTACTGGCGCGTCCTTGGAAGGAAGAGCGCGAAGCTCAGTATATCGTGTGAACAAATCGACCGTGACAATAACATATTTGTTGCCGGAGTTTGTTGGAGTAAGCGAAAGGAGGTCTACTGCAACAATATGGAATGGGTACTCGGCAAATAGTGGTTGGAGGGTGCCTTTGGATTTGAGTGTTCCTTGGCACTTGCAGCATATAATGCAGCTCAACACGTATTCGCGAACGTCAGAGTTAAGACGGAGGGAAGATGGCTTGTAAATAGGTTATTAAAACACTCAAATTTTGGTTTGCAATTGCAAGTGCTGCGCGGTTGAAAGTCTATTGGAAAGTCCCTAATTGCTCCTCTTTGTGCGTTCTTCGGTTGTTTTGCTGTCTTGAGTGCTGCTGTGCATCGGTCTGGGACACGCCGCGCAAAAGATGTAGGGCTTACAAACGAAGTACAATGCCAAAAATAAGGATTCAATGCGATACTGGAGAGAATGTCTTTTTCCTGACTTTTGGGCAGCTCCCCAGCCTGGAGAGACGTGGATTTTGCTCGTGGGAGTGGCGGCGTATTTGGACCCGATGGGCCCAACGGCATTGAAGCTTTTCTCCTACCTCTTGCTTTCATCTTTCATGCCTCGCTCCGCATTTATGCCACAACTGGACTTGGAAGGCCCACAACCAAGAGATATCCAGGCGTATGTATCACTATCTCGTCATGTATGGCTTGCAGTGGCGGTGGCAAAACTCGACTCCTCGGTGGACGGAGGATGGGTGACCCAAACAGCAAAGCTAAAGTGCCGTTGACGTGCCTCGATTGTTCGATTGACTTTCATTTTTATCCCAAGCACCACGGCTAGAACGTAGGTATCTCTGGTCACCCCACTAGCCCTCTCCTTGTCTAAACGCCTTCAATGTTACCCTGGCCACGTCGTGTGCATATGTGGATCCCTTCGACTGAAGCCAGGGCAAATACTGCCGCCACGGAGCGTCTCTCTCGCCTCCGTCAGCCGACGCATCTAGCCACGCTCCCATTCCCCTTAGGCTGGCAGCTGATTTGCGACAATTTGATGACCCCTGATATTATGCATTTGGCCCAGACGTCCAGGGATCACTTGGGCGTCGGGTTCTCCATGGTCCAGCACCTTGTCCTCCGCCTTGACGACGCGGATCAAGACAACGGTGGCAATGAGGGAACGCATGCCGCGTCCCAGAGCGTCACCATGCAGCTGAGTCACTTGTTAGCTCGATGTCCGCATCTTGAGACACTTTCATGCTGGTCCCTGGCATCTAAAAAGTCTATTTATCTCGGTCGCGCCCTGTGCCTCCAGCCCTGCTTCCCTCGACTGCGTGTGCTCGCCTTGACCAATGCCGGGCTAGGTGCAGAAGGTCTACGACAATTACTGCCCTCTTTTATTTATCTTCCTGCACTAGAAGAGCTACTCTTGGATGGAAATGCTCTGGGGAATCAAGGCGTTCAGGCTTTGGCTCGATGCCTCCGAGGAGGCAGTGGTGACGGGACAACAGACAAAGGAGGGGATGTCCACGCGCATACATACGCATCAGCATCATGTCAGCGGCTCAAGGTCTTATCATTGGCTGCCAATGGTATTGGAGCCACGGGGGCGCGAGAATTGGCCCTGCTGCTGGCAGGGGTAGGTCATAGTGCTGGTGCTGCTGCTCCTCCTCCTCCTCTTCTAGCTGATTCTGGTCCTCCTGGTGCAGGAAGCTCCATTCTTAGCGGGCGCATTTCACCCATATGTGGCGATATCCCCTCTTACAATGGCCTCATATATCAATATCAGCCACCGAACCACTCGCATGCCTGCGTCTTTCTCGAAATCCTTTCCTTAGATGGCAACGTGTTGGGGCCTACAGGCACAGCACACCTTGCTCACGCCTTTCGAGGAGGGGCGTGTTATTATCTTCGGCAACTCCACCTTCGAAATAATGATGTCCGTGGGGAAGGCCTTCGAGAGCTCCTCAGTGCCTTTGCCATCGGAGCCTGCCCGCGACTGGCAGTCTTGAGCTTAGAATCCAATATGTTTGGGACACAGGGCGCGAAATTGCTAGCGCGTGCCTTAACTTCCGGGGCATGTGCAGAGTTGCTCGTTCTGAATTTGAACTTTACCTTTATTGGCGAGCATGGGACAAGGGCTCTAGCTGAGGCGTTTGGACGAGGGGCATGTCGACGCATACAGAAGTTGTACTTCAAGTCGGCTTGTTTGCAGAGGGCAGGGACGATTGATCATTTGCTGGCGGCAACGGCGGCAACAGTTGGGGACGTTGGCGGGATAGGCGGACGAAGGGGAGAACGAAGGGAGGATGGGAGGGAGGCGGTGCTAGTGTTGTAAAGGGATCGGAAGTTGTGCAGAGGAGATGTTACAGATGAAGGGAGGGTAGCCGGAAAACCAGGTCATGCATCGACAGTAAGTACTAGAATGTCAGAATATATATACTGTAAATCATTAGACTAAATTTTTCACAAGGGGATGTTACACAACGGTTGGTTGAATACGTAAGATGAATAAAGAAACATGGGAAGATCAACCTCCCCTCGAGTGGTTAGGTGAGATCATTATGTAAGCAAAAGTAACTAGCAGACATACATCATTGCAATAAATGACGTCCAGGAATTGGACTAACCAATGTCCATGAGCAAAATCCAGTACAGCAAATAAATAGAGAGCACTAGACTTCGCAACAGCGTTCCTGGGCGGATGAGTCCACTTTTCAAAGAAGACGACCACCTGCTGCCGTGAAACGGCTCACTCTCAACCGTTGCGAAACGGTACCAACGCTTTCCGCGTTCTCTCCTTACCATCGGCAAGCAAGATCTCGTCTGGTATGCAAGCACCCCTTGTAACCTTTTTCATTGCCACTCCTTTTCAGTTTGTCCACAGCATAGGGACACACTCATATCTAGCGCCTAACCCTTCCCGCAAAGTAAATATATGCCCACACAGACAGGGAGGCTAGCAGCCGTCTGGCTATATTCACCAGTTGAAATCACCACGGCAACTGTCATCGTCACGGGATGCTCGTACAGTCCTTCGAGTCAGGGAAATTCTTGTTAGTCACAGTCAGCATAAGTCGCGCACACCGTTGAACAACGCAACCACGCTGCACACGATGCCCCGAGCAACCTCTCATATTTTATTTCAACAATCTGACGCACTCAGGCACATGCCACCTTTTGTCTACCTGGAGTAATCATGGTGGTCATTGTGCATACATTTTACAAGGGCGTTCAGGTATGTTGTGTGGAAGAATGGGCAGGCGGGCGAGCTCTCAATGTCTGGAAGTGTCGGGCGTATGCAACGGCCTGCCTCGAGGGACGGCAGAATACAAGTTAGAGGGAGGACGAAATGGAATATTTCATGTGGGTGTTGACGGGGACATGGTTTTGGTGGAACTCCGCTCCGTAACGAAAGACAAGAGAGCTCAGGCATGCTCGCCGCGGCAACAGTTATAAGTCACTGTTTCTCACTCATCAATTACTTCCTCATTATCCTACCCAGGCACATGTCATTGAGGCCTGGCTTCCCTACTACATTCCTTTTGCCGAGCTCCAGGAATTGTATATTTCCGAGATCCAATCATCCTCAGTCCCCCGCGACAAACTCCGGTATTCCCTGCTACGACGTCTCTTGCCTGCACGGTTGACCCCTCTGCCTGTTCAACCGCGACCTCGCCCGTGTACTACGGAGGGTGTAGCGGGGCATCGACGAAGAAATAGCTCCACTATTCCCATTGATGTCGCCTCTTCGCTCTTCTCCCCGTCATCGCCATCCATATTTTCTGTCTCCATTAGCGATGCGGCAGGTATACCTCCTCCATCATCTTCCTCGTCGCGACGATCCTCCGGCCCATCGGCCCCTTTGTCAGCCTTCCTGACTTCCCAGCCAAGCACCTCAATCCTTCAGTCCGCCTGCTCTTCGTCCGCCTCCTCTTGTATCCACTTCTCCTCCTCACAACCAAGCACTCCCTCCGAATCACCACCGCCAGTTGCAGCAGCCTCATCTTTCCCCCCTTCCATCAAGAGGAAGCTGCCGCCACAGCCATCTGGCTTGCCCCCACTATCATCTCATTCGCTCCATATCTCCCTGAGTAGAGGAGAAACAGGTCCAGTCATCTCCATGGCCGATTTGGGCAGGACCGACTCTCTAGACCGCATGGATCGCGTCGATTGCTTGGACACGAGTTTGAATGCCCTTTCTCCGTTTGGACAGAATATTTCTCGACAACACTGTCTGTTTGAAGCCTTTCAATATAGCACACAGCGGTGCGATGACTTTTTTGCCGCTGAGACCGATTGATTGTGTCGAGAGTACAATGATGCCTTGCAGCAGCTCAAAGCTGCCGAGCGGGCGTTGGCCAGCATTTCCAAGCATAAACGATCACTTGCCCACTTTCAGGCAGACAAGGTGTGGGGAGACATTAAATCAGTCTATAGGAGTCTGCATAAAGAGATCAAGGACCTGCGTTCTTTCTCGCGGACAAATTTCGATTTGTGTATCCGCCTTGTCAAGGCTTATCGAAAATCGGTTGGTCGATCGAGTCGCGTGGCCAGAGGTATGTGGCGGCATTTGCGTAAGCGGGAATTCGCGGACGACGCTCGGTTGCTGGCGTTGACCCAGGAGCTTGAGCGGCAATATGCGGATGCGTTTTGCTTTGGTTTTATCCCGTTTGCGCACAAGGAGCTCTATGTCACTGTCAAGGGCGAATGGCACGTGTTTCATGTCGGTCTACGCTTTGGGGCTTGCGTGGTGTTGTTGATTTGGCTTTTGTGGGATTCGTTGTTTGACAATTCGCAGGGCGTTGACCTCTTCCAGCACCCAATTGTGCACGTTTACGCAGCCGTTGGCGGGGGCTTGATGCTGCTTTGGACCTGGGCGCTCAATCTGATCGTCTGGGAGCGGGCAGGCATCGACCACACCGCCATCTTCGCCTTTGTCTCGCCTCTGACTTCGGTACAGAACGTGTTTAGTTCCGTTTCCCTGGCCACTACCCTCTACCTTTGCAACTTGTTGCTTTACTACAAGCTACTACTCGGCGTGGCTGGACCCTTGCAGGTGCTGCCACTGAATATGCTTCCTATCACACTCGTCGCCTACTCCCTTAACCGGCTTGTCGTTCCGTGGGTGCAATGCCAGGAAATATGGCGCATCCTTGCACAGGTTGTCATAGCTCCATTGGGCGCCGTGGGATTCAAGGAGGTATTTTTTGCCGAGACTATGACATCATTCAACAAAGTCTCCTACTGGTCTGTGCTTGCGGGCTGTTACATCTTTCGGGGAGGCTTTATCGCCGCCCATGCCGACGATGGCGGGGCTGTCGCCTCAGCGCCACTCTATGATGAAATGTGTGGTCCGTTGAGTGCGACACAAATGTACATCGTGCCTCTCGTCATTGCTTTCCCGCTGTGGCTTCGCCTTCTACAATCCTTGAAGTTGTACTACTTGACGGCCCGCCGTTTCCCGCCTTTGCTGAACGCCTGCAAATGTGGAGTCTGTTTATCGGTGAGATTGCGCTGACCTCGCATAATTTTTCTATCGCCATCCGTCGCGTGAGAATCCTTGACAGCCCCTTGTGCATTCGACGAGCTCACTCCGCCTCTTTGTCATCCCCACTACAGGTCGTTCTCTTCGCCATATTCAACCCCAAGTATTCCCGCGGCGTGCTCAACAACAGCAATGAAGAAGGGATCAGCTTTTCAGTGTACGATTTTTTTTGGCGTTTATCTCAGATCGCCACCATTTTGAGCACCTGGCTGTGGGACGTAATTATAGACTGGGGTCTCTTCAAGAATAGGAGAGGTCTGCGTAGTAATCTTCTCTTTCGACGCCACATCTGGGTGTATTATACCGCTATCGTCTTGGATTTAATGCTGCGAATTGTGTGGACGGTCTCGCTCCTCCCCCAAGCCACCGTTGGACTGCTATACAAGTTTCAGTCTCGGATGCGCTTCTTCACCCCACTGTTAGAGTTGTTTCGCCGTTCCGTGTGGTCTTGGCTTCGGCTAGAGCATGAACAGAGCTTGCGTGATGTGCAGGAGGATGATACAGTGGCAGTGAGCAACGATGTTTTGCGTGAAAAGCGGGCAAACGAGAGCAAAGCGGAGCGCACAAAACGCCTGGGAGAAATTGCCCGCGAGGTGACGCGCCTTAGTAAGGCAGTCCAGCTCATTGAAGCTTGTACCGAGGCAAAAACTGCGCCGAGCGGTAGAGAGCGTAGATATGCGAGAACAGGAACGACAACGACTGACGCCGCGTGTCCCGACCTCGATAGAACTTGTGTACCTGAAGGGAGCAGCACAACCTGTAACCCTGGTATGAGTAACTGGGATGAGGATTTTGAAGCTGAGATCGACGAGGATGACGAGGTAGACGAGGACACACTCGTTGATGCACAAGATAAGTTGCAAATGGATTTGGTCAGCCATAGAAGTGTCATCTTGGAAGCTTGTGTAGTGTTTTGTTTCTTTGTGGGGTTGACAATCTGGGCTGCGGGAGACCATTGATTAAAAACTCTAGTGACAAATGCATGGACAAGTGTTCTGTTGAGAGGGAAGATACTTTACTAGATAAGTAACCAACAAATGATGGTAAAATAAATATGAAATATCGATAATATAGCAACGGAAAAGTTTTCCTATTCCTTTTCCACCCTCTCGTCTTCAAATATGAATTTGCCCGTCTAATTCAATTCTTCCTTAGCACAGTGGCGGCTTAGGACACGAGCTGACCCTTCTTTGATTGATTCTGTAGAGATACGCCATTCCTTTTGGGGCTCGAACGCCTTGAAAGAGCAATGTGTCATACCTGTTGTTTTCTAATGCTAAATTTCAGCTCAATTTATTTGCTTATACCTCATTTCGACACTCTGTGGATCACATGACTCTCTTTGTGAAGGCTTGGCCTTGTGCTGTGGAGACTGCAGACGTTGAAGTTAAGGCGCAGACAGCCCTCATCACTAGTTACGGGATGCCGCAGTAGAATGTTTCAGACAACGGGTCGATTCTGGTGGCCAGGTCTGTCAAGGATCTCGCCAAGGGATTTGGCGCGAAGAAGGGCATGACGGAGCCATACCGGCACGAGGTTACCGGGCAAGTGGACCACAGCATCCCCTCTTTTCAGCAGGTGCTAGAAATGGCCATGGAAACAGGCTACGAGGACAATGGGACGAGTACATTGACGTGGCTCGCATCGCCGTCGACGTTAACTTCTATACCTGCAAGGATGAGTGCCCGTTTTCCTTGCTCTACGAATTTCTCTGGACCTGATCCTGCTAGCGGATCAACCGTTGTACACCAACCTCACGGATTATATCTCTCGCCTTGCAGCTCAGTTGCAAAAGGCATGGGCGGCATGGAGGGCACAGAATCAACGGACTCCGGAGGACAAATATCGTTGACACAAGGCAGCTGCAACTTTCGGTCTCACGAAGTTCGACTGATGCCCTAGTATGCGTAGCGTTTATAGCGGAGTAATGGTGTACTCGCGCATTGGCCTTGACCGTCGTGATTCCAAAAGGTGCGGCTGCCTTCTGACGTTGATAGCACTCTTCCCGTATCTGGTGGTTCTGCTCTCATGCTGCTGTCCACGCTTTCCGCCAGTGGACTGCAAGGCGGGAGGTGTAGTCCTTCAGGTTGGCGTACTGCGATTGGTCCACCCGCAGGATCAGGTCCAGAGGCACATTCCGGTCCGTCCCATAGAGCGAGAAGAACGGGCCCTCCTCCACACTGGTGTGATAGTTCGTGCTTCCGCCCTTCCGGAGGTCGCACGATGTACAGTTCCGGGTAGCACAGGATACACTGTTTTCTTCATTTCTTTCGCTAACCTCTCTCACCTTCTCTCCTTTTCCCTCCCTGTCTGTTAAAGCCCACAAAGTTATCCCCCCCATGCCCCCGCCATGACAAACAAAGGCACCAAGCACCAACTCGCCCACGGCAAGCACTGCAACGGCGTCTCTTCTTTCTTATTCCTCCTCTTCCATACCTTGTCGCCCTCCCTCCCTCCCTCTCTCACTCCCTCTCTTTCCCTCCTCTTCTCTTCGGCGATGGCATGCACAAGAACCGACCACAACACCCGGGCGTCACCCAGGCGAGCAGCTGCATGAACTGCTGTATCATCATTCACATCCTCTATACACACACTCGCACCAAAACCTAACAGCGTCTCCACAATCTGCAGCCGCAACTCCGGAGAAAGGGTGAGGGAGGGACGGAGGGCAAGGTGGAGGGGCGTCTGATGCAACGTCTTGGCTTCATAGTGCGGTGGTGCCAACACTGAACCCGTCTTCAAATTCACATCCACCGACCCTCCGTCCGTCCCTCCCTCCAACAGTGCCACCACCACTTCCGGGTGCCCAAATGATACTGCTTTGTGCAAAGGACTCACCCCAAAATCATCCATGTGTCCCCCCTCCGCCCCTCCCTGCAGTAGCGCCCTCACCACCTTCACATGCCCCTTCCATGCCGCGTAGGAAAGGGGGGTGAGTCGGTGGACATCCTCCCCCCCGACCCAGTACCCTCCATCCATCAAGACCTCGACGCTGGCCACGTCTCCCTGCATGGCAGCCACAGCCAAAGCCGAACGCCCTAGGGAATCTCGACACTCGTTCGTGTGCACTCCGGACCTGTCTCCCTCCCCTTCCCCTCCTGTTTTTTGGTGGGAGGAAGGGAGGGAGAGAGGGAGAGTTCTTTGCAGGTACTGGCGGATGATCGGTGCGTTGTTCCCACGTGCATCACGGTGGAAGCGACGGGAGGAAGGCGAGGAAGAGGAGGAAGAGAGGGAGGGAGGGAGGGAGAAACGGAAAAGATGCTGGAGGAGGAGAGCGCAGGCCCGGTCATGCTGCAGTTGCCGAAGGTGGGAGGGCGAGGGAGGGAGAGAGGAGGAGTCCTTGTAGTCGTCCTCGCTAGGTATTGGCGGTTTGGGAGAGAGAGCGAGGGAGGGAGAAACGGCTGTGGTGATGCCCCCACCAAGGCCGAGGAGGAGGAAGAGGAGGAGGGGGAGGGAGGAGGCAGTGCTCGGAGCGGCATTAGATGAGGAGGAGGGAGAGGAGGAAATGCAAGGGACGAGAGGGGAGAGGGTCGCCAGCTTTCTTATCATTACTCGAGAAGTGGCATAGAGGGACGATAATTGCTGCTGCTTCGGGGGAGTGCACGCGTGGTGGTGCTGATGCTGGTGGCGGTTCTGTTGGAGTTGTCGTTGATGAGGTGTTTTTGCCGATTAGGGAAGACGTGGAGAAGCAGCAGCTTCTTTATTTGTTTTCTGTGCTTTTGGGGTGTGTGATGGGTAGTTTTTATCAGTCCATCTGCACACATAGGCGCCACCATTCCCTGCCGTTAATTGGCGCGGCAAGCACATTTCTGTGCTGTGTCCCGGTGCCCGGAGCTACAGCACCACCACCGGTACACACACTCTGCTTTCCCTTCTCCTCCTTCATGCAGTCTCCAATCACATCCTCTAAGTGCTTCCTCCCTATCAGTCACTGTGAGTGCCGGTGAATAAAGTCAAACACGTGCCCCTCCAGCACCGTCCTCCCCTCCCTCCCTCCCTCCCTCCCTCCCTCTTTCATCCCCAATTCCTGCACCAACGAAATATGATCCGTTCCCGGTACAACCACCCTCTTTCTCTCAACCATTAACTTCCCTTCCCTCCTCCCCTCCTTCCCTCCCTCCAGCTCCTCCACCAGCTCCATCGCGTCTTCCTCCAAGTGGAAATCCATCTCCGCATTAATCAACAACATAGGCACTGTTTCCAGTGGCAAACCCACCTCCCTTTCCCCCTTGCCCCCCCCTTTCCTCCCCCTCGCCCTCCTCAACAAATGCACCGGTGAGGCCAAAGGCCATTTGCTCTCATCTTCGCCGAACACGGGCACCATCAACAACGGCGACAGCCCATCTATCCCTCCCTCTGCTCTACCAAGCCTTGTCAATCTCTCCAAATTATAAACACCCGATAATGCCACCAGTCCTCTCACCTGCCCTTTTTTTTCTCCTTCCCGTTCCTCCTCCTCTTCAGAAGCTAACAGCGCCGCGCATAAATGCGCACCCGCCGATACTCCGCCGATAAAGACCTTCCTTGAATCCCCCCCGTATCTTCCCACCTCCCTCATCACCCATTTTACGGCCTTTTTCACATCCTGAATCTGATCAAAAACTAGCACATCAGGCGCCAGTCGATAAGAGATAATCACACCTACAATCCCAGCGCGAGCGCATGCTACACCCACGTTTTCGTAGAGTCCAGGCTTAGAAGGATGTTGTCGGTCGCCACGTATCCACAGCCCGCCGTGCACGAATACAAGGACGGGCTGCGTGGGACGAGGAAAAGGCCCGGAAGAGGAAATGAAGATGTCGAGGTGGTGTTTGGGGTGGGGGGGGTGGGGGGAGAGGGGGTTATGGTAGGGGAGATCCCTCCAGGCGTAGGTTCCGGGGGGAGGCTGTTTTTGTGGGACACGAGTCGTGCTGAAAGGGCGGATTGGTCGGAGGAGGTGGCGCCGGGAGGAAGAGGGGCGAAATCCGAGGACAGATGGAACGCGGGACATGGCCGATGAGGACATGGACTTTGTGAATGCCCACGGCTGGCCTGCTGCCAAAGGCGGGCGGTGGGGGGGGTAGGTGAGGAGGTAGAAAGGAGAGTGAGTTAGCTTACGAAAGATACAATGCTACGCCACCCAAAAAGGAATTTATCCATCTTTATGCCTTTCTTGCTTTAGGGCCGCATGCTGTGTGCATTTCAAGCCGTGGCGTAGGTGACAAGGGTGCCGGGAAGAGAAAGGCTACAGCACGGCATGAATCATCACCAACAGAGCAAGAAGGCATGCTTTTACCTCAGTGGCTTGCCTGGCTGCCTTCTCCCATCTGCAATGCACTACTACAGGCATCACCATGCATTCAGCACTCAACATATTCTTCTCATACTATAATTTGCATGTGTCCAAGGCGGCTGACGTGCATTGTACGGGGTGTGTGTGTGGTATCAATACAGAAGAAGTCGTGCATCATCATGGCTCATTTTTGGCGCAAAGTCATTGCAAGCCCACCCACCTTGACAACACCGCACACCCTCACTCCACACACACATCCATGGAGTCCAGGGACATCGTGAACGTAAACTCGGAGCCTGCGGACCCCATCGCTCTTCCCAACACCCCCTTACCTCTTTCAAGCTACCGTAGCGTTGGTTGCTTGTCAGGGGTAAGAGTCAGGGGCGCGGCAGGCATCGACGGGCAGACACATACACGAGGAGTGAAAGCCTTGGAGTGTGCGAACACCTGTCCATCGTCGCCCTGCATCTGTGATCAGGAGGTGTGTGTGAGGTGGAGGGAGGTGGGAGGGAGGGAGGTAGGGAAGAAGGAGGTGGCTGATTTGACAGGTGCCGATGATGTTGGTACCGGCTAATCATAAAGCAAAAGCAGCCGCGTGCAACCTCACCAAACCCCCATCCGATTTGTGTGGGAAAGGAGGAAAGGAGGGAGATTGGTAGGGACAGACATGAGAGCGACCATGCATGTATCGTAACCCCTCGTCATGCATGCTTCCTAAACACACAGACGTAATAATGCGTTTCTGAGCTAGCAGCAGCCTTGCTTAACAACAGCAACGCCAGCAGCAGCAGGAACAGGAGAAGTAGCGGGTAGGATGCAGGAGACCCGTGCCTCGACTATCCGCAGCGATGGAGAGGAGGACAGTGAAAGAGAAAGCAGCAGCGCCGCCGGCGGTGGTAGCAGCATTGATTCCATGTCTTCCTCTCCTCCTCCCTCATCAAACTCCTCCCCCTCCTCCTCCTCGACATCGTCGTCCTCTTCCTCCCTGTCTTCATCCACGGATTTTTCCTCGGGGGGAGGCGGGCGGGAGGGCGGGAGGCAGGGAGAGGGGGAAGGGAAGGAGGAAGAGGGAGGAAGAGAGGAGGAGGAGGAAGATGAGATGGACGATGATAGTTGTGGCAGTGACTCGAGTCCAAGTCCCCCCCCCTCTTCGTCACCCAGGAAAGGAGGAGAGGTGGAGAGAGGGGGGGAGGGAGGGGGGGAAGGAGGGGGGGAAGCAAAGGAGGGGTGGCGGTTCAAGCTGTATCAGCTGGATAGTGAGGGTCAGTGGGACGACAAGGGCACAGGGTTTCTGACCATCAAAAATGACGAGGTGGGTGCGGAGGGAGGGAGGGAGGGAGGGAGGGAGGGAGGAAGGGACGTTCGGATGGGTTCAAAATCGGGAATGCTGCATACGTATACTCACACCCCATTCCTCCCCTTCACCCACCGTCCCTCCCTCCCTCCCTCCCTCCTCCCTCCCTCCCTTCTCTCAGCGTTTGGGAGGACCGGCTTTCCACGCTGCGGATGAGGAAGACGGCCAAGTTCTCCTGAACGTCAAGGTGGTGGCGGATGACATCTACCAGCGACAGGTAGAGGGGGGAGGGAGGGAGGGAGGGAGGGAGGGATGGAGGGACGGTGGGTGAGATTCAGAAAGGGAATGGATAGCAAAATGAAACGAGACACACCTGTATTAGCATCATATGCATACACCTACCGGCCTTGCCGCCCCGCCTCCCTCTCTCCCTGCTACCCTCCTTCCTGGCAGGGGGACAACATCATCACGTGGACGGAGCCAAGCACGCACGGAAGGGAGGCCTATGATATGGCCCTATCCTTTCAGGACGAACAAGGCTGTCGGCGAATATGGTAGAGACGGAGGAAGGGAGGGAGGGAGGGAGGAAGGGAGGGAGGAAGGGAGGAAGGGAGGGAGGTTGGAAGGGTGAGAGAGAGGGAGGGAGATCGACTCCACTTAAAAAATAAATGCTTTGGGTCACACATCCACAGGACTCTTTCCCGTGTAAATTGTATATTATAATGTAATTGTATCCAAATGTAATTCTAATATGATGTATAGTATAAGCTAACAAAGTTTAATCTAACATACGACCTAAACCAACCAGGGAGAGGCTGGTGAGCGTGCAGGGACGCTACCATTCCGACTACAGGGCTTTTGGTGCGTGCATGCTGAGGGGGGGAGGGTGGGAGGGGGGGGGGCCGGAGGGGGGGGCTGTCCGACCCCCTG
>Ga0160420_100183_pt1 | contig 35511 bp, 30 predicted proteins | sample CelAP2metagpilot_FD_108197 | JGI IMG/M metagenome (GOLD analysis project Ga0160420, IMG submission 108197) | Phycosphere-associated microbial communities from algal ponds in Kailua-Kona, Hawaii, USA - Cellana AP2-5-5 metagenome pilot | ecosystem: Engineered > Artificial ecosystem > Aquaculture >...
ACCCTAACCCTAACCCTAACCCTAACCCTAACCCTAACCCTAACCCTAACCCTAACCCTAACCCTAACCCTAACCCTAACCCTAACCCTAACCCTAACCCTAACCCTAACCCTAACCCGAACCCTTGTTGTCCCTGTTAAGTTGGTCGCCTTATGATGATGGGCTCTACTGTAACAACCCAGTAACAGCATAGAAACAACCGTATAAGTAAACTAATAGGCCGAGCACTACTTATAGAGAACTCTTTTATTTTAACTTTTTAAAACCAACTTTTCAATATCAACCCTCCTCTACTCTTTCTTGTATATCTTCCCTCCTCTCTACTCTCCCTAATTCCTCCTCCTTTATCCTTTCGTAATCCTTCTCCCTCCCTCCTTTCTACTTTATCCGTTCTCCTTTATAGCCGAGTTCCCTCGGAACATCTGAAAATATATTATAGGAATGTTCTGGGTGAGCGTTTCAACCCCTCGAAGCCAGGGTAGTGCCGAGTGTGTAGAGGCAAAAGGTACTTAGTCGAAGCCCGTCTCCTACTATCTGTACGGACCTATGGCGAGGTGTAGATGTAGCCTCCTTCCACCACGGCGGCAAGTTTCTGTGAGTGGTGGATAATGGACAGTCCACAGTACAGGATCAGTAGATGACGACCCTTGATAATGCATCAATTCACGATGTGACTAGCATTTACAACCATGGTGTCGTGCACCTTGCATAATGCCGTGCATTAGATCACGTACCGTGCCGTCGGATGAGGATACAATCGACTGCCAATCACGTGCACCACTGCTGTTTCGCTCAGTCCAGGTGACGCCCGAGTCGGTCGACGTATAGGTGTAGCCTCCATCTACCACGGCGGCAAGTTTCTGTGTGTGATTGCGTAAGCAGTGGGTCGTGACGCGCGTCAGATTGAGCCTTACGTCGGAAGTCTTGACGAGATATTCATTCATAACGTAATCTGAATTTTTAATGGTGACGTCGTGCACATTTTATCATTATTAACAGAGCCTTACGTCGAAATTCTTGACGAGACATTCATTCATGATGTAATCTGAATTCCTAATGGTGACGTCGTGCACATTTTATCATGACCTGTGTTCGAACACGTACCGTGCCATCGGATGAGGAGGCGATGGAATGCCAGCCACGTTCACCACTGCTTTGCTGCGTCCAGGCAACGCCCGAGTCGGTCGACGTATAAATGTAGCCGCCATCTACCGCAGCAGCAAGTTTCTGTTGATCATTGAAAGTAGCGCACGTGGATGAGATCAAGCTATACTTTAGGACCCTTGAAAAAAAATAGACAAATTTATCACACAACCAGCTTTCACAAAGACGTGTCGTGCATCTTGAAAGATGCCCCACATTCGTGCACGCACCGTGCCATCCGATGAGGACGCAACTGAATGCCAGTTTTCCGAACCACTGCTGCTTTGCTGTATCCAGGTAAGGCCCGAGTCGGTCGATGAGTAGATGAAGCCTCCAAAATTAACTCCAGCAGCAAGTTTCTGGGTAGTTGAGTAGGTAGTCGAGCGCATGAGATGGAGAAATACACCGCGACAAGAAGTTGCCACACTCTGCGAATAGCATTCACACCGATTACGTCATGCATCATGTCTATTGTCCTGCAATACACCTACCGTGCCATTGGACGAGGATGCGATCGAATACCACAAACCTGAACCGCTGTCGGCTCGCTCCGTCCAGGTGACGCCCGAGTCGGTGGACGTATAGATGAAGCCTCCAAGTACGACGGCGGCAAGTTTCTGTGGGGAGTTGGATAGTCGATTGAATTCGATATTTGAGATCAAACAAGACATCACGAACCTTGACGTGACATCGAGCCACTAGCTTTCAGAACTCTATCGTCGTACATCTTGTGTAATGTCCTGCATTCAAATACGTACCGTGCCATCGGATGAGGACGCAATAGAAATCCAGCTACGGGAGTCACTGTTGTTTTGCTGCGTCCAGGTAACACCCGTGTCAGTCGACGTATAGATATAGCCTCCTTGCACCACGGCGGCAAGTTTCTGTGGGCAGTTGGATGCGCAGTTGAATACGGCGCGTGAAGTTGAGTACGAAATTGCGACCTATGACGAGATATCCACACACCATGCAACTTATATTTACGACGTCGATGTCCTGCATCTTGCATGATGTCCTGCATTCAAATACGTACCGTGCCATCGGATGAAGATGTTATGGAAAACCAGTCACGTATATCACTGTTGTTTTGCTGCGTCCACGTGACGCCTGGTGCTGGTGTCGGTGCTGTCGTGGGGCTCTGTGTCGGTGCTGTCGTGGGGCTTTGTGTTGGTGCTGTCGTAGGGCTCTTTGTCGGTGCTGTCGTGGGACTTAGCGTCGGTGCTGTTGTAGGGCTCATTGTTGGTGCTGTCGCAGGTTTTTGTGTTGGTGCTGTCGTAGGGCTTTGTGTCGGTGCTGTTGTGGGGCTCTGTGTCGGTGCTGTCGTAGGGCTCAATGTCGGTGCTGCCGTAGGGCTCAGTGTCGGACCTGCTGTCGTAGGGCTCAGTGTCGGTGCTGCCGTAGGGCTCAGTGTCGGAGCTGATGTTGTGGGGCTCTGTGTTGGTGCTGCTGTTGTGGGGCTCTGTGTCGGTGCTGCCGTAGGGCTCAGTGTCGGTGAAGTCGGAGATGAAGAAGGCGTGGCGGTCGGAGGTGGAGATGTCGGAGACTGAGTTGGACCAGCTGATGGATAAGCCGAAGGGTTGCTTGTCGGGCTTATGGAAGGAGATGCTGAGGGGGCTCCAGTAGCAGCCTCGACCACCTTGAAGGCTTCAAAATCAGGGTCAAGAATCAGAGTGCATTCTCCACCGCAGCAAAAGCACTGATTTGTTACCGTATTCCAGTTGAAGAAAAATGGAGTCGATTCATTCCCGTTGATCGAGCAATATTCGAAGCACTCCGTCGAGGTATCAATCTGCTCCAGTCGGCGATGCTTGCCATTTATGACACTGAGCGATTGCGGGTCATCCTCCGCATCCTTTGGTTCCAATATACGGCGACCTGGAGCAAAAGGCGCCAATTGTCCAGCCTCCAAGCATCGCTGCCCCTCTCCAAAAAGTTGAAAGGGAATTATGGGATTGCCGCTAGGGGCCGGGGTTGGAGCGCACGTGACAGGCTTCGACGAAGCGTGTTTGCCCACCTTGTCGCCTGGATATCGCACACGCAAGACTGTGGGCTCGGCCAAAGGTATATCACAGTAAGTGGACAAGTCCGTCGCGTTGACAAGATACGCCAAGGCCGTGACATCAAGCACCTCAGGTGCACAGTTCTCGGCGATAACCATTGCCTGGAAGATGCGCTTGGAGTTCTTTTTGACATGAAAGTCCGTCCAGTAGACGGCCGTTGTCCCATCCGGGTTCTCAACGCTCTGTGCCGGGGAGAAGACGCGGGACGGGCGAGCCCTCAGCTTAACCGCAGACAAGCCAGCGGGCAGAACCATCTTGAAATTAACGTCTTGCGCGGCTTGCTTGCTTTGGACTCTGACGGTGATCTTGGCCTTCTGTCGGCCTGCCACGATCCCGCGCTTGACATTGGGGCGTGCCTTGGCGTCAAGAACCAGACGGGGACAGTCCTTGGCGACGGCAGGCGGTGCCCAGGCGCCGCCTAGGAGCGCAAGCAGGGAGAGTATCACGGGCAGGTGCATGTCTTCCGGTTGAGCTCAGGCTTATGAAATGGCGTATATCTGTGAGACAAAAATGATTTGATATATGTAGTGTGTGAGGGAGATGCGTAAAGAGGATTCAGTGTAGAATTGGAGAATGAGCGTACGCGTGTGGCACAAAATACGTTGCTAGGGAGAAAGGTGCAAATGAAATGATTTCATCGCATCCGCTCGGTGAGGGGTAGAGGCGCAAAAAGCACAGAAGCGTCTTTTCTTGATACACCGGACATTTGATTCTGTAGGGCTCTATATCACTTGATGCTTCCGAGTAGCTCCTTGTTGGGGCTGCTGTGGGGCTTCGATTCGGTGCTGCCTTCGGGCTCTGTGTCAATATCGGCCTGCGAAGGTGCTTTCTGGCTCTGATTCGATGCTTCTCGGTGCTCTTCGTGTCGGTAACAGGGAGCTTGCAAAGACCATTAGTGGCGGCGAGGCGCTAATACACTTACAAAGAACTCTTGCTGGAGGCAAATACCTGACACCCTGTGATAGTAGGATGCGCTGCTGGTATCTTACTGAGTCCTCCGCACAGTAATCATAGCATTCCTGGTCAGTCCCCCCCCCCTTCCTCCTCTCCCACATCCTCTTCCTTCTCGCTATTCTCCTCTCCTCCCTCCCCTCCTCCACTCCTTCTCCTGATTGTCCTTACCCCCTTTCTTCTTTTCATCATCCTCCTTCTCTGTCCTTTCCACTTTACTCCTTCACATCCTCCTTTCCCACTTTTTCCTCTCCCTCTCACCCCCTAATTCTCCTCCTTCTTGTTACCCTGCCCCCTCCCGTTTCCCCCTTTCTCCTTTCCTTCTCTTCCTCTCCTTCTCCTTACCTCCCTCCTCCTCCTCTCCCCTCTTTTTCCCACCTCCTCTACGTGTTCCTCCTCCTCCCCTGCTTCAGCTCAGCAACCTCTTTCCTCTACTTTTTATTCTTTTCCTCCTTCCGTCCTTCCTCGTCCTCCGAGCCTCTCCCCGCCTCCTCCCTCTTCGTCCTCACCCTTGTCCTTCTCCTCCACCTCCTCATTTAATCCTTTCCTTCTCTCCCTTTTCTCCTCCTCCCCTCCTCCTCTCCTCTTCCGTTTGAGCTGGTTTTTCTACTTCTCATATTGCACTGGCTCTTCAATTCATTTCCCCTTGTAAATCTATCAGCATTTCCAACTACAGGATTTGTGCATCTCCAACCCTTACATTTGTGTATGTATAGGCATATAGGCTCTATTCACTAATGCTTGAATTTTATTTGAATTTACATCGAGGACAATGTGTGAAGAGCGGGGGACTTTTAATAATCCCCTGATGATGGCTTTTTGATCGACGGCTTAGTTCGTCACATCAACTAGACGAGTGTTTCCTCCCCTTCCACTCCACCATTTGTCCTCCTCTTCTACCCTCCTTTCCCCTCACCTCTCCTTCTACAGCTCCTTCCCTCCCCTTCCTTCCTTATATCTGATCCCCTCCCCTGCCCTCCCTCCCTACCCTCCTCCCCCTGTCCTCCTCCATTCCCCTTTTGCCCTCCCCCTCCTGTCCTTCCCTTCTCCCTTTACCTCTTCCCCCCTTCCCCATCTTCTCTCTTATCCCTTTTCCCCCTTCCCCTCGTCTCCTTCTCAAGACCCCTTCGCCTCTTTATCCCTTTTTCCTTTTACCTCCTCTCCTTTCTTTCCCCTCCTCCTGTTCTTTCCTCCTTTCCTCCTCTCATTCCGTCTTTCTCTTCATTCCCCTTCCTCCACTTCTCCTTCATTTGCTTTCTCTCCTCCCTTTCCCTCTTTTCCTCTTTCACTTCCCCTCCTTCCCCTTCCTCTATTTCCTGCCCTCCTCTCCCTCCCTTCATCCTCTTTCTCTCTTTCTGCTCCCCCTCTTTTCTCACCTTTCCCTCCTTTCTCCTCATGTCCTTCTCCCTTACTCTCCTCACAAAGCATTCTTCTCAAAGGCGCCGTGCTTATCGCTATCATATTTGATGTGCAATATGACAACAAGGAGAGGTTTACTGAATAAAATTACAACCGGCCATGCCTTGGCAAATGATAAAGTTATCGTTGTGTCACTCAGCCGCACCCATAAACTTCACGGTGACGTCTTTTGAGTCTTTAAGTTCTGCAGTCACCGAGGAGTGACCAACTAAGGTACCATAATTCCCATAAGAATCGTTGAGACAGCCCTAGACACTCCATTTATCCTTGTCGGCCTTACCGATGTTAAAATCTTGGTTGAGGTAGGAATCTACGTCGGGTGAGCCATCGTGAGGGCGAAGATGATACCAAGGATAGGCCATGAAGATGCGCGATCTATGGTGTTTCACACGGGAGTTTTGTTTGCTGTACTGGTGTGAAGCGATAAGAGGAAGTTTAGTGCTTTTACTTCTAGAGTAGCTGCTTGACCAAATACTTTGCTACATACGTTTTAAGTTCCGTCTGGGATGAGGAAGAGGGAAGAAAGAGAGGACGAAATGGGAGGAGGAGGAAGAATTTTATTAGAAATGTGAAAAAGAGGAGAGGGGGATAAAGTGAGAAAGAAGAAGAAAGAAAGAGAAAGCAAGAAAGTGAAGAGGATGAAATCCAGCGGCAAAAAAGGACAGGAGGAGGGGGGATGTGGAGGGAAAAGGAGGGAGAGGGAGAGGAGGAGTGCAGGAGGGAGAAAGGTGAGGGAGAAGAGAATAGGAAGAAGGGTGGAGGAGGAAAAGTGAATAAGAGGAAAGGAGAAAGGGGAGTGAAGAGGGAAGTAGGAAAGTCTGGGAAATGAGGACAGGGAAGAAGAAGGGCAACGAAGAGGGAAAAGGGAAGCTTCTGAAAGGAGGACTGAGATCAGGAGGAGAGAAGGAAGAAAGAAAGGAAAGAGGGGGGGAGAAGATGCGTTCGGGTTCGTACATGTGAGGCGCAAATCAGCACGCCTTCTGATGGCTGCCTTGAAGTGTTGTGGTGCCAATTTCATCTCGGGCCTCTTTAGTGCCCTCCGCAGTAGATGGGTTACGCCAGTGCGCCGAGGTGGCGAGACTAGCCGCAATCCACCATGAGTCCAAATCAGTCGGTTTGAAGAGAGTGCTGTACGTAATGTGTAGAATGGGTTCAATGGATACGGCTATGTGTGCATGGGTACATAAAAGAGAAAGAGGGGGTCCAGTTATAAAAGAGGGAGAAGACGGGCAAACAGACGGCAGATTTGGAACCCTGAGACGGGTGCGGGAGGCGGCTACATGGGCCGTTAACGACGCCTCGCACCGCCGCGCACCGTGGGTACAGATATGATTGCTGGCTATAAATAGCGCACACATACGTACTTTCGACGTCGATCACAGAGCTTTGTCACAAACGTGGGTACCGAAAAGGGAGGGGGCGAGAGAAGGAAACCCCCGCATCGTAAACGCGAGAGGGGAGACACAGCGAGCACAACCAAAGAAACGAGCTGGACCTACTTCGCGTCCTACAAGGCGTGCATTGGATGTCATGGCTCTTGAGAGACCAAACACAAGCTTTGACAAATACCATGTACAGAAAAAGTACAAGAGAAAAAGGAGAGTGGTACAGTTTTGTATGCAAACCAACGAAAAAGCACAATGCTTAGTAGTTTTTTTTTTTACGCAAACGTTCGTTTTAACGTTTTTTTCGTCCCCCCCGCCCCCCCCCCCCCCCCTTTAAAGTCTGTTCCTTCACACCCAAAGCCGGTACAGGTACGCCCGAAAGATGTAAGATAGATTGTCCAAAATGCTGGTGGTGATGGTTACTTTCTGATGCTAGTGATGGTGGTGGTGCAGTAGTATTGGTACTTCTGCTCACTGCTTGAGGCGTTTTTTAGTTACCTGAAAACCTAGAAGAAACTTATTTTCCACCAAAATAAAAAACAACACACTGGACTCTGTTAGGGTTAGGGTTTTCCAAAAGACCTACACAGCTGACCAGCTCAACAAGTCACACTTTTAAACACTTTTAGCAATCTGCATCTTGTTCCTGCACGAAACCTAGAGAGGAGGAGAGAGGTTTCGTGCAAGCCACGTTCTAACTGGCCGATCTCTTCGTCAACGTAGCGGAGGGAGGTATTGAGTCCATCGATCGTGATTTGTTTTTCAGGGAGAGAAGGAGGGAGGGAGGGAAGGAAGGAGGGAAATCACTGTCGGCGCTTCAACCCCAATATGAGTAATTGACGCCATAGACCATACTTGCCCTTTACTCTCTCAACAAAATATAATTTACGAACACAGCATGAAGAATACCAATGCGATATATCTGGTCATCATTCATGTCTCAATTCTCCTTTTACGTGAACGCACACACTTTCTAACTCTGGTCATCCCGATCCCGTCTTTCGATCTTCATTTTTCACACGCTGCACCGAGCCTGATTTATTAGCTTACGGTGTCATGGATCTCTATCACTTTCACTGCACGCCGTCCACAACTTAGGCATTTCATCTTCCTCATAACAAATGACACTCGCTTTCCCCGGAAGCTCAATCTTTTGCGCACGACAAATAGAAGAATTTGTCACAAGGCGAGCAAGGTGAAGGAATTCGCCGTCAAATCGTAATATTTTATTTACATGCACAGGGATTTCCCCCCACATACACAATATTCGAGGCATTCAGTACTACAGCTTTTCGAATCCACGCATTACGCATTCCTATTGGACGTAAGGATAACTCCATGGGAGTAGTCCTGCCGAGAGGCGAGTGGCTCCTCTTCACGCACCATCGATGCAGGTTTGTGGCGAGGTCCATGACCCGGTCCCGCTCCCCCACCAGCACCTGATGTTTGTTGTCGGGTGTTAACTAGAGCTGGTTTTAAATGTAGATCAAGGGACGCCACGTGTTGCTGTTCTCTAGCAGAGGTACCTACGGACCATCATTAGGGGGGATGATTGAGAGCAATGTATGACAGTCGACAGTCGACACGTTGAGCTTGACATGGGAAAACATTTGAGGTGCCTCACTACCCTGCTTTTTCACGCCTTCTCGGCCACACCGACACCCCCCCGTACAGACGTAGGTAGCGGACACATTTTCCCCTACCTCTAGCCTCTTCATGCCGCGCCAATCGTCGTCCTCGCAATTGTGAGCTTCACCATCATCCTATCAGACTATTGTTCTCCGTTCTCCTCTCTTGCAAACACCAAATTCCATGCAGGTCGCTCTCCTAGACGAGACGAGCACACACAGCATGATCCCTCCCGACAAATACAATATGGCCTATGGTACGTGCAGGCGGTGGTACCCGCGTGCACTTGGTGTGTTCCGAGGTGTGCGTATGGCACACTCCTTTTCAAACTGATCTTTCCCTGCTCCCCGTTTTCGATTCGGTGCATGTGCTTTGATAGTACGCCGAGCACGATATCGGGGCTGTGTTTGCGTGCAGTCGGTAGACATGATCTCTGTTCCATGCCACAAATTATACTCATAGGCACACAATTTCTTACTCTGTCCCTTCCCGCCTACCTCACAGCCATCTTCTACCTAAACGGCATTGCCCAGCTCTACCCTTGGAATGGTAGGTGATCTTTCAGGGTGGTGATTATTCCTCTTATCGAAGCATCTGCCCTACGTGTTTTGACTTTCTCGTAGTCTCAAAATGTCTTCCCGTCCCGTCCAATACTCCACACACACTTCGGCAGCATTTATCACCGCGGCTAGCTACTACGCTCAGCGCTTCTGTGGCACCGCTCGCCAACACGATTTTGAGAACTGTACGTTTTATTCCTCCTCGTGTAATAATTACCAGGAAAAGTCAGGGAGCTACCCTATTGGTTGTGTCTCTCCGGCCATTTGGTTGGGGTATTGAGGTGTGTTTTGCTTGTCCACCCCCCTTAATCTCCTCGTCGTGCTTGTCACCAATCTTGAACCCCCCTTATCACTTCACAATCGTTCTTCCCCTCCTTCGCAACAATCCATTTCTCAGTCTTTTCCCTGACCTTTATGGCCAGCAATCTGCTCTTCCAAGCCCTCCTCGTCCGCCACGCCAAGGCTGCTGCCGAGCACAGTCTCACCCGCCGCATCGTCCTCCCCCTGGCCCTCCTCCTCGCCCTCTTTGCCGCCACCGCCGCCCTGGTCCTCGTCATAGACATCCCTCGCAATTTTCTCTTCGCTTTTACTGCCATCTGCGTGGCGCTATGCGGGCTTTGCACGTCGCTCCTCCAGGCGGCCATCTTCGGGTATGCCGCTGTCTTCCCGCCCAGGTACACCCAGGCCATGATGGCGGGGCAGGGGCTCGCTGGCCTGATTGTGGCCTCAGCGGGCCTAGTTACGGCGGTAATCAGTCGAGCAAACGACGTGTGCGTGAGCGTGCGGTCGGAGGCGGACGTGCAGAGCGGAGGGGAGGAAGGAGAGCCGGAGGCGGTGTGTGCGGGCTACATGCAAGTGGACTTGAGCGCCTTCGCCTACTTTGGGACGGCCGTGCTGGTCCTGGGCGTGTGCATAATCTCATTTCTCTTCCTCGAGACAATGCCCCTAGCCCAATACTACACCAGCAAAAGCAAGCTCTTGGCTGCAGATGCCGAGGCAGGAACAGCAGCAGCAGCAGCAGTGGGAGGGTTGGAAGGGGTGGAAAGAAGGCAGGCAAGGGCCACAGGAGCGAGTAAAAGCGGTACTAGCAGCGGTACCAGCAGTGACAGCAGGAGTAGCAGCGGAGATAACACCGAGGATGCGGGCACCCCGCACAGCGACGAGGAGCTAGGGAAGGGAGGGAAGTCAGGAGAAGATCAAACGGAGGAGTGGGAGGAGGAGGAGGAGGAAGAGGAGGAGGAAGAGGAGGAGGACAGCGACGATGAAGGTAGTATTGGAACACTCGTTGGTATCTTGCCGGCCCTGGATCCTTGCGCGGCCCTCCCACACTTGGAGCCATCTTCTCCGCTGCTGAGGGCGGAGGAAGGGGAGGATGGGCAGGTACTCGAGAAGAGCGTCATCCGCCAGCATAAAAGCAATTCACCGATCTTTCTGCTTGACTCTACCACTGAGGCTTGTGCGCATCATTCCAACCGCCACCACGGCCATTACTCTCACCAACACGTGGCTTTTCTGGACCTCCTTCGGCTCCTGGGTTCGCCGGGCGTGGCCGTGTTCCTGGTCTTCTTTGTAACCCTGGCCCTCTTCCCCTCCACTACAGTACACATCGTCTCCGTCTCCCGATGCGAGAGTGACAGCATTTTCTTTAACCAGGCATTCGTTCCCTTCCAATTCCTTCTTTTCAATCTGGGGGATTGGGGCGGCCGGACTCTAGCGGGTCACCTGCCTTCGCGCTTCCTTCCCCCCTTCCATCGCCTGGGCTTGTACGCTGCTGCCCGCGTGATGTTTTTTCCCCTTTTCCTCCTCTGCAATGTGGAAGGCTCGGCGTTTCCGGTTGTCTTCGCCGAGGACTGGTGGCCCACCCTCTTCATGATTGCTTTCTCTTTCAGCAATGGTTACCTCTCTTCCTTGGCCATGATGACGGGACCAGCGCAGTTGCCACCAGCTTTGGCGGAACGAGGGGGGAATGTGATGGTGCTGCTGATGACGGGAGGATTGAGTGCTGGCTCGCTGTTGTCATTCGTGGTCTCGGCGATTAGTCTGGGGAAGAAGATGTAGGAAATGAGGGCTGGAGGGAATACGTAAGGACTCCGTGGGAGGGATGGGGGGGAGAAAACGGGGAGTGAGAATTAGAAGCTTGGTAATGCTGTGCATGGAGCGGGGGAAGTGTGTACATAGCATCTTTATGTGATAAATTGTCCAATGAGTTTTGCGCATAGCGAATATGTAAAGACAAATCGAATAGCGGAAAATGTGAAGCAGTTGTACTTATGATTGTGTTCCTTCTTTTCTTCGTCTTTTCATCGCCATTTCTAATCCCTTGTTCCTCGTCAAGTTCTCCCAGTTACACATCCTCCTATCAGTCCATCCTTTTCCTCTTATCTTCCACGTACACACGGTGGAACCCACCAGGATGAAGGCGCGGTCTCATAATAGGTCGGCTCTTCGTGGCCATTATCTCTACTCGTGGTGTGCACAAGCTCCCGCTCATCCTTGTCCCTAGATCCAATCATCTGGGGCCGTCATGGCATCATTGTCCATGAATATCAGGGTAGCGAGGGTGGGGTATCCAACTATTTTGCTTGAGGACAGATATTTAAGAGCTGCGCTTGCAATACAAAAAAAAAGTAAATTATTTAGTTGAGTTGAGTTAAGTTGATTTTCCCCATGGGCCCAGAGGTCAACCTCCTCCCCCATCCTGTCCTGTACTTCGTCGACCATCACATCATCATACGGCCTCCACTCCTTTCCATTACTCTAGAGACTAAAAAATAACGCCACCTTCTTTCCATGTCGTTCATTGTCTTACAAACAGCTTCGAGGTAGCTGACGGGCAGCCTCCAAAAGAGAAAACTCAGCGCACTTGACACGAATTCAGCGAGACGTTCCTTCATCATGCATCCGCGTTTTTCGTTCTCACACGTCCCACCCCATCCATACTCTCGATTACCACAGGAGAACTATGGCGGGCAGCCGTAAGGCTATGGCCATCTCCTCGTTGAATGAGGCGCTGTATGCATTGGTCCAGCCAGGTTCTCGGGCCGTGGATAAAAAGGAAGCGGTGCGTTACATCACAGAAGTCGCCTCCGACCCAAAACGTGCAGCCACCATCCTCACCAAGGCGGGTCGCTGGGAGGAAGTCGTGCAAACAGCTCTTACATACGTACAAGATGAGGTCCGGAACAGCAAGAGCAAGCGAGCCCAGCAAGAAGACGTGGGCTTATTCCTTCTGGGGCTGGTCCGACGTGCCCCCCTCAAGGAAGGAGCCTGGCCTCTGGTGGCGCATGTCGAGGCCTTAGTCACAGACGCACTGGTCCGGATAGACCACACGACTACAGCGGGAAGTGCACTTCAACTACTGGAGCTTGTCTTGAAAGAGCCCAAGTATTGCGAGGGCCTAAGTCGACGGTTGGCGGAACATTGTCTGGACTGGTTGATCCGGTCCCTGGAGGACGACGACGAGGAGGGGGGAGTATTAGGAGCGTCCACTGCCACGCGGGCGAAAGCTCTGGCCAATTTGGTGGCCAATTATCGGCGAGACTTTACCTCAGGAGGGGATTGGAGCGGCGGCGGGTCGTCTGCTAACGGCAACGCACGGTTGATACGGATGGTGGTGCGATTTGCGGGCAAGTGGGCAGGACGGCATGGGATCGCGGAGGCCCGCAAGGCCGGTGTCAATGTATTTCCGGACGTAGCAGAAGAGGTGCTTACGACGTTAAACACCCTGCTGCTGAAATATGGGGTTGACTGCGCGCCCCATCTAACCCTGGGAGAGCACGACCTAGACATGAGCTACGGGGAGGCCGTCTTGAACCTGGCCCTGCAATGCTGCCCCTACATGCACGCATCCAAGCGGCCCACCTTCCTCGAGCACCTCCGTCTCCAGCTACATCTTGCACGAGCGCGACTGGCCTTGGCTCATCCCTGGGCTCTCGACCCGCGTGACTACGTGTCGTCACATCTCGACCAGATGTGGGAGGTGGCGCTGCAGGACTGTGTGGGCAACGCGGGGCAGCATGCGCGGGCCACAGTTCATGGCGTGGGGGGCAGAAAGGGAAGGGGAGAGACATGGTTGCCTTTGGAGTACAGGGAGCGGTTGGCGCTGGTGCTGGCAGCGGAGGTGTTATTAGCCATGCGGGTGAAGAATGCGACGAGCAGGGCGGAGGGGAAGCAGGCGGGGAAGAGGAGGAGGAGGAGACCACAGGAAGGAGGGGGTCCGGGCCTTGGGAGGGAGACGACCTTGGAGATGGCGGGGGATAGAGAAATAGCTCATGGAGCTTGGTCTTGTGGGAGGGGTTCGGCACTTGGAGCGTCGTCTCAGGTCAATAAGCACCCACGGATGGAGCCTGCGAGGGGCAGCAGTGTGGGTTTTGCACGAGGAGGAGGAGGAAAAGGAGGAGAGAAATTTGGAGAAGAAGGGTCAACTGCCACATACAGCTCCTATCTGGAGGAGCAAGACCCGATGGATCGTATCTTGGAAGCACTAGGCACAGCTTTTAAGGGTAATCTGTGTAGTAGCAGCAGCAGCGGGCGTCCTGCCTTGGGACGTGGCCCTTTGTTCATGGGTTGTGGTAGTGGTGGAAGAGTAGGTCTGACACAAATGACACAAGGCGGCGGCGGAGAAGGAGGGGGAATCACGCAGTCTACACTTGGGAGCAGCGTTGGGGGGAGAGGAGAAGGGGCTGGAGGAGGAAGGGGGGGTTCGAATTCTACGCTTGCTTATTTGCAGATATTGACGGCGGTGTTGGAGAATCTGCCGGTGGGGGGGGAGGGATGGGTGCTGGACGGCAGTGTGCAGGGTAAGGGCTTGCTGGATATGGTGGCGTTGCTAGAGGGGGGCTTAGCGTCACGAGGAGAGGGCGTTCTCTTGATGTGGACCGTGGCCGCTCTGCTAGCCTTGGCACAAGTGTGCATCCGGCGTCCGGCAGTCACTGCATCTCCAACCCAACTCCGCGCGGCGTGGAGCAGCGTGCTGCATGTCCTCCTTCGACCCGACCTGAAGTGCTGGTCGACAACGGGCCGGCTGGACGTGCATGGCCTAGGGCTAGGGGAGGGGGTCCTCCGCCTGCTGGCCATCATGGTGAGGCATCCTGTGCTTCTCGGTGATACAGACCTGGCTCGAGCGCGAGACCAATTGTGGGGCTTGCCGGCTTTTCACACAGTGCAAGACTCGGCGGGGTCCTTGGCGTTGCTGCATGCCTTGCTGCGACGGGGGGGGGTGTTGGACGGGCCGGATGGAGTGGCGTCGAGATTGTCCTTGGGCGGAAACATTGGCGGACGGGTGTCGTGTGGGTTTTTGGATCACTCTCCTGTGGAAGGCGATTGGGGGAATTATGGAGTAGAGAGAGAGGGAGAGAGCAATGGAGCAGTAGCAGTGGCGCAACGGCAGCGGCGGAGCTTGCCGCAGCCGGGGAGTCGAGTGGAGCGTGTAGGAGATTATTTGATGGCTTTGGTCTGTCGGCAACTGCTCTTGTCGCGTGCAACGGTAAGAGATAGATCCAAAGCTATCTTTAGGGCGTTGGCGGCGTTGGTGGATTTGCTAGAGGCCTCGCGTTATCAGTTGTCGCCTTTGGGGGTTGGTGAAAATGAGAGAAAAGGAGGAGGAGGAGAATGTGGAGGCGGAGAGGAGGGAAAGCCATCATCCTTGTCATCTTTTATGGTAGGGAAGCTGAAATGGTCATTGACGAGTCCATGGAGGACGCTGGCAGAGCAAGAGGGGCAGAGGCAGCTGACAGCGTTTCTTGAAGGAGGAAAAAGGAATGAAAATGGTGACAGCAGCATCAGCAGTGGTTGTGAGGGTGATGGAGGGGAGAGTGGGGCGGTCAGGATGCATTTTTGTTTGCATGGACAGCGCAACTTATGGCGGGGCGGGAGTATAATTGGGAGTGGCGAGGCTGGCACGTCATTCTCCTTGGCCGTCGCCACAGGCGCAGCAGGAGCAGGAGCAGCAGCAGCAACAGCAACAGCGGCGGGCGCTGGAGCCTCGATTTACCCGAGGGGATTAAGTCCTGCTTTGCAGGGTGTTACGGTCAGATCAGGAGCTGTAGCAGCAGTAGTGCCCAAAGTGTGCTCGGCTGGAGGGCAGCCCTTGCGACGGCGACGACGAGGAAGAGGTAGTGGTGGAGGAAGGGGGGGGCGGGGAGCAGTGGGGGGAGGGGTAGCGGGAAGTGGAAGCGCACCAGTACAGGTAGGAGGGGTGGCTCTGCGGGTGGTCCGGCACCTGGAGGCATTGACAGAGGCGGCCTGCACGTCTTTGTTTGGCATCAACGACAGCAGCAACGGGGTAGGGATAACAGCTGGCAGTAGTCAGGGTACTACCTCTCTGTCAATAGGCTCGGCACTGTCTTCCACACAAGGGGCGGGGGGTGATGCTTCTGCTTTGAGCGGGGAGGGCGCTCGGGTGGCCTTGCTTCTGCTTGTAAAGACTATGTTCGTCTTGTTGGCTGTCAAGTTGGATCAAGCCACCGTGGAGACAGGTTATGATTGGGACGAAACAATGATTGACGCTCTGGAGGATTTCCCACCAGGTGTCCCCCGCATTATGTCTTTGGCTACACGCATACAGGAATTGCTCGGGAGGCTGGCTGAATGCTTGGATCGAATGCCTTGGCCCAGGTTGGAGAACAGTAGCCGACGACGAGGGGGAGGAAAAGGGGGAAGAGGAGCGAACCCTGACGATGTGGTGGAGGCGGGTGCCTTGGTGTTGGATGTTTTTAGTTCTCTCCTGGAAGATCTGCCTTTGACTTTTGAGGGGCATGGATACGGGGATTTGGAGCAGGTAGGGTTGTGGGTGGAGAATGGAGAGGGAGGGATGAGGAGCGCGGGCTGGGGGGAGGAGAGGTTGCCTCGCGAGGCACTGAGTGTATTGCGTTTTTTCAAGAAGCGGGTAGATGATGAATTGACGTTGATGTTGCCAAGGGGGTTGGGAGAGGTAAGTGCTGGCGCTCTTGGAGAAAGGGATGAGGGGGATGGGGAGGAGGAGGATGACCTGATGGATGACGATGAGGACGAGGTATTTTCTGTGGCGCAGCATCACTTGTATGCCTCGAGTCGCACAGAGGACGACATGCTCATGGACGAAGAAGACAAGGACGAGGACTATGGCCAGGAGCAGCAACAGCGGATGCAGCAGCGGCAACGTCGGGAAAAGGGCGGGCGGGGACGGGGTGTAGGAGTTATACAGCGCAGAGACTGTGCCTTGGCATATGAGATTGCAGCCACTGGACGGTTCTCCGCGCGGGAATTAGCTTCGTACTCCCGTGTAGCCCTCGTTATCGATCCTAACAACGTGTACGCGCATCGTTTCGTCAAGGCGGTAAGCTCCCTATTGCTGGACGAGCCGGGTTTGGATCTGGCAAGGTTGTGGCACGATGTCTTCTTCCTACTCGCGGACCCCGAGGAGTACGTCACGCACCTAGCGGAGCTCCAGCGATGGGTAAGTCAGGACCCCCCTGCAGTGGCTAACTCTGCCAGGCGTGAGAGCTTGTCGAGGGCCGTGTCTGGTAGTAACTGCACGGAGGAGGGCGTGACGGTGGGACAAGAGATTCGGTTGCATCATTTATGGCGCATGCTGCAGCATTTGGGGAGCCGTCAGAGCCCCCGATGGCTAGTGGAGGGACTCGCCTCGGTCCAGGATCGATTGTGGTCTTCATTTGAGCTTGTGGGGCGGAAGGAGTTGAGTTGGTATAATCGGAGCTTGGAAACGGATACACGAAAGGCTCTTTTTGAAGTGTCGGAGTCCGTGCGGGGCGACAATACCTCGCGCAAGCTTTTTTTGACTTGCTTGGTGCACAGCTCGAGGCACTGGGACAGCGAAGTCCGTTTTTCAGCTTCTCGGGCTTTGCCTGCCGTCTTTTCGGTGTACCCCAATAGCTTGAGTGTTTGGGAGCAGTATCGTCGCCAGGGCGTCTTGTCAGGGCCCGGAGAAGGCCCAGGTGCTGATGAGGCGATGGGTGTGGCGTCTCTTCCCTTCAACACCTCATCTCCGATTACCCCTTTCCCGATCGATTCGTTGCAGAGACGCCTGGGCCAGCTGATGGCTTTTGGGACTGCGGGACGGGCGTCGGACAAGGTAGCGAGATTGGCTGTTCTGGTACTGTGTCGATGGTGGGGAGCACCGGCAGGCGCGCCAGTAGCAGGCTCATCGTCTTCTCGCCAGGCGATTACAGCTGCAGCACGGGCGAGGGCAGCGAGAGTAGTGCAACCGATGGTGGAGGTAGTGTTGTCGTCATTGGCCGGAGGTTTGGGCTACCCTTCGACGGCAAGCTTGCTACAGGAGCACTTGCTTTTCTTGATGCATGAGTGGTTGGTCGTCTTGCGTTTGCCATTGGGGGATTTCCCACTTCATTTGGTGTTGATGGGTGGGCGGAAGAGAGGAGCACATGAGATGATTGTTGCTTACGGCGAAGCTGCTACTGCTATACGAAAGAGGAGGAAAGGAGACGGACTGTCTGAGAATGGGGAAGGGGAGGGAGAGGAGGATGAAAAGGAGGGCGACCCATTTGAAGCTACAACGGCGAGATCAAGGGATGATCAGGAGGAAGAGACCGAGAATGCAGCTGCGCGGCAAGAACGATTGCTTAGGGCCTTTGTACGTGACACATTGCCCATATTGGTGCCTCTAGCGTGCTTGGCTGGTGGCGGCTACTCGCTCACCTATCGCCTCGAGTTGTTGGATTCTCTGGCTTTGGCCGCGGGGCTACCGTCCAAAGAGCTTCTCCAGCGACAGAAATTGATGTTCGCGATCAATGAGGGGGAGGGCTTGCAGATTGAGGCTTGTCCGCGCAAGGATCGTCAGCAATCACGGCAGCAGCAGCAGCAGTCGGTTGTGCTTCGGGAGGGACGTGTGGCGGATGTTTTGGAGACACACATGGTGGAACTCAAGGCCCTTGAGCTACTGCTTTTAGCAGAATCCTCTCTCCACAACGCAGCCGCCGCGCAACTAGCAGACCTTCAGGCCTTTCTCTGTCGGTGCCTTCCTAAGGCCAAGAAGGAAGATTTGGAGAGCGGACTGGGGCTTGACGTGGCCAGGTACCCGCAAGATGTGGTGGTGGCCATGATCGACATGCTCGGGCCTGAACCACCGGCTCCTCCCCCTGCATCTTCGAACACCACCAGCGGCAACAGTGCGTTGTACACGCTTATGCCCGCAGCCTTGGGTCCCGCCCTCCAAGCATTGGCCGAGCGGGTTTTGTACGCGCCACGGCTTCCTGCTACTGCTAGCGGTGAGGGAGGAGGAGGAGAGGTAGGGAAGGAAGGGTTGCAGACGGTAGATTTGACAGTGCTTTGGTCACAATGCAATCCCGTTGAGCTCCTGCTCCATCTCAAGGTGCGCCTCGCGCAAACCACGAGTCCTGCCCATGCCCGTCGCCTGCTAGAGCTCACCAAAGAGTTGCTATCAATGCTGGGGCGAGCAGGGCAAGAGCCTGCCGTGCTGTACATAGGGCTTCATCTACTGCTATGGGCCTTGGAGCGACACCCTGATACCCTCACCCTCCCTGGACTAGACTTGTTGGAGACCTACCTTGATGCCACTTTAAGTGACACCAGCGGCAGCAGCAGTAGTGGCGGTGGGGTCGGGCGTTTGGGTCCCCATATGGGGGCTTTGGTTGTCTCGCTGTTTACTGTCTTAGTGCGTCTGCGGGGCCAGCGGTATCAACATCGCGATGGGAGAGGAAAAGCGACGGAGCAGGAGGAGGAAGAAGAGCTGCTCTGCGGAGGGTCGTTATTCTTTCTTTCTGGTGGAGAACGGTCCGCTTCTAAGTTCTCGGAGGAAGAGGGTAAGGCGATTGCGGCCAAGGTGGTGGGGCTGTTGAAGCATCTGGTTATCGAGGAACGTGGACTCAAGCCATACCTCGGTGAGCTTGATCCACTTCCAAGGCTTGGGGGAGGAGGGTGTTTGGGGGAGGAAGACGTGGAGCATGGGCTGGAGGAGGTGCGTAAAGCGATTGCACGTGTCACAGTCTCAGCCTCCGGCACCTCGTCGGCACGTTATCGTCATATGGGCGCCATTGATGAAGATCGACATCAGCAGCTTGTTGTGCACGCCAAGCGCTTTGCTGCTACCTTGGCTAGGAGCACGGGGCAAGGAAGGGCAGGGCAAGTAACGCGCCTGGTAGCTCTCAAGGCGCTGTTGACACGTCTTTCTCCCGTCTCTGCAATCACGTGTCAGCTCTCCTCTCAACGCAGTCCGCCCAAAGACCCAGGACCAGAGGTGCGGCGATTATTGGTTCCGGCATTGCTGGCTCTGTGTCGCGGTGGAGGTGAACGAGGAAGGGCTGCTACTGCTACAAGTGAAAATGATTTTAATGGGGGAGGGAGTGAGAACAATTCTTCGTCCAGCAGCCTCGAGGAGATGGCCGTACGTATTGACGCGGCGCGTGCTTTAGGGGCTTTAGGGACTGTGCCCCCTTGTGAATTGGTATTGTGGATGCCTTCAAGCAATGCACGAACATCTGTTCTACCTTCGCCCGCTTCCAGCAGCCGCGACAACATAAAATCGACCTCCCGTCGTTCCTCGGGTGCTTCGTCCGCCACTTCCTCCACGCCGTCATCCCTCGCATCTCCTTGTCAAGTCAGGGTGGGGAAAGCTCTCAAGATTCTGCTAGGGATGATTACGGGCTCAGATGCCCGTGCTGTACAATTAGCGGTGGAGACGTTGCGGGCCACGCTGCTTCGTCCCGTTAACAACAGCGGGGAGGAGGAGTATTGGAGCGCAGGGTCTGCGCCAGTGCCATGGGAGATTCGGCCTTGGGTGGAAACGGTATGGACGTCGGATGGGGAGGAGTTGGGGTTTGAGGCGCAAGATGCGGGTTTGTTGCGGTCGTTTGCCCGGTCCTCCAGCAAGCATAGCAGCCAGGCCGCAGGTACTGTCTGGCAGTGGCAGCAACGAGAGGCCGAGGAAGCAGAGGCGGCCGTTGCATCTTCCCTGAGCTCGCCGCTCAAGCGGGCTGAAGCTGCACGTGCAGCCTCAGCACAGCAGCAGCGCTCGAATAGCAGCACGTTGTGGAATCGGGGCGCGTGGGATCCAAGGCGATGGTCTTACGAGCAGTGGGTCACACAATTAGTTTGGACGCTGATAAGAGAGGGCATTATGACCAGGTTGTCAGCTGAGAAGGCGGAGGAGGCGCAGGAGGACGATGAAATGGTGGCTGTCCGGAGATTTTTAATTCAGTGCGGCGGGGCTTGTCGGAGCCAGCCAGCATTGGCCGAAGCCTTGTTCCCCCTTGTCTTACTTTGTCTCCTGCGCCTGGAACCAAAATCATCTCTCATCGATTCGCTAGCTACCAGCACTCAGTTTAACAAAGGCGACAGCATGGGCGGTCGACTCCACCAACAGTCGTCGATCCAACATAGCTTGACCCGAGAACGAGTGAATCTCCACCTTACGCGGTGTCTGCAATGGTGCCTTCCTCGGGCAGGGCCTCGACCGCTACAAACCCTGATTGCTGCATTGGTCTTCCTCCGTACTCAAAGCATCCATGAAGCATTGCTTCATTCCTCGCTCTCTACTGGGAGCGGGAGCAAGACGTCCCGATATCGTGGTGGGGTCGCATCGAGTTCTGCAGAAGCGGACCCCGCATCTCAACCACTAAGGGCACGCGAGGCCGTGGCAGCAGTGGGAGGGATGATGGGCTTAGGGTTGAACAAGTTGGAAGTGGTACGGGCAGCTTTGCGGTGTGGAGCGCTGACAGCGGCAGCGTTGTACTTGGAATTGCACGTGGAAGATGAGCAGCAACGTCACCAGGCTCAAGCCAATGACCACAGCGATGGCAGTGGTGGTGCTAGCAGGGAGAAAATTGGCGCTGGTAGCAGTAGCAGTGGTCGCAACAGCAACGTCCCTACCACTACCAAGGAGCAGACACAACAGCACAAGCAAGAGCAAGCCGCCTTGCTGATGAACGAGTTAGGGGAGGTTCGTTCTCTTCTTCTTCGTATATCCGGGCGACTCGCGGAGCCCGACGGTGCGGAGGGGGTTCAAGCGGGCACGGGCCTCGAGGGGCGAACACGGGCGGCGGCTGCTCGCGAGAGTCCTGACTGGAGGCAAGCACTGGCCGCACACGACTGCCTCGTCCTCCAACGAACCCAAGGTGGAAATGGAGGTAGTACGACAGTTATGAGTGAAACAGGGGGAGGGAGTGGTGGTAATGGTCTTTTGGCAGGACCAGCGATCGCTTTGCAAAAGTTGGACTTGGGCCATGTGTTGGGTGCATATCTAGCCGGCCTTGAGACGCGGGCGCAAGCCAGCCATGAGGCAGCATTGAGGGAGCTAGAGTTTGAGACATCATGGCGTGCCTGCCGCTGGCAAAAGTTTGCGATGGGCGGCAGCATCAGCTCTAGTGGTGGGTCGAGTCCGCCTTCGGCATTACGGGGACCGCATTTGTTCGTGGCACGGCATTTTCCTCCCTCTGCTGCTGACTCATCCTCCTTGAATTCTCCGGAAGAGATTTTCGCAAGCGCTACCCCGCCTTCAGAGCTTAACGACGATTGCTCTCTTCGGGCATGGCACCGGGAGGGTCGGGCAGAGGAAGACTTGGTGGGTGGACCGGCGTTGAGCCTGCTTGGCCGACAGCGGTACCACGAGCATGTCCACGGCGGATTGCGCGCTCTTGCAGCTCAAGACCATGCTGGACTCGCCTATCACTTGCGGACTGCACGGTTGGGGTTGTTGTCGTGCTTAGCGCAGGAAGTGCCATCTGAGCCGAGTCGATTTTTATCGCCTGTGTTAGCGCGCTTGCAGTCCTTGCGCGAGATAGAGGAGGTAGCGGCGTTGCAGGTCATGGCTAAGGGCGGAAGCAGCAGCCATACCATGGCCGTGAATGACGACGTAGATTCTGCAATACCAGCTGTAGCAGGCAGCAGCTGCCTTGCCGACAGCAACGTGGACTTGACGTCAACTCGTATTGGGATTATTCGGCGAGGAGAGGCACATGCCTTGATTGCTGCATGGCACGCTCGGTCGCGAGGGGCAATGGAGGATGATTTTGAGCTGGTTGAACCTATTCTTGCCGTGCGTGAAATTTTGATCCGTGCGCTCTGCCCTCCCTTGGACGCGCGCCAAGCGCTGGTGCGACATTCGCGCGGTCTTGCGAGTGCTGCACGTGCAGCGGGGAACCTGACTATTGCGGCAAGTGTGATGGATCGGGTGGAAAGCTTGTTGCTGGCGCCTGGGGCCAACACACCGGGAGCCCTGACTGTAGATCGCTGTGCTTGCAAATTAGAGCAAGCCCGCATTTTGTGGGCCAAGGGCGAAGCGGACTTGGCGATCCGTTCTGCGGCGGCGTTAGGTCCTGCTTTGGAAGCACTGGAGCGGTCGGCATTGGTGATAGAGCCTCGGACGCGAGGAATTGAGGTTCAAGCGCGGCAACTTGCGGGGCGATGGATGGCAGCAGCACGTTCCGAGGGCACGCAAGGCATTATTGACAGGCATTTGCGGCCTGCTGTGGAGCGCGCCGTCGAGGGGGGCGGCACATGCACGCAGCGGCGACGGGCGCACTTAACGCTGGCCAATTTTTTGACTGAGCTTCATCAGCGTCGCTCGGAGCGCCTCAAGTCCGAGGAGATGGTACGACAAGCTGAGCTGCTGCGGCAACGTAAGACGGAGCTGGAGGCGACTCAAAGAGAGTATGAAGGGGTGGGCGAAAAAGACCCGAAGCGTAGCGACTTGAGACGGCGAATCGGAGGTTTGAGAAAGGAGCTGGCCTTGGACGAGGCCGATTACAAAGCGCAGGTAAACTCATTGTCTGGGCTTTCGCTGGATGCGCTGAAACAATTCCGTTTGGCATTGTGCTTGGAAGGGTTACCAGGCGGTGGTAAGGGAGGAGGAGGAGCAGTAGGGGAAAGAAGGAGCAGTTATGATGGCCATTGTAGCGCTTGTGTTGATGACGCTGACGGGGAGGAAGAGGAGAAGGACATTGGGGATGATAATGATGACGACCTAGGGCCTATCTTTCGGGTGGTGGCGCTGTGGTTCGAGCCGGGCAACGCAGACAATCCAGCCGTGAATGCGGAGATGGCCAAGCTGGTGACTGAGGTGCCCACATATAAGCTTGTGCCTTTGATTTATCAGATTTTGTCTCGGCTTGGCTCTGGTACACCTGACTTTAGCAGTGCCATAGAGACATTGGTATTTCGGATTTGTCGAGATCACCCCCACCACACTCTGTTGCAGCTTTATGCTTTGCGGCACGGGAAACGCTTGAATTCAGCGGCGGCGCGAGATACATATAACTGCATGCCCCATTTAGAGGAGAAGGTACAGGCGGCGCAAGGAATCTTGGACCGGCTGATGGCCACTGGGAACTCGATACTGGAGGCGCTGGTCAAGAATACGGAGCGGCTCTTGGAGGGATACATCGGCCTGGCCTCCATCAAGCGCTCGCAGGAGATGAAGGACACTAAGAGCCTGACATTTGCTTCGCTCACGGCCGAGCCGGCTCTTGTCCGCAGCTTCCCTGACATTTTGCGGCGCGGCGCTGTGGGACCGGTCTGTGGGACTGGCAGCGGTGTACTCTTGGCAGCCTTACCTGCGGTTGTGAGCAGGATACCCCGGCTTGATCCATTTGCGCGATACGACGTGCAGGACGGAGACGGAAGCAGCAGCAGCCACATGCATGTGGTGCGGGTGGAGCGTTTCGAATCCCGCTTCATAAATTCAGACTCGGGTTTAAGTCGGCCCATGATCATAACGTGCTTGGGTACGGACGGACGGAAATATCGACAGGTAATCAAGGCGGACGATGTGCGCTCGGACGCTATAATGATGCAGGTGTTTGAGACAATGAACACCTTGCTCTCTCGCGACCCCCGCGCCCGCCGGCGTGCCCTGCATATTCGGACGTATCGCGTCCTGCCCTTGACGCCAGAGAGCGGTGTGCTAGAATTTGTGGAAAATACTAGGAATCTGAGCGGGCTACTGGTAGCTTCGAATGATCGGGCCATGGCTTTGCACGAGCGCTATAATGGCGACACGGACTTCACCTCGCGGGAGTGTCGGGAGCTCTTGAAGGCAGCGCGAACGAGCGAGGAACGGCGAGAGGCTTACCAGACCATCACTCAGAATTTCCACCCAGCGTTCCGCTTCTTCTTCCTGGAGACTTTCCCTGACCCCGCGCTTTGGTATCGGAAGCGCCTGCACTACACTCGGTCTGTGGCAGTAAGCTCCATCGTTGGCTATGTCTTGGGCATTGGGGATCGGCACGCGAGCAACATTTTGGTGGATCAGGCGACAGCAGGTCTCGTCCACATTGATTTTGGCTACACGTTTGAACAGGGAAAAATTTTGCCGCAGCCTGAGACAGTACCCTTCCGGTTGACGCGGGACGTGGTGGACGCGATGGGGGTGACGGGCACGGAGGGTGTGTTTCGGCAGTGCTGCAATACGACCATGGCCGTGCTCCGGCAGCATGCCCCGTCTTTACTCACCATTTTGGAAGTGTGTGTCCATGATCCACTGCACAGTTGGGTGCGTGCAGGCGTGCCGCAGGTGCTGGCGGCTGGGGAAGCGGCGGGATTGACGACAGTCTTAAGTGGTAGTGGTGTCAAGGGCGGGGGAGGCACAGACGAAGGGGACGAGGAGGAGGAAGAAGATGTCGGTCGCCGTCGCAAGGCAGTGCATAAGATGATAGGGCGGATCGATTCGAGGAAAACGGCGGCCGCCATGGAGATGATGCGGCCAACGAGCGACGCGGAGCGGGCTTTGCTGCGCATTCGGCAGAAGCTGAAGGGGTACGAGGACCCAGGAGGGGATGCCATGGGCGTGGAGGGCCACGTCAAGTACCTCATTTCGGAAGCCACTGATCCTGACAACCTGTGCCGCATTTTTGTTGGGTGGAGCCCGTGGTTATAATATAGGAGTTTGACGAGGAGGGGAACGAGGATGAGGGAAGGAAATAGGAGTATGGGAGGGAGTAGAGAATAGCTACTAGTGTACACAATAATGCCCTTGTGAATAACAATTTGACAGCTAGATAAACAAAGAATATTATAGAGGACAACAGAAAAGTTTGTGCGTTGTTTAAGGGGTGGGCGGGGACCAAGTGATAATGGCTTCCCTTGTCCCTCCTTCCTTCCCCTTCCTACTTCTCTCCCTTGCTTTGATTAGCAATAGACTTAGCGTAGCCAGTAGTTTTGAATGATTAGAAAATGGGAAGGGAAGGAATAAGTGAGGAATTGATAGAGGGAGGGTGTCAAGAAATGACGTATGAAGAGAAATGAGGCCGCGCAGGAAATAGTGTTTTACTTCTACGCTCCCATTTCGACGTCATCGCGTGAAGGAGGGCATTGCAGCTTGTGGCGGCTTCTTGACCACCGCAGAACGCACTTGAAGGAACAGAAATAGTATGTAGACAAGAGAGCACAACACGCCACGCCAGCATTATCACCTCATGCCTTTGTCAATTCATATCCACCGGACAGGAATGAAACATTCTTCCTCCGCCACCTTTCTTCTCGTCGCTTGCCTCGTGGTCCTTCACAGCGCCTCTGCCTTCATGTTGCCCCGTGCTTCCGTCTTGGCTTTCCAGCGCGTAGGACCCTCCATCGCTCGTGCCCCAGCCCATGCTGCCGGCCGCCGTATGATGCTCTCCCGCAGCCTGGCCATGGCCGCGAACCCCAAGGTAAGGTTTGGATTGTAGTGAAGAAAAGAGAAAAGCGGTCAGATGGACTGCAAAGATACTTAACCCGACTTCCGTCCTCTCCCCTTGCCTCACTTGCACTGTCTTAAGGTGTACTTTGACATCGAGATTGGTGGGGAGAAGACCGGCCGCATCATCATGGAGCTTGCTGCCGACGTAGCCCCGAAGACTGCCGGTAAGTGCCAAAACAAATCCCTCAGTCTGCGACCTCTCCGTCTACCCCATTCCTTCGACTCGTTCCACCCCCAAGGTCTCACCGCCATAACATTTTCATCTTCTCTCAACCACTCCCGGCACACAAATAATCACACTTCCAACGTGCAGAGAACTTCCGTCAGATCGCTACGGGGGAGGCCGGTTTCACCTATAAGGGCTCGGCATTCCACCGCGTGATCCCCGACTTCATGCTCCAGGGCGGCGACATTACTCGCGGAGACGGCACCGGCGGCCAGTCTATTTACGGACGCACTTTCCCGGACGAGAACTTCACACTCAAGCATAAAGGCGTGGGACTCCTGTCTATGGCCAATGCCGGGCCTAACACTAACGGCTCCCAGTTTTTCATCACTACCGTCGAGACCCCTTGGTACTGTAGCTTACGGGTTTGGTTTGAGCCACCCTCCATCTGCCCTTATCTGCTTCGTTTATTTCCTTTTTGCCTAGAGTAGTCGGTCATTCAACCATTCACTTTTGTTTCCCTGGTTGGCATCTTCCCCTTTCCATTGACGTAAAATTTCCCTCCCACAAACACAACTCATATGCAGGTTGGACGGACGGCACACCGTGTTCGGGAAGGTAACGGAAGGCATGGATGTGGTGCGCAAGGTGGAGGCCGTCGGATCCCCCCGTGGCACTCCCAGCAAGAAGGTTGTCATTGCTGACTCAGGCGAGCTGAAATAGAGCAAGGCATGGGATTCATAGGAACAAACGAAGAGGCGGGAAGGCTGTGTCGTGTCGCGGTGTCTTTCAGCGGGGGCGAAGAAATTAGAAAAGACACCGGCAGGAGGAGGGAAAAAAAAAGAGGAGAAGGAGATCTAGTTCATCTCGTGGATATGTGTAAGGGTGGGAGTCTGTCTGACTGTGGCATGCCCCGCAGTGGCGCTGCCCTTAACGTTGAGCGTCAATGCATCCCAAGGATTATTGACAATGAAAAAAAACATGGAATTCAAAATCATTTACAACACCCCGAGGATATCTCTTCTACACTCCTTCTATACTTTATTCTCTCCAAAACTTCGCGCGTTCGATATTTTTTCCTTTTCATTTGATCATCCATGTACATTTTCACCCACATCCTCTTCTGCTCCCTCGTCTGCTCCTCATTTCCCCCTGCCGGCATCGACCATTTTCCGTAGCTCCTCGACCTCTTTCCGTTGCTTCTCCAGGTTCACTCGCTTCTGTTCCTTCTCTGGGTGAAAGTACAGGACCACCAAATACCGGCCGCATACGTTGAAGCCATTCAAGTGCTCGAGGGCGTCCTTGGCATCGTAAATATCCTCGTAGATGACAAAGGCCTTGCCGCGATTCTCGTTTGCGGCACCAACGCGTATCTGGGCGTAGGGGGAGGGAAAGGGAGGATGCGGAAACACGAGAAAAGGAGGAAAGTATTCAGTGCCGTGAGCAAAAGAGGTAGGGGAACCGTGACTCGTTGCCGTAAACCGGAGAAGAGAGCAGAACCAAGGGGCGATACACGCCAACATGCCCCATTGACCGCGCGAGTCACTCAAATCCGGCAATGATATGCAAAAGTGCAGGAAACTCGCATGTATGGCATCACATCCCTTCACACTCACCCTCCTGCTGCGTTCTCTCCCTCCCACCCCAAAACTCTCAAGACGTACCTGTCTGATTGGACCATACTTGCCAAAGATATCGTAAAGTTCGTCCGAAGAGAGTTTAAAGGGCAGGTTACGCACGTACAGGATGCGGGTCACGTCGGGCGACAGGCGGTTCCGCTGCCGGAAGTTAGCGGCGTCGGCCATCTGTGTTGTGATGTTGGGTGCGACACGGAAGGAGGAAGGATGGAGGGTGACGATGATGCGTTTGGTTTTTGGTGAGAGCGGGGCAAGGGAGGCTGGTACGGGGGATGAGGCTGGGCAGGGAGCACTAGCACACTTTCATGCACTCACAAGCCACACAGCCATAGACAGATGACAAACCCGGCTTATGAGGCCAGGCAACAGACAACAGGACAGGGCGTGAAAGGGAGAAGCTGGGCGTCTCCGGTCATCATTCATGTCTCAATCTACGTGTCCTCCCTCGTCGCCAAGCCGATCACCAAACAACAGACGAGGCAATTCTGTCTATCACAAACCACCTACAGCCACCGCTATCGGCTGCGTTATGCCCCCCACCTTACCAAGCAGACATAAAACGCTGCTATTCAGCCCCTTGCCGCTGCGATGGGCTTCACAATCCACAACGGGTGGTCCCTCCTTACTTCTGCGACGAGAGACACGAGCAACGTCGCCCGTGACGAGACGCGTCCAAACCCGCGCCAGACAAAACTCTCACCCTCTTCACGCCGCCATCCCACGCACTACCTGCGACAGGCTCTAATTCTAAGCCAAGGTTGAACTTGCCCTTCTACGCAGAAATGCTTGCCCGCGCCCTCGCCCTAACGACGCTCGTCATGCTCTCCTCCTCCTCCTTGGCCTTTGTTCCCCCCGCCTTCCGTGCCACGGCCCGCAGCAGCGGTGCCATGCGCATGATGGCGGCGGCAGCCGGCGAAAAGGTGGATGTGGCCATTGTGACTGGAGGATCTCGCGGGATCGGCAAAGCCTGCGCGTTGGAGCTCGCCAAGTACGGTGTGAAGGTGGTGGTGAACTACGCCTCCTCGGCCGAGTCTGCTCTGGCCGTGGTGGAAGAGATTAAAGCCCTGGGGTCCGAGGCCGTGGCCATTAAGGTATACAGCGGCGGTATTTGGGAAACAATCGAGACGGAATGGCAATATATAGTGTTATATTCAATATTTCCTCCCTTTCTACCCTCCCTTTCCTCTAGGCCGATATGTCCAAGCCCGCCGAGGTGGATGCCCTGTTCAAGGAGACCGCCGCGGCCTTCAAGGACCCCGTATCCATTCTTGTCAATAACGCCGGCATCACCAAGGACGGTACGTGTTTATGGATTCGTTGATTTGTTTGTCCATTCTTGTCTCTCGTAAGGGCCTTGCTCCCCCCTTCCTCTGCCTCATCCCTTCAATTTCCCACTACCTAACCCTTCTTCCCTTCCTAAGGCCTGGTCCTGACCATGAAGCCCGAGAACTGGCAAGCCGTGATCGATATCAATCTTTCCGGTGTTTTCTACGCCTCCAAGGCTGCCGCGTCCGTCATGCTCCGAGCCCGGCGCGGCCGCATCATCAACATGGCCTCGGTTGTCGGCCAGATCGGGAATCCTGGACAGGTGGGTGTGCGCTTCTTTTTCTTCTTCTTACATCTGCTTTTTTTCGTCACGATTTCTGCACTTAGCCCTCCTCTTTCCCCTTGCATCAGCCCACTCAAATTCTCAACAGCCCAAAACAACAAGTACCCACCACCTCTCCCTCTCTCCTTCTCTCCCTCCATTCCTCTCTCCCTCCCTCCCTTTCTTCCGATACCCCGCCCAGGCCAACTATGCGGCGGCTAAAGGCGGTGTCCTGGGCCTGACTAAGGCCAACGCAAAGGAGTTCGCGGCGCGTGGGGTGACGGTCAACGCGGTCTGCCCCGGGTTCATCGAGAGTGACATGACAGAAAAGCTGGACTTAGACGGAATCAAGAAGGCGATCCCGTTGGGGAGGCTGGGGAAGTCGAGCGAGGTGGCCGGCATGGTGCGTTTCTTGGCGATTGACCCGGCGGCGCTGTACATCACAGGTCATTCCTTTGACGTTGATGGGGGGATTGCGATTGGCTCGACTTAAGCGAGGAGGACGAGGGAGGGAGGGAGGAGGGAGAAGGGAGGAAGGGAGGGATCGAGGATTTCATAGGGTGGGTGGATGTGATCGTTATTTGTGCTCTTTGTTTCTTGCGATGTGCGTGGTAGGTAAAGTGTTATTTGTGCTCTCTTTCTTGAGATGTGCGTGGTAGGTAAAGTGTGTGTGTGTATGTGTGTGTTTGCGTGCATGTTTGGAACGCTTGGGAGTGATCAGGAGAAGCGAGGGAGGGTAAGGAACGCGGAGCTGTGGCGCTGCCGTCGTGATGGCGGGATTGCGTTTAGCCGAGGACGGGGGAGGAGACTTTTCCCCTCCTTTTTAAAACACGAAAAGGAAAAAAAAATTGGTCCTTTGCCAATAGCTTAGGGGCAGCAGCGTTCTTGCCCTTCTTTTTATTCGATTCGTGGGGTCGATTTCCCAACTTCTTTCCTGCTTGCCGCAATGTCGTTGTCGGCATCAATTTTGGTCGTTTCCTCCTCTGAGGCACCATCGAGTACTGGAGCGGGTCATGGGTCTTTATCGCTCCTCTTGCTTGGTTACTTATTAATGTTGAAGATACTCAATTCCCTCATCTTTTCCCCTTACTCCCTCTATTTCGTCTGCGCCCTCTTCGTTTTTCGTGCTTGTGCGCCCCTTTCGTCTGTCTGCATGATGGAGCTCACTATTTTGACTAGAATTGTAAGGAGGGAAAAGATCCAAAGGCCACGTGGCTTCCTCTCCTTCCTCTCCACCCGCCCAAATTACCTGCCATCCATCCCCCTCCAAATGGCCTGTTAACCACAAACCCTGGGCAAGAAATGACTGTAGAGACACGACAAATGATCAAAAGAACCCTTTTCCTTCATTCCTCCCTTCCTTCAGGTCTTTTCGTTGTCCTCCCTTCTATCAAATTCGTTACAAAATCTATCCACCTAAGAAACAAAAAACCTTCTTTCTTTTCCCCCTCCCATCCTCCCCTCAACCATATTCCGTATCATCTCATCCCCCCGGGAGGCGGACCATGGCCCATCCCGGGCGGCGCCCCCCCCATCGGGGCTCCCCCCATCGGCCCCCCCATGCCTACAGGCGGTCCCCCAACCCCGCCTCCTCCCCCGGCACCTCGACCCATCATGCCCATAAACTCACTATAGTTGTACTGCCCCCCTGAGAAGGCCGCCCGGTCCTCCACCAGGTTCCAATAAAACGACACAGCCTCCGGCCCACCTTCTCCCTCTTTCACCACTTGCAGCCCCATCCACCGCAACCCTCTCTCCTCCCTCAAACCCTGCACCAGGGCGTGCACTCTCTTCGCGTACTCACTCCCTCCCTCCTTTCCTTCATGGTCCTCGAACACCTGCGCAAGCGCCGCTCCCTCCACCCCGTCCACGCTGGTCATGCCTCCAAACAGGCTCGCCAGCAGCTGGGGATCCGCCCTCGCCCCTACCCACAGATATAGCGAGACGCCGTTCTCGAGGAGATACAGCCCCTCGGAAACAAAGCGCTCGGCAGACAGGTTTATCGCTACGGGCAGTTTCACTTGTTTCTTGCCGACGGCAGGAGGGAGGGGGGGGGGAGGCGAGCTCCCGTCCATTGCGGGGGGAGGGGAGGGTGGAAGGGGAATGCCGACGTCGGGTTCGAGGGTGTGGAGGGCAAAGAGGTTGGGGTAGGTGAAGACGCGCGAAGTCTCCACGTTCATTACGGACAGGAGGTGCATCATGTACACGCGCATGTCAGGTCGGATGTCGTTGCCTCCCCGGAAGGCCACGTTCTTGGTCAGTGCCATGGTATAGAGAGGCAGGAGCTGCAGGCTGGGAGGCAGGCCGGCCGGCTGTTGCTGTTGCTGGTGGTAGCTGCCCGGTCCTTGCGCTTGGTGGGGCATGCAAAATGCACGGCACGAGCGAAGGAGGTCGGCACATTGCTGGGTCAGACGATGCCGAGCAGCGTCCAGGCCTGTTTTGAGCACTACTTCCAACGAGCGCTTGGCCATCAAATTACACAGCGTGTCGACATCCACGGAAGCGATCACCTCTTGCAGCACGGCCGTGACGGGCGCTGCCACCGTGTGCACCCGAATGCGGCGTTCTCCCGTGGAGGAGGTGTGGAGCAAGGCAGCCTGCACACAAATCACCGAGGCCGTCAAAAAAGCTTCGTCGTGTGCCATTTCCACGCCAAACACACTCTCGCTCGAGCAATTCGGCAAGGCCAACAGGTCCGTTCCTCGAATGTAATAATTACCATAGAATTGCGTTACCTTCAACCCCCTCGTTGCCCTCACCCGCATCACCGCCTCAAAGCCCGTCGGCCTGGTCAATAACGAGCCAATCTCCTCCCCCATCTTCCGCCCATCGCCCTTCTCCACGCTAAACCCCGGGTAGTAAAATAAGTTCCCGCCCGTGAACTTGGGCAAAGCCGCCAGTGACGCCAGGTCTGTATAGGGAGACTGTTGCCCCGCCGGCGCCGCTACAAACAAATCCACCGAAATCTGCACCCGTGAGAACTCAACGGCCTTTGTCCGATACCAGCTCTCCTCCGGGTTGAGCATGACATGTTCCCTTTCCGTACCCAGCGCCCGCAACTCCTCCCGGTGCTTCAGGCGACCATCCCCCAAAGTGGGCATGGTAGCGGTGACCACGCACATCTTTCCTCCCACGGGCGCCATGACCCGGTAGGCGCCCGTCAAGGCCGGCCCTAGGGCCGCTTCCATGTCGCGGGTCTTCTCGTACATGCCCGGGAGGGCTTCCAGGAGGGAGTCGATCACCTCCCGAGACTCCTTTAAGTTCACCAGCAAGTCCTCCGGCAGGGGCAAGAAAAGCTCGGATATGTCAGGGATGACCAGCACCTGGGGCATCTTTAGCGTGGGTTTGAAGTGGTAGAAGTGCACGGTGGAGTCGAATGTGACCAGGCCAAACTGCGTCCGGGGGTCGCCAGGAAGGGCATCGAGGTGTCTCTTGATGATCTCCACCGTGCAGCCCAGCGCTCCACTTGCCACGGCGCCATACGACACGTCCAGCACAAACACATACACAGGTGGTTGAGGTGGCCTCACCATGTACTCCCCCGGCGCCACCAACTCCACCGAGCCATTCGAAAGCTCCGGCCGCTCGTGCTTATCCCTCCTCTGGCCCGCTTGGTCAACATGGTGGAAATAAGAGGAAGGGACGTCATTCAAAGTCCCACACACGTTGCACCGCCACCGTCGGCCCGCGTCATGCCACGACACAAAGGGGTTGATGTACGTTCTACACTTCTTACAGCGTACGATGCCCGTGGCCCCGAAATTCACCACATCTATCGAATCCTCCCCTGAAGCATCCAAGGCCATGGGCTGAATCACCACCCCCAACGGCAGCTTCGTCGCGGCCGCATTGTTCTGACTGTTGGGGATCTTGCTGACCGTGAACCGCATAAATCTTGGGTTGGAAGCAATCGACAAATCCACTTCCGATAGCATCGGCAACTGGTTGGCATTCTCCATCCCCGGCATGTTGCTGCCTGAGGACATGGAAGGTACGCCCATCCCCGGCGGAGCACCACCAATTGAGGTATCGAGGGAAGGCGTGCGATAGTGCCCTGGAAAGCCTCCACCGGTACCCGCACTGGCGGGAAGGCCGACCGTGTCTTGCTGGGGGTAGGGAGAGGCGGAGGGTGGCTTCATCATTGGCGGGGGAGGCGGCGGCTGCTGCTGCTGCTGCTGTTGGGGAGGACGCAAGCCCATTTGAGAGAACTGGCCAGCGAGCTGTTGTACTCCAGGGGGTCCTCCTGGTGGAGGCGGGGGTTGCTGCTGCTGCTGTTGCATCATGTTGGGAGAAGGGGAGGGTCGGCCCATCATAGGAGGAGGGGGATGCCCAGGAGGGGGAGGAGCACTACCACCGGGGACTTGATGAAAGGGAGCGGCGGGGGCAGGGGGGGGATGTTGGGCCATGTGGGTACCAGGGTGAGAAGGAGGAGGGGGAGGGCGGGGAGGGCCATTGGGGCTCATTCCTTGAACGGCGGAGGGAGGCCGCATGGGAGGGGGAGGAGGCGCCATAGAGCCAGCGGGCATGCCCGCGAGAGGACGGGGAGAGGCCATAGCCATCCCTCTTGGTGGCTGCGAAGGGGGTGGATGCTGCTGCTGTTGATGCTGTACCTGGCCATACGTGGCGTTGGGGGTCGCACCGGGGGCTTTGGGAGGACCGAGAGGCGCTTGCTGCTGGGGTTGGCCACCGTGGAAAGGTGGAGGGACGGGAGGAGGAACCTTCATCCCCATCCCCCCTGAAGAGGGTGCACCCGGTGGTGGAGGTGGCATTGGCGAGGTAGGGGGGCCGCCGCGTGGGGCCTGCATCATCATGCGAGGCGGCGCAGGGGCTTGCTGCTGCTGGGGATGGTGGGGAGGCGCACCACCGTAAGGGGCAGGTTGTCCGGTAGGAGGGCGGGGAGGGCCATACGCGCCAGGACCTGCAGGCGACTGCTGTGACTGATACCCTTGCTGCGGTTGCTGGGGGTAGCCAGGAATGTGGCCCGGCGGTCCGGTGCGGGGAGGATGTTGCTGCTGGTGCTGGTGCTGCTGGGGTTGTTGTTGTTGTTGTTGTTGTTGTTGTTGTTGTTGTTGTTGTTGTTGTTGTTGTTGTTGTTGTTGTTGTTGTTGATGATGATGCTGCTGAGGGTGGCCATACATGGGCGCCCCGTAATGAGGCGGTGGCGGTGGTTGGGACATGGCTGCTACCTATGGATGGGTGTGAAAGGGTGGATGGTTGGAGAAGGCGTGGGTTGGGGTGTGAAGAGCATAGAAGACAGTTTCCCGTTGGTATGGGCGATTGTGATGATGGTAGAGCTGTTGTTGCCCAAGAGCGGGCAAACTCCCTCTCAAACACTCGACATGATAGATCATGGGGTCAAAGTGCCATGAGACACTGACCAGGCGAAGGCGCAACACCCACAGGAACAAACCCTACGTCGCTAAAGAAGGCTTGGTTTGAAAGTCTCTGGGCATCACTGTGCGACCACCCATGACCAACTGGCAGCAATCAGTGCCACCCCAATGACTAGGAACTTGCAAACGTACAACAGAGAGACTGCCTGTATAAGGTGTGAGGAGAGGTGCAGGGTTTAACGGGGAAATGTGGTTGCGGCTGGTTTTTTGCTGGGCTTCCTGCCTCTCCTCGACTTCTTACGGCCTGTTATGATGATTGATGAAATCGAAATAGTGAAGACAAGAAAGGCGCGAACAAACCAAGCAAACAAGCGGCGCCCTGGTGTTCTTGTGACCCTCTCACCTCACACATGCTATGGCATCAAATTACAGGCAAACCCACCAACAACAGTACCGTTGTAAGGTGTGTCTTCTCGACGTGTGGCGGGCAGCTTCTTTGCCTCACTCGCCCTTTACACATGTCCCCTCCATTCTCACTCCTCCTTTATGAGGAGTACCTTTCTGCATGGAATGATGATACTGCCCGTATTTGTCCCTCCCGCAAAGCACTTCCACCAACCCATGCATCTCTACAATCACAGACTCATCCGCGGCGTCGCCTAAATCATCAGGCAGCAGCAGCAGTAAGGACCTCAAGAAAGGATCAAACGCAAGAGAGCAAGAGGCCAGCCTGGGGTCTCTTCTCTTCCCCGGTCAGTCATTCAGCACATAGCCTCTTTCCTCGGCCGGCGGCAACCAACCAGCGCCACCTTTTCTACCACAGAGGGGCAGCAGACAGCAGATTCACCACCAGCACCGCCAGGACCGGCGACCGGGGGTCAGCAAGGAGGAGGAGGAGGAGGAGGAGGAGGAGGAGGAGGAGGAGGAGGAGGAGGAGGAGGGGGAGGAGGTGGAGGAGACGGAGGGCAGCAGCAGAAACCACACGAGCAAATGGG
>Ga0160420_100185_pt1 | contig 35442 bp, 36 predicted proteins | sample CelAP2metagpilot_FD_108197 | JGI IMG/M metagenome (GOLD analysis project Ga0160420, IMG submission 108197) | Phycosphere-associated microbial communities from algal ponds in Kailua-Kona, Hawaii, USA - Cellana AP2-5-5 metagenome pilot | ecosystem: Engineered > Artificial ecosystem > Aquaculture >...
CTCTCTTCTTCCCTCCTCTCCATCCCTCTCACTCCCCTCCTCTTTCTTCCCTCCCCTCCTCCCTCCCTTCCTCCCTCCCTCCTTCTCCTCCCTCCCTCCCTCCCTCCCTCGCACCAGTGGAGCCGACGATGCCGTAGTGCGCATCGATCATCTCGTTGAACTGGCCAATAACCAACGGCACCGACTGGATGCGCTTCACCTCCTCCTTGGCTCTGCCGTGGTTGAAGGGTGGGAGGAAAGGTGGGAGGGTGAGTGGGGAGGAGGATGAGTAGGGAATAGCGGCTTGACATTTCCGACTGTATACACACCGACACACCTACACATCTACACACCTACACACTACATTCACGCCTACACACACATACACCCCTCCCCTCCATACGTACACACACATCCACCCTAGCTTTCCTTCTTCTTTTCCTTTTTCATTTCTTTCTTCTTCTCCACTTCCTCCTCCTCCTCTATATCTCTTCCATTCGCCCTTATTTCTCCCTTCCCTCCCAACCCCTATCCCGTTCCCCTCCCCTCCCTCCCCCCGACCCACGCACCGGATGAGCTCCCGCTTCAAGTTCTTCATCTCGTCCTTAATATACTCTTCCTGGATATCCACAAACTCCAAATGCCGCTGCAGTTGCTTCATGCGCGTGTACAAGTCCTCGTTCTGCTCCTCCTCGTGGTGCTGTTCATGACGTTAGAGAGGGAGGGTTTGAAGCAGGGTGAAGAAATGTATGTGAGGCCGCGGGAAGAGTAGGAACACTTCCCCGCCCGACAGAGCCAACATATTGTCATTCTCCCTCCTTGTGATGCAAAGTGGATGCATGCTGGTGGACGGCTGATCGAGCCAGAAATGACAACACAAGGCACCCATCCCTTCCTCTCCCTTCCTCCCTCCCTCCCTCATCTGGCGTCGTGGTGGAGCACGTTGGAGACGGCGCTTGGCCGTCCATGCCCACCCTCCCTCCTCTTATCAATTGTTTAACGCCTGCTCTTTTCTATGGTCGTGCCGGTCGATACCGGGAGCAGGAACACGCCTCATGACCGCCTCCCTCCTCCCTCCCTCCTTCCCCTCCTCTGCTAACTCACCTTGGCCGCGCCGCCGCCGTCCATCTCCATGTCCATCCCCGGCACTCTAGTCGCCACCGCAGCAGAAGCCATGTGTGTGGGCTCTGGGTGTGGTGGTAGTTGGTGAGCGTTGGATGGGGAGACGTGAGGAGGGAAGTGATAAAGAAAGAAGGCGAGAGAATTCTCCTGTTTGACTTTTGATTAGAAGCGGGGAGAGATGTCCGTTGCACTCATCCCCTCAAAAGAAAAACAAAAGCACGCTTTTGCACATGATATTGTCGAGTTTGTGCATGGTATGGAAGGACGAATGTTTTGTTTGTATGGGATGGTTGTGGCTGAGGTTACTTTATTTACTTATCGCACAAAGAGACGAGGTGGATGAGGTTACTTGTCGCAGCGTCATCGGCATCGTCACGCTTGACCTCCCTTTCCCAACCCACCACACGCGAGTCAACGTGAAGAGACGCAAAAACGCACGGTGTGAAACAGGTACAAATATGTTGCATTTATAATTTAATCCTGCCCTTTTTTGGAGATCTATCTTGCTCTGTCCTTGTTTGTACCTGCTCACACACTCACCATCTTTCCCGTACCTCCACACCCTCCACGACACTCCACTACTAATCATGTCGTCGGGCTCAAGCGGCAGCAATAGCAGCAGCGGTAGCAGCAACGGTAATAGAAGTAGTAGTACTAGCAGCAGCAGCAACAACAACAACAATAGCAACAGCAGTAGTAGTAGTAGCAGCAGCAGCAGTAGTAGCCGCAGCTGCAGCAGCAGCATCAACAGGCAGCAGCAGGAGTACCTTCCAAAGAGTTGAGAAACACGAATCTAGCGAAAGAAGACTATGATAAACACTCGCTTCATCTGATGTGACCGCGTTGTAACATACGTCCCTTCTATCTCTGGCACTCTCAAGTACACTGCACAGTCGAACCACCACCACCACCATCCAAGTGTCGTCCGCTTCCGGTTTTCGCAGCACCAGCACAAACACTCGCACCAGCACCACCACCAACACCAGCACCAGCACCAGCACCAGCACCAACACCAACACCAACCGGAGTGGTGACTTGTCGCACGGCAATCAGACAATGCCCGCCATGTCCAAGATAAAAGACCGTAAGAAGAAGAAGGAGAAGAGGAAGAAGAAAAAAGCTTGCTGCGTCCGCTCAAAAAGCTTCCACTCCCTTGCCCCCGAGTAGCACCACCACGACACCTATCCCCATGTCAGCCGTTGCTAATTGCTTCTTCCACCCTCCTCCTTCTCCCTACCCAGGGACCAGTCCTCGCCCCAGGAAGTCCAAGAAAAAGCGCACTTCCAAGGTGTACATCCCTCCCTTCCTCGACCGCTTCCCCCTCAATCCGATCACCACTGCCGACGCCGATCCTCATCGGGACGCCTTCCCAGTGGCCCATTCCCCCATTTTCCCGAATGCCACACTTCTGAATTTAGTCTGGCTTGAGGCCCAAGGTACGATGGAGGGAGAGGAGGACGAGGACGAGGAAGGGGATGAACGCTGTTTTCTTGAAAGCGCCAAGCGGAGATAGAGAGGGGACGGCGCTTCGCCTACTATTACGGATACTTTTCTCATTTCCTCCCTCCTTCGCTCATTCCTTCCTCGGTGGCGACACGAACGAGGGTGGTGCTACTGGTTCACATTGTTTATCGCGCATTCACGCTCCCTCCCTCCCTCCCTCCCTCCCTCCCTCCCTCCCTCCCTCCCTTCCCAGGTGATGACACACATCATTTTGACTGCTGTCGATTTAATGTTGTCGAATGACTTCCTCCCTCACACAACTCTCCCTCTCTCCCTCCCTTCCCCCTTCGCCCAGGCTACCCGCGACACAGCGGCATCGTGCGAGACGATCAAATTTTTACGGCCGAGGATCACCACAGGGTGACATTGGCTGCGAACAAATACGGAGCAGATTTTGAAGCTGTCGCCCGGGAGGTTGGACGGCCCCAGTGGGCCATCGCCTCTTTCCACGAATGGCAAAACTACATCGTTGGGGTGTGGTTCGTCTATCAGGTGGTGGAACGGGGGCGGAAACGCCGCTGGAGCGAGGCGGAGATCACGCGGGCGATAGGGACTACCGTGCAGATGCTCTCTAATGGAACGTGGTGAGTGCTAGTGGATTTCCTTTCTATTACCTTGCGTGTTCAGGCCCTTCCCTCCCGTCCTCCTTCCCTCCCTCCCTCCCGTATCTCCTGTGCTTTGGAACCTGATCGTCCCCCTTCTGCGTGAGAATGCTGCGGATGTCATGCGGAAGGATCGATAACGCTGCAATTGAGGACGTGAAAGTGCATAATGAAGGGTGACTCCACACGTGAGCATCCTCCCTCCCTCCCTCCCTCCCCTCTCACCCTCCCTCCCTCCCTCCCTCCCTCCCTCTCACCCTCCTCCCCTCCCTCCCTTCCTTCCTCTCACCCTTGTGTAGTCTGCCTGCTTTACTCAAGCATTCCCTGTGCACCCTTTCCGTCCCTCTCTGCATGTTTCCTGCATCTTCCGGTCGTTCCTTCCACAGGTCTCAGTCTTTCGTCTTGGACCTTCAAGCATCGTCCTCTCCACGATGATGGAGCATCCGCCCTTTTGATTGTAGTGACATTCACCCTCCCCTCCTTTCCTCCCTCCATCCTTCCGTCCTACAGCCGAATTCCCTCCCTTCAGGCGCTCTTCCCTCCTGGAATGAATTGAAAATGCGACTTTATCCCATACTCTTACTATCCCTCGCTTCCTCTCTCACCCCTCCTCCTGTTTCTCCTTCCCTCGTTTACACCCTCATTCCTTCCCTCCCTCCCTCCCTCATCCTTCCCTAGGGAGGAGGACTTTGCTGCTCCGTGGACCATGGCACAGATCATGGAGGAGAACGAGGGAAGGATCCCTGACCATCTCGCGCAATTGTTTTCGGGCGAAGCCCTTGAGACGGAGCGCGTGAAAAACCCGGCGGCCATGGAACAGAGAAGGATGGCACAGGCTGCGAGAGGGGGGGGAGGGGAGGAGGAGGAGTGGAGTGAGAGTGAGAGTGAGAGTGAGAGTGAGAGTGATTCAAGTGAGAGTGAGGCGGAGGAGGACAAAGAGGAGGAGGAGAAGGTGGTCGTACTGGGGGGCGGCAGTGGTGGAGAAAAGAAGGGATCGAATGGGATGGAACAACAGCGACGACGTCAACAACGAGCGGTTGCACCCTCCTCCTCCTCGCTCTTACCTTCCTCCTTATCGGTCTCCTCTTCATCCCACGCATCGGCAGCGACTGAAATGATGGCGGGGGCAGCGGCAGACGGCGGAGAAGGAAGGGGGGAGGGGGAGGGAGGACTTTCCCGTGCGGTGGGCAGCTTGGTCGGGGAGGGCGTAAGGCAGGAAGTGGTAGTGCATCAGTATGAGGGAGAGAAATGCTTAGTGGGGATGAAGGGAATGGTGGGTGTCAGTTATCATTTGCGCCATTCGAAGTGGCGGACATGTGCTGGCTGGTATAAGGACAGGTTTCTGGCAGAATTGTATGTGGGGAGTATCAGGGAAGCATCTATCTTACAAGACGGTGTGGTGCGTCTACTGTACGGAATAACAGCCACCTGTAACTTTTCCATCGACACCAAGATCTACCTTGCCCCGTTTAGCGGTGCATACCGACATAGAAAACGAATGAGACAGGGCAGGGCCAGCTCCAACCATAATCTTACCCCTTGTGACCGGGAATACGTCAAAAGAGGCATTTTTAACCTCGAACAGTTGGAGCATTATGAGCGCACTGGTGAGGTGAGGCGCTGGTGTGACTCTGCGGAGGGGAAACGTGTCCTGTATAGCAAGGAGCGACAAAGGCTGATGGAGACGATATTGCAGGCAAATGGTCGGGAGGGGGCAGCGTACGGCGACATGCGCATAACGGCAGCGTCATCGGAGGAGGAGAAGGAGGAGGAGGATAAAGAGGACGAGGACAATGAAGAGCAGGAGGAGGGACGGATGGTGGCACCAACGGCGGAAAGGGAGGGTGAAGAGGAGGACGACGACGAGTGGGATGACGAAGGAGGGGAGGGGAGCAGCGACAGCGACAGCAGCGGGGGGTGGGAGACCTTCACCGTCCCCAAGGTTGCGGTTCCTCCCACCGCTGCAAGCCTCTTTCTTACTGCTATGGATAGGGAGGCTGCTTTCTCCTCCTCTGCTTCGCTGCACTATCGCCGCCACCACCATCAAGAGGACAACGACGATGCCGGGAGCGAGAGTAGCTGGGAGTTATTGCAGCGTGAAGAGGGGGGAGTGGGAGTAAAGGAGGGAGAGTTGGAGGGAGAAAGGGAGATAGAGAGACAGGTAGATTGACAGAGAGGCAAAAAATGTTAGTGAGTGATGGTTTAGCCACATGAGCCCAAACATTGGGATGAGAAGGTCGAGAGGGCTCATGGGAATGTGCGTGATAGAGGGAATGGAAGTGGTCATTAGAACCCAATAGCAAACAAGGGGCAAAACGTATGAGGTAGAAAGAGGGAGAATGAGAGAAAGAGGGGACGGATAGTGAGAGTCCGGGAAACAGGGCAGTACAACTGAAACAGACAGTCACAGACATAGATACAGAAAGATGGAGACAGAAAGGAGAAGACAGACAGGGACTGAGACAAACATACACATATGGACGCAGAGTCAGAAATAGAGACTGACACTCAGACAGAGGCACAGAGAGAAACACGCAGACAAAGGTGGTGAGTGCACAAAGGAACAGAACCGAGCAGCAGTACCACACAGGTATGACCATATCAGAAAAGATACCGAACTCAGGAAGAAAAGAGGGAGATTCAGACGAAGAAGAAGAGAAAGTGCAAGACGAAGAAAAATAAGAAAGATGCCCGGTCTAACTTTAGTTTGCATCGCCTTCACTTTTATGTCTCCAATTGCTTTTGGGCACGTATCACCCTTTGACCGAAGTGTGAGTTCAAACCAGCAGCTGCATGAACCCGCAAAAGCATGAACTGCACGCCCACGAAAGACATGATATTCAATAACTTGCTGATATTGTGGTGTTGCTAGCCTCATTGCTCTGATTTTGTTGCTTGGCATGAAAGCAAAATTTATGCGTCATCATCATCGCGAGTTAACCATCCCCCACTCAGATATGTGTCTTTCACCGTCAACCCCCTCTCACACTCATACCCATGGCTCCCCACAATCAAAAGGTGTCATGCCATGGCGATTTTGGGTCGCAAGCGGCGCCGATGGAGAAGAAGGGGCATGGAGTGTCCCAGCATCACAAAAAGGGGATGGGGCAGTCTACGACGAGGCAGGTGACGAGAACGACGGCGGCACTGCGGTGACTGTTCAACAAGGCATAGACGGAGGCGAATTACCCACACATGTATCGGAACCTTATTGTATGCCCATGCAGGACATGACGGCCTTCTCGTTTGTGCCGGGCCACGTGCAGGTGGAGGAAAATCAGGAAGAATTCGGGAAGGAGGTGGAAGTCTGCGACACAGACGAGCATGCCCGCCACGCGCAGACCCGCCATACACCACCATACAATGGTGATAACCAAGCATTTATTCCACATAGCTTAGATGAAGACTATGCTGCTCCTAAAACCGAGGGGGAGGAGGGCAACGATGACGAAATCTTGCCCGCCATCCACCCAGTCGCCGACGACAAAAATGCAGCCCACATGCAAGCACAGACCCACCAACTATACTCCTCAGTGCAGCCTTCACTCAACCCCGACTCTCAGCTTGAGCTGTGCAAGGCCAAGATTCTGGACACCTTGCTACCCAAGGCACGACTTTTAGATCCTTTGGCTGGTGGCGTGACGCACGGGGAGAAGTGGGAGCTGGCCTCGAAGATCGAGCATTGGTTGGGGTGCGGGTTTAAGGCGAGTAGGAGTAAAAATAGCACAAGCAGCAGTGGTACTCTTAGCAGAAGTGTTGTGGACAGCAGTGTCACTAGGAGCAGCGACATCTGCAGCTGTAACGCAAGTGGCGACAGGGCTAGTGGTGGTGAGTGTGATGATGAGGGCGAGGCAGCAGATGAGGGTTTTGCGACCAAACTACACCGGAGAAAGAAGAAGAACAAAGGGAAGAAGAGGAATAAGGGGAGGAAGAAGTATCGAGGAAGTGGGACGGGGCATGTTGCCGTGCTGACCGACGCCGTGACCAGCTTGCTCGGCGCTGATCTTGATGCGTCGACCGGCAGTCGGGTTGGGGTATTAGGCTTGGTTTGCCTGCTGGAGAAAGGGGTTTCGCCTCTATGCCTTTCTACCTGGCTGCAGGCCTTGCGGGCCTCATGCTGCCTAAATGTACTTTTCCCTTCTTCGCCCTCTTTTCCGTCCTCCTCCCTCGAGTACGCTCACGAAGACCGCCAGGTCATCACCGCCCTTCTCGATCGCTGTCTCTCGGGGATATTCCATGGTCAGACCCGCGAGATAAGAGCCAAGGCCATCGTCTCCGTCCTCGAAGCCACGAGCCCCACCATCCCATACCTCCGCGCACTCTCTGATCCTGCTGGTCCGCCTTTTGTCCAGCGTCTCCTTAACGGGAATGCAGGCACCGCTGAGGTCAGAGCAGGAGGGGCCTTGGGTGCATATCTGCGAGGACCGCTCTCGCTTCACAACCATTTCTTCCGCCTCGTTCTTCTCTCCACTCCTCCAGAGATCGCACTCGACATTCTGAGGCGGTACCAAGCGCAACAAGGACCTGCCGTCCTCAAGCCTCTTGGTATGGCGGAGGGGTTGCTGCAGCTGCTCATGGCAAGGGGCCTGTACCGATCCGCCTATCTGACAGCACTGGAAATGAAGCTGTTAGAGACTTACCCTGTCGTGGAACGTGTGTTTCGTGAGGATAAGATCAAAAAGCTGGTTGCTCGGGGCAAGTGGCAGTTCGCGGTAATCATGCTGGAGGAAATGAAGGAACGGAGGGAGAAGAGGAAGAAAGAAAGAGTGGAGAGGAGCGAAGAAGGAAGGGAGCAGAAGGAGGAGCAGGAGCAGGAGCAGGAGCAGGAGCAGGAGCTAAGGAGATCGGATCGTGGAGATGATCCTGCAGGGCAATTAATTCATTGTTTATGTGTCACGTTGGTGAGGGCATTGATGGCCCAGCCTGGTTTTTTGGCGCGGGCGGATGAGATACGGAAGCGGTATGGGGTGGAGGAAGTGGAGGGGCCGTCGGTGGAGGCGTTAAGAAGAGAAGCGAAAGAGAAAGAGGAGAAGTATATGGTGCTTCCCTGGATGCCTATTGCTGGAGCGAAGGGAGAAGGAAGCGCTGGGAAAGGAGGAAGAGAAGGAGGAGGAGGAGGAGGAGGAGGAGGAGCGGGGGCAGGAGGAGACGGAGTAGGGGAGAAGGGAGGGAGCGACAACGGCATGTTACCACTGAGAGAGCCAGAATATGTTGGTATGGATGCGGATAGAGAAGAAATTGTCGATCCAGCAAGAGAAGCAGAAGAAGGGGCACATGATGTTGCTGCTTTCGATAGGGATATGGGTGTAATTGGTAAGAGAATTATCTTCGTGGACGATCGGGTCAGTCTGGGACAGGCAACAAGGGCCTTGGCAGAAGTCAACAGGCGGGCACAGGAGGCATGGAGGGAGGGAAAGCCGGAGGTGGTAGGGGTGGATGTAGAATGGCGCCCAGCCCTGTACGGTCGATGTGAGGAGGAAGCATTGGAGGAGGTGGGAGTGTTGGAGGGAGAGCAAGGGAGGCGAAATGGAAGTGTGACGAGTGTAGCGGAGGCAGACAAGGTGGAGTCCCCCATTTCCTCTCTTTCCTGCACTTCCTCCTCCACCGTCATCACCACCACTGAACGGTATTCTACCAGCATCCCCACCATCACCACCACAACCACCATGACTGCAAGGGGCCTAGGAGCAGGGGCAGCAGGTCGTCGTGTCGTGGACCAACCTGACGAAATAGCGAGTATACTCCAACTTGCTACAAGGGACCAAGCATTCATCTTCGACCTTTGGGCTCTCTGTGGGGGCGCCAACACCAACAGCAACCAGAGCGACAGCAACAATAACGACCCAAATAATGATGAGGTTGGCGGCAGTAGCCCTACAACCCCTTGTCTAACTCTTCTGCAAGAACTAGACGCCTGCCTCATTTCCTTATTCGAGCACCCGCGCCTATTAAAACTTGGTTTTGGATTAAGTGGAGACATGCAAGTGCTTCGTTCCTCGTGGCCAGGCATGGTTGCTTTTTGCTCCCTCCGAGGAGCAGTGGAGCTGGGAGATTTAGGCGTGCCTGGGAGAGGTGCGTTTCAGTGCCGAGGTGGTGCGGCAAGTAGTGGTCAGGGGAAAAAGGGAAGAGGACGAGGACGAGGAGGTGGTGGAGGAGGATTTGGTGGTGGAGGAGGAGGAGGAGGAGGAGGAGGGCAATCACGGAGTTTGTCAGCGCTGTCAAAGGAATGGTTGGGCAAGGAACTAGATAAAGGGGAACAAGTGTCCGATTGGGATGCCCGGCCCTTGAGTGTCGCGCAGATGACGTATGCTGCCATGGATGCGTGGGTTTTGACGGCGATTTTTGATGAGGCGTGTAGGAGAGATGCAAATCGTGCGCGATGGGTGTGGAAAGAGAGGAGGCGGCTGATAGGGCAGAAGCAGCAGAATGTGGACACGGAGTGTCCACCGTGTTGGGAACGAGGGAGTGAGGATGAGGAGGACGAGGATGAGGAGGACGAGGAGGGGGCAGATTTCTTTGTGGTCGAAGAGGACGAGAAAGTGGAGAAGGATGAGGCGGGGGGGGAGGGAAGAGGAGGAAGAGGAGCGAGTGACGACGGGGACAGCGCTGTGGTGGAAGCTTTCGTCCTTCAGGCATACTCCGCGGGTCTCCTGCCTGTCCCTTCCTCTCCTGCCTCCTCCCACGCATCCACCTCTCCCTCTCCATCTCCCTCCTCTTCAACCTGCCCAATTGTGTTTTTTAATGAGGGAGAGGAAGACACGAGCCTCCTCCCGCCTGATTTGAGCCGGGCGTTACAGACCAAAAGTGTGGCATTGGTGATAAGCAGTAGCAGAAGTAACAGCGGCACTAGCAGCAACAGCGACAGTTGCGGCAGCAGCGGCGATGGCAGCGATTACGTCAGTAGTACCCCCCCCGCCGTAACTCTCACACCTCTTCTGGTCGTGTCTCCTGCTGCAGCCAAAGTTCAATTCTCTCGGCTCGCCTCCTGTTTAAACATCCGTCGTTCCAGCATCCGCCTCGCCACGCCCGAGGAATGCATTTCATTTTTTGGATTTCCAACAGGTGCCATCCCTCCCGTCTGTCATTGCACTCGTACACGCCTCATTATCGATCAGAGCCTCTGCATGGACGTGCCTCCCCCTCGTCTGGCAACTGCTGCCGAGGCTACCACTGCCTTCTCGAGCCTTTCTTCTCCCTCGAACCCCCCCTCCTCCCCCTCCTCGGCATCAGGACAGCGGCTATTGTGCGGGGCAGGTGCCAAACGACGAGTGTTCATTTGCCAGGCGGCGGAGCTTTTGGCGTTAGGGGGGTCCACTTCGCTAGTAGCGCCCGTGTGTTCGGTTGCCTCCTCCTCCTCCTCCTCCTCCTCCTCCTCCTCTTCCTCATCCAGTAGCACCTCATTATTAAAATTTTCGTCGCCCTATGCCTCCATCTCTACCTCGGCTAGTATGGAAATGAAAGAAAACATTTCTCCCGGCCTTCCATTAGCAGCCGCGCGCGCCTTTGCTGTTACTGCCGTGACAGGTAGTGCGGCTGCATCTGTTGTCAATATATCAGTCACCACAACATCTGCAGCAGCGGTGGCAGCAGCAGCAGCAGGAGTGGAAGGGCAGGGAGATGAGATTTTATTTCTAGTTGACTCCATGCTTGGACGCCTGTCACGGTGGCTCCGCGTGTTGGGCGTAGACGTTGAACTCCACGACTTCGACTTGCCCTCCATCCTTTCCCACAAGGGGGCCAGCAGCCTGACCAATACGTGCAAGACCATTGTCCCTGCGCTTGTGGGGACTCCGCCTCCGATTCTGGCAAAGGCCCACCGGACAGGGAGGGTTGTGTTGACGCGAGACAAGCGGCTGGCGGAGAGCAGGCATAACACTTTATTGGGGGTGAGGACGTTCTTGATTAAGGGAAATGATACCCGACAGCAATTAGAGCAGGTGGTAAGGTGGTTTGGGATTCGACTGGATGCGGATGAGCTGATGAGTCGATGCTCTGGGTGTAATGCCAAGGGGTATGTGGCATTGACATCTGAGGAGATTGCGGCGAGGAAGGACATACCGGAGAGGGTGAAGGAAAATGTGGAGACGTTCTGGACGTGTGTGAATGAGGGTTGTAAGAAGCTGTATTGGAAGGGGGAGATGTGGAATAAAGCGAGTTCGAAATTCTCGACCATGATTGAGGAAATGAAGAGGAGGGACTGGGAGATAGGGCGGGAAGGGGGAGGGAGGGAGGAGGAGGGCGAGGAGGACGACGACGAGGACGACGACGAGGACGACGACGAGGACGAGGAGGTGTAATGATGCTCCATCTTAATTGGAAAGAAAGGAAAGGGAATGGGGAATATAAACACTTTGTGCACAGTAATGAGATGCTGTGTAGAGGCAGGTAGGGACTCACACTGTACGGTGTGAGGCTGTGCGGACACAGGAATGGAGGAAGGGGAAGGAGTAAAGGAAGGACCCATAGCCTGTGAGAATGTGAGCGCATACAATGTAATAGGAAAAATCGAACAGACACTACCACAGGGGTGACATGCAATAATTAAAATCAAAGAAGATGATGATGATGAAGAAGGAGAAGAAGAAGGGGGGGGAGGGCATGAAGCCATGCAGACATACAAATATACACACGGATGCAGATTGATGAGAAACAGCGAGGCTTTTTTGATTTTGGAGGTGGCAATAGCCCTCAACCTTCTGCCTTGCAAACTTCATCCCACCATCCTACTCCCCTTCTCCGTCAGCCTCTATTCCTTTCTGTGAACAAAAAACACAAAACGCTACAGCCCCCAAACCTTCTCCTTCATCATTGTCGGTTCCCCTTCCTCCGATCTCTTATGTGAGTCATTCCCATCCTCCTCAAGTCCCAAAATCCCACCTTCCACTTTTGTCTTTTCCTCTCCCTCTCCCCCTCCCTCCCCCTCGGCAGGTATCAAAGCCGGCGACGCCCTCGCCGTGGGCCACCGCCTAAATTTATGAACCCTCCCCTGCCACTCACTGCTCCTCAACTTCCGCGCTAATTTCTTTGGCAACGCCACCCTCACCTCCTTCCCTCCCTCCCCTCCTCCCTCCTGCCCTAGCGGAGGGGCCACGACAAACATCATTCCCGGAATGGAGAGCGCGGAGAGGTCTGCTCCAACGGGTGAGGCGCCCCCAAATCTCAAGTGAGCCATGGCACCGCTCGAAAAACTTGAAATATCGTCCCAGAGCAGCCCTGGCTTGCCCATAATCATGTCCGCCATTCGCTTGTACGAAAGAGAGTCTCCCTGGCCTCGAGTCCCTACCCTCTGCATATAAGAATGATCGCGTCGCGCTTCCTCCTCAGAGGCCGCTGACGCATAACGGACTTTAAGGGCACGGGCTGTGAGGTCATCTTCGGTCTTCCCGTCGGGTACGTCCTGGATCGACACTACGTTTCCGCAATAATGCGTCGGCAAGCCCAGTTGCTTCCTACTGTTTACCACCACACTCATGGGCACCAACAGACCCGTCCCTTCCCCCCGCCCTCCCTTTCGTGCTCCAGTCAATAAATCCGACATAATTGGCCACAGATGGGCCGCCAGGGCATTGCTCGTCGAGACCCATTGCTCACTTCCATGCAAGCGTTTCATTGCCTGTCTCTTCACCTCCTCCACTTCCTCCCTGTCAAACCTCAAAATGGCCACCTCGCACCCAATCTGGTGCCACGCAAAACGCCACATCAACATGGCCTTGCCCAGGGGCGAAAGAAGGCGATATTTAGCAGGGGATGGCTGACGCTCGTCTTCCAAAGGCCCATGGTTTAGGAGGGGACCTCGGGTGTGGATAGAGTGTTGCATAGGCAGGTTGGCTCCCGCTCTGACCCATGTGCCCAGAAAGGCAGAAATCGCACACCCGTCCGCGGCGGAATGGGAGCAGGAGAGACCGATGGCGTATCGAATGCTTGGGGGAGAGATAGCGCCGGGTGAAGGGACGGTGCGGGAAGGTATGGGGGGAAGGCTGGTGGAGGGTGGGTTAAATTGGGGTGGGGGAGAGGTGCTGCTGGCGTTGGTCCTGACCATGCGGCTTGCGGTATCAGGCACGGGCGGGGACGCTGCTGCTCCTGCTGATCCCTCTCTTCTCTCCTCTATTTCGTCCTCGTCTCCCTCCCCCGCGCAGCGACAGGAAAAGGCCGAGATACCCCGGTAACGACAGGACAAGCTTTCTCCGTACGTCACCTCCGTCAGTGTCACAGTCATTAGAGGGGAGCTCTTGTCGTTCGCTTTCGTCATGAACGCCCCTCGAGCAAACGAATCCATGAATTCATTTGTATATCCGTGTACCAATCCGTCCGTGCCCGTCACACGCGCCACTTGCTCAACGACCTCCACGCCTGATCCACAACAATCAATCCACGCAGCACTGCTACCTGATTTCCGTGCGCGGCCCGCAAGCAGCGGATATGCATCCAAGGCCTTAGCCAGGCTTGCTTTCAGCAACGGGGGGTTCAGGATCTCGGTAAAGAAGAAAGCGGCCTTAATTTGAAAGTGATCGTAAATCATATCGCAGCCTGCGAGGGGCACTTGAGGGGGTTGGCTGGAAGGAGGGGGTGTGGCGGGTTGGACGAGGGACTTGCGAACCGAAATAAACTCGGCCTTGCGCGTGGACGTTGCCGAGCTACTCGAAGTGGTGCATGAAGGGGTCATACCTGAGTTCATGGGGTGGAATAGGAGTCAGCGTTTGTAGTGTGCCGATGGAGATGAATGAGAGTCCAATATTGGGTGACTTGGCAGGGGGTATATAGCAACCTTCTCCAACTCATCAACCTGCATATCCCTGATGAGAATTTGTCTACACTCTCCAAGCATGCGCAGACATGCGCGTTTGATTTATCCTACACGTATCTTCCTCGGCAAATTTATTAATAGGTTTTTATTTATTTATTGCTGGGAGCGTACGCGAGAGCCGTAGGTGACGCAACGCAAGTGACTTGTCGACGCAAGCCTCCTGTGGGGTTAAGTATGACATCGTGGTAGAAGCATAGTAAGGCGGATAAACTGGAGAGCCAGAGCAGGCCTGCACTCTGTCGCCCAAGTTACCAACAAGAAATGTTTGCTCGCTGTTTGCCGCCGTCCTAAACCCCTTCTTTTCCTTCCCTTCCCATTGCTTACCACCCTACACCCTCAACGCCACACTCAGGCAGCCAGCGTGGCCCTGATCTCGTACCTGTAGCAAATAGCAGCGTCTTCATTGTCCTCTTCTTCTCGTCCTGCCCACGGTATCCCATTAGCAAGCCACCATGCCCACCCCACCAAACTCCTGTGTCTTCGTCCCCCAGTGCCGCTCCTTCCCGTACCTTTTCACCAAAATCCGCGACCTGAAGAGTTCCAACGAAAGTTTTGCCTTTTATTCCTCGCGTATCATGACGGTCTTGGCCGAAGAGGCGTTGGGTTTGGTTCCCTCCGCCCCTTTCCCTGTCGAGACCCCAACCCAAGCAATGTTTGCTGGCACGCGTCTTATCGAAGAGGAAAGCCGGCTTTGCCTCGTTTCCATCATTCGAGCGGGAGACAGTCTAATGGAAGCCGCTCGTAAACTTGTTCCTCAGGCCGCGGTGGGGAAAATCCTGATTCAGCGTGACGAGAGCAGCCGGGAGAAGTTGCCTGTTCATTACTACTCCAAACTCCCTCCTGACATTGATACTCGCTTCGTCATCCTGTGCGATCCCATGCTCGGCACGGGCGGAAGTGCACTGTGTGCACTTGATATAATCGTCCAACAAGGGGGCGTGTCACCGAAGCGAATAGTGTTTGTGTGTGTGGTGGCCTCGCCGGAGGGGCTACAAGCCCTGCATGCGCGATACCCGGAAGTACAGGTCGTGGCAGGCGCGATAGATGAGGGGTTGAATGAGGAGAAGTACATCATGCCGGGGCTGGGCGACTTTGGAGATCGATTTTATAACACCACCACCTCGACGTGGTTGAAAAAGGAGGTGGAGGGATAGAGGGATTGATGGAAGAAGAATTTGGGGAAAATAAGGGGGGGGAGGGGGAGTCAATTTGTGACTGATTGCATTCTTTATTTTTCTTATTGGCTTGAATAAATTGGTATCTGTCATATCAAAGTTTAGACACTCGCTTATTCACAAATAATAAATTTTACTACCCTTTTCACATTCCCCTCCGTCTACTTCCTTCTCTCTCCTTATCCTCAATAGCCCCTTCCCCCCCTCCTCCCATCCCTCATTCCAGCTCTTTTACCATTCTCCTTACCCCAACGACCATCACATGCTCCTTCCCCCATGCCCTCTCGTATATCCCTTGGGCTTTTTGTGCCAAACGACGCGCCTGGAACCTCAAAGCCTCCCTCCACACCTCCCTCCCTCCCTCCCTATCTTGCGCCAAGGCAACCATTGCTTTTGCCTTAATTACTAGAAATGATGCCCTCTGCGGCTGCTCTTCTAAATGCTTTCCCAACAAAAATAACTCCATCCCTCCTGCTGCTACTGCGACGGCCATCTCCTCCTCCATCGTCATCCTCCCTCCCTCCCTCCCTCCCTGCCTCCTTACTCTTTCTTGTCCCATACCCATTAAGAGCAACGCAGCCTCACATCGCAAAGGGTGCTTGTCCGCTAGCAACCGTGCTTCTCCTCCTCCTCCTCCTCCTCCTCCTCCTCCTCCTCCCAGAGACCCCGCCGACACCAACCACTCACCCAAGTCTTTCATGCACTTAACAGCGGAGGGAGGAGGCGAAGACAAGGACGAGGAAAAGGATGTTGTCATTATTTGCTGCGCTTGTGCCACAAGATCATGACCTCGTTGGACAGCTTGGAGGTAATGGTGCTGGGGGAGGAGGGTAGTACATTGCCTGGGTAAATTAATGCATTTCATCATCGAGCCTTTGTTTTCTGTCTCCTTCATCCTTTCCCCACCCTCGTCCTCCCCCACAGATGGCATCAGCTCAACCCGACCTCCACATGTCAAGCATGCCCACTCCTGTGTTCCTCTCTTCTTCGCCTCCGCCTCCTGCTTCTCCTCCTCCTCACACCGGCAACATCCGCACAAAAAATGAAAGCCCTGCTTCAACAGCTCTCGTCTCTCTGTCCTTGAAAAATGTAGAGAGGAAAGGTAAGAATATGTCACCTCCTCCCCGCCGACCAGCCCATGCACCGCCCGTAGCTCCGCTCTGAGGTGCTGGTGCCACCACTGTCCCTCCTTCCCTTCCTCCTTCCCTCCCTGTTGTGGAGGGGTGTAGCTGAAGCTCAGGGCAGCAGAGGGGCGGCAGGAGTGATTGACCTTTCCAGCCACGGAGGGGAAAAGGCCGAGAATTTGCACTTGCTGCTGTAGCTGCTGCTGAATTGAGGGACTGAGAGACATGGTCCCGCTGTTGGTGCTGCTGCTGCTGCTCCTGCTCGGGATGGAGACAGAGCAGGGATGGCTGTTTATCGTCATCCGCACCAACAAGTCAGCCACCTGCTCAGGTGGAAACACTCGAAATAGCAGATCCCCATTCGAACCCCAGCCCTCCTTATCTCCCTTCCCTTCCCCTTCCATTTCTGCAGCCGTCGTTGGCTCCGCAAGCATTCGCGCCATTTTCAATGCTTCCTTCCATAACCTTCCCCCTTCTGCATCTTTGTGTGCTATCAAAGCCATGACCGTACTGAGGTCATCGTGCTCACTAAATGGAGGAGGCATGTAGAGAATTCTACTGCTGCTGCTGCTTCTGCTGCTGTCCTTCCTTTCAGCTGCAGCAGTTGCTGCAGCACGCTTTCCAAAGTTTTTTACAGCCATGCCAAGCATATGAATTGAAAGACGTGCGGCATCCATGTCGAACGATGACATTGACACAGATCCTTGTGGTCGTGGTTGCTGCTGCTGTTCCCTTTGACGCTCCTGCGCCCGTCGATGGGCGTACACACGCAGTCGTTTTAAGCGCAGGCACAACAGATGGTGCATGTCCTCGTCCTGATCAAAGCATCCGTGGGAGCAATAATGAGCTGTGTGACAGTCTCCGCACATAAGGATTTTCTGGCCGGGCAACGGTGGATGGAGGCAAACATGACAAACGCGTTCAATGGAGGGACTCGCGACCACAGCCACAAGGGCAGGCGCAGACATCAGCACAGTTCCTGGTGCCGCAGTGGCACTGGGAGCAAGTGTCGTGTAACGCCCGATACGTTTGTTGCCGGTGTCCTCCTTGGTGACGAGGCGGGGTTCGGTAGAAGGGAAGGCTGGCGGTTGGGATGGTGGGGGTGGTGAGGCAGGGGAGGATGAAGGCGGCAGCAAGCATGAGCGCATGGCCCATTCTTGACTACTGTTGTCGTCAGAGTCGCAACATCGAAGTAGAAGGGGGCCTGTGCAATCAGGGTTGGGGTACACATGTCGTACCACCGTCGATCTTGCCTTTATGACCGGATGGTGGAGAGGGTGAGGAGGCTCGGGCTCGTGTTGCTGCTCGCGTGGCAACGAAATGCCCAGAAAAGCCGGTAACATGGATGACGGCGGTCCTGACACTAAGTGCGATGTCATGGTACCTGCATTATAGGGGAGAATGAGGAGATGACACGTCAAAAAGCAAAAACCCCTCAAAAAGCTTCTCTGTCGATATGTGTTCGATGGTTTTTGAGGGGATTGAGAAGCAGAGCAAACCCTGTAAAAAGAAAAAGGCATGTGATGCACACATTGATTGAAAGGATCGTCAAGTTGAATGCGGAAACGCCCATCCTTCGTGCTATTGCTATAGCATGTCTTTGTCCTTCTCCACGATGAATACACATGAGCCACCATGTCTCATGTCACCCACACATGCCGAAATTTTCCGCACAGCCATTACTTTGCTAACGCGCAGATCGCTCCTGCCAGAGGCCGCTTGCGACACGGGGCACAACCCACGCGGGCATTCGCATCATCATCATCATCGCGCGCCGAGGAGCAGAAGCCAAGGTGCTGCAATGCCACCGCCACATGCGCGGTCCCATCGTACACTCTTCTCCCGGCTTCTTCCTCTTCCTCTTCTCCTCCTTCTCCTTGATCTGCCTCGCGTCGCGGACGCCATGATCCAGAATTTCCATTACGTGGATGAGACGAATCCGATTTTCCAGCTTGAGACCTTTGGTTTCCGACCCGGCGGAGGTGAGTTAAGAGTGCAGGTGGTTCGGAGTAGTGGATGGTTGTAACGTCGACTACGATGTATGCAGAGTGTGCATCTCGCTATATGGACGCTGGCTGTGTGGCGGGGGACTGCAATGTCATCCTTGTGGAAAGCAAATGCACAACCCGCCAAGTCTCACCCCACCCCCTCGCTTTCTTCCACCCTATCGCAATCCCTACTCTACGAATTAGTAATGGAGCTGAATTTCAATCATTTTCTCGTCAAGGTCCCCGAGGGGATGGAGCATGAAACCGTCCGCGCGGGCTTTCTCATGCACTTGACGGAAAGCGAAACTACCGCCCGACAGGACATTGAAGAAGCTATCGAACGCCTCGAACGCGACGAGAGTGATTGCTGGCTAGATCACCCTGGTCCTTATGACGAAGTCATCGACCTCTCCTCCCCCGAGTCATGGGTCGAAAAAAATGCCCATCACACGGTCGCCGCAGGGGAAGAGGGTCTCTACTCCCTCATCTTCGTCCGATGTCGCCCTCCATTGTCGGCCGTTTCGTTTAACGTGAACGCTAAATTTTACAACCCAACCGCCAGGGGACCGAATTTCTTGTCAGCGGGTGAAGCACCTTTGCCCACCCTTTACTTCGCATTCTTCTCGTTGTATGTCGTGGCGATGGTGGCGTGGTTGATGCTGTGTCGGAGGAGGAAGGACCATGTGCACCATATCCATCATATGATGATGGCCTTATTATTCTTCAAAACCCTATCCCTATTGTTCGAAGCGGTGCGATTTCACGCATACCAGACGCATGGCCTGACAGGGCATGCGGACGGATGGGCGGTGGTTTACTATATTTTTGCGTTTATCAAGGGGGTAATGAGGTTCATGGTCATCCTTCTGATTGGGACCGGATGGAGCTTACTCAAACCGTACCTCTCGGATAAGGAGAAGAAAGTGATTTTGGCAGTGCTGGTGCTGCAAGTGCTCGATAACACGGCGATGGTGGTGCTGGATGAGCTGTCGCAAACGAGCCCGGGGTCGGCATCGTGGCTGGTGAGAAGAGAGGGAGAAAGGGAGGGAGGGGGAGGGGCATGTGCCTTGTTACCTTTCCAAATTTTATATTTCCTTTTCCTAATCATTCCCCCTCTCCCTCCCTTCCTTCCTCCCTCCCTCTCTCCCTCTCTCCCTCCTTCCTTCCTCCCTTTTCTCCCTCTTAAGACATGGCGGGACATCTTCCACCTCATCGACATCCTGTGTTGTTGCGCCGTGCTTTTCCCCATTGTTTGGTCGATCCGCCACCTTCGGCAAGCGGCCGCGGCCGACGGGAAGGCAGGCGATACCCTGAGGAAACTTACTTTATTCCGTCAGTTCTACCTGCTGGTGGTTGCGTACATCTACTTCACGCGGATCGTGATTTTCCTAGTGCAGGCCACCTTGCCGTACGATTTGCTGTGGCTGCAGGCACTTTTCGATGAGGGGGCGACGTTCTTATTTTACTGTGTGACAGGAGCCAAGTTCAGGCCAGCGGATGCGAACCCTTATCTGGCCGTAAATACACAGGAGAGGGACGCTGCAGAGCTGGAGGAATTTGGGCTAGATGACTATGAGGATGATTTTGGGGAGGATGACGAGAAGGGGGTCGACGAAGGGGAGAGGAGGGATCAGGGTGGGATAGAGATGAGGGAGGGAGGGAGGAGGCAGGGCGGGGGTGGGGGTATCTTGAGACCGATGGGGGGGCAGAGCACAATAGTTTCTGTCTGAGGGGAGAAATGGAAGGAGAGAAGGGATGAGGGAGAAGGGAGGGAGAGAAAAGTGTGACGAAAGTTTCTTGTTGTAAGATAAGTGAAAAGAAGGGAGATTGAGAGTCGGCAGACTGACAAGTTGCAGGATCGGGGAAGAAGAGGACCGAGAGCCATAGATTTTGACTCCGCCACAGTAGGACGGGATGAAACCACAAATTTTAAATTGAACAAGAGGGCCCAAATAGAATTGAGTTGAATAATGACAGAGGTTGATGGTTCGGAGACGAATGGTTCTCTTTGTTGCCGTTCTGTTCATGGATAGTGGAGTAGGCCTTCGCACTTATGGAGAAAGGCGAAGGGGAATGACTCATAAGTGCAGTGCCTTATACCTACTACAACTACTACTCTTCTCCTCCTACTTCTTGCTCCATCGTCCTTCATTTTACTATAGTCTTCGGCAATCAAGGTCGCATATTATCAACAATTACATTGGTTTTGATTCAAATCGCTCTTAATGAAGTCGCCCTTGGGACAAGCAGATACATACAGAGACACATACAGACAGACACTGACAGACAGACACTGACAGTCACACACATACTCACTCACACACATATCTATCTCCCTTTCTCTATCTCTCAAAACCAGCACCTTTCATTCGCCTTTCCTCCCTCATCCCCTGCTTATTTCGCGGCACCCACCGACACAGCAGGTAACTCTCCCTCCTCCACCCTTCCCCCTCCCCCCTCCTCCTTCTTCATTCCCTTCTCCGCCACCAAAGCCCGGTCCCTTTCCTGCTGTGCCTTCACTCGCGGATCGTTCAAAATCTCTTGGGCCCTCTCTTTACTCACCGGCGCGGGTGGATCCACCGCCTCCGGGAATGGGAGCAGATTAAATTGTCCGCTCACGGCGCGGTCTTTGTCTTTCACCAGTGGTTGGAAGAGCTCAATGGCCGTCATGTCAGTCGTCCTCTCCCTCTTCCCTACCCCTGCCTTGGAATTCGCATCGGCCGCCTCGTCCCTCCTGATTTCCAACGTCTTGCCCACCGAGAACGGCGAAGCCAGCGATGCTGCTACTGCTGAGCCCAGGTCCTGCCTCGTCAACCTCCCCGTAATGACGTCGCCTTGCCCTGCTTGCAGCTTACCGGTGGGAGGCTCGTCCCCAAATGCCTTTTCGGGAACCAGGCCGCAGGGTCGGAGGATGGTATAGGGGAGGGAGGACGCACGAAGGTAGGTTTCGGCGCTGCGAGGGAGAGAAGGAGGGAGGAGGAGGCGAGGGAGGGAAGGAGGGAGGAGGAGGAAGGGGAGGAGTGAGCGATAGTGGTTGCCGAAAAACTGTTGGTTCCAAATTCTATTCCTTGAATGGTGATGTGCCAGCACATCGAGGAGGAGTGGCATCGGAAAGCAGGTGGGGGCAAAAAGGCATCCGCCCGTGCTGTGAGGGACGTGGACGTGGAGGGAGGGAGGTCTAGCGCCCTGCCTGCCGGAGCCTCCCTCTTTCCCTCCCTCCCTCCCTCCCTTCTGCCCTCCCTTCTCCACTCGTGGCTTACCGATACTTCCAGTTGAGGATGCCGCCAGGATTAAGCATGACGATTGGAATCTCCTACGAAGAAGAGAGGGAGGGAGGGAGGTCAAAATATGCATGACAAGCATTTTGGACGATTGAAGGGAGGAGAGGAGGGAGGAAGTGTAGGAAAGAAGGCGCGAAGGACACGGCGACCTACCTTTTTCCTATCCTCCTCTGTCTCCACCTTGGCGTTGCGTTCCGCCCCCGCCGACGACACCAACACAATCGCCGGCCTTTGGCTGCGGTACAGCGACAGCTCCTGCATGGCCAACGCAAACGCCCCGGGGGCATAGTAAGGATTCGCTTGTCGATTAAATTCAAACCGGGAATAGACGAGACCGAAGCTAACGGCTACCTGAGAGGAAGACTGGAGGGGGGCTCCTCTGTAATCAACCCGATTCCGGACCACGGGGAAGAACCGATGGAAAGGTAGAGTAATCGTCTGCCAGCCCTCCCCCTCCTCCAGGTCCATGGTGTCAAACGCGGCTTGGTACACATTCTCCGAGGCGAGGGTATCGGTCGTTTTGACGTTTAATTTGTAACGTCGTCCATCCCCCCGGACACGTAAACGGACGCCGTCAAAGCCTGACAGGTCCACCGAGACTCCTGCCCCCGAGGCCCTGGTACCGCAAAACCCCCCGTCCTCAACCACCAAGCTCCCGGTGTAGGTAGCATAGCCCTTTTCGGCGTTTAATTGGAGGGTGGAGGAAGAACGGCCGCTGCGTGGAAGCGGGGAAAATGAGCAAAGGTCGGGGAGAAATGTGTGAGGTCTGGGGGGTAACGCTGTCAGGCATGCTTGTGACATCCCCCCTGCATGATGCCCCTCTTCCTCCCGACTAGCTCTCCCTCTCACTCCCTCCCTTCCTTTCTCACGTCTTACTCACCCCATGATCACGTCATCCAACCGCTGCCACTTGGCTACGTCCTCAGGTGTTTCAAACCGAAACAATGTCTGCCTCTTCTCCTCCTCCTCCTCCATCGAAACCTTCTTCCCCCCCTTCTTCCCTGCACCCATGGCGGCCGCCACGGCATCCACCACCTTCACCACACCCTTATAGTCCACATCTTCACTGGTCAGTCCTGGGAAAAATCCAAAACCTCCCCCGGGCTGCAGTCCCCCAACGGGTCCCAAGGCCACGACCACATGTGCCGCTTCTTTTAAAACGTCCGGTACGTCTCCTTCCATTAAAGTCGCCGCATTTGTCACGTCCACACCCGTCACATAATCTAACAGTCCTTGCCCCGACGCCGCGGGCGTCGTGCCCGTCAGGGCGTAGGAGCCAAAGACATCGTTCAGTTTCGACTCATTCCTCACCGCGGCAATGACGTCATGGCCCTCTTTCAACAAGGCTTGCACAATCTCGCGCCCCGCCCGACCAGTGGCGCCAAAGACAACCGAAACGGGCCCACCGGTGCGACGGCGGGGTTTGGGTGTCGGGGGGGAAAGGGCTTTAGAGGAAGCAGGAGGCAACCCGCCACCGCTCATGAGCTTCTCGAAGAACGACGTGACTTGCTGTCCGAAGGACGCAAATGGGTTGGTCGTCGCGGGCGGAGTAAAGAGTTTGCTCAGTGCGTTCGGCTCTTTATTGTTGTTGTTCTCCGCGTGCAGGCACGAGGACGAGGACGAGGGGTCCCGGGTGGGTAAAACCGGGGCCGGGAGGAAAGCGACAACGCCCCAGAACAAGCAGGGAAAGAGAAGGAGCAATCCGCTGCGGCGCAGACTTTTGGATGACGATTGCATCCTTGTTTCTACACGGTCTATAGATTATACAGAGAGGGTTAAAGGGAGTGGGTATCGGGATTTGAGTATGACGTGATGTAAGTGTGGCAGTGTGAGGTGGTTGAATCGGGCAGCCGGGTTGGACAGCGAGCATGTACGAAGGTCCTGCGCAGCAGGGTAGCTGGAGGGTGTGAGAAAGGCAAGAGAGATAAGAACGAAAGCTGCGGGTAATTTCAAGCCAGCAGTATCCATCACATCCATATGTGCACAAATCTACAAAGGATCACATCTTTTTCCTTTCGTGCTATGATCTCATCCTTCCGCGTCGTGTTGGCGGCAAAGGCTGCGGGCCCATGTAATTGGTATGAAAAATAAAGGTGATTCGTCAACAACTTCACATGCCAACATATCTCTAGGAATTTCTACGTGCATAAACCATGCATACATCATTTTTACACCGTCATTCGGTTCCATATTCGATACACTCTTGAGTGCATGCCGAATAACCTCCCCTCTCCTTTTCTTCAACGCCCCTCCTCCTGCCCTCATGCCTCCCTATTCTCCTCCATATCGACCGTCGAAAGGTAGCTCCACAGTAAAAGAGGATGCGATGTTATCTCCTCTCAGACTTCCTCCACACCTTCCTCCTCCTCTGTCTCCTCCGGAGGGACAAGTGGCATGTCAATCATCTCCTTCACCACTAATCCCGCCACCACATACACGGATGCTGGTGACGAGGTCATTCTGCCTCGAGTCCGCTGCTTCTGTTGCTGATGATGATGAAGATGATGCTGCTGCTATCCTAAGGCCTCCTCTTTTTGATGCATTTCCTCTTGCTTCCAGATATGCTCCCGAAGTACCTCCTCAATTTCCCTCCTCCTTCCCTCTTCTTCTCCTCCTTCTCCCCTTCCTCCCTCCTTTAGCTCCTCTCCCTCCACCCTCGCTCCGTGAGCCAGCAGCATCCGCACTAAGTTCACGTCTCCCATTGAAACTGCCAAGGTCAGGGGCGTTCGCCCCCCTTTGTCCTTGCCTCCCACTTTTGCCTTGTAAGAGAGCAGCAACCGCGTGACCTGAAGGCGTCCGGCCGATACAGCCACGTGTAACGGCGTCTGACCTTCTTCGTCCTTTGTGTGCGTTTGAGAGATTAAGAGCGATATAGTGAGAGAGTTGATGAGCTCGTATACAACCTTCCTCTTTCATGTCTGGCAATCTTCTCCCTTCATCCACCATCCTTCCCTCTCTCTCTCCTTACCTCTGCATCTACATCAGCGCCCCTCGAAACCAATGCATTAACGACCGTCGGCGTATTCACTCCCGCCGGGCCCGTGGCCGCTACTGTCACATGCAAAGGAGTTCGGCGCGCGTTGTCCTTTCAATTAACATTCGTCATCGCTCCTCCCTCCATAAACTCTTTAAGGACAGTGGAGACGTTGGGGGAGGGGGAAGCGGCCGCCAGGTGAAGGAGAGATTCCCCGTAGGCATTATGCGCAGCGGCCGGGTCGTAATCGCCGTGTCGAAGAAGAAAGCGGATATCGGAAAGGGAGCCATGATAGACGGCGAGCATCAATGGGCCGGCGTCAGGCGAGGGGGAGGAGAAGCCCGTGTCTTGGAATTTGAGGAGAAGGGCGGTGTCTGTTAGCCTGGTGAAAGAAAAAAGCGAGGAGGGTTTAAAGAGGAGAGGAAGTCAAATATATACGATCTGATTTCGTAGAGTCCAGCAAGCTTAAGATACTACCCATTTCTACTTTTCTGTCCTTACCCTCCCCAAAAAAGACATACTTACCCTTTCAACGAATGCACAAGGAAATCGAGCAATGCGTGCTTGGTCGGGATGGGAAAGATAAATGTTTGCAAGAGGCAATTGAGGCTGTCGTGCCGACGAGAGGCAATCCGCGGGAAATGGGAACAAGGAAGCCGGCTGAACTCGCGTAAGTTCCTTTTCTGGTTTAGGAAGGACGCGGCGCATTGTAGGATGGCTGGCTTCGTATACCGTAGAGGCGGAGGGGAGAAATGGCGCAGATGGTGACTTAGGCCCTTGCCCGCATGAGCTCCAGCGTCTGGTGTTGCTTATTACATTTTTCATCGACATAGACGCCATGACTCGTGGTGGCGGCTTTATTTTTTGGGGGACGTAGGTTTGGGGCCGCGAGTTGCAAGGGGCTTGGACTGTTTGTATGAAAGGAATACTGGCTGTCAAGAATTTACGCAAGAATCTGAATTTTTTAATTTACAGTTCTTCGTCCGTCTTCTGTCCTTTTCTATGTTCGCAAAGGAGGGCTCCATGCATCGCTCAAGAGAATGTTCCTTATTCTTCCGGGGGGGTATGAGCTGCTCTTTTATGTTGGCATAGCATAGCATTTCTTAGCATCAGGCTGATCTTTGCCTATTATCCTGAATAGCGACGCTAATAAGATCTCTACATGTTTAAATGACAGCGACAGAACTCATTCGAGCTTTTGTTTAGAAGTATTTTTTCCCACTACGTTTCCTGAACACGTCGTATACCTTTCCTTGGAAGATGCTCGAGCGTCTGGTCAGCCAAATTGCTTAGATTATTTTGTTATGTTCTTCCGCTAATCATGTGAACTCTTGTTTGTCCACTTATGACTTACTCAATGCCAATATGCAGACATCTGCAGGATTCGCTAAACCAAGAGCCCACGTAGGAGAGTGCAGGTCAAGAATCTGTGCAAGTAAAAATTATGGTTTGTACGCAGCGCAGCGCGGCACCAATTTTTGGTAGGGCTCTTAATTTATGTTTGTTGCTATTGCGGTCGCATCTCCCGTCATCCCCTTTGTAAGCATTGCTCTACGTTGCTAGCTGGCCCTTGCGTCTTTCCGAACCATATTTATTAGCGCCACCGTCGTTCTTGCCTTACAGTCGCCTAGCTATCCTTGATTGGTGCTCTCTCCAACCCGCATCTTTTCATCTCTCACTTCACCTACCTCCGTCATCGACAACCAACCTGACAACATCTAGCTCATGCAGGTTACATTTATTGTGGTCTATATATATGGAAAATAACGAACGCCTCTATTGCTCCGCACAGCTCTATCTCTGCCGCACACACACTCAACTATACTTGCGTCGGCTGTGTGGGTGCGACTTGGTGTAAGGGACATCTCTCGCCCTTCTCTTTTTCACGCAAGCTTCCAGTCTCTTCCTCTTTTAATTTGCTGGTGTTATACGTATGGGGGCTCCATCATGAGAATGCCCGCACGTCGTCACTCAGTCTCCTAACCCTGCCTTCCTTCTTTCTTCCCTGCCCATCTCCCCACTTCCACCTGACCATCTGTCCCACCCTCTCTTTCTTTCTCCCTTCCTCCCTCCCTCCTCCTCCACTACGCCGCCGTCGACACGGCCCCCGCTGCCGCCACGCCCTTCTTATGCTCCTTCCACTTTAGCACCTGGCATCGCCGGGAGCAGTAGGCAGTAGTCCCACAATGCCCGCAAGCCCGCAGACCCCGGAACGTCGCACAGTTATCACAGACTCGAGGTCGTTCGTGCCGATCCTTCACCCCCAGCCTCTTGCAGACCTCTGCCCGGGCCCGCAATAACAAAAACTTCTCGCTCATCCGCACCTTAATCAAAAGCCTGTCAGACTCCTTCAGGCCTGCCTTGTCCAAGGCCACCATGTCGTGCAAATACGAGTCCCCATGGCGGAGCTGTGAGAGCATCTGCTCCACCGCCCCGAGGGCCACGGGTGCCAGGGTCTCTCCCTCCATCCCTGTCAAAAGCTTCCCTGCATTTTGGAGCAGTTCCTTGATGTCCGTGCTCTTCAACGACTCCGACAAGGCCCTCATCGTCTCTAGGGAAGGACACAGAGCTATCTTGGCAATCACCTCAAGGACAAGAGCAGCCTCTTCAAACACCTCGCTACGGTGGGTCAGCTCTAGCGACATGCGTAAGCCCCCGGCGCTCCCATCTCCCACGATCCGCATCAACAGCGCCTTTTTAATCTCACAGATCTCCTCCACCTCCTTAATCTTCTCGGCATCTTTCAAGGCCTTCCCTTCCTCCGCCTCCTTCTCCACGGCCGCCAAGGCAGTCGCGCATAACTGCTTAGTCGTAATATAGGTCTTATGACTCAAATTCCCGAAAACCATGCTATCGGTGATGTATCCATACCAATGCAGGTAAGACGAGTTGGAGCACGAATCGTACATCTGCCGCAGTTCATCGCCGGCCTCGATCTTGCGGCTGCTCTTGAGGATGAGTTCCATGTGCATGGCTGTGGACCCGGGTCCGTCGTCAACAATGACGTTGCTGAGCTTGTCGCTCTCGCTGTGGGAGGAAGAACAGGGAGGGAGGGAGGGAGGCGATGAGACAACAATCCCTTCTGGTTTTTCGAGCATCGCTACTGGTATATACATACAAATGAGAACGAGGCAAGTCAAAAAGTCTATTATTATTTTCCCCTTCCTCCCTTCCCCCCCGCCCCCATCCCTTCCTCCCTCACCCGTCGATCATGTCCAGCACCGGCACCAAGTACTGGGCTCGCTTGTTGTGTACGTCGTCTTTTAGCTGGCGGGACTGCCACAGCCCGTATGCGCGCTTGAGGGTACCATCTGTCAAGGAAGGGGGGGGAGGGGGGGGAGGGACAAGAGGGGTGGACGTCGTCACCATTTATGGGTTTGCAAATCACCACACCTCTCCCTCCCTGCATGCCTTTCTTCCAGTCCACGTACCGACGTCATCTACCCCCAACTTCCCCTTAATTTTAGACAAAATCGGGGGCACGATCTCCTTCAAGATGTGGAGCATCGCCGCCTGCTTCGCCTCTAACTGCTCCTTCCAAGGACTTCCGTCAAGGTGAGAGTAATCTCCATCGAAATCAAATATAGAGGGCACCTCCTGGGGGAATGAGTCCCAGTACGGCTTCCACTTCGAATCAGGGTCGCCCAGCTCCAGAAGGAGGGCGAAGGCGAGGGCCATTGTGGTAGCGGGCTCTTCGGCCCTGATGGGTGACGATGGGTTGTGGGGGAGGGAGAAGGGAAGAAGGAATACGAGGAGTGGAAACGGGGAAAAAGGAGGCGTACATTGTAGTTAAACGAGGCAATCAATTGAGAAGCGATAAGCCCAAAAGAATTGACGGATCGACACACAACCCATCCTAGCCGCTCTGAACTTACTCAGTGCCAGTAAGGAAGCCTGCTGTGCATGTCTCCGTGTACCGGCGGACCTTGGACTCAATTTCATTAAAAACCGAACGCCACTTGCGCTTCAGGTCCCGGGCGCTGAACATGAGCTCAGGTGTGACACGGATGAGGCGCGTGTCAGCAGGGATATCCTTGAGAGCAACGGCCGTCACTGTTCCGTCGGGCAGGGTCTTGAACCCTACGAGCTGCTCCTTAATCATGAAGTTAGGCGAGGTCTTGCGGCACCAGATCAGGAGTTTTTTTATGGCCTCGGCACGCGGATGTGTCGTGGTGGCGAGGGCGGTCTCGGAGGAGGTCATGATTTCTAAGGTGGTGTTTGGTTGGTGGTGGTGCGTGCGCTTGGACCGCACCCACAAGGCAGTTGCTCGAACGTGATTGCTCTGCTCCTTTAGGTGGTGTGTGTTAGTGTCAACGTTGGGAGGAAGACATGAAAGTGTATGCCACACTATTGCATGATTGAGGTAGCAAGGAGACTATATGCATGTCTAGAGGCCGAATATAGCTGCGCATAAACACGCGGCACGTCGTGGGGTTTGCTTGAGCTTGCTAGTCGTAGTTCAATTGGTTGATGGGTCCTCTGCCAGTCCTCTTGAGTCATTTGTCCACTGCAACCGTCAAATGGGCAATCCGTGCCGCGACTCCTGCAGCTACAAATACAATGAGGAGCAGTCTCCTTACGGCAACAAATCTTATTTGAGGCTGGGAGCAAGGACACATCCACCAATGTCGTGTTGATTCGGGTCGCTCCCTCAAGTCAACAAGTTGTTGCTGCAACAGGCAGGGGTAACGGGCGGGCGAGCGGCCGATCCCGATCTGGCACGTACGTACACCTTACCAAGCGTGTGTCAATCTTTTCGAGCTTGTTCCGTAGGCTGCAGGATACCATGAGAAGGCAATTCAAGCGATTTGACCATTTCTTGTTATATGTATGCTATGGTGTTTGTTTTGTCGTTCCCCACCAAAATCTTCTCTTGGTTGTAAACACTCCCTGCGCTCCCTTGACTAGTTTAGTCGTCCCCCTCCTCAAACGTTGCGGCTCATTTTACTTTTGCTTGGATTTCTCTGGTATTCACATCTATGAGTGACAACTAGTACTCCTAGTCTTTTTTATTACCTGAATTCTCTCTTTCTACTCTTCGCAAAAGACCGTCTCCCTTCGTTCAAGTTAGCCACACTCTTGTTCTCCTATCGAGCAGCCTCTTGTCTTACCTCCACACATCAGTCTTCCCTTCACCCTCTTCGAATTTGTATTCGTGCAGCCTTATCGATGTCATATCTTAAATATAAAATTTACGATCTTTACACTTATAAACAGGATATCGAACCTCTCTCCTTCCCCCCTCTTCTTTATTTCATCCACAGGTCAGATAGATTCGTCCAGTTGGCTTCTTCATTCTTCACACCTTCCTTCCCACCTCACATCCCCTCGCCCACGATCTCCTCTTTCACTGCTTCATCTTCTATCATCTACGCCCGAGGTCACTTTGTGCCTCTCAAAAAAAATCTACAGCAAGATTATCGCCACGAGCAGCGGCATTCTTTTTCGGATGTGCCACAGTATCACCATGTACGACTTTGTCTGCTGCTCCTATTGTTACTGCTGTTGTCGCTGGAACCTTAGCATTTCGTTGCTAGTGCTGCAGCAGCTGCTGCCGTTGCCACTGCTGCTGTTGGTGCTATTGTTGTTGCTGCTGCTGCTGCTGCTGCTGCTGCCACCGCCGTTGCGGGAGCTGGTGGTCGGCTCTACTCTAACTGCTCTTTCTTCGACAAATGCAAGGACTGAGATATAGAAACTACATAATAAGAAACAGGAGGGGGTGAAAGAGCCGGGGCAGGAGCAGGAGGAAAAAGCGGACGAAGACCCAGATTTCCCTCTCCATTCACTCCTCCTCCCACGCCTCCTCCCCCCGTCTCGGTCCCCAACTGTCGTTTAAATGGCTGACTCTGCTGCGGCTGCTGCTGCTGCTGCTGCTGCTGCTGTAGCTGCTGCTGCTATAGCTGCTGCTGCTGCTGCTGTAGCTGCTGCTGCTGCTGCTGCTGTAGCTGCTGCTGCTATAGCTGCTGCTGCTGCTGCTGTAGCTGCTGCTGCTGCTGCTGTAGCTGCTGCTGCTGCTGCTGTATCTCGTGACTGTGTTGCAGCACACAAAGCGGTTGCTGCACAGTCGACGGCAAAGGCGCTGGATTCGTCATCAACCTTCCTTCTCCCATCCCTTGTCCCATGCCTCCATCCCTCCCTCTATCTCTTCCTCGTTCGGCGGCACCAAGAGCTGCCTGTTGCGCACTTACAAACTCCCTCACTCGCGCCATTTCCACATTACAGGTCTCAAACTCTTTCCCCGCATCACCCCTGGGTGTCAGGGGCGGCGCTGGGGGCCTCAATCTAAATTTTTCCTCCGCTTTATTCAAGCCTAGCCATGTCAATCCTCCCTCCGGTGGACCCTCCCAATTCCCTCCCCGGATGTACTTCGAGGAGGGGGCAGGGGCGACGGAGAGCATGGTTGCGAGATAGGCACCACCTGCAAGGGCAAGAACACGAAGGCGGATGACGGCCAAGAAGGCCACATCGATGCTATCCCGTACCTTGACAATTTGGCTGAGCTCCATCTCTTTAGTACGCCCGAAGAGATACTTGGTCATGGCCTCCAAAAAATCGAGCCTGTCTTCCGCGGCCACCATCAAGGCGTAGAGCAAGGGCGGGGCCATACTCTCGTTCTGCATCCGCTCTAGCAGCTCAGACGCGGAGCCAAATAAGTCCTTGAATTGCTGGTTTACCAGCACCCGACAAGCAGCTCCATGGAGGTGCACTGTACACGCACATGCCGACACCCTGTCATCCAGCGCCGACAGTCTCGGCGGAATTTTCCCAAAATCCACCACACCCTCCGTCCCTTCCTCCCTCCCTCCCTCCCCCATCTTAACCCCCAGCTCCGCCAGCCTTGCTTGTGTTCCCGGCGTCCAATCAAATCCCATGGTGGCCCTGAGGAGGTGAGAAGGAGGGAGGCCGAGGCGGGTCAAAAGTGGGTCCAGCAGTCCCCCGGAAAAATCACGATTCCAGCACTGTTTCTGCAAGGACAAGCTACGAAGGAGTCCTAGTGCCTTGGGTGCATCCACCTCCCCTTGCTCTCGAAGCTTCTCGAACGATGTAATGATAAAAAAGGTCATCATCTGCGGACTGATGGTGCCGTCTTCGCTGACCGAAAGCCCCTCTCCCCCCCTTTCAGCAACTTCCCCACTACCCTTATGATGAGAGGGAGAGGGCACGGAAGCAATTCCTCCTCCCCCTCTACCGCCATGCTTTTCGTCCTCATATCCGTCGTCGTCGTCGTCGTTCGTCGAGTATTGCCCTTGCTGCTGCTGCTGCTGCTGCTGCTGCTGCTGCTGCTGCTGCTGCTGCTGCTGCTGTAGCTGCTCCTGCTGTAGCTGTTGCCCCTGCTGTAGCTGCTGCCCCTGCTGTAGCTGCTGTCGTAGCTGTAAGTGCTGCTGCTCTAGCTGCAAGTGCTGCTGCAAGCCTGATCCACTCATGAATCCACCCTGCTGCTGCAAAAAATGAGGCGGCATGCTTCCTCCCCTCCCTCCTCCTCCTCCTCCTTCCACCACCGAGGAAGCTAACGGGAAAAAACCCGAGCCATTTTGTCCTCCTCCGCCGCAACCTACGACACTTAAACCAGGCATGTAGGAAGCGAGAGTGGGTCGACCTTGTTTCCGTACTTGCTCCACACAAGGGAGTTGCAGGCGATTACATCTGCGCGGATAGGACAGTGGGAGGGAGGGAGGGTGTGAGGGAGGGAGGGATGTAGTAATTTGTACGCGTGAACGGGGAGAAAATGGCTGAAAATAAAAAAGGAATGGAACCGGGGGGGGGGGGCAAAGCTGAGGAAGGGACGGGACAATTTGAGACAAATGTACCTGCCACAAATGGGAGAAACGCGGTCGCATTTTACCTGCCATAAGTATGGAGAAGTGGAGGATAGGAAGGGGTGGTCATGGTCAATGTACTAGTAGACGCCTTGCAATGACAAGTCCTACCCTCAACCCGTTCAGCCAGCACCTTTATGTGGCCCTGCCACTTCAATCACTTCACACCCCGTACACCCTGTGCATTACCATGACCCTTGTGGTGGCCATATCTTCCTCATCACAAGCAGCCATAATCGAGCAACACGGCATATCCAGCCCCTCCCCCATCAATCCGACACCAATACCTTGGCGCTCCGACAGGCTGTGCATGTCCGACGGCCGTCACCATTGAATTTTTGCATGCGTCGGGACATGGGCGACAATTATTAGAGGCGAGATCGATCGCCCTCCGACTGAGGAGCGTGAGGAGCCGACAACCGGTGCCCGAGCCTTCAACGCACCCTCACCTGTTGGGCCTGTGGCTGAGGGTATAAGGGCATCAGAAAGATATGCGAGTGGGTGAGCTGCTTGTGTAAGCGGTATCCGAGTAATGCTACGAGAAATGCTAAGCCAGAGCTCGAGCGACCCGTGATCCATGGTAAGACCGACAACATTTAACTCGCGGGATATGTCCCCCGCGGGCAGGCCAAGTATATAATATTCGATGTCAAGGTCCTTCACTTTTTTTTCCAAATTTTCGATAGACACCATTTATCATATCATCCCGCTGTCCTATTATCCGCCCAACCAGACCACTCGTCACACGACGCACGACAGCACATAGACCATCCTCTCGCTCAGCGTCCGCTCCAGTGTTCGCCGGGCGTTTGTTCGTAATTCTGTCATCGCCACACCGCTTCGTCGAACCCACACAAACATCTAAGGCAAGAGCAGTAGCAGGAGCAAGCTAGCAAAATGGAGGAGGAAGACGAGTGGAGCATCACGTCCTTCGTCGGGGACGGCAGCAACATCACGAACAGCACCAGCAGCACAAGCACAAGCATCAACCGCTACTCGGTCCTGTGGGGGTTAGCCTTGACGGGGTTTAGCCTGACCCTTCTTGTTGCTCTCCCTTACCTGGCATGTCTCTTGGCCAGGCCCCCATCCAAAATACGAAGATTCTATTTGGCTGCTGTGCTGCTGCCCTTGGTTTTCGCCGTATCGGCCTTGGCGACTTGCTTGGCCCCGCGTAGTGATGATTACTGGGGGTTGCTTCAGCATGTGTGCGAAGCATGGGCATTGCATAGTCTAAACCAGGTAGCGTACGGGACATGGAATGAATTTGAAATTGCTGGTGTGTGCGGGGTTTGGAGTTGGGTGTTTGCAGGAGGAAGTCGAACCAGGAGCAGTACAAGACAAATTGAACATCGCTGGGAGACTTTTCAATAGCCCTTATGCGGGGCTATTTTCCCTCTTTGTCGGGTGTCCAGACTCTCGCATTTTCTCTTTGGTCATCAACCTTCACCCATACATCTACACACAGCTCATCGTGGAGCGCCTGGGCGGTAAGACAACCACCCTCGCCAAGCTCCGCGCTCGCGGCAATCAGCAATGGTTAAGGGCTCCGCCTCTCTGTTGCTTCTGCTGGTGTCTTCCTTCCACGCCATTTACCGAGGACACCCTTAACCTAGTCCTGGCCTTGACGCGTCAGTTTATTTTTAGCACCCCCGCGATTTCCCTCCTCGCCGTCCTCCTCTCCTTCACCTCTTCCTCCTCCTCTTCCTCCTCCAGCACCGACAGGCAGACGCCTCTGTGGCACCTGCTTCGTTTCCTCCTACTCGCTTCCTCCCTCCTGGCTTTGTGGGGGCTCTTTATCCTCTACAAGGCTTCCTTGGACGATGTCTCACGCCAGCATCAGATCACCTTGAAATTCATCTCAATCAAATTGTTGATTATCGTGGGGATTGTCCAAGAGTATGTCTTTGCGGAGCTTGCCTGGAGGAAGGAGGGAGGGGGAAAAGGAGAGGGGCAGGGAGACGGGGAGAGTCTGAGTGTGCTTGTCCCAAATGCGTTGCTGGCCTCGGAGTCCCCGCTGCTGACGTTGTTGGTGCTATGTGCTTTTCCGTTGCGCGAGCTAGAGCCGTCTTTCCAACGATCGCCACGGCATCATCAGTTGCGGCAGCAGCAGCAGCAGAGCGATTCGTTCGTATCATATCCTTTCTTGTCGTGGTTGAAGCTGCATAAAGACCATAGGACAGGGCGTTCAGTGAGTGCCACCTCACCCTTACTAAGCCTCAGTCGTAGTGGGGAGAGAGGTAATGGATGGAGGAGGGAAGGAAGGGTGGGAGAAGAGGAGGAGCCGGAGGAGAAGGAAGAAGAGAAGAAGGAAGAAGATGTAGGGGTTGGGGAGTTGCTGTTTACGAGTCGAGGGAACAGTTTGCGAGGGAGCCAACGGTCGCCCACGCCCTTGACGGAGACTGAGGAAGTGGTGTGATAAGCTAAGGAGAAAAAATGAGACGGGAAAAATGACTGACTTACAATTGAGTGAGAGAAATGAAAGAGGAAAAAAATGAAGGATGAAGAAAGGAGTCAGAAAGCGCGGACTTCGCAAGGTTTCCCTGCAGACTGGAAAGATGCCGAGAAAACATGTACTATACACACGAGAAAAAACAAACATAGGAATGCTAGACAGTAGCGGACAGGGGCGAACTGCTTGCCTTAAATGTGAACATGCGCGTATACATGGAGCAGGTTCTACGATCATTTTGATATTGTTTCGCGCCTTGCTTGGTCGTATCTACAAGTGTACACGGTATATTTCCTCCTCATCATCCAACTCTCTTCTTGATTCCTCTTCCCCACCCGGTCGGCCCGCTCTCGCCCCTGTACAAGCCTTCCTGCCACTTCGTTGATCAGAACTTTGCATCAATAAGCCAAATGTCGCTCAAATCTGTCATGCGGCGATGCTCCTGTTCACTACCATTGATTAACAGCTATCAATTCTCTCCCCACTCCCGGTGCTTTCATTTCCCTACCTCCAGACAAATATCCGTGCCTACCCGTCCCCCTCCCCCCCTCCCCCTCCCCCCCCCCCCCCCCCCCCCCCCCCCCCCCCCCCCCCCCCCCCCCCCCCCCCCCCCCCCCCCCCCCC
>Ga0160420_100186_pt1 | contig 35392 bp, 46 predicted proteins | sample CelAP2metagpilot_FD_108197 | JGI IMG/M metagenome (GOLD analysis project Ga0160420, IMG submission 108197) | Phycosphere-associated microbial communities from algal ponds in Kailua-Kona, Hawaii, USA - Cellana AP2-5-5 metagenome pilot | ecosystem: Engineered > Artificial ecosystem > Aquaculture >...
AGAGGGGGGAAGGCAGCCGGCAAGCGACACCCCTCCCCACTCCCGTCCCCGCCCCCCCGACTTCAAAACACCCCACATCCCGCCCCCCGCCTCCTCCCCCTCCTCCTCCTCCTCCTCCTCCTCCTCCTCCTCCTCCTCCTCCTCCGCTTCGCCCGCCCTGCCCGCGTCCTTCCTCCTCCTCCCCTCCACACACCTCCAGTCGGGGAGAACCCTCCACCCAAGCCAGGCGCGCTCGTCCCTCCTCTTCATCCAAAATCCGACGGCAGTCCTCCCACTGCAATAAAGGACAACGGTGCTCCTTCCCTTCCTTCCTCCTTCCTTTCCTCGCCCCCCTACCCCCTAGCAGAAGGGAGTGGAGCAAGGAAGGGAGGATGGGGAACACAGGTTTGTCAGTGGCTGGGGAGGGTGGGAGGAGGGGGAGAAGGGAGGGAGGGAGAGAGGCCTCGTAGAGACAGAGGAGGGCTTTGAAAGCGACCAGGAGGGAGGGGAGGGATCGTTGCTGTAGTACTGCGATGGAAAGCATGCGACAGATTTCTGCTGCGTTGTCTAATGGTGCACTTGAAGCTGCTGCTGCCGCTGCTGCTGAGGAGCAGGAGGCTGATGTTCTCAAGGCAGAGGAGCTGGAACCGCGTCGCTTGTGTCCGCCACCACTGGTACAGCTGCGGCTGCAGCTCAGGTCAAAGGAACGGTGCGGTTGGTGACCCCGTACGAGCCTGTCAGTATTGCTGCCACTGCTGCTGCTGCTGCTGCTGCTGCTGCTGCTGCTGCTGCTGCTGCTGATGTTGCTCCCTCCACTCCCGTTGAGGAGGGGTAAGGTATGAAGGGCGTTCGTCAATACGACGTCCTTCTCCACGGTGGTAATCAAATGCAGCATAGGTTGGAACGCCCGTAGATCCACATTAAACTCCTCAGAAGAGAGGGCCTGCTGCTGTTGCTGTTGCCGGCTCTGGATGGCGCTTTTTATAACCTGGAGCCGCCCGGTGGAAAGGTAGAATTGAGGATCGACAATGGTAGTGCTGTGTGTCGTGAAAGGAGCTTCGCTGCTGGCCTCACAATTGATTGTGGCTACCGTCATCGGCTGCGGCTGGCCGATGGCCAAGGGCTCCGTCAAAGCCGCGTGCAAGGCCGCGTGGATGTCGCTTTGGTTACAGGTTTGCTCGAGCTGGCACATGAGACGGCGGCACCAAGATGCCCCGTCGCCTTCCGAGGCCTCGTAAGACATGTTGCTACTGCGGTGACAAGAGCTACTAGAGCTTCTTCTCCTGCTTCTACTGATGACGGTGTTGATTGGCTCTGTGGGTGCAGGGTTGTAGAGGGGATAAATTGAGTAGACTGGGATCAGTTACGGTTGATGTTGCGGTGATGAAGAAGCAACGTTGTCGGTTCCTGGAACGTAATGCAATCGAAAGCTACATACATATAGACATGACCACCACGGGATAGGAGTGCCGTCAAAAGCGAGGGGAAGCAAGCTGTAAGATGTGACCCTTGCCAAAGGCCGCGTGTGGTGTGAGGAGCGACGCTTGGCATCTGTTACCATTCGCCGAACGCACGCGGCGGCCCACGAACAGCCATGTGCAAGCCGACATACATGAGGCCAGCATTGCTTTCTTGAGCATCCTTAAGGCAATCGAAAGCAACGGCTAAGAAAATATGAAATAAATTGAACGTTGGTGACTTTGGGAGGCCTTGATCAAAAGAGTAAATTTGTCGCAATCCCCCGCGCCAGCCTTGAACGGAGCTTATCAATGTCCTTGTTTCTTTCACACTCTATCCCCATCGTCTCCGCTGCCTCCATCCCACTTCATCCGCACTCCCCCTCCTTTGCCTCTCTCCTCTCCGCACCCTGTTGCTGCCATCCTCTGCCGCTTCCCTGCTGTATCCGCGCTTACTTATCCACTACAAAAACACTAAGGCATACTCTTCTCCCACCTTCAAAATTGTGCTTCCTCCTACCTTCTTCCTCCTCCTCCTTCTTCTTTCCTTTTCTCCCACTGCCTCATCGGTTGTCTTCCATCAAATCGCATCAATCCGATTTCCTCCCCTCTTCCCCTCCTCCTCCGTTTACTTTACTCGTACTTCTCAATAATACAAGCATGGCCCAGCCCACCATCCGCACACGCCGTGATGAGGGCGTATCGGCCTCCCTCCCTATGCAGACGGTTCGCCGCCGTGGTAACCAGCCGATTGCCTTGAGGTATTTGGACGGACGTGTGCGTATCGTGAGCCATCCCTTCCTTTCCCCAGCTTCTTCCCTCCCTCCCTCCCTCCATCGCTCTTTCTCTCCTTACCAGTGGCTGCGAACGGGTGGCCTAGCGACAAGGAGCCTCCATGCAGATTCGTCTTGGCCATGTCGATATCTCCCACCTTGGTGGAACGTCCCAAAAACTCCTGGGAGATCGGCAAGGGAGGGAGGGAGGGAGGAAAGGAGGGATGGAGTCAACTATTGACAACTACACGTGGGACGGAAAAGCCGGGGGGTCGAGACAAAAGACAAGAGACAAGAGACAAGAGACAAGAGAGCCTTTTTGTGTTTGCCGCCCTCCAGGCCCACTTCTGTTCAACGGAACAGGTACTCTTTCCTTCCTCCCTTCCTCTGTCCCGCCCTACCTGAGCAAAGGCATCACTGCTCATGGCTCTAAAATTGGAAATTACTTGGCCGGCGAAGGCTTCATGGATCTCCACCACATCCATGTCCGCCAGCGTCAGGCCCGCCGACGCCAAGACCTAGGGAGGGAGGGAGGGAGGGAGGGAATGTGAAGGAGCGTCGTGTCCAGTCGAGAAAGCCTGAGGTCAAAGAGGGCGAGGAAGTGAGGGAAGGAGAGCAGGGAAGGATAAACGAGGATATGAGAGGTGAGGAGGGAAGGAGGGAGGGAAGGGCGTACCTTGGCAGTAGCATACGTGGGCCCAAGGAGCAGCTGCTCAAAGGGATCGACGGCGACGAATTCCCAGGCGCGAATAAAGGCCTTGGGCTTAAAGCCGAGGGAAAGTGCTTTTTCCTCCGAGGCAATCTGAGGAGAGGGAGGGAGAAAGGGAGGGAGGGAGGGAGGGAGGGGTAGGGTGGGTATTTGGAGTGACATGCCCCAGATGGGGACCTTGGCTTTACAGCGAGTGCGGGCAGACGGCAGGGAGGGAAGGAGGGGTGAAAGTACCAGAGAGGCGGAGGCGCCGTCGGACAAGAAGGAGCTGTTGGCGGCCGTGTGAGTGCCGTGGGGTTTGACGAAGGCGGGCTTGAGCTTGGCGAGGGTGTCAGCTGTCGATTCGCCCTTGATGCCGTTCTCGAGGGTGTTGCCCTCCACCGGGATGATCTCCTGAAGGAGGGAGGGAGGGAGGGAGGGAGGGAGGGGTGAGACAGAGGACTCGAGCAATTGACGCCGTTCGCTGTGCTGTCATCCTCTACATAAATGATGTGTGCTAGAGGAGGTAGGCAGGTAGGTAGGGAGGTAGGTAGGGGGCGAGGGAGGAAGGGAAGGAGGGTACTTACGTCCTTGTAGAGGCCGTCCTTGTGGGCCTTGGCCGCACGTTGATGCGACAGGGCGGCATACTCATCTACTCAAATAAACACAGTGTTGAGAGTGTAAGGAAATTAGTACCGTGATGAGAGTGGAAGGGAATTAGCACCGTGATGAAAGGGTAAGGAAAGTAGCACCGTGATGAGAGTGGAAGGACATGCAGACCGTGATGAGAGTGGAAGGACATGCAGACCGTAATGAGAGTGGAAGGACATGCTGACCGTAATGAGAGTGGAAGGACATGCAGACCGTAATGAGAGTGGAAGGAACCCCCCATAAATATAAGGACGTGTACAACATCTCCACCTCCCACAGCCAATCAATCCCTCCCTCTTCTCCTCCCGTCCTCCATTCCTTACCTTGCTCGCGCCTGGACACCCCGAACTTGGCCGCAAGACGGTCGGATGAGTGGCCCATCACCTCCCCCGTGGTGTAGTTGGCGATGGCCGGCGTCTCCAGACCCAGTTCCTGCAGGAGGGAGGGAGGGGGGGAGGAGGGGATGGAAGGAGGGGTGAAGGAACAAGGTCGTCGAGGGAAGGAAGGGTGAAAGAGAATAAGAAGATACCTTGAGCTTTAGCTTGGACAGATGCTTGACTATGCCCAATGGTCCCTTCTTCATGGCCTTGGGGAGGGTGATGAGTGCCTGCCGCATGGGCCGTGTAAGGCGGATGGGCACGTCAGAGAAGGTCTCCACGCCGCCGACGAGGACGAGACTGGCCTTGTCGCAGAGGATTTTTTCTGCGGGAAGGAGGAATGGAGGGAGGGAGGGAGGGAGGGAGGGAGGGAAGGAAGGTCAGAGAAGCGATGGGGACGTCGAAAGAAGTCTCCACACCTCCTACAAGCAGCAATGAAGCTTGGTTTTAATGTGCATTTTTTCTCTTCGGGGGGGGCAAACGTAAATGGGAATATAAGGCAGGTTCCTATCGCTTTGCATTTCTTTCCTCTCCCGCCCTCCCGCCACAAATTCCCTCACCCGCGGCAGAACATATGCCGACATTGGAGGAGATGCAGGCGAGCACCACCGTGTGGGAAGGGATATTGGTGGGCAAGCCCGCGGCCATGGCGGCCTCACGGGCGATGTTACTCGTCTTGACCTCCTGGATGACTGGAAGTAAGGGAAGGAGGGAGGGAGGAAGGGAAGGAGGGAAGGAGAGAAGGAGGGAGGGAGGGAGAGGGGAATGGAGATGCATATTTCAGTCCTTACAGGGGATATATCCGTGCGAGATAACCATAATCTCGCTACGATGACGAATGCGCAGCTGCTTGAATCGGCTGGCAACCCTCCTTCCATCCCTCCCTCCCTCCCTCCCTTCCACCCTCCCTCCCTCCCACCCTCCCTCCCTATGAGCCTACCAGTGCCCCCAAGGATGTAATCAATCTCCTTCGGATCCACGGCCGTCTTGTCAATTAATCCCTTGTACGCGATCTTTTGCAAGTCCACGCCCATGTAGTCGCTGTAGATTGTCGACGACTGGGCGAAGGGAATGCGGGCTCCGTCCACTAGCACTACTGCCGGTTTCTTGCTGGAGGCGGCGGCCTTGGTGGCAAGCCCACGAAGGAGGGCAGGAGAGGAGCGGAGCATCGTCGTAAGGGCTATGGAGCGCTGTGAGTCTACGATGGGAATTAAGAGAGGTTGGCAGGAAGGGCATTAGACATAATAACCGCGTTGCGTTGGCTTGAGCTTGAGGAGACGAAACGTCGAGAGATGATGATTTGATGATTAATTAATTAGAAGGGTGGGTGGTCACGAGCACCTTTTTTTTTCCACTCCACACTGCCAGACATCGCAAGGTAATTTCTCCATGGCAAGCCAAGGACTACAGTGCCTTGGTTCCTGACTTTTTGATATTGCATATTGGCCGTGGGTCGTGGGTAAAAATCAAGTGTGTTCTTGAGCGACGGGCGAAAGGCAACAACGATGAGTTAGAATGGGAGCACGGGAGCCCATGATGGACTTTGGCTATTTCAGGCCTTACCCATTCGAAATTGGTTCAATTTATGCGAAGCAATAAGGTCTCCCGAGGTGGCAAACAACCGTGTATTGCTGCTTGTTGTCTTACTGAAAACCGGAGAGGCCGGCGGGTGGGCATTTGGGCCTGGTCAGTTATGCGCCTCGCCTTCAAATCGCCATTCACCCTCGACACAACTGCTTTCTTCCCTTCTGTCTTACAATACATCGCACATATACTTTTATACTTACATAAAGACAGAGTTCACAAGCATCTCGAGCAAGAGACGAGGATGTCCTATCCACCTCCACCCGGCGGTGGTGGTCCTCCCCACTACCCACCCCAACAGCAGCAGCAACACCCAGGAGGGCTGCAGCCACCGCTGCCGCCGCAGCATCAGTACCAACAGCAGCAGCCCCACCAGCACCAGCAGCCGCCCCCGCAGCAGGGCTACCCTGGTCAAGGCTACCAGCAGCAGCAACACCCGCCACAGCAGCAGATGTATCAGCAGCCTCCGCAACAGCAGCAGCAGCAACAGCCCCCACGACCTGGAGCAGCAGCAGGGGGGATGATGACGCCAAGCCCTCCTGGGCAGCAGCATCAGCCACCGCGTCCCATGCCTCCTCCGCAACATCATTTGCAGCAGCAGCAAGCACGTGGTCCTCCTTTTCCCGCCCCTTTTCCTGGCACTGCGGGGACACCCCGGCACTTGGGACAAACAGGAGGAGGAATAGGAGCCGGAGGAGGACCTCCCCGCCCTCCCTCCCCTAGGACTTCACCTGCTATGCCGCCTCCTATGCAAGCCGGCCAAGCACCGCCCCGTGGCGCTCCTTCTCCCTCTCCGTACTCTCGGCAGATGAATGGTGGGGTTGCCCCTCCTTCTCCCATCCCTCCTTCTCGCGGAATGATGGCGCCTACCCCTCCTCCTCCCTCTCCTTACCGCCAGCCGACCCACCAGCAGCAGCTGCCACGAGCGCCGCCGGCAGGTCATTCTGGTGCTTCCTCCCCCCGGATGCTTGCTGGCTTTCCTTCTACTGCTGCTGCTCCTCAACCCTACCAACCGCCCCAGCAACAGCAGGGAGCAAGGCCGGGACCTTTGGTGGGAGGAGGAGGAGGAGGAGGAGGAGGAGGGAAAGGGATGATGGCCCCCTCTCCCCCAATGGGCATGTCTGGTGCTGGACAAGGCCCAGTGAAGCCTTTGGGAGGAGGAGGAGGGACGGGGGGAGGGGTTGGGGGAGGGCCTGTGCGGCCCCCGGGACCGATGGGAGGGGCCGCCCCTGCTCCCATGCAGCAGCAGCATCAGCAGCACCAGCAGTACCAGCAGCAGCGGCCCACAAGCCCTCGTGCCCTCCCTCAGCCACCTACTACTGCTACCCCTTCCCACCCTGGCGCTTTTCGTCCCCCTTTTCCCCCCTCCTTCCAACAACAACCATCGCAGCAGCAGCAGCAGCAGCAGCAACAACAACAGCAGCCTCCTCCCTACCGCCCTCCCTCCTCTGTTGGGATCGGCCTAGGGGTCCCTCCTCCGTCCCCTACTCCCTTTGGTGCTCCTGCTGCTCCCCCCCCTCATCCTTCTTCTCCCGGCCCACCCCGATATAACCAGCAGCACCAGCAGCAGCGGCAACAGCAGGTGCAGCCGCCGCCTGACAACGCTTACCGCTCTCCTTCCCTTCCTTCCTCCCCCATGCGGCCCATGCAGCCGATGCCCGGTGGGGCCTCAGGAAGCAGTACGGCCCCTCCCCCCCCCCCTCCCCAGCAGCAGCACCACCAGCAATTGCCGCACCAGCACCAGCACCAACCCCCGTCAAGCGGCACCGCAGGGGAAGGAGGGGTGATGATGCCTCCTCCCACGGGTGGAGGGGGGATGGGCGGTTACCCCTCCCCTCCTCCCCCTCCTCACAAGACGCCTGGTGGTGCCTTTCCGGGGGGGCTGACCGCGCCCAGTCCGTATGGTGAGGGAGGGAGGGAGGGAGGGAGGGATCTGCTCGCAAGATAGTACGGACGCTCATCGTTAATCCACACAACACACACGTAGGCTACCCTCCTCCTCCTCCACAGCAGTTGCAGCAACAACAAATACTACCACCTCCTTCCTCCTACCCTTACCAACAACAACAACAACAACAACAACAACAACAACAACAACAACAACAACAATACCCGGGAGCTTACCCCCCTCCGCCCGGCACCACCACCAGCGGCAGCAGCGGCAACAGCGGTGCTTCTCGCCCTCCGGGGCCTTATCCCTCCCCCTCCACCCCCTCCCAACGCGTGGACCCCAACCAAATCCCGCGTCCCATCGACAGCAGCACCACAGGGGAGGGCGGGGGAGAGGGCGGGGTGCCCGGTGCTCCCGCCACCCCGATGACGTACCGCACGCTGAGCAATGGGGACAGAGCCCCCCCCTGTGCGACCCGACCGTTTCGGGCCTTGGATGACGGCAACTGCTCCCCTCGCTTCCTTCGGTCCACAACCTTCCACGTCCCCGTGAGCGGGGAAATCGCCGCGCAGGCCAAGCTGCCCGTGGCGTTGTTGTGCCGTCCACTGGCCACCCCGGCGGACGGGGAGCTGCCGGTGCCGACGGTGGAGTATGGAGACGCTGGGCCCCTCCGTTGCACCCGGTACGTGCTTGCCCTCCCTCGCTCCCTGCCTGCCTGCCTCGTGGCTTGCCCTCCCTCCTTCCCACCCTGCCTTATGGCTTGCCCTCCCTCCTTCCCACCCTGTACCGTGCGTGGCTGGCTTTTTTTGGATGACCTTTCTATTTTCTCTTCCCGAGGTGATGATTACGGCCAGACATGCTCCCGAGGATTCTCAACTCTCCCTCCCTCCCCTCTTCCCTCCCTCCCACCCTCCCTCCCTTGCCCCCTCTCTGCAGGTGCAAGGCCTACATCAATTGCTTCGTGTCATTCCTGGAGCAAGGCAACAAGTGGAGCTGTAACATCTGCGGGCTCGTCAATGAGCTCCCACGGGGCTATGAATGCCAATTAGATTCCTACGGCCATCGCCGGGACAGGTTAGCAAGCCTTCCCTCCCTCCCTCCCTCCCTTCCTCCCTCCCTTCCCCGATTTTCTTCTCCGCTTTCCCCCCATGACCCCATTTTCTTCCCTTTCCTACCCTCCCCCCCCCCCTTCCTCCCTCTTTCTCCTTTTCTCCTTGTTACGCTTTCAAGACACCAACACCAACCACACAACCACCAACACCGACAACTACCACAGGGAGCTACGTCCGGAGTTCTCGCGTGGCTCCGTCGATTGGTTGGTAGGCTCTGATTACTGCGTCCGTGCCCTCCAAACGCCCATTTATGTTTTTTGTCTCGATGTCTCACCTGCCGCCGTTGAAGCCGGGCTGACGGAAGCCACACTCAAGGGGCTGAAGGAGGCAGTGATGGAAGGCGTGCTGCCTGGAGGGGAAAAGGCGAAGATGGGGCTGGTGACCTTTGCCGGGAAAATTCAATTTTATCGCATCGGGGCCGGGTGGAAGGGGGGAGGGAAGGAGGGCGTGGAGGAAGACGGGCCGCCGTCGGTGTATGTGCTGGGCGATGTCGACGACCCTTTTGCAGCCCTTCCGCCGGACCAGTGGATGGTGACGGATAAAGCGAAATTCCTGGCCTTGCTGGAGCACATCCCAGCCTTGTCTTTTGAGGCCGAGGCGGCGGCGGCTGCGGCGGCTGTTGCGGCCGCTGGGGGGAACGGAGGAGGAGGATTGGGATATGCGCAACTGAGGGAGAGGGAGGAAGCGGCGAGTGTGGCTGCAGTGGAAGCGGTGGGGGATGCCTTGGCGACCCTGGGGGGGAGGGTCTTCATGTTCACGGCGTCGAGGTAAGGAGGGAGGGAGGGAGGGGGGGAGGGAGTTTGCATTAATAAGCAACCCCATCAGGACGCTAACGTCTTTTTCTTCCTCCCTCCTCCCTCCTCCCTTCCTGCCCTTCCTCCCCACCTCTTTTTCTCCCCAGACCCACCCGCGGCGCCGGTGCCCTCCGACTGCGCGCCGACCCCCGGGATTACGGCAGTGAACGTGAATCTGCACTCTATTGTCCCGTGGGTGGGAATGTCATCACCCCTTCCTCCTCTGCGTCCTCCGCGGCCCTTCCCCAAAACCCAGCCACGGCCGCCGCGAACTTGAAGGACGACAAGGCGCTCGCTGACTACTACCACCGCCTCGGCTCCACCCTGGCCAGTCGACAAATTTCCCTCGATATCTTCATCTGCAACCAGCACCACCCGTCGTTCTCCTCCTCCCCCTCCTTCTCTGATTTCCTGGACCTCGGCACTCTGGGAAGACTCACGCACATGACTGCCGGCCGTCTCCACTACTACCCCGAACCTCTCTCCTCTCACAACCCCTCCCTCCTCCCTTCCTTCCTTTCCTCCCTCCACCTCGCCCTCTCCTCCCCCCTGGCCCAAGAAGCAGTCCTGAAAATACGCACCTCCATCGGCCTCTCCCTCAAGCAGTACTTCGCTCCCGGCGTCATCCACCCCTCGGAGGAGCTTGAGCTGGCCGCCCTGGACCCGAACCATTCCTTTATCGCCGAGCTCCAGCACGACGGGGAACGGATCAAGGAGAACGCTAAGGTCTACATCCAATTAGCCCTCCTCTACACACAGTCGGGCACCGGGAAACGTATGGTCCGCGTGCATAATCTTCAACTCCCCACCGCCGCTGCCGTCTCCGGGGTCTTCCGTTTTGCGGATATGGAGGCTATTTATGCCTACCTGACCAAGCAGGCCGTCTGGCAGGCGTGGTCTGAACCCCTCCCCCGTGTCCGTGACGGCATTACTCGCGCCACGGTGGAGATGCTCTACCAATACCGTCATACTTGTGCCTCCTCCTCCCCTCCCGGGCAACTCATCCTCCCCGAGTCTCTCAAGCTCCTCCCGCTCTATGCCCTTGCCCTCCTTAAGAGCGACGCCCTCCGCCTGAACCCCCCCGAAGCCGGTCGAGCTCAGGGCCTGCCCGACCCCACCGCAGACACCCGCGCTGCCGCCCTACATACCTTCCTCTCGGCGTCCGAGAAGGAGCTGGTCCACTCGACGTACCCGCGCTTACACGAATTGGTTGGGCTGGGAGGGCAGGGAGGGAGGGATAGCGGGGCGGAAGCGAGAGCGGTACGTCTGGTGAGGATAAATGGATGTTCGGCAGAGAGTCTTGCGGGAGACGGCGTGTTTGTGCTGGATGGGTGGTCAACGCTCTACGTGTATGTGGGGAGGGATGTGGGGAGGGAGGTATGGCTCGGGCTGTTTGGGAGGGAAGGGCCGCCGGCGGACGCGCACGAGGCGGGTTGTGAAGTGGTGCTGGCGGTGGAGTCGTCGGACATGGCGGGGAAGGTAATGGAAGCTCTGATGGAGATGTGCGCGATGGATGGGAGGGGGGCAAGGCCGGCGGTGCGGGTGGTGGTGGCCGGGTCGGGGAGTGCGCTGGAAGGGCATTTGGTGAAGATGCTGGTGGATGACCGGCAGAAGAACCATCAAAGTTATGTGGAGTATCTGTGCCTTGTGCATAAGCAGATTCAGAACAGGTTGGCGGGTCGGTAAAAATGAGATGGTGAAGTCTTCCTTCCTTCCCACCCTTCCCTCTTTCCCTCCCTTGTTGGCTAATTGGCAGATCATTAAAGTGAGGTGATAGAGCCTTCCCTCCCTCTCTCTCTCTCTTCCTTCCTTCCTTGCTGGAGAGAGGGGGAATGGGATGGCTGGGGAAAGAAAAAATATTTTAGTAGTAGAAGAAGAAGAAGGACGAGGAGCAGGAGCAGGAGGAGGAGGAGGGGGAGGAGGAGCAGGAGCAGGAGCAGGAGGAGGGGGAGGAGTGAAGTTCTGGTGAGAGACAAGCAATTATTTTGAATTTGCCAGAGGGGTTGGGAAAGCAAAGGAGTGGAGGGGGGAGGGAAGGAAAGGAGGAGAGGGGCAATTCAAGGGAATAGAGTCGAGAGATGGCGAGATAGAAAAAGTAAAAAACATTGAGCAGGAGCAAAAGGGACACAGGAACGCGAAAGAGCAAGAAGCCCAGTACGAGTGGACGACCCCGAAAGAGGAAAACATAGCACTTTATGGTAAATAGATATGCGACACTTTCCTCCCCTCTATCCACATCCATATATTTTTATGCTTCGAATTCACTTTCCGCGCCTCGGGTGGTAACAGCAGCAGCAGCAGCAACAACAACACCAACAACAACAACAACAACAACAACAACAACAACAACAACAACAACAACAACAACAACAACAACAACAACAACAACAACAACAGCAACAACAGCAAGGATGAAAAGGTCTAGGAGTGAGAGTGGAGCGAACGAGACTCACCTCACGTGACGACCAGCAGCGAGAACCGCAAGAGCAGCAACAGCGAGGGAAAAGGAAACAGTAACAGATTAGCCGAAAGCAGGAAAAAACGAAAGAAGAATTAGTGACACCACTTTCGATACTCGCTAATCCACCTCCTATTCCTCCTCCTCCTTGGCAAAGCAAAGCGAAATATGTGGCTCTATTTAATCGCGTGGATTTATTTTCATCTTTTGGAGTTTTCTATTTTTCCTCTGTCGTGTTGCTTTGTTCTTCTATTTGGGGATGCTCTTTTTTCAAGTTTATCTTTCTCTGTATCTGCATGCGCATGATGGGATCGCCCTCTCTCCTCTCCTCCCTTCCCTTCTCATCTGTCACTCTTGCTTTGACTGTGTGTGCGTGTGTGTGTCTGTGACCACATCCGCGTGTGTGTGAGTCTGTGCAACCGTCAGGTCAAGTGCAGATGGGATGCCCTTTCTCCCTCCTTCCCGTCTGCCCCGTCATTTGTCATTCCGTCCCTCCCTCCATCCCTCCTTCTCTTATTTCTTCCCTCATCCTCCCCTCTCCCCCCTCAGTCTCCTTTCTACTTCCCACCGTTGGGCTGTATTGGTTGCGAGTCACCCTTAAATGGTGTGCGAGTCTTCTCCTTTCCCTTCCATTCCATCCCTTGTGCCCCCTCTTCCTCCCAACCCCCCTCTCTTTCTATCTTTCTCTCTCTCCCTCCCCGACTCAACTTTCCCTCCTCTGTTGTTGCTCTCACATTCCCACCTGCATGCACTCCCCTCCCTCCCTCCCTCCCTTTTCCGATGACTGAACCCTCTAATGCATGTCTGTATAAAACATCTATGTATCTATCACAAAGAAATCTTCTCTCTTCCCTCCCTCCCTCCCTCCCTCCCTCCCTCCCTTTTTAAGCCCCCCCCCCATCCCCTCCCAAAGAAGTTGAAGGGAAAAGGAGGGAAAAGGGAGGGAGACAAGACGCGCGTACGCTTACAGACCCCCTGTAATGGGAAGTCTCAAGTGGTCGGCTTCGGCAATCTCGGCCCACTTACTGGAGCTGAATTTCTTCTTGACGGCGTTGAGGAGGCGTTTGCTTTGCGTCTGGGTCGTCTCGTGGATCCAGCGAGAGAGGAGGGTGGCGCATGGCAGGACGTCGGCTTCCGTGTAGCCGGAGTAGGCGATAAGGGACGGGGTCTGGAGGTAGGGAGGTAGGGAGGGAGGGAGGGAGGAGGGAGGGTGGAGTGAGAACAAGTGGTGGTGTGCCATCTAAAAGGACTCTCTCAAACTCGCTCCTGTCCCCCTGCCTTCTCTCCCTCCCCCCCTCCCTCCCTCCCTCCCTTCTTCTACTCACCCAGGCGTCGAGGGTCTCGTTGCGTTTGGCCAGGTACACGGCGGCGGCGGCCACCAGCGACGGCCGCCACTGGAGCATCTCGTGCTCCTGGGAAAAGGGGAGGGAGGGAGGGAAGGTGAGCATGCGGAAAGGCTGTTTCTCTCCCCTCTCTTGTCGACTCGACCCATTCCAACACCCTATGCACGCTCCAAGGCACACCCCTCCCCCCCTCCCTCCCTCCCTCCCTCCCTCCCTCCCTCCCTCCCTGCCTGCAAGGCGCGCTCGGCGTAGTAGAACGCGCGGGGAGAACACAGGTGGCCGCCCTCTCCTATCTTGAGGAAGCGAAGAAGGAATGCGTGCATGGTGGGCATGGACACACGGAAGCCGAAGTGCTTCAGAATCTTTTGCTCCATCTTCAAGACCTCCTCTGGAAGGGGAGGGAGGGAGGGAGGGAGGGAGGGAGGGAGGGAGAAAGGGGGGTGAGGGGGGTGGTTTTGGGTTTTGAACAGAACAGATGGAGAAGCGACAGACAGGCAAGCGTCAGGCCATATGATGAGCAAGGGAACGGAGTGAGGGAGGGAGGGAGGATTTCAGGGAGGGAGGGAGGGAGGGAGGACGTACCGCGGGTGTAGGCGTTGTCGGTGATGTACACACAATCGCGGACCTCGGGGGGGTAGATCTCTTCGTACTTGCAGGCGATGAGGAGTGCAGTGACTCCCACGAGCTGCAAGCGCGTCCGAGAGACAGCGTTCTCCATGCAGTACCTGAGAGGGGGGGAGGGGGGGAGGGAGGGAAGGAGGGAGGAAGGGGGAGAGTCATGTCGAACGCATGGTTGCGGAGAGTGTTTTGTGCTCGCTTTCTCTGCCTCTCTCTCTGTCTCTCTCTGTCTCGATGTTTCTCGTGCTCTAACTTCCTCCCTCTGGCGGCGCTTGCACGACACGGAACGAACAAGGGGAGGGAGGGAGGGAGGGAGGGAGGGAGGGAGGGAGGAAGGGACGGACGGACGGACGGACGGACGCACCGGTCAATGAGCTGCACGGCCAAGTAGAGAGTAGGGGGCACCAGCTTAAACTTCATGTGCACCTCCACGATCCAGTCCACCAGGATGGCCCGCATTTTGGCGTTGATTTCCTTCTGCGAAGACATGTAGGGCCGGGCCGCCCATTTGGTCTGGAATGAAGGGGGGGGAGGGAAGCAGGGAGGGAGGGGAGGGGAGGGAGGGAAAGCAAGTCAACTTCGTCACACCGAGTAAAAACGAAGACACACACATGCCGACTTCCTTCCCTCCCTTCTTTCCCTCCCTTCTTTCCCTCCCTTCCTTACCTCACCCGCCTTGAGGTACAAGTGAATATCCTCCACGTAGTCAAGGACATGTGCCACGTCCTCTTTGTCCTTCCGATCTACCGGGTGCAAGGCCCTCATCGGCGGCAATTTCACCAGTTCTGCCCCTCCTCCCCCTCCCCTTGGCCCTGTTTTTCTTTGCTTCTTCTCCGCCGCCCCCGTGCTGCCTGACTCGGATATTCCTGCGGCTGCTGCTGCTGAGGAAGAGGAGGAAGAGGAAGAGGAGGAGGAGGAGGCCTTCCGTTTAACCGCCCCTCCTCCAATGCTTACGGCCGCGGCAGATGGTCGCTGTTCGATGACTTGGACCTCCTCATCACTCGCGCCTTCCTCCTCCTCATCTCGTTGTATCTCGGCCTCTACGTCTCCTTCCTCCTCGTCCTCGTCCTCGTCCTCCTCGTCCTCACCGTCGGCCTCATCTGCTCGTTCTTCCGAGCACTCCAACCCCAAATCCTCCTCTTCTTCTTCCTCCTCTTCCTCCTCCACGATGGCAGCTGCCCCCTCCTTCGACGCTGCTGCTGCTGCTGCTGCTGCTGCCCGTGCAGCTCTCGCCCGTGCTACCGGACCGGCAGCGCCACTGGAGGTAGAAGCACTCGCCTTCTTCACTAAGCCACTACTCCCGCCGCCCTGGGGTGTGAGAGGAAAGGGGATGAGAAAAGGACATGAGACGAGGGTAGGGGAAAGGGGAGGGAGGAAAAGGGAGGCAACCGCAGAACCAGACATGACATACACACGACGTACCACTCCTCCTTGTGAGCCCGCCTTGTTGCTCAGGTCACCCAGCACCGCCCGCCCCGAACGCAGGGTCATGCGTCGCTTTCCGTTTTTGGTCTTGCCCGCTGCGCCTCCCCCGCCGCCGCCTCCCTTGACAGTCACCTTGGCCATGCCTCCCCCTACCCCATCCGCATCTACGCCGGCGGCATTGTGCTGCATTAGTGCTTGCTGCCTGCCGGTCTGTGGGTGAGTGTGTCGTGTGAAAGGTGAGGGTGAGTGGGAGTGGTCAAGTTTTTGTGTAAATGTGCGCATTTAGGCGTCCTGGTTCTCTCTGGTCTGTATTCGTGTCCGTGAGGGCGGATGCTCATCACATGCCTACCCCTCTTTGGCGCGCAAGCCTCCTCAAAACAACCATCGGTGAGTTTTACGAGGACAGCTGGGTGACAAATCGCCACAAGGGCAGCATCAACAGCAGCGCAGAAAACGCCCATGAAGAAGGCGGCAACAACGCATGAGGGGGAGGAGAGAAGAGATCCTGCCCCCCACAATGGCAGGCCACCTCCAGTGTTCCTTAAGTGCCATCCCGCGCCCAGCCGTACGAATTGCAGGCAGCAGCAAAAGCACATCCCCGATATCACAATAACCAAGACACACAGATGAAAACGACAGGCGTGTCTGTGAAAAGACGGCTCGAGCAGGGACGGTACAGGTTCGCATAGTTAAGGGAGACAAGAAGGGGAAGGAATGACATGCTTGCCCCTCTCCGCGCCTCTTTGCTTGGCGCTCGCCAAATCGTATTGATTTTTCCCGCTTGTGCCGTTTAAGGCAAAATCAACGCAAATTAAGCAGGGAAAGCATGCACAAGATATTCGTATAAAGTGTGCTTTTTTCCTCTATACACGTGGAGAGATGCGGTCGTCCAGGTGGGGGACAAGGTGCTTCATCCCGAAGACACCGAAGGAAGGCTTTTATGAAGAAGCTTCGTGATGTCACGAAATAGCCGCGCCTTTTTCACCTATGGTGTTCACGCTCTCGCCATGCAACATTTTTTACAACTTACAGCCACGAAGACAACATTTGTAAATGCTGAGTTGGTCGACACTCAACAGTTACAAGCATGCCGCACAGCAGCCGATAGAGAGAATGAGAAAAGGTCTTGGTGGCCAGTTTTTGGAGGGGACAGGGAGGCACATGAGAGGTGGATTGGAAAAAGGGAGCCAGCCAAATCTCGCTATCCGTTCCATTCCCTGCCATCCATGCATCTTCTCTTTTCCCCCTTGCCAATGTCTCAATCCCCTCTCTTCAAATCTGTGTACATATTGCCGAGCATTCGCTCCCCAGAGTGTGTTTTCCCAACCATCCTCTCCTGGAATGCCGAAGATAGAGAAGCAACACTACAAAATGTAGTGTGATGTTTCTTTGTGTGCAAGTCTAGGAATGCTGTATATTACGGACTTTTCCCATTTTCTATTTTGAAGGTCGGGTGGCGGGAGATTTTGAGTAGGATTCATTGGCGTAGGTGTTCGTGCCAGGAACATGTATGGGCTTCACATGTAGAGGCATAGTTTAGTGTGGCCATAATGGCTTATGGTGCGAAGTCCGCACATAATTTTATTTTTCGAGGCCGTGGCACAAGAGGAAGGATAAAAAAGGCTCTGGGCCGGGAAGTCTTTTCATCAAGGCGACATTTACCTGTTGTGAAAAGAGACAAACCATGTGCTGCCGAGGCCATGCTGTTACTTTCCCCATAGATGCATAGTTAAGGCACCTCCTATACTTCTTCTTGACGTGCTTTGCCCTGGACCATGCTTACTTCAAAGAAAAAACACAAGAGGTCTTTCGCGTCATCATCGGAATCTTCTCCCCGGACATTTCACTTCGCCACGCCGCCCCCCTTAGCTTTTTTGTTCTCCTTCATTTTACGTGCTCCCAACCGACAGTTCAAAGAACTGGAAAGGCAAAGCTCGCGAGTGTGGTGTGCCGACGAGCAGGGGGGCATGTTTGTGGCCGATACGACACACACCGCTGCTGCCAGCGCCCAACAACGCGTTATTCGAATGGTAATGCAGAAGGCGACAATCGAGCCGAGGGGCCGGCCATACTACTATACTATGTATTCCACCGGGACCTCATTAGACATACACTCACGCCCCCTTAGCCATAATTGCAGGCAATCGAGATTATTGAGCAGCGTGACTCCAGGTAAACCACTGTGCGGGGACCCACCTGCTGGCTCCTGCTACTTCCCGCGCTTTGCAGTCCCACGCCCCGGGCCTTGATCCACCTGAACGAGGCAGAACAAGAGCGGAATATGACGAGACCGCCACCAGGAGGAGATCTACCTACCGCAGCAGGTGCAGCAACAGCAACCAGAAGAAGGAGAAGGACGGTCCAATACCAGACAGCCACCCTGCTAGTCATTTCCCTCCTCTTCGCCTCCACCCCCACCACTGAAGGAGGCCTCCTAACTCGCCTACGCCTGCGTCGTGGCAGTAGTTGCAGCAGTAGTAGTAGCAGCAGCAGCAGCAGCAGCAGCAGCAGGAAGAAAATATTGCGATCCTCCACCACTCCTCCTTCTTCGTCGCACCCCCTCCCCTCATTGCTCCCCGTCCCCTTTGTCCTCCATCCTTCCTCTCCTCTCGGCCCGGGGGTGGCCCGCACGCAGGAGGACGGACATCGAAGCCTGGCGTCGGCTTTCGAGGTATACATAAATGTGGTGAAATGAGTGATTTTTGTGTGTTCATGATTTTTCTCCTACCCCCTACATTTTTTTAAACCTTATTTACCCCTTCCCCTTCCCATTTCCCCCTCCCTTACCTCTTTCTTTGCAGTCTCTCGCCAAGCGCCGTATCCCCTCAGCATTCGACCAGCTCATCGACGAGGTCGAGTCGTGCATGGATGCTCTGGTGGTGTCGCTGGAGAGACGGAAGAAGGGGGGCCAGAAGGCCTGGGAGGGATGGAAGGAGGGGTGGAGGGAGGGATGGAGGGAGGGGATGGGGATGGTGGAGGGCAGGGTGCAGGAGGTGAGGGAAAGATGGAGGGAGGGCATACATGCAGCGGTAGCCACGGTGGAGGGAATGAGGGAGGGAGTGAGGGATAGGCAGCAGTCTTGGGAGGGGTGGAGGGAGGGGGTAAATTCCAAGGCCTGCGCCTGGGCTGGCCGTTACATTGACTTGGCACAGGCGGGGGGAGAGGACGAGGTGGAGGAAGGAGAGGATGGGATGGAGGGAGGGATGCAGGAGGGGGAGCACGGGAAGGGGGGAAAGGTGCGGGTGTTGTCGTCGCTTTTGGTGGGGAAGAGGCGAAGGAGCCTTGGGGCAGCATCGAGCAACGAGATGAAGAGAGCGAAGGCGGCGAAAAATGAGTTCAGGAAGAAAGAGGGAGGGGGGGAGGGAGCACTGAGGCTGATGAGGGGAGATCCGTTGGTGATTGACTCTTGGAATGAGCGCGCGTTGAGGCATGTGCTGCACCTGGGAGAGGAGATGGAGGTAGGGAATGAGGGAGGGACGGAGAGAGGGAGGGAAGGAGGGAAAATATAGAAAAGATTTCGGCATACGCTTTCTCGTCTGATTCTCCCGTATGACACGTAATTCCCTCTCCCCCTCCCTCCCCCCCTCCCTACGTCAGGGTTGGGAGCACGTCACAACTTCGGAGAACGTGTGTGTCTACCGCAAGTACCTTCCGACCTCTTCCTCCCCTCCCTCCTCCTCCTCCCCCTCGGCCACCGCCACCACCTTCTGCTCCTCTGCCGGCTGTTGCATGATAGACGAGCATGGCATCCTGACCTCCCCCTCCTCCTCCCTATCCACCTTACCCCCTTCCTCCACTCCCGCCGTGTGGAAGGAGGAGGGCGGGGGGAGGTTTGCTTGCGTGAAGGCTGTGGGCGTGGTGGACGCCCCGGTGAAGCGAGTCTTCGAGCTCTTCATGGACAACACGAGGGTGGCCGAGTACAACGAGCACTGCCGGTACGCAGAAAGGGAGGGAGGAAGGGCGGCTGTTCGCGTGGCGTGCTATGCGTTACTCAACCCCCTGTTGGTCCTTTTTCCTTCTTTCCCTCCTTCCCTCCCCATCACAGCGAGATCGAGGATATTGACACCTTGTCGGCCAATACCAAAGTCACCTGGTCGGCCTCTGGGCGCTACGGGCCTTTTAAAGCAAGGTATGCCCTCCCCTCCCTCCCTCCCTCCCTCCCTCCCTCACATACCACTTCACTAACTCTTTTTCCCCTCCCCCCCTCCCTCCCTCCCTCCCTCCCCCCCTCCCTCCTTTCCAGGGACTTCTGCACGGTTGTGCATTACCGCCACATGGACGACGGCAGTTTGGTGGTTGTTAACAGAGCGGCCGAGCACGTCCGAGCGCCGCGGAGCGAGAAGTAAGGAGGGAGGGAGGGAAGGAGGGAGGGAGGGAAGGAAAGAGGGAGGGAAGGAAAAAGGAAAAGTTGATTTGTCACATGACAATATTTCAATATACCCGCCCTAATTTCCTAGGTACGTCCGCTCGGAGATTCTTCTGGCCGGGAATATCATGCGCCCTCACCCTTCTGACCCGAGTAAGACCTTGCTCGTGACTTTAACCCACATCAATCCCGGTGGCTCCATTGATAGTAAAGCAGGCACGTAGACCCTATCCCCCTCTCTTTCTCCTTCCTTCCTGACTTCCTTCCTTCCCTGTCCATCGAGCCTGTCGTCGTCTGGCCTCTCTCTTTGTCTCTCCCTCCCTATCACTCTCTCTCTCACACCTCTTCCTTCCTGCTGTTTATCGCCTGTCCTCCGGCAGCATCCGTTTATTTCTCTTCCGCGCATGCCTCGCCCTGCCCAAACCCACTCACCCCTCCCTCCTCCCTCCCTCCCTCTAGGCGCCGTGATGCTCAACAAGCTCTCCTCCACCAGCCCCGTGTCCTTCATCCGGAAAATTGAAGTGGCCGCGCGCAAGGGGATGGATGGGGTAGTCAAGGGAGAGGGGGAGGGAGGGAGGGAGGGGTGGAGGTCCCCATGGGGAGGGTGGAGGAGGAGAGGGAGGAAGGGGGAGATGATTGACCCGGCGGAGGCGAGGGAGGAGCTGGGGATGGGGTTGGAGGAGGGAGGGAGGGAGGAAAGGCAGAGTCTGGAATGGGAGAGATTGATAACCGTCGTTTAAGTGAAGTAAGGTGTTTAATAGAAGTGGAATGAGGGATGGAGGAAGGGAGGGAGGGAGCGAGTTGTATGATAGCGGAGGAAAAGTTTGTAATTGTACAGATTCAGCACGTGGGAAGTAGGGAGGGGGGGAGGGGGAAGGGAGGGAGAGTCATTGCATCACCTTTCGCAGACGCCGTTACAAAACCAACTTGAATATTATGATTTTGTGTCGTTTCCACTCCAACCAACCAGTCGGGGTCGATGACAGGGTGGGGGGGAGGGAGGGAGGGAGATGAACTCCTTGGCACGCCAGCACCCTAGAACACAAGTTTTCCCATAAAGTAATGACACTGAAACGAAACGAGAAAAATCGGAAATGGCACGGGCCGCTTAGTAGAGTGTCTCTCTCTCTTTTAGATTTAGTGTCTCTTTATATCTTCATACAAGTGTCTCTCTTTATACAAGTGTATTAATTTCTTGAAATTAGTGCCCCTCTTTATATAAGTATATCTCTTTCTTTATCTATATAAATGTCTCTCTTTATATCAAAGTCTAGTTTGCCCTCGCAATGATGACAACAGCCTCAAGGCTTAACATTAAATGAGACTGACCTCTTCCTCGCTTCACCTCTCTCTGTCTCCCTTCGTTTACAACCGAACTCCCCAGTCGTCTAGGACGATCTAGCCGCCTGGCAAGGACAAACAAGACCACAGTGCAGGAGCTTTTTCTGCCATACCTGTATCACAATTTACAAAATTATACAAAATGCAAGGGGCAGGTGGAGAGAACCCTGGCTGCAGGGGATATTCAATCGCTCCAGTCTGCAGTATCAAGCGTCATGTCATGGCGGTCTTGCCTGTGCTTCCAGCCACAAGTGCATACGGTAGTAGTACTCATGTAAGATGGGTAGGTAGGGCAAAAAGAGACGCTCCACTGCTGTCCCGTTAGTCATGGCCTGGTTCGTGAGGCGTTCTAGAAGTTCTCGCCCCCTACCGATGAAACCATGCACCGCTCCCGGGACCAAAACTTCCGGGCCTCCTTCCCTCCATACTCTGTTCTCCTCACCCACCCTTCCTCTTTCCTCCTCCCCCCTCTTCCCCGCCCCCTTCCTCCATCCTCTTCCTCCCTCCTCTTCCTCCTCCCTCCTCCCTTCCTTTCGCTCTCCTCTTTCGCCCTCCTTGATCCTTCCTCCCCTCTCTTTCTTGAAACCCCCACATCCACCCCTGCCTGGTTGTCGTCCGCCTCAGCAGGATCCTTGCAGCCGCTGATGCGGCACTGAATGCGGCACGACACCTCCTGTGATTCCATTTGATGATTTTGAGGGCAGAATCGCACAAAAACCAGTTGGCGGCTATACAGAAAGTTATGTAAGTTTTTTGCTCTTTTTACTTTTTTGGGGTTTGAATCACCATTACGAGCCTTGTCACCGGCATAGTGACATCTCCTTCTATCATATTTTGAGTTCAGATCTTGTAGGAAGCAGGCATCGTTGAAGGATGGGTCCAGGACTGGAAAAGGAAGTTCATGTCGGAGACAGCCGACTGACGCTTCGTTCACAAGGAGTTACCCTTTGACGAGGATCCCAGGAATCTGACGCACGGGGTTGTCTGTTAAAACGTCTCTAACGAAACACGGCCAATCAGGCGTCAGTTGAACAAGAAGTGCACATTTGACGCATTGCTCCTCCAGAGTCGACGAGGAAAGGTGCGGCGCGTCAAGGAGGAGGGTTCCCTCCCTCCCTTTCCTCCCTCTCCTCCCTCCCTCCATTCCCTCCCTCCCGTGCCTTCCTCCCCTCCCTCCCTCCTCTTTCTTCCCCCCCATGCACTCTCACAACTATTTTCAAAAATACATGCCAGTGGGCCGTGCACATGACAATCTCTATACCTACGGGAGGCATCGGATTTCTGCCGTCCCACCTAAGCCTACTCATCGGCTCTGCCTCAACTTCCCCCTCCTCCCGCGCCCTTCTTGGTGCCGGGGCCAAATTTCTGCGGCTTTGAAGAAGCTTGTCAACACACCTTCAAACCAGCCATTAAGCCAATGACATGGATACAAGCACATCATATGCGGAAGAAGTTGACCTCTCAGCTGTTGCGAAGTCGGCTCGGCAACACGCTGACAATGGGCACCAGACGTCCTTAAGAGGCATGGGAACCTGCAAATGCATTTTAAATGTGTCCAACAAATCAACCAAGATTGCGCGACATAAAAAAGAGAGAGAGGACGAGGATTAATCAATGACAATAGTATGCATGAACAAACACACTAAATTGACCCGATACGAAAGGGCCTTGCCCTCACATACTCATGCATCTAAAGCTCAAGCTCAAGATATTTATTTATATTTAATCAAGAACTCTGTGCGACAGTTACCATGTCCAGCACCACAGTCCAGACCAAGGCCGCAAAGACAAAAGTCACAAAGGCCACTCCTCCCCAAAAGCTCCGCCGGTCCGTTCCCTCAGCTTGCCTCTCTCGTTGCTCATGGACATTTCGGGGTAAAAATGGCAAGAAGACGAATCCCCACAATTGACTCGCCGTCGTCAATAAGGTCAGTCTCCACAGTCCACTCCATTCTCCCATCGCCAGGGTCGGTGCATCCACGGGCCAAATCCGCAGCGCCAACAGACCCAAATTATTGCTGCACATCACCGCCAACGATGTAAAAGTCTGCAATGTCGCCATCGTCGTGCCTTCCGCGCCGGGGGGGCAAAATCCCAGATACATGATCTGGAGTGGCAGTTCGTGGAAACCCTCCGCCACGCCACCAATCGCGGTCAACCCAACCATAAAACCCAAGTCATTCCATCCCCACTTCGCTGTGACCCCAAACAACAGCAAGAGTTGCGACAAGTCCATACACGCCATAATCACAAGAGACCATCCAAAGACTACGCGCCAACTAAGTCGGAGGAGGACATTTTGATAGATGTACGCACCCAAGGCTCCCACAATGTTGAAAGTCAGACCCAAGATGCCCATTTTCCACTCGGAGAAGTCCAGTCCTTTGATAAGGAAAAGGTCCCATGCAGAGTTGGGCAGCCAAAAGATTTTGTAGACCTGTGAAAGATGTGTTTTTGTGCGTGAGAGAGAAAGAGAGTGGGGGGAAAAAAAAGAGGGGACAAGGTGGCACGACAATGACTTCATCCAGTCAGGAATGATCATGATCACGATCACGACACGCACATAAATCAACACATACACACATACAAACACACACTGAAAACCTACCGCCACAAACATCATCGGCAACAGCAAGCTTTTCCTTTGGACCATCCGCCAAACATCACGCAGCTCCTCTTTGATTGGTCGTGTCATGGTGCGAGGACATATCTTTTTGTCATATAAATAGAATAATGCCGGCCCCATCAACAACACCGCAAACAACAAATTACACAAGGCAATCTGTCCAAGGTTCAGTGAAGGCGAAGGTGTGTGTGTGTGTGTATGTCCACGGAAGGAATCCTTGTATAAGAATGTCCCCAAAAGATTCCCCACCACATCACCGAGGGCGTCAGCAAAGGCGTAGGCAACGAGGAGATAGCCTGAAAATTGGAGATGCGTGTGTATGTGTGTATGTGTATGTGAGTAGGTATGGGAATGAGTCGGTGGATGCTTCGATGAGGGAAGAATCGGCATCCTGCACTGCCCTATTAATACTTTTATACAAACAGGACAAATCCTTCAACATACCAGTATCCTCCTCCGTCTCATGCCGCGAGCGCTGCACAATCAAGGCCTTGGCAGCAATGTCCACCAATTGGTTACCGCAGGAGATGAGGAACAGCTGTTATTTTTCATACAAAAGGAAAGGAGCGAGAATAAGAAAGGAGAAAAAGAAGGTAGCATGCATGAGAATTCCCCTTTTCCTCGGCAGCACCATATATACACACGCACACACTCATTTTTTTTATTTATCATTTACCAACGACAAAAGGCTATTGATGCCGGGCTTTCCCACCGCGGCCAGGGCAGCCATCGCCACAAAGTTCATGGACCATCCTGTGTGGGAGTGGGCGCGTGTATGTGTGTATGTGTTTGTAAGTGAATGAATGAAAAGCGCTTCGACACATACACACATATTAAGCCCACACACACATACCCATAATAATGTAAGGCTTCCGTCTCTGTCCATAGATGGGCACACAATCCGAGAGCAGACCAAAGGCCAACTGGAGGGCCTGCGGGAGAAGCTGTTGTTGTCGTTAGCATGTATTAAATTAGTGGAAGTGGATAAGCACAATAGGGGATGTTTTATTTTATCTCTCCCACCCACAAGATCCACCCAGACCCACACACATATATATATTCAAACTAACCATCGTGGTCGATGCCACATTCGTTGCCCGTCCATCCAATTTTAGATCTTGAATAATATAATAATTGAGCGGCACTTGTAGAAAGGTGGTCGTCGCGGCATAAGCAAAGGAGCCCACTGTCAGAGCCAGGTTTATTTTACTCCATGGATGAACAATCGTACGTCGCTTGTGTTTGCCGCCCGTGGGAGAGGTTAGGAGAGTAGGAAGGATGTAGGTGCCCTTGGCCTTTTCCTTTTTTGGCTTCTTGTCTCCTCCTTCTGCTGCATCTCCTTCTTCCTCCTCCTCGTCGTCATCGTTCTCATCATCATGTGCCCATTCCCGATAGGCCTCCCCTTCCTCTGGCTCTTCTGTATCTTCCGTCATGCCCCTACTACTGCAACCCCTTGCGCTTGCGCTTGTTACCCCTCCTCCTGCTGTAGAAGAAAGCTCAAGATGGGGGTATCCTAGCTCCTCTTCTGTCTGCGCTTTCTTACCATCTGCCCGCACCATGGCAGATTTTCCTCCTGTGTATATATATACACATAGACAAGTGTCAATTTATATATGATGCCAATCGGGCCGTAAATAGGGACGGAGTAGGGGATATTTCGAGATTCGTTTGGGCAGGCCCGCGGGGTAACTGGGGTTGCTTCCGTTCCAGTAACAGCTGCAGCCGTTGCTGCTGGGGGGAAGAAAAGAAAAAAGGCGCTTCTCCCGAGAGTCCTCCCTCCTGCTGGAGCTGCGGCTGCCTCATCTGCTCCTCGTCATCTGGCTCGCACTGCTGTGAGATATTGGAAGTCGGGGCGTCTGCTGGCAGCATGGCTCGCGGGGGAAGGGAAGGGTTTTAGGCCGTGAAAACATTAAACGGCCTTCTCTGACGGCGACCATTGAATGTTCGGCAGCCGAATTCAATTTGAGTGTCCATTCAGTCTGCATGCAGGTAGAACGCGATATGTCTTCTAGTCCTAAAAATCTCCTGGAATATTTGATTTCATACTCATTTCACAAACTCATGCCCCTTCTCACTTCATATCATAGGTCATACATACATCCATGCCCCTCCTTCATCACAAGCTTTAGAACTTTCCTGGTGGTGGCCGCCGCCAGGCCAAGTCTAAATATGAGGGCCCTCGTCCAAGACGCAGGGATCCTGGTGAGTGCGATTGTTTTTATTCTGTTGGGTGTGCGCCTGCTGGTAGGGATTATCTTAGAGTCTCGGAGGCGTAAGCGCACCAGCAGTAGAGTCAGTGACAGGCAAGCAGCAACTCACATTACCGCTGCTAGAGGCCAGCAGCACCTACCAAACCAGGAGCTGCAAGAGGAATACAAAGTTCTGGATACCAATGACTCATCCTCCTTGACACAACCTTTGCTGCTCCCCAGCTCTTCCTCCTTGTCCTTTTCGTCTTCTTCCCCCTCCTCCTCCACGCCTCGTCAGAAGAACCGTCCTCCTCACCATGCCTACCTACATCGCACCCATTTATATACCTGGTCACGCGAGATGTGTGACTTGGTGCTGACGATTATCTATGTTGTACGTGCATGCACTTTTTTCTATCATGGCAAGGACCCCCCTGGAGGAGTCCGCCTGTTGCTTGTTGGGGGTGGGTGGCTTTTGCTCTCCCTCTTGGAAGAAGCCCCAGCGCTGGGCAATGGAAAAATGAGTGGACAAGTCACAGTTACTAGCTGTCTGGGAACATCAGCAGTACAGTGGCCACGGTCTCCTGCATGGTTGACATTGGCGTTGGGATATGTATTTTATTTTGCCTTGACCATTCACCCCTTTGTCGTGTTGGCGGACAAAGAAAAAGGAGAAGGAGGGAAAGTGGGTTTTGCAGAAGGGGTTGCTCTTATCGAAATAGCCTTGGCGGGGCTGGTGTTGCTGTTATTGGTCACTGAGGCTTTCGTGGCACTGGTGCAGACAAGACGATATGTGAATGCTACTCACACACAACACATCCGGCGGCGGATTAGTCAAGCGGCCGGTGAATGTTTTTATTCATTTTCTTCCTTGTCCTCCTCGAACGTCGTTGATGGTAGTGGAAGGAGAAGAAGTAGCGAGAGCATCAGTGCCAGTGCTAGCCAATTCCATGACACGAAGACAAAACACAAGCATCAACAAGCAGCAACTTCTTCCTCCCCTTTTTCCCTTTTCCGCCTCTTCACGAAGTCAAATTTTGCTCCTACCGCCGAGCAGAAAGCTTCGCTCGCCTCCAAACTTCTCTTTTTGTGGGTCAACCCCATCTTGATGACGGGCAAAAAGAAGATTCTGGCTGTAGATGACTTGCACCCTTTGGAGCAGGAAGACCGGTCTGCTTATATCTGGCGGGCGTTTCTGCCGCATCTGCGGGTGTTGGAAGAGAAATATGCACATACGTACAGACACACAACAGGCCATGACAATGCGATGAGAAAAAAGAAGATAGGCAATGGCTGGCTCCTCTTTGGTGCGCTTTTCCACACCTACCCTGCGATTTTCATCTCCATCTCCTTCTACCAGCTCGTGGCAAGCCTCTGTGAATTTGGCGTGCCGTTGTGTCTTAAATATCTGGTGGAGTTCATCGGATCATACACACAATCAGAACCTATCCCTCCTGAGGCCTACGCTGCCGCCGCCATCCTCTTCACCTGCCCTGCCTTGGCTGCATTTGCCAACGTCCAACAATATTGTTCTGCTCGACGTCTAATTTTTCGATGGAGAGCCGCACTGATTGGGCTTGTCTTCCGCCAGACCTTACGACTCGATCCCGCAGTTTCGACCTATTCATCGGGGCAAGTCATCAATTTGTGCTCGGTCGATGCCAGCAATTGTGATGCGTTGCGGTATTTCCCCTTTTTGTGGGCGGTCCCGCTGGAAGTGGGCATCTCAATTGCCCTCATCTTTTGGGTGCTGCAATGTTGGATTTCGGGCCTGGTGGGGGTGGTCCTTGTCGCCGCCTCTGTCTATATCACCGTCAAGCTCTCTGAGCGCCTCCGACAGGCACAACGGACATTAATGCAACGCAAAGATGTGCGCTTGTCATTGTTAGGGGAATGTCTTCAGGGGATTCGCATTTTGAAGCTTTTGGCCTGGGAACGTGTTTTTTTGGGGAAATTGGAAAGAGCGCGCGCGACTGAATTAAAGGCTCTCCGTCGCTTTATTCTCATCCGGTGCCTGATTTCCATCTTGTGGACATCAACGCCGGTGCTTGTGAGTGCGGCTACCTTTTTATTTCATACGTTGATATTGAAAAAGTCCCTTTCGGTATCGCAGGGGTATGCGACTTTGGCCCTGTTTGGGTTGTTGAGGAGTCCCTTGGCTAATTTAAACACGTACTTGAATAGTTATGTCAAGGCACAGGTGTCGTTTGGCAGGTTGGAGAGATTTTTGTTCGAGGCACCGTTGTTGCAGAGGTATGAGGGCACGTTGTTAACCGATGAAATGGAGAAAGAGGATGATGATGAAGAAGAAGAAGAAGACGAGGAAGAGAGTGGTGGTGGACGTCCGCGGGTCGTTTCACTGCGGCCTGGAGAAGTCATCTTGCATGGTGCGCAAGGCAGCTCCTTTGCGTGGGGTGATTCCACGCAAGGACGCGGTCAATTGCTGCTTCCGAATGTGGACCTGCATGTTCAGCCAGGAGAGCTTGTATGTATATATGGCCCGACGGGAGGATGCAAGTCTTCGTTGCTCATGGCTTTGTTGGGTGAAATGCGACGGGTTGGTGGAGAAGGACAGTTCAGCAATGGCAACAGCGCTAGCAGTAGCAGCAGCAGCAGTAAGTGTTGGGGTGGACGTGTCTCCTACGTGGCGCAACGTCCGTGGATTTTGAATGGGACTTTGCGTGATAATATTTTGTTTGGGAAACATTTGGACTCCGTCCGCTATGAAGCAGCTTTGGAGGCATGTGCCTTGCGCCAAGACTTGGAGGCGCTTGAAGGAGGGGACCTGACGGAGATTGGTGAGAAAGGTGTGACGCTGAGTGGGGGACAACAGCAACGCTTGAGTCTGTGTCGGGCAATTTATCAACCCACGGATGTGTTGCTTCTTGACGATGTCCTCTCGGCGGTCGATGCGCATGTGGCTCGTCACCTGCTAACTGCTTGCTTGAAGGGGCCCTTGTTGGAAGGACGAACTGTGTTGTTGGTCACTCATCAGATCTCCTTGACTTTGCCTGTGGCGGATCATGTGTTAGTGCTGGGACAGGATGGCTGTGTGGTGGCTCAGGGGAACCCGAAGGATAATGTCAAAGTCATGGTGGAGCTTGGGCAATATGCGGCGGAAGCTGAAGCATCAGGAGGAGTAACAGCAGCAGAGGAGGCAAAGGAGGAGGGACCTGACTATCTAGGAGGCAGCAAGAACAAGGTGGACGAAAAGAAGAAGCTCCAGGCTGCTGTCCTCTCTGTCATCCAACCAAAATCGCTACTCACGGCCAAGGGACAAGGCAAGCAGCTGGTGACCTCCGAGAAGAAGGCAGAAGGTTACGTGAAGTTACGTGTCTACATGGCGTACATTCTCGCCGCGGGTGGGTTTCTCTTGGCCGGGGTCGCCCTCTTGACCTTTGCCGGTGTGGAGGCGTTCAATTATTTTCAGAACAAGGCCCTGGGTGATTGGGTCGAGAAGTTGGAGATGGCCACCAAGAATGAGGACAAGCGTGCGGGTGTCTATCCGTACATATATTTCTCTTTGGCTAGTATTGCCGTGGTGGTAGCACAGGCGCTCCTGACGTCGTGCGCGTCTCTCATGGCATCTCGCCGGATCCATCACAACATGGCGCGGCGGGTGTTGCGGGCACCCATGTCCTGGTTTGAACGGACTCCTCTGGGGCGCATCCAGAATCGTTTCTCCTCGGACATGGACACGATCGACATTGATGCCATGGATACCTTGAGTAAATTCCTCAGCAGGTGAGACACCCGAATAATTTCGTCTCATATCTAACAATACACACACTTAAACACACTCACACTCACTTACTCACAAACACACAAACTCACGCACTTATATTCACAACACAGGCTCGCCGCCATCCTAACAATCACCGCCATAATCCTCCACGCCATGGCCCCGCTCATCCTCGGCATGATCCCCATCCTTCTCGCCTCCAGCTACTTCGGCTATATCTATCAAAAAAGCGCCCGGGAACTCAAACGCTTAGACTCCGTCACCCGCTCCCCCATTTACAGTCATTTCATCGAGTCGGTCGCCGGCCTTCCAACCATCCGTGCTTATCAACAACAAGCTCGGTTCATTGCCGAGAGCGATGCGAGGATAGACACCAACTCCTGTGTGTATCATCATCTGTGGTCCACGAATCGATGGCTTGCCGTCCGTTTGCAGTTGCTAGGTGCAGCGATTGTCGGGATGGTGGGTGTTTACATCTTATTTACCTTGGGCACAGTCCCTAAAACGACCGCAGCGCTGGTTCTGTTGTATTGCATGTCCTTTTCGGACTCAATGAATGTCTTGATCCGTCAACAAGCCACGCTGGAGATGGATTTTAACTCGGTCGAACGTGCCGCAGTCGAATACACCCTAGAACTGGAGCAGGAAAAAGCAGCCATCAATCCAGACTGTCGCCCGTCCTCGGCATCGTGGCCGGCGCAGGGGGAGATCTCCGTGTCGAATCTGCGTCTTTCTTACCCGGGGACTGAGACAGATGTGCTGCAGGATGTCTCGTTCCACATCCCACCGCGGACAAAAGTGGGTGTGGTTGGGAGAACGGGAGCAGGCAAGACCAGCCTGATTGCTGCATTGTTTCGGTTGGTGGAACCAAAAGCAAAGAGTAGGCTTGTGATTGATGGGCAAGATATTTTGCAACTAGGTTTAGAGGATTTGAGAGGGAGGCTGGCGATTGTCCCGCAGGAGAGTATATTGTTTCGTGGGACGATTCGGTCGAACTTGGACCCGTTTCAAGAGTTTTTGGATGTGGACTTGTGGGCGGCGTTGGAGAAGGCGCAGTTAAAAGGCAGAGTGGTTAAGTCCCTGGAGGACGCTGTGGGGGAAGGGGGTAGTAATTTTAGTGTCGGGGAACGGGCGCTGTTGTGTTTTGCACGCGCGCTGTTACGGACGCATGCGGGGGGAAGAGGGGTGCTTGTCTTGGATGAGGCCACGGCGTCGGTGGACCCGGAAAATGATGCACGGATTCAGGAGATGACGAAGACACAGCTGTCAAATATTACAGTACTGAGCGTGGCGCATCGGTTAAGAACGGTCGCGTTTTATGACTTGGTCCTAGTGTTGCAACAGGGGCAAGTGCTGGAGTATGGTCCACCTCTGACCCTGTTGGAGGATCCCCAGAGTGCCTTTCGGGCGATGGCGCAACAGACGGGGGAATTTGAGGCGTTAATGGCTATTGCCAAGAAAGCGAGTTGTAGGAGTAGTGAGAAAGGTAGTAGCATAGATGGTGGGAAGAATGATGGTGGTGTGAAAGTATGAGAATAAGTCGTGTATGTTTTTTTGAGAGAATGAAGTTGTAGAACTACAGTAAACATGTATTTGAGTGAAATAATAGAATAAAGCGAAAACGAAACACATGGCGATGAGTCTTGTTTCTTGAGCGACTTTGTCTTTTGTTTCTTTGTATTGCTTTTCAAAAAAGGACAAGACAACTGTCTCTAAAACACACACATCTACTCGCTCTCCATGTTGGCAGAAAGCGCATGCTCCTTACCACTCACTACTTACCACCTGTGCCGTATTATTTCGATCAAACTCCTGCTACGACGACGACAAGAACCAAGTAATCATCTCATCCCTTCATTCCACAGTGTGAACTTCTGTGATATAGTAATACAACATTGTAAATTCATTTCATCTCTCTCCCAAATTGAAGGGATGACCGGCAGCCAAAGGAGCGGCTTGTTCAGAGCGGGATGGCGTCATCGTCCCGCGAAAACACCAGTGGCCTGATGCCGGCAGCTACCCCGTCATGCGGGGCGGGCTTATTTTGGTGCTCAAAACATGATAGAGGGAGATGTCGCCATGTCGGTGGCAAGGCTCGTAATGGTGGTTAAAACCCCAAAAAGGCAGAAAGAGCGAAAAACGTACATAACCTTCTGTAAAGTCCGTACGGCTCAAAAACAAAAGAAGAGGACTCAGTCGCAGCCCACGCATCCTCATCCATGGTCATTTAGAATTAATGCTCAATGATCCCCGTAAAGCAATTAAACCCCTGTGTGTTTCTCGGTGTTATCGTTCGTTTGGAGGCTGGTTTGATGTCTTCTATGTATGTGTGGGTGGGAGTGGGTGGTGGCAGTGATGGCCAGGGCCGGACGGGGGAGAAGTTTTTGTACTTTTTTTGGTTATACACCGTGCTGGTAGTGCAGCATCTGTTGCTGAACAAATTACCAAAAATCTCGAATACCCCGAAGCCAGCATTCTGGTAGGCATGCCTCGTCCCAGGATATGCGAAAAGAGCCCGTCAATATACTCTGCAGTAGAGAGTAGTAATAATATAGACTGCACTCCCTTCGACCTAAGCCTACTCATCGGCTCTCGCAGCAGCCACAGCCACAACCATCGAATAGCATGGCCCCATGCCCGCAGCAATACGCAGATCTTGAGCCTGGTATTTTCGGCAAGCGGAGTATCTAAGTAATCGTAGCAGTACTTCCGCCCTTCCCCCCTCTCACGTGCTCTTTTCGAGGAAAACCGTGTGCAAGTCCCCATCTTCCACATTATCAACCACTTACCCCCTCCCTTTCTCCACCCTCCGCTACACATCTGCCTTCGATGATTTCTTCTCCTCCTCTTCTTTTTCCTCCTCCCCTCTCACCACATCTCCACCCCGTCCTCAACCTCCCCCGCCTCGCGCGCCCTTCTCGGCGCCGATCTTGCCACCAACTTCGCTGCCATCCTCCTCTTTCCCGCCTCTGTCTTCCTCTTCCTCCCCGCGCTCCTTCTCGTCCTCACCGCCACAGCTTGCTGCAACTCATACTCCTCCATACCCCCTCCCCCCCCCCAATCACTCCCTTCCTCCCTTCCCTTCTCCTCCGCCTTCTCCTCTTCCAACGTCCTCCCCTTCTTTTTCCGTCGATAGAAAGAGAGGGACGCCAGTGTCCATCTCATAGAGACCACTGGCCATACCTCCACCTCCGCCGACTCAATAAAACTCGACATCAACGCCGTCCTGTAACTTATCACCTCCTTTCCCCCCTCCCTCCATATATATGTATTTATATATATCGATCCCTACGAGATGTCGGTGGGGCCAAATTTCTGCTCCTTTAAAGAAGCTTGTCAACACACCTTAAAACCAGACTTCTAAGCCAATGACATGTATACAAGCACATCATACGCGGAGGAAGCCGCAGGACATAATATCGACGCTTGGCGAGAACATCACCATCAGCGAGGATGATGGCGTGCGATCCCTCAGCGAGACGCCACCACCCAAGCCCTGGCTATCCTAGGTCTTGCGTCAAATCATTGCGAGCCCACCTTGACAACAATCTGGTAGTACCGCCTCAATCACGAAGAGAAGCCTGACCCTTTTGTCATTCATGCAAACCTTGCTTTGTTATATACCCATAGGACAGGCCTTCCAATCTTGCCTCTGCGGTGGCGTGGGCTCGTGGGAGCGAGTGGAACTTGCCCTTGTCTGACCTGGGTAAAAAAAGAACCGAAACACGCTTCGATAGCCAGAGTGACAACAGTCTGCAGGAAGGATGGTGAACGCCTGAAGAGTGGGGTCAGCGAACCGGAATTTTGAAAGCCAAGGGACAACCCAAAAATAAAAGGCGTTGCAGCTGGCTAGATGATCAATCCTGCCGAGTCTTTCCCCCTCCTGGCAGGGGCACGGAGAGGCCTTGAGGAGGCAAGAGAAAGGAGAAGAGACGACGACAGGAGACAAAGACAAACAAGCCAGCAATTCAATACGTGCAGGGGGCACAGCTTAGGCATGTCCGTTTGCGTCCTTCTCATAGGCCTTGTGCTCCTCATTCTATCGCCCTCCCCCACCGAGGCCGGCCTGCTCAAGGTACGCACGCACCAACAGATTCACACGCATACACCCTCAGATACACATATACGTTCACACATGTTTTCTAGCCTGCCTGCTTCTCACGTCTTTCAACGGCTCCTACTCTACCATGTCCTTTAAGCCTTATCGTCCCTCCTTCCCTCCCTCATTCCTTCCCCCCTCCCCAAGGTCGGCCGTCCCCTCCCCTGGCACGTCTCCTTACCACATCTCCGTCCCGTTCGGCGCGCAGGTGTACGTCAATTTCTAAATATTTACCACCGCCTCAAGGACATTAGGCAGGATGGTCTTTTGTGGGGGGAGGAGGTGGAGTACGGCATATTCAAGGTAAGAAGGGAGGGAGGGAGGGAGGGAAGGAGGGAGCCAGGGCACGGCAAGCGCGACTCGTTACATGCCGTATTGGTAATTCCTATCTCAACAACAGGTGGATCGAAGCAAGAGACAGGTTTGGCTGTCCCTCCGTGGGAAGGAAGTCATGGAGAGCCTTATAAAGAAGGAGCAAGACTACACCCAACGGTGCGCCCCCCTCCCTTCCTCCCTTCCTCCCTCCCTCCCTCACTCACTCTATTACTCATCCATCCATCTTTCCCTCCTTTTCTCTGTCGTTCAGATCCGAAGGCTGCAGCTGGCACCCGGAGTTTGGATCCTGGATGGTCGAGTCCACGCCCTCAAGGCCCTATGCAGGGTGAGGGAGGGAGGGAGGGAGGGAGGGAGGGAAGGGACCATACCAACTATGCCTTCCAGGGCCTTCCAGACAGGCCGTATCAGCATGAGGGAGGCAAGGTGTCTAAGCATGGAAGGGGGGAGGGTGGGAAGAGAAGGAGATGACATGATCAAAGCCAAAGGAGTCTCTCACGCGTCGCCCCTCCCTCCCTTCCTTCCTCCCTCCCTCCCTCCCTTCCTCCCTCCCTTTCCCCTGTAGCTATGCGACAGACCTGTTGCGCGTAGAGAGTAACATGCGTCTTCGGCGGAAGCGTCTTCTGACCTCCCTGGACAAGGACGAGATCGCCCCTACGGTCGTGGCATTTCCCCTCATGGGCGTGGGGGATTTTGTGGACCCCCCCGCACCACCAGGGGTAAGGAGAAGGAGATTCCAGCACGTTTTCCCTCCTCCTCCTCCTCCTCTTCCTCCTTCTCCTCCTCTGTCTCTCTGCATCTGTTTCTGTCTCCGTTAACGTAACGTGGCCTCGTTTTTTCTCCCTCCCTTCCCTCCCCTGGCCAACCAACCGTTCTTCCCCTCCCTCCCTCCCTCCCTCCCTCAGGGCCCCGTCTCGGACTCGGCCTTCGTCCCCGACAGCTGCATTAATCCTCACCCTCGTTTCGGCACGCTGGTGAAGAACATTCGCACCCGCCGAGGGAGTAAGGTCGACATCCGCGTTCCCCTCTTCAAGGACCTGGACACTCCTGAGTTCAAGGCTTGGGACGGTACGTGCCCTCCCTCCCTCCCTCCCTCCCTCCCTCCCTCCCCCCCATATATGGTGCATGTCTATGTGGATGTGTGTGTCTGGATTTCGTCATGGATCATCCCTCCCTCCCTCCCTCCCTTCCTCCCTCCCTTCCTCCCTCCCTCCCTTCCTCCCTCCCTCCCTTCCTTCTTCCCTTTCCCGATGACATACCACCCGGAGACGTTTTGCACTTTACCCTCCCTCTCACCTACACCTCCCTCCCTCCCTTCCTCTCACCTACACCTCCCTCTCTCCCTCCCTCCTCTCCAGAGATCACCAGGAGGGAAGGCGCCCCTCGGCCGTACATCAATATGGACGCCATGGCCTTCGGCATGGGCTGCTGCTGCTTGCAGGTAGGCCCTCCTTCCCTCCCTCCCTCCCTCCTTCATTCCCTTGCTCCCTCCCTCCCTCCCTCTTTTCCTCCCTCCCTCCCTCCCTCCCTCCCTCTTTCCCTCCCT
>Ga0160420_100187_pt1 | contig 34633 bp, 56 predicted proteins | sample CelAP2metagpilot_FD_108197 | JGI IMG/M metagenome (GOLD analysis project Ga0160420, IMG submission 108197) | Phycosphere-associated microbial communities from algal ponds in Kailua-Kona, Hawaii, USA - Cellana AP2-5-5 metagenome pilot | ecosystem: Engineered > Artificial ecosystem > Aquaculture >...
GGGGGGGGGGGGGGGGGGGGGGGGGGGGGGGGGGGGGAAGGGGGGGGGGGGGGGGGGGGGGGGGGGGAATTAATTAATAATTTGGGCGGGCTTTAGAGGGAGGGAGGGAGGGAGGAGAAGGAGGTTAAATAGGAGGAGGAGAAGGAGGAGGAGGAGGATTTGTGTGAGGTGTGATGCGGGTCGGTGACAGGAAGGGGAGGAGAGATGGAGAGAGAGAGAGAGAAAGAGAGAGAGAAAGAGAGAGAGAGAGAGAGAGAGAGAGAGAGAGAGAGAGAGAGAGAGAGAGCAGCACCCCCCCACACCTTCATGCCTGATGTGTAGGCTAGAAAGAGAAAAGACGACGGGCACTCCCCTACAAGATAAAGAGGAGATGAAAACAAGAACAAGAGCGTCAACCACAGACCAGATAAACTATTTTCAAGAAGAAAAATAGGAGAAAATCCAGAAGATCAAGAGCACATGCCATTCCTACTCCACACCATGCCATCTTTTTTCTGTCATTTTCCATCTAAACCTTCCAACCTCCTTCCCTCCCTTTCCCCTTCTCTACATCCTCCCTCCTTCCCTCCCTCCCTCCTTCCCTGAGGCTTCCCTTGCAACCCGTGATTCGCCAGCCGTCCCTCCCAAAGGCTTCCCATTGCAACCCGTGATTCACCAGCCCTCCCTCCCTAAGGCTTCTGAATAGAACTAAGGCTTTTGATTAGAACCCGTGAATCACCAACTGTCCCTCCGTGCAGATCTCCTCGTCAACCAAAAAGTCTTTCACGTTCGCGCGCTGGTCGCCCGAAAGCTGGATGACCTGGAAAGAGAGGAGGGAAGGAAGGGAGGAAGGAGGTAGGGAAGGAGGGAAGGAAAAAGTGAGAAGGAAGGAAAAAGTGAGAGGTCCAACAAGACGACAGTTGTGTAAGAATTCAATGCACTGTCCCCCCTCCCTCCCTCCCTCTCTCCCTCTTCCCTTCTTTCCCTCCTTCCCTTCTTGCCCTCCCGCCCGACCTGCCCAATCTCCTCATCAGTGGTGATAGCTCCGTTGCAGGAGAAATTCTTTTTGAAGGCCTTTAGGATCCGCTTCACGTCCAGCTCATCGGCTACAGAAGGAGGGGGAATAGACGGGAGGATGAACGAATTAGCCACAAACTTCTTTTTCCAAAAAAAGACATAGTGATCTGGCAAGGACAGTATCTGTTTCTACGTGTGCGAGACGGGGTGGTGTAGTGTATGTGTATAGAAAGGGGAGGGAGGGGAGGGAGGGAAAAGAGGGAGGGCAAGGACGTACCAAGACCCGCTACGGTGGTGATGCACTTGCGGCCGTTTCGCTGCTGCACACGGATGTGCACCTTGGCACTGTCGGTGGCTTGCTCGCTGGCGTCCAGGAAAGGATCTGCAGGCGAGTAAAGAGAGGGAGGGTGAAGAAGGGAGGGATGGAGGGAGGAAAAGAATCAGGGGGGATGAGTGACACACCCACACATGTACACATGCACATTGTCACATGCAAACACACGCATGTATGCATGAGCGCATACACATGCATGCTTGTGTGCGCGGGGGACACGACGTTGTAGCAAAGATGAAGGGAGATGGAGGGTGTGCGTCCCTCTCGGCCCTCCCCCTACCTATCCTCCTCTTTCACACGCTGACACGCAAGCAAGTATACTCAAACACCAAGCAGCATGAGAATGATGACGCAACCCCCCCCACCGATGGCTCCTGGCGCGCACGCACGCAGGCCAGCCCTCCCTCCTACCCTGCTTTCTTCCCTCTCGCCCCTCCAGCACACCAAATGCTGCTCCACAACACTCACACTACTCTCACCCATTTCCAGACCACATATTAAACGTACCCCGTGCTGCGATGTTGAGGATTTCCGCGCTCATGCAAGGAAGAAGGTGGTGTGGTAGTGGCGCCCTGGGCTGATTGAGTATAAGAAGGCTTGTTGCTTCTGTGGGGGGAAAGGTGAGGACAGAGGGCAGGATTGAGCACGTGAAGGCATGTGTTGCGGTTCCACCCCGACCGCAGAGTGCCCGTAGTAATCCTCTTTCCACCAGTGCCTCTGTAAGCATGTTTTAATCCAATCGAATTAGACACGCCTTCCATCGATCATCCATCGTCACCCCGACTAGTGTCGTTGGTGCTTTAATCCATCATCCTCCCCTACAAGGCGCCATTGCCCGACGGGCCATCGTTTGCATGAACGAGTATCGTAATTGTCTCCCCCCGCCTCGTCAAGGCGCCTGGCTAGCCCTCCTAGTCTGGACCAAACCCCCCGCTGATAATCTTAAGTCTGGTTAACCCTCGACTCTCCCACAACAACGACAATTATCTGTCGCAAGGCCTTGCCTTTGTTCCTGCTTGCTCTCAAATCTTGCCTCTCATCGCCTGCCTCTCCCTCACGACGAAGCAAAGCTAACGACTATGTCCATACCACCATCTCACCGCCCCTACGACCCCACCACACATTTCCGATCCATAGCGCCCAACGGCACTGCGACGACTAGCATGAAGGTCAGCAGCTGTGATGGCTGCGGCTGCAACGACGACAATTTGTTGCGGCGACGGAGGAGACCGCGGGAGCAGCCCAGACCAGAGGTTGCGCGGGGTAGCAGTAGCAGCAGCAGCAGCAGCAGCTGCAGCAGCAGCACAGACGTACCCACAAGACCAAGGAGAAGGAGAGCGCCTATTATGTACACAAGCAGCGGCCTCCTTCTTCTTGTTCCCCTCCTTTTCAACAGCACCCGCACCCAAGCATTTGTTGTCTGGCCTCGCCTTCCTGCCGGTCGTTTTGTCGTTCCCTCTTTGTCCTCCTCGGGAGAGTCTCTAAGGTCATCATCGTCTGCCCTTTTTGCGGCTGCGCCACGAAAGCGGAGTAAAATTAGAATAGGCGACGAGGAGATGTCTTTTTTCTTCGACGACGAAGGAGAGGTGGGGAGAGGAGAAGAGGAAGCAGGGTGGGAAGGACAGACGGTCCTGGAGGACGAGGAGGAGGACGAGGAGGAGGAGCAAGAAAGCCCTCGTCAGAGAAGTCGGCGGAAGAGGTTTGCGACTGCCAACGCTGCGGAAGCCCAGCAGGCGAAGAACGACGACCCGTACTACGCATTCAGGGACAGGAGGATGTTTAAGATGGGAGAGGACGAGCGGGCGTACTACGACAGGTGAGAAGGAGGAAGGAGGGAGGGAGGGAAGTAGGAAGGGAGGGAAAGAAGGGAGAGGGGTTATGCGCGCCTTAATTTCTCTTTCAAAAGATCGCCCCACCGTTAATCCCCTTCCTCCTTCCCTCCTCTCCCCTCCCTCAGACTAAACGCCTACAAGCCCCCTTCGTCATCCTCCTCTTCCCTCTCCACCTCCATCCCACCATCCCTCCCTTCCTCCTCCCCGTCCTCCACTTCTTCCTCCTCCTCCATCGTCGTGGGCTCGGGCACCGAACTTTTTCCCAGCCGCACCGCCGGCCTCTCTCCCGCTGCCCTTGAAGCCATTTCCGCCTTCCTTGTAGAAGGTGGAGAAGAGCCCCTCTCTCTCTTCTCCTCTCCCATGACCGTGGGGGGAAGGGAAGGAGGGAAGGACCGATTCGAGAAGCGGGTGGCGGACCTGGCGGATGAGGCGGCCGAGGGCGGGAAGAGGGGCCAAGCGGAGGGACGGGAGGAAGGGGAGCAGCTGTTCAGCAGTGAGTGGTACGCCGCCGAGATGAAACGGAGAAACGACGAGGGGAAGTACTCACTGGCACTCACGTACTGGGAACGCATCCACAAGGAAGGAATGAGACCGTGCCCTGCGGCTTACACCCAGGTCTTACGGGCGTGCCGTTACACGGGAGAGATAATGCTGGCGCTGGCGCTGCTCCAGGAGATGGAGGACGACGGGGGGGCGGATTTGTACGCGGGTAGGGAGGGAGGGAGGGAAATAGGAAGAGAGGGAGGGAGGGTGGGAGGGAGGGAGGGAACTAGAAAGAGAGGGAGGAAGAGAAACAAAACACACGCATGCACGTCTGTATGAATTTGGTAAGACTTAATATTCTCCCTCCTTTCCCTCTCTCCCCCCTTTCCCTCCCTCCCTCCCTGCTCCAGGTGGGCTCGATTGGGTTGTCCGCCTTCTCTCCCACTCCCGGCGATATCTGCAGACCCTCGACCTCTTCGAGACGCTCAGCAACAAGGGCGTGCGCCTCCGTCCCTCCTCCTTTAATGTCCTCATGGAGGAGTTGGCGGCCATACCCAAGTGGAGGGAGGTTGTCAAGGTACGTGAACAAGTCCTCCCTCCCTCCCTCCCTCCCTCCCTCCCTCCCTTTTCAAGGTCTGAGCCTTGAGAAAAGCTTGTCGTATCGCGCAGACACAGGTATACATGTATATATGTATATATATCGTTGCGTCTTCCGCTTGCTTGTCCCTTCCTCTTTCCCTCCCTCCCCGCCACCCGCCCACCCCTCCCGCCCTCCCTCCCTGCTTCCCTCCCTCAGGTCCGTACCTTGATGAAGGCTTACCGCGTCGCGCCTGACGTGGACAGCTACTGCTGGATCATTACCGCCAATCTCGCCCTCGGCCGCACTTACGATGCGACGCGCTTGCTTGCAGAGATGGGAGACAGAGGGGTGAGTCCTCCCTCCCTCCGTCCTTCCTTCCTTCCCTTCCGCCCTCCTTGCCTTCCTTGCGTTGTTTTGGGGCACTTTTCACTTTCCAATTAATATTTTCTCCCTCCCTCCCTCCCTCCCTCCTTCAGCTGGCCCCTTCGGAAAGCATGTTCGCCGCGTGGAGCTCCATGGCAGCAGTGACGGCGTCGGAGCGTAGGAGGGCAACAGCGGCAGCAGCGTTAAATGTAGGCTCTCCCTCGGCAGTCGCGGCCGGTCTGGTGGGGCAGGAGGAGAAAGAGCGGGAGGGAGAGGGGGAGAGGGAGGGGGAGGTGGGGGGTACAGGACCTGCGATTTTGCTGGCTTGAGTTGACCTGTCGAGATGATGGGTGAGAGAGGGTAAGGGAAGGAGGGAAGAAGGGAAGAAGGGAGGGAGAAAGGAGGATGATTTTGATCCATAGTGTAGAAAAGAAAAGAGGAGAAGAACGGGGAGGGGGGAAGAAAGGAAAGAAGGTAGGGAGAGAGGGAGGGATGGAGGGAGGGATTGAGGGAGGGAGGGAGGGATTGAGGGAGGGTTAGATAGAAATAGGGCTAGGAGTGCGAGTTGGTGGTGAAGACCCGAGAGATGTGGAAACCACGGTAGTAGCAACGGTAGTAACAGCAGCAGTAGCAGTAGCAACAACGACAACAGCTATAACAGCAGCAGCAGTGGTGGTCGTAGTGGTGTAGTAGTAGAATGAGAGGGGTGAAGAAAGCTCGGACAGATTTAACGGCCTGCCGGTGTGCCTGTCGAACGAGTCCAAAGGGCGGGAGAAAAAAATCGGGAGGGACAAGTAGACGAGTAGATGGCTGGCGGATGCGCAAGCGTGAGACGCGACGAGAGGAAGAGAAAGGGACGGTCGGTTCACTGACGATCGACCGCAACACTGATGATGAAAACAAGAATGACGCTGAAAACCCCAGCCGGAAAGGATGATGATGACTTGTTCCTTTAGTATAAATTTTGAATCTTAAATATGGTGTTGAGGGGCGTGCTTGCTATGAGAGGCCAGCGCCTCTCATTCGCAGAACGACATCCATACCCACGCTTCCAATTATTTATTATGTAATATTAATATCCCTTCATATCACACACAGCCTCCCTATTCTTCTTCCGCACTTTCTCTCTTGTCGTCCCACCCCCAGTGGTGTCGACTCCCTGTTTTTCTCTTTATTCCTCTGACGTGTCAATCTTTCTTCCCCTTATCACTTTTCATCATCATCCTAGCACCCCTCCTCTTTTTCTTCTTTCCCTTAATCCTCCCCCTCCCTCTTTTCCTTTTCCTTTTCTCTTTTATTTCCCTTTCATTTTCTTTACCCTGGCCTAAATGTGGGCATGCTGCCTCTTTTTTTGGAGGGGTTCCACTCATTTTCTGTTTGTATTTCTGTGTAGAGGCCTCAGACAGCAATGGAGAGGACAGTAAAAAAAACGGCGCCGGTTGTAGCCTCATTGGCGTCTCTCTCTCCTCCCACCCTTCCAACATCGTGATGAATCACATTCAAGCAGCCTCCTAGTCTCTACCAGCCTCCGCGGCCCCACCCCCTCTGGTTATTCCAGTTATTGTTGTAGTTCCTGTTCCACCCGCCTTTTTTCCTCCATCCCCAACCCCCACGCCCCCACCCACCTTTGTAGTATCCCTTATCTCCCTCCGAGGGACCTGCGCTCTCAAATTGGAGGCCACTGTCGCCTTCGGTGATCATGTCGTCGTCCACCCCTTTGTTGTCGACAACCTCGCCCTTCGAGTTGTGCCCCATCCCCCCTTTCTCTCTTCCTCCCTCGTGGCCCTCAACCATAGTATTTTCCTTTTGCCCGCCTTCCATTTCTCTCTCTGCCTTCATTGGCTCCATGGGTGGGACAGGCTCTTCGACGGGGACGACAGGGATCGTCTCGGCGGTGCCCAATTTATCAATTTGCTTGTCATCGTCATTGGTGGTACTCGCAATGTCCTTGTTGTTCGTCCCACGCAGGCTCGAGGTGGTCTCTTGGCCGCTGGCGAAGAAGGGGTTGCCCGCTGCAAGGACAAAGGGGAGGACGAGGATGATATTGTTGAAACGCATGTAGGCTTTGTTTGATAGTAGTCGCTTTTGTTGTTGGCTGTATAGTTTGTGGGGAGGCGGAATGTAGAGGTAGTAGGACCTATCAGTGGGAAAAAACTCGAACATATTACAAGGCTTTAGCATGATCAATATCGATGTCACAGAAGTATCGTAAAAAAGGACGAGGGTGAAGTCAAGGGTAAAGGCTCCGGGTGGCGCACGAGAGGGGTAGATGAGACGGGAGGTAGCGCAGAAGACATGTGCCATGCGCTGGTATGCAGGGCGGGAGAGATCGGACTAAGTCATGGGAGTGAGTGCAAAGGTCACCTTAAGTAAAGGGGAGGATATGCATACTTGTGTCACGACGCATTACACATGCAAGTTGGTAGAAAGGTTTTGGGGAGGAGGTTGAGCTGCTAGATAGTCTGAGAATGTCACCGATCCAGCACAAATGTGCAGACAACAAGGTCAAGAGTAAATGAAAAACAAGATATACAATTAGTGTACAAACAATATACACAAAGAGCAGCAGAACGTAAAGAAAAGACGAGCCCAAAATTTGGTAACGAAACTTTGCCAAATAAACGAGTAAAGTCCGTCCTGCGTCGGTGCAAACTGGCCGGAAGTGAAAATATCATTCTCTTCCAGTGTACCATGTTTTGACGGGATGAATTATCTACTCCTTAAAAAGGAATCTAGTACGGTGGTGTTTTTTTGTTTTGTTTTGTTTTTGTATTTTTGACTAGTTCTTTTGAGTCGTTGTCGTTCCTACATCTCTCTAGAACAACACAGCTCAAAACAAACGTCAGCTGTGTGTTTTTGGACTTCGCATGGCTTCCGCGAAATGAAAATTTTCGATGCCCGCAGGAAAAGCCTGCAAAGGTTCATCTCTGGCGAGAAGCACTTACTGAGAGAGAACAAGTGTGGCAGTGTCGCATGGTTAAATGATTGTATTTGGGTCAGTGAATTGCATAGATTTGATCACGTTAGATGGACATATTGGATATGTTGATTCCGCTTGTGATATCGCCCGTGGTTAAGCCTGTTGATGGATTGAAATATTATGGTGCGACCTTTGTTCCCATCATTAAATCTGGCAGGGAAGACTGTGGATGGTTAAGAAGAGGATCTAAGCAAAGAGCTCAGGCAGAGGCAAGTTGATCAGCCACTGTTGAACTATTAAATTCACAAAGTGAAAAAAACACCTCATTTAACCTCCCCTCTATCCGAGAGCTGCACACGATTTCATTTCGAGCCACACACAGTCTGCCTGATAAATTTCTTTAGTCTCACCCATAACACACCCCATACTCATATATGCGCATATCATAATCACAGACTCACAACCATGTTGAAATCTCTGTCCGAGGACGTGGATGATGAGCTGGGCGGGAGTGGCGCTACGGATAAGGAACTCGACTGCAGCGAGGCATACTTACTGGAGGATGAACACCGGCAGGAGCACTTGCCCAACCGTGTCAAACAGATCCCGCACGGTAATTTGACCACATTCTCTGGCCAAAGTACACCACCACCCCTCTCAGCAGCGCCGCTCAATGTAAAGCCACGTCCCTGGTACTGGCCTCGATCCGCGCCTTACTTGCTTTTGCTTGCCTTCGGGGCTTTGTATTTTGGCGTACGCCCGTATCTCTTCTCCACGCATGACTCGAACATGACCACCACTAGCACCACGGATGCAGTAGCACTCCCCATCCTGGCTTCATCTTCAACTGTTGCCTTGACTAAGTCTCCAGAAGTCAGCGAGGGTCCCAATACGTCCTTGCCTCCTATGAAGAAGCCCGCCCCCTCTCCATATTCGCTTCTCAACAGCACTGCCGCCCTCAGTAGCGTCATCCCGTCAACTTTATCCTCCTCTAATGAGACCAGCGCAATCGTTCCTCCATTTTCTCCTCCTTTCATTCCCATCGAGATCCCCGATGCCGTCTTGGAGGAGGCTCCTGGGTCTCCTCCTTCCTCCTCCTCCTCATCATTCCCCTCGCCCCACAAAAATTTCTCTTCCGCCTTTTCTTCCTCCTTATCTACTGCCTCGTCGTCGTCTTCCTCTCCTTCTACCAGCTCTTCTCCTCACCGCTTGTCTTCCGCGACCTCTTCTTTTTCCTCTTCCACCTCCTCCTCCATCCCCCTGCCCTCTATCCCTCCTCCGTCAACCCCCCTCCATATCCAAGCCAGCTCTGCTGAGTATGGAAGCTTTGCGAAAGATACCTTGCAACTTTATGGGTGGGATTTGATTTTGGAAGCGAACCGTGCCATTACCTTGCGAGTGCTCAATCCCTCTCCTCCAAGCATGCCAGCTACGTCGTCGCTCGCTGCCTCTTCCTCGTCCTCATCCGACAATGGGACCGACATTTCGCCAAACCTCTCGACTTACGATTGGTGTGTCAAACAACACAACGGCACTATCCTTCTCTCTTTACGCGCCGTCGGCTCCCTGGTCAAGGGCTTCTACTGCACGCAGCCTGGGGCCGGCCTCTCCATCCATGTCACTGAGTACCCTTCTCTCCGCACCTATTCCACTACCGCCGCAGTCTGCAAGGATGTTCGGCGCGAAATGCGGGTCTTGACACGACAGGATCGTCAGATGTACTTGAAGAGCCTCAATACCTTCTATCGCGTGCCTTTGGCGGAAGGTCGGGCGCGTTTCGGGCCTCGGTTTGCGAATAACCCTTTATTGACCTCTGCGCACAACAGCCAGACATGGTGTCTACATGGACCTAACCAGTTTTTGGCAGTGCATTCGGCGTTTGTGTATTGGGGGGAGCAGAATATGAAGAGGATAAGTTACGTGGATGGTTTACGGGAAAGAGGGGGAGGGGCTGGCCGGGGGGACGAGGATGTAAACCAATTGTCTTCGGAAGCAAGGCCAGCAGCTGGTGCGCAGCGGGCGTCGGGGAAGGGGGGGGCTCTGCTAGGCGCCATTCCGTATTGGGACTTTCATATTGATACTCATGAGTACGGCTCACAGTGGTGGTGGCGTAACCCTTTCTTTCAGAATGATGATGATGAAGGCTTTGGGCCTATCGACACAAGCCCCGCAGTGGGTCATGCGGTGGAGGGCAGTGGGCGGTTTGCTCGCATGCCGATGGTTCGAGGGGATCAATTGTCGAAGGAGGTTCATGATGCGTACGACCCTGGTGTGGATGATTTCGGTTTCGTGACAGGGAGCCCTTTTACTCTGAATTCTAGCCCCTTTGTCACGCGCAGCGCAACAGTATGTGGCTTACCGATGGCCCTTCCGATGGCGCCTGCGCAGAACCTCTTCGATTGCTATGAAAATTTTGACACATGGAGGGAGGCAACGACCTGTATGTATATGCAGGTGCACTTGCAGCTCCACTCCCACCTTGGGGGCGGGGCCTGGAATTGTGGCGTGGACCTCAAGTCATTTCACTCCGCTTATCCGCAATATCCTCCTGAGCTCTTGTCCTTTCTCGGCGTGTCGGGTCGCCATGTGTGGTCGACGCTCAAGACCAGAAATACTCGTGGACTGATCCGTTACCGTGAGTGCGACATTCACGCGGGACACTGCTCGTGCCCGGATTTAGACACAGAAAGGATGCCCTACCCCAAACTGTACAGTCTTCTGGCGTCGGCCTTGCGAGGAGCAAGTCGGACGTGGCCTGGGGAGTTTTTCATCGGAACTTATCGAGACACAGAGGAGTTACGGTTTAAGAAAAATGACGGAACCTTCTTTGAATGGGAGGACCAGGAACGCTTGCTCCGAATGGTGGCGCGGTTGTGGTGTGAGGCGGCAGTGGACGGGCATTTTGTGTCAATGGCTTCTATCAACGACCCTGTATTTTACGCGGCGCATGTATACTTTGACCGCTTGTCGCACTTCTTGGCATTATCGCCGGCCTTTGCCGAGAGAGGTTTCAATCGAACGTGGAACTTTGATGACGAAGAGGGTGGGGCCAGGAGGCAGGAAGCCGAAGACGGAGGAGAAGATATGAAGCAGAATAGGGAGCAATGGGATCAGGGCGAGTACAGAGAAAGGGAAGAGCGTGAGAATGGATTGCAAGGAGGAGGCCCGCGGAGGCTGAGGGGCGCGAATCGACTACAAGAAGAGCCATCAAGCGACAACCACGGCCAGGAAGACGGAGAGACGGAGACGGCGAGAAGTAAAAACGACGACACGGAGCGTATCTATCACCAAGTCCCCCGGGAAGAGTGTCTGGGAGGGCAGTACCAGGACTCGTCACCCTTCACACCTTTCCTGTTGATGTCTGTGGATGAGGAAAGGCGGCTTGGAGACATCCCCGATAAAGACTATGGTGACTCCAACCCGCACCGGAACTACATCATGAGGGATTTAGACGCGCTTATGCATCCCCTCCATCCCGCCTTGCCCTATGTCTACGATGATCTGGTGCATTGGGGCGGCGAAATGTGGATACCGCGGGCAGAGTAAATGAATGGGAGTTGCACGCTATGGATAGGGACCATGTAGAGCCAATCTAGATTTAGAGGGCTAATTTGAAGCAACTGTTTGTGTAACTTAGTACTCGTTCACAGAATAAATCATATCAAAAGTATTTGCAAGAAGAAAATGTACAAATCATGAGCCTCCAAGCGCTTTATGTTCGCCCCTCTATGTTTCTTGCCCATACGTTCTCACTTCGATTGGTTTCTTACTCTCTTTTCTTCCTACATGATATTACCCCGCCCCTCAAGCTCGATGCAAAGATCCACGCAAACGACGGCAACATCCTCTTCCATAGTAACCATAACCCGGTCCTCCATACTGATAATTATAACCCGGTCCCCCATACTGATCATATCCCGGTCCACCCCCGTATCCATAATACGGCGCATACCCTGACCCACCTCCCCAGTCTCCACCCAAGGAGATGCCCCCACCCTTGCGCCCTTTTTGCCAGTATGCACTGAAATATCCATTGCCGTAGAAGGAGTCACCATATGCCCCGTTGTAATATTGCTTTTCAACAACCACAGCGCTCTGACCTGCGCCTTTGGCTTTTAATTCTTCGATTGGAGTCGTCACTATCTTTACGGCTCCACCTTGTCCACTAAATGGCTTGTCCTTATCAGCCAGTATGATGGGGACAGCCATACCTTCTCCTTCTTTCACTTCTCCAATATCAACCTGCACCTTGTCGTTGTGGCCATCGGGTATAAAGTCAGTCGCTGACACCACGCCGTTCGCATCCACTTTTAGATCTTCACCGTCTCGCTCACTTCTAGCCATCGTTAAAGATTCTTCATCCATACCTCTTCTTACATCTACCTTTACCTTCTCTGAGACTGTGTCTCCCTCATTCGTCGGCTTGGTCGTGCTGTCTTGCTCTGTATTGTAGAGGTCACTCCCCTCCTTCTCTTGCTCCACCACTTCTGTCAATGCCTCTGACGCAGTCGCCACTTTTTTGACCTCGCCCTTCTTGTGTTTTTTGCTGTTGCTAGGGCCTTCCTTATCCAGCCCTGTCCCTATCTTGGCCATCCCGGCCTCCGTCTTCACCTCTACGAGTGTCAAGCCGCCGGTGCTCTTCTCCACTTCCTCTACGTTTTTATACCCCATCCCGGTGTAAGGGAAATTATGTCGTTGGTCCCAACCATAGTCCGGCCAAAATTGAGAGTCGGCCAGATAAGGATCGCGAGGATAAGGGTAATCGCTATGAAAATTGCTGCCAGGACCATTTTCGTACCAGCCACCGCTGGGTCCGAGAAAGCCTTGTTTGTCGGTGTTGGCATTGAGCGGGCGAGTAAAAGACGTCAGAATAATAGGCGACGTGGATAATGTGGATTGAAGAAGAGCGCTCCCTACATCGCTATCTTGCGTGTAGGCTGCGTCTTGCGCGGAGGAGAGGGCGACGAGCAGGAGCACCTTGAAGGGGAGAAGGCACCGAATAGGCTTAATCATTGTGCTGTATGTGGAAGTGTAATTGAGCATTGTCCGAGGATTTTGTGCCCAAATAAATCAAGGATGAAGCTCCGATATGTTTCGTCAATTGGGCCGCGGATGGGGGGGTACATTTGCATGTTTGCATGCATGTGGGGTTAGGTTTAGCAAAGCAAAAAGAGATCGAAATCAAGGGAAGCTTGATGATTTGGAAAGAATAATTACGGATTATACGTTGTCGTTCATCACGTGAATAGTAAAATCACATGCTTTAATCCTTTCAGGGGCACGGAATTGTTGGCGGCGGCATCTTGAGCCAAATTATTAACGGCAGGCCGTTACAAGGCTCCACCATGCACGCCAACCTCCTGTTCCATTCTCTGTGATGGAAGGGGTTGAAAACTCAAAGGAAAGGGGGTTGTTGTTATTGTTTGAAGTTCGTGAGCAATTTATGAGCTACCTGAAACCAATTAACTATCCACTCATTTATTTCATCACTTATTCCATTATCTTTTTCGTCGCCGTCTATTGCTCCACTACATCTATCTTTCTCTGCACCGGTGTTGGCACGGTACTGCATAAGTATAAACATGTTATGGTACCTCTTATCTTTCCCCTTCCATGTCGCTGACTCTCGCACCGCAACAGGCGCGAAACATTGAATCAATCTCTTAATCACGCTCTCACGCGCCAAAAGCTCACTCCAAGTTACACACGTTGACACGGACATCTGCCCCCCCCCCCCTCTCTATCCCAGCCTCTCTCTTCTCTTCCTCATCTCTATAAATATTTCTCCCTTGTTGCCTGATCGATGTTTTTCATGTATCTACATCATCCCCATAGTGTCGCCAAGCACTACAATTCGAAAAAGGAAGGAAATACAATTATTTGACTGTTGGACACTTTCCTGAAGCCTTCCGATGAACAAGTAAAGAAATGAATAATGGACTCACTTAGTACCTGGCTAACTGTATAATTCAAATAACCGTACAATTAAAATTATAAAATGGTTTTGGTAATCAGATGCGTACCACGAGCTTCTATACTACTTTTGTACAGTGGCATTTCCCCAGACTGGAAAGCAAAGGAGGGAGGGGGGGAAAGAAGGAGGGAAGGAGGGAGAGCTACGCGCATAGGGACTGGAGGAAGCGGCCGACGGCTTGGATATCTTCGGTGTTGAAGCCCAGCCGGATGAAGGAGCCGTGGTCGTCGTACCTGAGGGAAGGAGGGAAGGAGGGAGGAAAGGAGGGAGGGAGGAGGGAAGAGTAAGAGGGGTGTGTGGACAAAAAAGACATGACACACGTACAGAAAGGTGAAACAAGAAAGGAGGGAGGGTTCTGGATTGTTGAAAGGGAAAGAGGGAAGGAGCAAGGGCGGGGTGAGGACGCACCGATCTTCGTCCCCTCCCGCGAGCCGCCACAGTTTCTGGGCTTGGGGGAGTCTCCCATGACGAAGGTCGGACGAGGGAATGGCCGGCTGTACGTAGAAACCCACTCGTGCCCCCAGTGGCGGGGCGGTGATGAGGGATGCTGCGGGGAGGGAGGGAGGGAGGGAGGGAAGGAGGGAGGGCGAAGGGAGTAGGACAGTCAGATACGCGGAGAGAAGATGTGGGAAGAGGATGCGGGAGGCCGGGAGGAAGGTAGGGAGGGAGGGAGAGGCGACTCACTTAATGAAGCAGAGGAAGCCGAGTGCTTTAAGACTGTCCAATTTGTGGCATCGTCAACATTCATCATCACCGCCCCTCCTCCTTCTCCTCCTCCTCTTCCTCCTCCACCTGCTGCTGCTGCTGCTGCTGTGGCTGCTCCTACCGCTCCTGCTCCTCCTCCTCCGCTCCCCCAAGGGTTCGTGCCATAGCCCCGTCCTACGGCCCCTCCTCCCATCGAAAACAACGGCAGCGGCAAAAAGGACGAAGAAGAGGAAGAAAAAGGAGGGGGAGGAGGAGGAGGAGGAGGAGGAGGAGGAGGACAAGGCGCAGGACCGCCATCCTCATTCCCTGCAGCACCAGCAGCGGTGACCCCCCCCCCCTCCCTCCCTCCCTCCCTCCCCCCCCCGAGGGCAAGCAGATTCATCGGGGTCCATCCTTGAGAACGGACGAAGAATGAGCGGGGGGGCAAAAAGGCCTGAGCGGAGGGAGAGGGGGACTGAGGGAGGGAGGGAGGGAGGGAGGGAGGGAGGGTTGGAGGAGTGTGAGGTCTTGTGTCCTGTGAAGCGGAGAAAGCACGAACGGAGGGGGGGAGGAGGGGAAGGAAGGAGGGAGGGAAGGAGGGAGGAGTCTATGGCTCCTTGAAGGCCGTTGCATCCAATAGAAACGAGTCAAGTCACATTCCTGCGTCCATCCACCCATCGTCCCTCCCTCCGTCCCTCCCTCCCTACCTGGATCTTCCACGCGTTCTCCTTGCCCGACTCCCAAATGACAGAACGACGGCCCGTGCGGGTGCATACCTAGGGAGGGAGGGAGGGAGGGAGGCCAAGGGAGAAGAAGGGATTAGACATGAATAATTGAACCTGAAACGAGATCCGACCAGGATGAGGAGAAAAGGATGTCATGAACGACAGAGGAAGGAACGAAGGGAGGGATGGAGGGAGGAAGGGATCGAGGGAGGGAGGGAAGGGCCGTACCATCGTGGCGCGTACGTGGATCCGGGTAGGATACGCTGCTTGGTTCGCTTTCTTGAAGTAGTCGCCCATGGTGAGGTAGCGGTGAAGGGGGGGGTCTCGAGAGGCAGCGGAAAAAGGTGGGCCGACGATCTCCTTGCGAGTAGGGCCTGAGGGAAGGGGGAAGGGGGGAGAGTATTCATTAGGGGGGAAGCGAGGGAATGAGGCGGTGGTGAGGGAGGAAGGGAAGGACACAAGGCATTTGATGTTTCTCGGCCCCGAGACACGACAAGAAGGAATGGATTCCCGCTTGTCGTGCCGCTCGGATCATAAGGAGGGAGGGAGGGAGGGAGGGAGGGAAGGACCGGTCAGGCGTAAGAGGATGGTTCCTTCGATGGGCACAACGCGGAAGGGACCCGAGCACGAGAGGAGGCGCAAGCCGTCCATCATGTCGATGACCTCGAACTGGAGGAGGAGGGAGTGAGGGGGAGGGAGGGTGCCGTGGATGAGGAGCTGTCGGTGGAGGATGGCCCGGCCTTGGTCGCGGAGAAGCGCGAAGTAGGAAGGGGGGGAGGGCGGGCGGGAGGCGGAGGGGGAGGAGGAGGAGGAGGAGGAGGGCAGCTGATGCAACCGCCCCCTCGCGCCCCGTCTCCAGCAGTCCCTCCCTCCCTCCCTACCACCCTCCTCCCCTCTCCTTCTGGCCCGTGCTGCTGCTGCTCCTCCTGCTCCTTCCTCCTCCCCTTCCTCCTTCTCCTCCTCCTCCTTCTGGACGAACGCCACAGGGTAGACAGCTTTGAGTATGGGCCGCCAGAACTGCGCCTGCCGGGCCGTGTCCTTCCACTCCCTGCACACCAAGGAAAGGGTGGAAAGCACCGTGCGATCGTGGCGGGTGATGGATTCGGAGAGAGGGAGGGAGGGAGGGAGGGACCGAGGGGGGACGACGACGTTGGCATAGGAGGACGAGGAGGAGGGAAGGAAGGAGGGAAGTTGGAAAGAGGACGGGTGGATGGTGGGGATGGAGGAGGGAGGGGAGGAAGGGAGGGATAGAGGGGGGTCGCCTACGAGGAGGAAGTGCATGATGACGCCGAGAAGGTCCGGGGTGGTGGTGACGGACTCCAAGGGGCAGGCAGAGGAGGAAGAGGGGGGGAAGGAGGAAGACGAGAAAGGGGAGGTGGTGGAAAAGGAGGAAGGGAGTGAGGAGAGGCGATTGCCAGTGACGCTGATGACTTTCATGCTGCTGATGCTGCGGCTGCTGGCCGTCATCAAAACCAAGCCTCCTCCAATCGCTTCCTCCTTCCCTTCCTCCTTCCCTTCCTCCTCCTCCACCCACATCTCCTGTTTGCCCTCTTTCGCCTCCTCACCCCTCTCCTCCTTTCCCCTGTCCCCTTTTTCCTCCTCCATTCCCGGCACATACAATGACCCCTCACTCATCGATCGCCTCAAGTGACTCTTCCTCCACCTCCCTCCCTCCCTCCCTCCCTCCCCCCCTCCCTCCCTCGTCGTCGTACTGCTGCTGCTGCTGCTGCTGCTGCTCCCTTTTCCTGTAGTTGCTACTGCATCAAAACCACCATCATCCAGTATAATTTCCCGAGGCTGGGAGAGGAGGGAGGGGAGGAGGGAAGGATGTGGATGGTTGAGGAAAGGAAGTTGATGCAATTACTTTGACAACCAACATGCTTGAGAGGTACACGTAACTATACTAACTCGCGACCGATACAAGCCATCAGCCTGCGATGTCCAGGACAGTTAACATAGAGGGCGGCGAGGTTGATAGATAAATTGCGTTCGTCTAGGCCTTACCTGGTGGCCCATGCTATTTTCCGAGAAACCAAGGTTGGAGTCTGCATGCCCCATGTCCAATTCTCCCTGCTCGTCTTGCTGCGACTTCTTCTTGTTTTCTCCGTCTTCCCCGCTCGTATCCTCGTATTCGTTATCGGTCGTCGATGTTGAAGCGGATTGGGTCAGAATCTCGTCCAGGCAGGCGCGGAGGGCTTTCAGATTGGCCAGGTGCTTGGAGGAGGAGGTCGAGGCCGAGGACGAGGGAGGGCAGGTAGAGGGAGACGACGACCACAGCGAGGACCAGGAAGACAAGGGCAACGACGATAATGACGACAGCGGGTCGAGGTGAGACATGGAAGAGCCCAGGTTTGGTGCCGTCGTACCGCTGCTCCACACTCCTCCCGATGGTAGCGCGGCTGTCGTAGGCACATGCTTGTGGTTGTGGTGATGCTGCTTGCGGAGAAGGCGAAGTAACGCTTGCACGTAAACCTCTTCTTCCACTTTCTCTACCTGCTCCCTTTCGTGTACGTCCTGGTTATTGTGAACAGTGCTCAGGGCCACCATGTCCATGGCTGGCGTGGGAGGAAAATTGAATTTTTCCGGGCTAGGAGTGCGGGTGCCTGGACACGTCTGCCTTGGAGGTAGCCTAGGCAGTCCTGTGGATGCATGGATGAGTCGGTGGGTGATGAATGTGTAGTGACGGTGGAGCTGAGGGGGATGAGGCCATATGATCTTGATTCGAATTTGCATATCAACCTATGCGCTTTCTTTCAGCGAGGGGAGGGCAACGAACGACGTGGATTAGGGCCTGTCTGTCTGGCCGCCCTTTTGTGAGTCTCCTTGTCCAGGACACCACCCGCTCTGTCTGGAGGGCGAGTATGAAGGGTAAGGAAATGCATAATCGCACATGCGTGCAGGATGAAGAAAAAGGCTTGCCGAGCCAAGTAGCGAAGGGTCCCACGGTCAGTTCAAAGGTGTGAGGGAGTCGGTTGGCACTCGCCCGGCGCTTCGACACGCAGGACCAAAACTTAAGCCCCTTTACATGGTCAATATGGACTAGTATTCATATCGTCGTGCGCTACAGAGATAAGCACATAATCCAATGCCTGCGGGGAGGTGGGCTGGTGCAGTGGGTGTATGCTTGATGGGTATGTCCCCGAACGATGCTCGGTGGTGGTGAGGAACGAACTCTCTATTGATGCGTCACAACAATGAGGAGCGGCGCGCGATCTGGAGAGCGAATGAGATGAAGGCTTCATTTTTGTGAATTTCATCCCATAAACGCTGTAAGAATCAGCTTCTCCCACTGCTGTGTGACGTGGGAGCGAAAAGGCGCTCAAATGGTACGAGAGAATGGGGCACGTACGTACACGTACGCCAAATTGTCCGGCAAGCAGCTCCAAACCCATGCGTCTTTTATACGGTTATAGCTGCTGTTCGGTCTTTGGAGTTTGAAAAAGTCAGGCATGTGCGTTTTCCGTGCATTTGTCAATGCCGTTTGTTGTAAACGAAGCAATGGGAAAGGGCAGCAGCAAGAGGGAAATCAACAGCTTTCAACAACCAACAAACAAACAGCAAAATAACACGCGTGAAGGGAATAAGAGACTTCATGTTTGAAAAAAGAGTACGAGAGCCCATTCTCGACGACTAATAAAACAGACAATAGACAGGGCCAGCACCAGCAGGGGAAAAGGCCGCTTGGGCGTCTGTAACCATGACAAAAAAGTTCATGTATATGCCTCGAAACTTAACAATGAGTGGGCATACGCGCATTGATTTGCTCCCTTTCCTTTTATTTCTCCTCTCTTTTTTCTTTGACTTCTTGTTTTGGCTCTCCTGCCTCTGCTTCTTCAGTGTGTTTTCTTTCTGGACCGGGTTTGGAGGAGCGCAAGTGAAGGGGGCCTCACTGTGATCGTCGTCATCGCGCGATGGACATGGACGATGAGGACAAGGCCCGTGATGCAATAAATGCATTCTGCCAAAGAAACAACGAATCAAGGCAATGGGGCAGTTTTGTTGACCGAAGACTTGCCCTCCCTCCCTCCCTCCCTACCCCTTCTTCTCCTCTCTCCTTGTACTCATCGACATCGTCCGTCCTCCACACAATCTCTTCCTCCCCCTCCCTTTTCTCACACACTGTATCTCACTTCCTATTCTATGTCGTTTATTTGGCTGGCTCCCTTCTTTCATTTGATTTTCGACTTTTCTCCCTTCTCCTCCTCTCTTCCTCCCTACCTCCCTCCCTCCCTCCCGCCCTCCCTCTCTGCCATCCCAGCATAGAACACCACCAATACATACACCCTACAATCCATAACCATTGCCTCTTCCTTCCCTCCTTCCTTACTATCCTCTCTCCCCCTCTTGTCTCGTCGCCTCTCAAGACTCCTTGCCTTCCCTCCCTCCCTCTCTCCTTCCCTCCCTCCCTCTCCGTCTTGTCCCGTCGCCTTCTAGAACTCCTTGCCTTCCGGTATCTTCCCGTGGATGAACGTCGACGGACCCTGAAAAAGATTGAGGGAGGGGAAAGGGAAGGAGGGAGGGAGGGCGGGAGGGGAAAAAGTGTGGACACGAATGAGTAAGAGAAAATGCGTGGCATGTCAGGGATCGTTCATTTGGGGAGTGAAAGAGAGAGGAAGGACATCCCACCCTCCCTCCCTCCCTCCCTCCCTCCCTCCCTCCTTTCCTTCCTACCTGCATGCTTAAGAGGAGGTTGGCCGCCATGTACACTGTAGCCAGCATGAACGCGGCTGAAGGGAGGGAGGGAGGGAGGGAGGGAGGGAGGGAGGGAGGGAGGGAGGGAGGGAGGGGGTAAATAAATGCAAGGAAGGATCGACAAGCTGGAGAGACAAATGCAAATATCAACACGTCGGTGCCATCTCCTTGCAGTCAGTCTCAGCCTAAGTCTCCTCCCACCCTCCCTCCCTCCCTCCCTACCCGTCAAGAGCCCCGCGACCGTGTTGGGGGTGGCGTACAGATAGGTCTTGGGATAGAACTACGGAGGGAGGGAGGAAGGGAGGGAGGGAGGGGTGGGTGAGACTACACGTCAATGTGCTCAGAGGGCTGAAAGGTCGTGCAGCCTTCCCTCCCTCCCTCCTTCCCTCCCTCCCTCCCTCCCTTCCCTCCTTTCTCACCCCGTCATCGTCAGGATCGATTTGCAGCTTCCGGTGAGTCGTGTGATGGGACCTGCCTCCTCCCACGGCGTGAGAAGGGGAAAATTCAGTGGTCTAGGGAGAGAGGGAGGGAAGGAGGGAGGGAGGGAGGGAGGGAGGGAGGGAGACGTCATACTTCTGCTAATGGGTATGATTCAGAAAGACGGGCGGAAGGGAGGAAGGGAGAGAGGGAGGGAGGGCGGGCGTACCTGCACTACGAGATAGCGGCCGTCTGGGGCCAGGCGCTGCAAGGAGGCTGAGAGCTCGGCGATGAGTGTGTCAAGGGCCGGGGGAGGGAGGGAGTGAGGGAGGGAGGAGACGATGATATCCATGTGGTTGTTGCTGGGGGAGGGAGGGAGGGAGGGAGGGAGGGAGGGAGGGCTTAGTTAGCTGTGCACGCTTCAGTCGTCGTTCCTCTCATCTTTCTGGTCCATGACAAACATAATCCTCCCTCCCTTCCCCCCTCCCTCCATTCCTACCTCATCAAGTCTCCCTTCTCCAGGAAGGACAGGACGTCGGCCATCTCCACATGCTGCGCCATGACGTACGCGTCACCGAGTGGGAGGAGGGACGAACTGTAGAGGAAGAAGGGAAAGAGGGAGGGAAGGAAGGAAGGAGGGAGGGAGGGAGGGAGAGATGAGTTGTTTAGAAGGAAAGGAGCGCGCATAGTGCCGTTTACACACACTCTTTTTTTCCCCCTTTCTCCCTCCCTCCCTCCTTCCCATCTTACCGCGTCAAGCAAGGCACGATCCGGGAAGAAGGAGCGCCTTGAACTGCTGCTTGTAAGGCAGGGAGGGAGGCAGGGCGGGAGGCATGGAGGGAGGGAGGGGCCACTAGGACGACGGTCACCTCCGGGGCGGCCTCCTTGCTCCCCAATGACTGGATGCTCTCGACCAGTTCGTCGTGCCCCACGCTGTATTTGATTTGGGTGCAGGGACAGGAAACGATGATGACATGAATTTTATGTGGGTGCAGGGATATGAAAGAATGATAACGATGAGAATGGCGCAAGGGGTGGCGCGCGGCGGAGTTGCATTACGCGGGCATGGCGCGCCGAATCTCCCTCCGTCATTTCGTCCCTTTCCCACCGTCTATCCGTCCGTCCGTCCATCCCTTCATCGCTTCCTCTTTTGAACCTACCTGCTCAAAGCGTAATCCTCAGTGCCCGCAAAGTAGCTGTCGTGGCCGCCCCACATGAAGGCAGGGAAGCCGCCGCACAGGGGTGCCTTATCAGCAGTGGCGGCAGCCGCAGGAAGGAGGAGAACGGGTAGGAGGAGGAGGAAGGAGGGAAGATTGCTCGGTGTTGGTCTTGGGCGTCGCATATCCCTGTCTCCTGCTGTGGTTGTGGGTGGATTGGGGAACAGGAAAGAGGCGGGTGAATGTCCGCCTTGGTGTATGGATAGATGATGCATTGCATTCCGGAAGGACGACAAAGGGACAAGAAGAAGGGAGGGGGGACGACAAGACAAGCATATTCACGGTGGTCTCTGAGATGTGGTGGCTGAAATGAGCGTGAGCTTTAGCCGTAGGTGCGACCTTTATTCATATTCACATGCCCACGACGAAGACGGACTTGCGCAAGCCGCATCGCTAGTGCTGGCGGGGGAGGATGACCAGAGAGGACGAAAAAGCAGGCGAGGAGAAGAGTGAGCGTATGGATTTGGGAGGGAGGCGTGGCTCAAAGCAGGAGTGTTATGTACTCCCTCGCGTCACATGCACCCCCTCCATGACCACTCGGACACAATCATCGACAGGCTCATGTGGCTGGCTGCGCCCTGCAGGGACCAGATGGCATCACTGGTGTTGCTTTTGTATATCTCTCCCACAAACACATTGACCTCTTCTCGTCATCATCATAGTGCTCTCTCGCTGCCTCCCTTATCCAACCTGCATACACAATCATCCGCAGGCGTGAGAAGGACCATGGCGTCTTCCCTCTCTGTTGTTGTCAAGAGGGCAGGCGGCGCGGCCTTGGCCCGTCCTCTGTCCCACGAAGTCAGGAGGAATTTTACGCGTTCGGCGGCGGTACTAGGTGGGTTGTGTGTGGAGTGGAAGGCGGACAGGAAGAAAGGCAAGCAGGGGAGGCATGTACTGGGATGTAATTGTACTCAAGAGAAAGTTCGATAACGAGAAGGGGTGGACTTGAAAAGGGCAGGTGGAGAATGAATCGACTGTCACGATCCGAACGTACACGACTCACCTCCCCCTCTTTCCCCCCCCTTGCCCACAATCAGGCGGTGGTGGCCATCACCCCGGCCCTCCCCTGCAACCATTTAAGCGTACGGCCATGCCTGAGGGACCGCTATTTGAGGAGCACGAGTTGATTTGGGACGATCGGGTGGCGGCGGAGATGTGTCTGGATTTCGACGCGAGCTTTGTGCCCAAGGGAGAGGTGAGGGAGGGAGGGGGAGGGAAGGGAAAAGCGAGAGCAAAGAGAGATAATTTGAGAAGGCTTTTATCTCGTGTTGACCTTCTTGTAATGCTTAAACCTGCTCTCTTGTCCGTTTCCCCTTGCATGACCGGTAGGCTGTGCGATGGTGGCTAGGCGGCTTCGGCTTCTTCTTCTCTCTGCTCGGCCTCGTCTCCCTCACGGACCCAGGGGCAGCCAATCCGTGCGTGAACAAGACTGAGACGATGCCAGACCTTGGCCTCTCGTTCATCCAGACGGGAGGGAGTCCGGCGGCGGAGGAAGAGGAGGCGGAGGAGGAGTAGACGGAGGGAGGAAGGAGAGGGAGGAGGGTGTTTGTGTCTAGGTAGGGAGGGTTATGTTATTCTGAAGATTATAATTATTGCAATGTGAGCAGCGGCAGCAGCAGGAGCTGAAGAAGAAAATGACAGGGAAGAGGTAGAGGAAAAAGAAGAAGAATTGGCAAATAATGACGAAGATTTTGTGGCAGTGATGAGAAGGTTATGATGCCGTTCCCTTGACGGCCTTGTTCTCCCCCCCTTTCTTTTCGCCGAGGGTTTTCCTCTATTCTAATCCATTTGCTGCCAGTGGCTCTTCATTTGAAAATTCTGTTCACGAAGGGTGCGATGATCTTTAGGTTTCCTCTTCTTTTTCGTATTGACTTATTCCCCCCCCCCGGGGAAAGCATGATGGGAGGGGAAGGGAAAGGAGGCTGTTGTTGCTGCTATTGCTGCTGGTGCTGCTGTTGCTGCTGGCGCTGAGTGGACGGGACGAAGGTAAATGGATGCGAGGTAGAAAATCAAGAAAGATGGATCCGAGGAAGTGCATAACGATAAGGTGAGGTGAGGAAGAAATTAAAGGTCACACGAGATGAGAAGAGAGATGTACTTCAACTTCTGCGGCCGTTAGTGCTGCTGCCGTTCGTGCTGCTGCTGCTGCTGACTGGTTCTCATTCCGGATTTTCTGATTCTTTTTCTTTTTCTTTATGACTCCATTCTCTGTCGGCATCCCTCCCTCCTTCCCTCCTTCCCTCCCACCTACTCTCCCCGCCAGCAACATAGCTACATCACCCTCTCCCTCCCTCCCTCCCTCCCTCCCTCCCTCCCTCCCTCCTCCCGGAGCTAAACAGCTTGAATTAGATAGGCAGAGTGGGGAATGCGCTGTGGAGGAGGGGCACAGATCCCGGGATGAACTTCTCCGAGGCGAAGGCAGCCATGGCAATCATCGCAAGGCGGCCATTCTTGATCTCCTTGAGCTGCATAGACTTGATCGCTGCCTCGCTCTTGCCCTGTGGAAAGAGAGGGAGGCAGGGAGGGAAGGAGGGAGGGACACCAAGGAAAAGAAGGAGAGGGAGGAAGAGACGAAAGGGTCAGTGGCGGATGAGAAAAGGAAAAGGGGGTAGGAGGGAGGAAGGGAAGGAGAGAGGGAGGGAAGGGGGGAAGAAAGGAAGGAAGAAACGTGACACTTAAGCATCTTGGAGGTGAATTGGAGAAAAGAAAGGAGAGAGGGAGGGGGGAGGGGAAGGAGGGGGGGAAGTGGCATGATATGACATGTGTGTACCTTAGAGAAGCCTAGAGGGTCAAACCCGAAGGCGCCCACCTGACGGTCTCCTCCACCAGTCCAAAAGTCGCCTGCAGGAGAGGAAGGCCGGGAGGAGGGATAGGAAGACGATGTGCGTGAGTGGGGATGAGAAGACGGAAAGGAGGGAGGAAGGGAGGGAGGGAGGGAGGGAGGGAGGGAGGGGATGTACCGGCGTAGTAGTGGCCTTCAATGATCGCAACTGCCAGGGCGATTTGCGCCATGCCCAGGGGGTTGGATTGCAGGGCCGCAGAGAAAGCCTTGGTGAAGTCAGGCTCCTATCAATGAAGGGAAAGGGAGGAAGTGTGTGAGTGGTTACAGCCACATGTCACTTTTCCCTTCGTACTCCTCCGATTCCTGCCTTCTCCCCTCCCTCCCTCCCTCCCTCCCTCCTCCCCTCACCTGGGGGTAGGTCGGCACATAGATGCCCAGGGAGCCCGGAACAATCACACCGAGGAAAGCAAGCATGGCAGTTCGACCGTGCTTGATCTGTGGTTGGAAAAAAGAAGGAAAGGGAAAAAGGGCAGGGTAGACGCGGGTGAGAGTGTTCTGTCTTTCCTTCCTCTATTTCTCCTTTTCATCCACCAAATTAAGCTTAAGATGCTACCCATCCTATCCTCCCCACCCCTCTTTTCCTCCCTCCTTCCCATCCTCCTTCCCCACCTCCGACTCTTGCAACCACTTAATGTGGGGTAAGATGCCGAGGCCGTTGCGTTCGGAGACGCCCGCAAAGCCAAACGGGTCCCAAGGCTTGCCTCCCGTCTCAATGTCGAACCCAACCTGGTTCTCGAGGCCCATCTTCATCACCGAACGGGACTGTGAACGTATGAACGAATATGGTATCGATTTAATCGAAGCTCTCCGCCTGGTTGGTCTGCTTCCCTCCCATCTACCCTCACACCGATCTAGTTGAAGGCATACTTACCGAGGCACGGGGAGCAGGGGCGATGAACGCCGTGGCGGACGCCAGCAGACCCGCAAACACGATGCACTTCATATTTCGAAAGGAAGATCTGTGTTGTGATGTGGTCGTGGGGTGCGGACTGTGAGCAGAGGGATGGCGACAAGGGTAGCCAGGAGGCCGAGGATGTTTGTGTGCCCACTGCAGTTCGCCTGGCGGTAGGTCTGGCATCATGGTGCATCTAAATGTAAGAAAGATTGACATTATGCTCGTTGCGCAAGTTTTGTGTGTTGTAATTAGGTGCAGCGGTGCGTTGCCTTGGGGACATGGCATGTGGAGGGAGGCAAGCGTGCCAAGAAAGAAGATTGCTTCTGCTTGTTGAGACACGCAGCCCGAACTGGATCGAGGGTCGAACGAGCTAGCCAGGTCTCGCCCTTTTTGTGCAGGGCCCTATGTGTAGACAGAAAATGACCCAGTCCGTCCATCAGGGATATGCAAACCGAAAGGGAGTGGGAGAAGGCAGTTGCTTTCAGCTCCTTGAGGTGAATCCTGCTCAAACCCAGAAAAGAAATTGTAACGCTCCCGGGAACTAATTTCGAGCTGCCAAGTAAACAAGATAACGCACGGAAGAGAAATTTAGCTGCTGCATCAACTGTCTTTTGCGTGAAGCAGTTTCCAACCTTTGTGTGAGCTACGTGTTTGCTTTCGTACAATGCCACCTCCTCCGTCCGTGCGTTGGCGGGCTCGGACCACCACCACCGCATCGTGTTAGTTACACGCACTGACACCTTGGCCCATGTGGAGCTCGGGCCTTCTTGTGCACAACCATCTTTACACGTCTTACCATAATCTTACTCTTTTCGGCGCTTCGGCATAGCGCTTTCTGCGACATCACGAAGATCAAGATGGGAAAAAATGAGACAACAGCAGCAGCGGAAGCAGCTCCTCCCTCAAGGCCTCCCAGTTCTCCACGGACACGAATTGTGAGGTGACCAAGTAGCAAATGCCGTACGGTTCTTGAGTAGAGCGTAAGAGACACCGGCACCACATGATATCGGTCTTTGCCACTTCTAAGATAAACTTCATTTTTCTGACCCTTTATTTTTTTAGCAGCCATTCCTTTGTACGGAAGACGAGAGAGGGGGTATGGAAGAGGAAAATGAAAAGAGGGGAAAGAAGTCCGAATGGATTAATGTCTTTTTGAAAAATTAAAAATGAAGGAAATGGCTCATGATTCCACACTGGTTTACTCTTTCACACTGGATTACTCTTCCTCCTGACAAAGGGAGCCTACCTGGCCTGTGGGCTTGCGGGCTCTACCTACCTCCTCGTCTACTTCATCGTTATTCAAAATTTTGGCTCCCGCTACCAACCCCTCCACACTGTTGCTGAGAAGATCTAAAACAATGTATAAAAGCAGTCGAAGAATGGAGGATTGCTGAAGAGCGGGCGGTCAGAAATATGCGAAAAAAAGAAGAAGTAAAAATGAATGTGGGACTGAGGGACAAAAATTGGTCCTTCTCTTCACTTCTCGCGTAAAAAGGCACCTTGAATCCATGATCATTTCTTTCGAAGTGTCAAAATCTGTCAGCGACCTCCTCTTCTTCCGCTCATTATCACCCCAAGGAAATGGCGTGCCGTCGCGAAGTGACGACATATTTGTTTCTTCCTGAGTTTTGTGGCGGGTGTACCAAGGCAGTGGAAGGGAACGGGTCCATTGTCACGCACCTATAATCTACGTTTGCTGGACTTAAGTGAATGCGTGTTTTCCTGAGTAAGTGAGTAAGAGAAACGAAATACGACCGTCAAATAATGTATGATGTAGGCTATTTGGAGACGCGATAACAAAAAATATGCACCCTGGGTTGAACAGACTTCTGTGCCCGAACACTCTCTCGCCACAATCAAAAGAAAGATCCAACCCCTAGTTGGCTAGAAATCGACCTCTTCATTGCTTCTACCGCGTCTTGATCCCTTTCCCCCGCCAAACAAAAGTCAATGACTGCGTCTTTTTGCGATGAGGAATATGTGACGACACAAGCGCTGCTTGAGGTGACCCCGGGACGTCGCGTCGGTATTTGACTCGCTGTCTGCAATCGCATCGTTTGCAACTTTTGTGCAGACCGCAATCGTGCCCGCTCTTTATATTTTGCACACCACATGTTGGCATTCGACGTGTTTGACCGCTCACAGTTTCTCACCTGGTTGTTGACGGCATATGGGCTGAATTCGTGAATTCGTCAACCAGCCCAGGTTTCTGCAGGCCATGCGTGCCTTTTCGCTTGAGGGCGGGGACCCGGACTTATTGGTTGGGATGCGTGGTGGGATTGGAGAGCACTCTTCCACACGACTGCCACGCCTTTCCAGCCTTGTGACGCGCCTCCTCCGACTCGCCAGCCGCACATCCTTCTATCCCCTCTTCGTGCTCGTTCTTGAGTAAGACGTGCGTGTGCGTCGCTCTCGTGACGGCAACGCGTGTTCCCGGTCATTCATTCCCTTGAATGTTCATACATTCTCACCACATGGTCGAACCTACCATGTATGTCCCCACAGACAATACCTCCAAGATGCATCCGACTCTTTTTACAGGTGCGGCTGTCAGGTAAGTGCTATTTGGGTGGGCGGGAGCCATCGATTTCTTCGGTTGCATGGAGACGGAACACTTGGGCCTTCAACTCAACTTGGCCTCCTCGCCGCTGGGTGGAGGGGGTGGGGACTTGTCCTTCCCCATGATGTAGTTGTGCATGTGCGGGAGTGGTGGGAGAGTGGTCGTCAGGCGTGTGGACGTGACAGAGAGAGGGTTCATGACGTGACTCTGTCACTACACGTTCTCACCAAACTTCCACCGCTACATTTAATACAGGAGTTTGAGCCGACCAGCCGCCACTGCCGCGGTTGCCGGCACAAGAATAGGGGGAGTGGGCAACCTAGCGGCCACCACCACTGCCGCCATAGGTGAGACTTTCTATCTGCATGGCGAGCGTCACGGCCTCTGTCTCTCTGCCATCCCCCATCCCCATCCGTTTCATTCCGCGGACCCGGTACATGCGGCAATCTCACTCATCCCTCCCCCCCTCCCTCCATCCCTCTCTCCCTCCTCTCCCCTTCCCTCCCTTCTCATCTCTTTCTATCTTAGTCCAAAGCCCACAAGTGCGGACGTTTATTTTTCCCGCCTATGCAGTAGCCTCAGCTTCCGCTGCATTTGCTTCAGCTGCCTCTTCCTCCTCTTCCTCCTCCTCCTCAAACCCTTCCTCCTCCTCTTTCTCCTCCTCCCCTTCTTCCTCCTCCTCCTCCTCCTCGTCGTCCTCCTCTCTCTCGCATATTGACCGAAATGGACAGCCGACAATGGTGGATGTGGGCGGCAAGGTGAGGAAGGACGGAGAGAGGGACGGAGGGACCGAGGGAAGGAGGGACACTGGTAGTAGTTTCTGTTTTGAAGTTCTAACGAGGGAAGCACCCTTGCTCCATAGAATATGCTGTGCATTCACCCACGATTTCCTCCCCTCCCTCCCTTCCTTCCTCCTTCCCTCCCTTCTCAATGTGCCACCAGGCCGTCTCCTTGCGCGAAGCTAAGGCCCGCTGTCGCGTCGTTTTCCCTCGTCAGACCATGGGCAGTGTCCTGCACTTCGAAGGCCGCAAAGAGCTAATGAGCGCCAAGGGTCCGGTCTTCAGCACAGCCATCGGTACTTGCCCTCCCTCCTGCCCTTCCTCCCGCCCTCCCTCCTGCCCTCCCTCCTTCTTTCTTCTCACGTTGCTCACGCCCCTTCCCTCCCTCCCTCTCTCCCTCCCTCCCTTCCCACCCGCCAGTGGCTGGTGTGATGGGAGCTAAAAAGACGAGCGAGCTCATCCCTTTCTGCCACCCTCTGTCGCTGGAGGACTGCCACATTGACATACGTTTCGACGAGGACATGTACCGGCCAAACGAGGTGGGGAGGGAGGGAAGGAGGGCAATTGTCTTATTTCCCATTTTTCTCTCTTTTGTTTGCCTCTTGACTTCCCTCCACGCACTCGCCGACCTTCCTCCCCTCCTCCCTCCCCTCCTCCCTCCCTCTCTCAGGTCCTGATCGACTGCACCGTCCGCGTCCAGGGCAAGACCGGTGTGGAGATGGAAGCCATGTCCGGTGCTTCTATAGCCGCCCTCTGTATCTACGATATGTGCAAGGCCACCAGCCATGACATTCTCATCAAGGTACGTCATCGCCCTCCCTCCCTTGTATTTCGCCTGCGTCCAATCCTCACCACCGCCCCCTCCCTCCCCCCCCAGGACTTGCAACTTCTCTCCAAAAGCGGAGGCAAACGTGACGTGAAGCGCAACGAGGTCATTACCACCATCCCTTTCCCCCCTTCCTCTCCCAATACCTCCTTCCATTCCTCTCCCCACCCCGCGTCCTCCCCGCCGAGTGCCACCCCGCCGCGGCAGCAACGGCAGGTAGTAGCAGGAGGAGGGGGAGGAGGAGGGGGAGGACGGGATGGACGGCGCACGATGCGGGCCTTGTCGTCGTCGTCATTTAGGGAGGGGGAAGAGGAGGGGGAGGAGGAGGAGAAGGAGAAGAAGGAGGACAAGGAAAGGAGAGAGCGGGAAGCATGCATCATGGACTACGTGATTTGAGCAGGAAGGGAGAGAGGGAGGCGTTCAAGAAGAAAGATGGGAAGAGGAGGAGGCATGGATGTGTGGGTGTATGTGGATCAGCTCTTGTGGGTGTGCTGATGGGCGTGCTAAGAGGAAGGATGTTATCCCTCTGTATATTATTGTTGGATGGGGCGCAAGTAGTGATAGAGGAGGAAACGAATTTTGGCGTGGGCGCGTCCACTTGAATTGAAGATGAGGTGGGAGGGAGGGAGAGAGGGAGGGAGGGGGAGGGAAAGAGTCGACGATTTTGAGAGAGTGTGCGCGTGGCGGGGACAAGAGGAAAGAGGGAGGGGGAGGCGGCTGCATCGATATGAAGAGCCGGTCTTTCGTCCCCCTTCTCCTCCTCCGCCATCATTTTTGAAAGTTATCCTCGATTTTTGTGGGAAGCATTTATAGTGAGAAGGAGAGAAAGAAAGAAAGGAGAGGAGCGTGATTAGTAAGGAGGAGGGAAGGAAAGGAAGATAGGCAACACTCTGTTGTCGTCATCTTTTTGTTGCCTTAAGTGTGTGAGAGTGTGGGAAAATGCGAGAAGTGCATGTGTGATGAATGTATGCGGACGTAGTCAGCCCCCCCCCCCCGAATTTGAAGACGGCCATCTCGGTTCCTAGTGAGGAAGGGAGGAGGGTACTGCCGTCGGCGCCCGTAAGAAAGGAGTGTACTGCTGTCTGCTCTCTAAATAGGATGTAGTACAGGGAGGAGGTTATCCTGACATGAGAGGGAGTTTCACAAGCACACACACTCACACTCAAAATAAAGTCATGGCGATGGTTTTGTAAGCGAGGCATTGAATAGTACGCTAGAATTGGGAAGGCGAAAGGAGGGGGGCTGTGACAGGAGACCATTTTTGAAACGACGAAGGAGAGATAGAGAGAGCGAAAGCTTAGGAGGACCCGGTATGGACGCATTCCAGTGTATCCGAAGTAACGAATTAAGGACCTCTTAACGCGTATGAGTGTGCTTCCAGACTTCTATTTCTTTCTAGGCCTGGATTCTAGTCGTGTTATTTCTTTTTATTTGCGTTTGAGACAGTGATGAGGGTGCGACAGGCATGATTTCCCCACCGATTTCCAAATCCCTCCCCTGGCGCACTTCCTGTGCTATAATTTTCACGCCTTTCGTTCTCAAGCGGACACGACGCCAATGTGGCATGCGTAGTGCTCTACAGCTATGGAAGGCATGCAGCCTTCTTGCCCATAATCTTGTACTCAAATGGCCACTTGGTTGTCTAGACCTGTGTAAAATATTATCGTGTCCATCTTCCTCCTGGGCAAACCCGTCCAACACCTCCAAGTCGTCCCCCACCCCTCCTCGAGGAAGCCTCCCTCCTCGAAAGTGATCTCCTAAAATATAGAGGACAAGGCATTCCTCCTCCAACGGGGGGGGGAAGGAAAACGCAAGCATTCCTCCTCAAGAATCTTCACGATCTGCCTGGCTCTTAGATTGCCATTGGAAAGGCGGTGAATCGAAGAGTTTTGTAGAATTATGTGTAATGTTTCTGGTTGCCGGAATGGAGAGTAGCGTGCAGCGAAGGGGGGAGAGGAGGTTTACTGTGCGGCCAAGGGCAGAAAATAGGAAAGGCAGCACACCCAACCCCTCCCAGCATACAGCCGAATCTAAGCCTTCTGCAGCGGAAGGCGCTGGTGTGCTTTGATCGGTCGACGGTTACATCACTTGGAAAGGTCCGGTTCTAACTAGCCGGCTTTGGCGCGCTTCGCGATTTCTGCACATTTTGGGCGATGCGTGCTCCATACCGCTTTGGCACCTCACCGTGCAGGGACCCCAAAACTAAGCATGCCACGACCAACGGGCATGCATAGAAGAGCGGTGTTTCCATGCAGCAATGGCGTGGGTTGCGGCTTGGCCCGCATTATGTACGGCATAACCCCCTTGCCTTTTCTTCCACGCCCCACGCACGTACTACTAGTTCGTCTACCCTCCCTCCCTTCCCTCCTTCCCTGCTCATAGGCATGAAGCATCCACCCAGCCCCAACGGATCGCTGGGACGGGCGCCTCTAACCGTACATGGGCGGACACTCGACTCGTACTTTGGTCGAAAGTCAGAGCAAGGAGGGAAGGAAGAAGGCGACGCAAGTGGGAAGGGGCAGCCGAAGCCATCAGGTACGTGTGTGTGCTCGTGGGCAGGAAGCAAGAGGAGGAAGGAAAGCAAGGTGATTGGAAAGACAGGCGAAACATTGCTAAGTTTGTGTGGGAATTGAAAGAAGAGGCAAAAGGGAGGAAGTGAAAAGTGGTAGAAACCATGTTGATCATGGTTTGTACGTGTCCATAAAAGAGAGGGGATAAGGGGCCTCACGGATTACATATGGAGCATGAAGTGACATTGCCTGAAATTATTCTCCTGCTCCCAAACAGGCTCCAAAACCGTGCTCCCCTCATCCATCACCACCATCGACGACCTACCTCCCCCTCCCCCTCCCCCCCTCTCCCTCCCTTCCTCCTCCCTTGGGGGGGAGACCAGCAAAGACGACGACGACGATGAAGAGTCTTTCTCCTCTTCTTCTTCTGCCCCTACCTTTGCTGTGGGGGAGGTCGTGGACGTCGTGGAGGACATGACACCCAAGGTCTATCGATGTGCGGGTGTGGCGAGGATCACCAAGGTAAGCTCTCCCGCCCTCCCTCCTTCCATCCTTCCCTCCTTCCCTCCCTCCCTCCTCCCCCTCCTTTCTCTCCCCATCCTTTCCCCATTCGTTGGGACAAGGTGGTTCGGAAATTGTGCGATTGTTGTCTTATTACTAGGAAGCGTTTCCTACCGCGAGCCTCTCCCCTTATCCTCCCTCCCTCCCTCCCTCTTTCCCTCCCTCCCTCCCTCCCTCCCTCCTCCAGGTAAACGCCCAGGACGGGCTGTACGATGCTGTCTACGTCTTGACTTCCGGTCGGGTGCAACGCCTACCGGCCAGGTGCTTCGCCAAAAGGCAAGGGAGGGAGGGGAAGGGAGGGAGGGAGAGAGGGAGGGTGGGAAGCAAGCGGGGGGTAGGAGAGTGTGTGGGGACGGAGGGAGGGAAGGCTAGAGCGAGGGAAGAAGGGAGTGTGGAGGAGGTAAACCAACGACTAATACGTCTCTTTCATCGCCTTCCACAATGCGACCCACAGGCCGGATCTGGCCACTGAAAAGGCAGCGTCTCAAGCCACCTCTGGGAAGAAGCGCAGTAGCCGTCAAAGAGCCCCTCCTCTCTCCCTCCCTCCCCCCCTCCTTCCCTCCCTCCACACCGGGGCCGGGGTTCCGAAGAGAAAGAAGAAATGCAGACCATCAGGGTGTGGGAAAGGAGCCGTGGCAGCTGCAGCGAAGGGAGGGAAGAAGGGCAATATTGCAGGAGCAGCGACAGCAGGAGCAGCGACAGCAGGATCAGCAGCAGATGCGGTAGGTCTTTGGTTGCTGGAGATGGGCAGGAACACTCCCCACTCACGTAAGTACCCCTCCCTCCCTCCTTCCCTCCCTTCCTTCCTTCCCAGCCCAAGAAGGAGGCCAAGCCCCTGGAGTGGCTCCTTAATCGGGAGCTCGACCGCGTCGTCTCCCGCCTGGAGCGTCAAGACAAGTACGGCTATTTTTCCGAAAAAGGTACGTCCTTGCCCGTCCTCCCTCCCTCCCTCCCTCCCTCCCTCCCCTCCTTCCTTTTTCCTACGGTGTTACTCGCTGATTCACCCATCCTCTCCTGTTCCTTACTCCTCGCCCTCCCTCCCTCCCTCCCTCCCTCCCTCCCTCCCTCCCTCCTTCCCTAGATGCCTGGCAGCCTCGAGATCCATCCACATATCAAGGAGTCCTTACCTTCAGTGAACTCCGCGCTCGTATACAGGTACTCCCTCCTTCTCTTCCTCCCTCCCTCCCTCGCTCTCTCTTCCTCCCTCCTTCTTTCTTTCACACCCCCCCCTCCCTCTCGCCCTAGGCCAAAGTGTATGGGAAGTGGGAGCGCTATAGCTGGGTCACGGGCGACCTCCTGCCCCTCCTCCCCGAAGACTCCGCGGCGCTTGCCCTGCTGGAGAGGAGGAGGAAGGAGGGAAGGAAGGAGGAAAGGGAGGAGGGGGCGGTTGAAGCGGGTGAGGGCCAGAAGCCTGATGCTGCTGGTGTAGCAGATACTGCGGGTGCTGCTGGTGTAGCAGATACTGCGGGTGCTGCTGGTGTAGCAGATACTGCGGGTGCTGCTGGTGTAGCAGATACTGCGGGTGCTGCTGGTGTAGCAGATACTGCGGGTGCTGCTGGTACTGCTGTTGCTGCTGGTGCTGCTGGTACTGCTGATACTGCAGCTGCTGCGGATGCCCCTCCCCTCCCTCCCCCACCTCATCCTCCAGCACCAACTGCTGCTCCTCCCGTCGACCATTCTCCTTCCTCCTCCTCCACCTCCTCCACCTCCTCCTCCTCTACCGCTACTGCCACATCCACAGCTGTGGCCTCTGTCGCTGCTGCTGTCGTCGTTCCCCAGGACGGCGGGAAGGAGGGAGGGAAGGAGGGCGGGAGGGAGGGCGGGAGGGAAGGGCCTATTTTGTCTTCCTTGGAGCCGGCCATCGACTGGGTCGCCTTCGGACAAGACGTCTACTGCATGCTCAACGAGGCTAAGCTGGTCCGTCGCCCTCCCTCCTTCCCTCCTTCCCTCCCTTCTTCCCTCCCTCCCTTCCCATTTCCTTCTCCCCCTGTCTGCGACGTATTATGTGGAAAAAGAAAACCTTGAGAAAAATCGACGTCTCAGCCACCATTTTCCCCCCTCCCTCCTTCCTTCCCTCCCTCCTTCCTTCCTTGCTCATCAGGTGGCCAAGCAGATGGAGGAGGAAGACCCCGAGGAAGATCAGACCGAGAGGGGAACCCTAGGCCATGCCGCAACCAAGGTGAGGGAGGGAGGGAGGGAGGGAGGGAGGGAGGGATGTGGTCTACCTGTCTTGAATGAGGGAGGGGGGGAGGCAGGGAGAGAGGAACAGATGTATGAAATATGACTTATTCGTATGCTTGTGCACACACACACATACACGCACACACACATACACGCACACACACACACACACACACACACACACACACACACACACACACACACACACACACACACACACACACACACACACACACACACACACACACACACACACACACAC
>Ga0160420_100188_pt1 | contig 34513 bp, 51 predicted proteins | sample CelAP2metagpilot_FD_108197 | JGI IMG/M metagenome (GOLD analysis project Ga0160420, IMG submission 108197) | Phycosphere-associated microbial communities from algal ponds in Kailua-Kona, Hawaii, USA - Cellana AP2-5-5 metagenome pilot | ecosystem: Engineered > Artificial ecosystem > Aquaculture >...
GAGAAGATGAGGAGGAGGAACGAAGAGAGAAAGACAAAGTGCCTCGTTGCCTGTGCATCTGCGTACGCGACGGCGAAAAGGAATGGCCTCCCCCTCCCCCTCCTCCTCCCCCTCCTCCTCCCCCTCCTCCTCCCCCAACACCTCCTCCCGCCGACCCTCTCCGTCGCCGTCGTGTACCCTCAGACCAATGATCCTTACGTCCCTCCTTTTTTTTCTCTTCTTCCTCCTCTTCCTCCTTCGTCCTCAACCACCCATATTTCCTTCTCTCCTCCTCGGGCAAATTGATTCGATGAATCCGCTTCACATACGGCCATACATCCCTCCCCCTCCAATTCAAGCCCTCCCTCCCTCCCTCCCTCCCTCCCTCCCGCCCACCTATCCGCGCATCCACCGCGAATTTATCGCTCCGTTTGTTTTCCGCCGTGATGACGGTGGAGATGGCGTGGATCATGAGGGGTTGGGGCTCAGTGGCGAAGTCCACCAGCCTCTTAGGGATATAACCCTTCAGATCCGCCATAGAGAAATAGGTACATTTCGTGTGTATTTTTACCTCATCTTTCTCTTCCTCCTTGTCAATGTCTCCGACCTGATGCTTCCTTTTGGGGGCATGATTGTGATGGTGGTGGTGATGGTGATGGTGATGGTGCTGGTGCTTGTGATGGTGCTTGTGAAGATGATGTGTGTGCAGGCCTCCTCCCCCTCCTTGCCCTCCTTCCCTCCCTCCCTCCCCTCCCTTTTCCTTTTTTTCGTGGACAAGAACAGGACGTAGGACCCACCCAGCTGTAATGCACTCGGCGCGTACACAACCATGGTGAAGGGGACGAGGGGTAGCGAGGGAGGGAAGGAGGGAAGGAGGGGGGTCGGAAAAAACAACAACGACTATTGCTGGCCCACAGACCCTGCCCTCCATCCCCTCATCCCTCCCCTCTTCCTTCGCCTCCTCCTGCTCCAGTACCCGCCAGTGCACATACAAGTACATGTCCCGGGGGGCGACAATAGCCACGCCTTTATACTTGAGGTAGTCGATCCAGTTGTGGCGGTTCAAGACGCGAACCCGGTGGCCGTAGTCGTACTGGCGGTCGATTTCTGTTGACAAGGATTATTACAATTGTGTAAGATATACATTGAAAGCGTACTGACGGTCGATCTCTGTTGGCAGGGATTATTACAATTGTGTAAGATATACATTAAATGCATGAATCTATGAATACGCGAATTCATAAATCCATAAATAGATGAATTAATAGATGAATAGATGGATAAATGGATGAATAAATAAACAAATACAATTAAATATACAAATAAATAAATACACCAAAAAACAATTAATAATATACACGTACCGGCTCCAATGGTGTTATCAATGATACCCATCAGCATCGCCACTGGATGATGCGGCACCACCCCCTGGCCCTTGAGGGTCGTAAAGGAGTCGTTTGTGTTTGGCACTTCCCTCCTGTACGCACTGACTCCATGCTTGGTGAATTGCAGCTTCCAGCCGTTGGAGGGCTGAAGGGGAGGGAGGGATAGGATGAAATAGTAGGATAAGTATGAATACGCGAAATGAGGAGTAATTAGTCTGTTATTCAAAAGATCGATTGGTGGACAGATGAATGGGTGATTGACAGTTTGAATCACGCACCTCGGCGAACTCCAACACCCGTTTCATTGCCGTCCCCACCTCCTCCTCATATCCTGGCCACACTAACCTCCCCAAATGCCCGTCCTCCCCCTCCTCCGCTTCCTCCTCCTCCCCCTCCTCCAACTCTTCCTCTTCCTGCCCCTCCTCCATCCTCCTTCTCCCTCCCTCCATCTCTCCCCACACACTCTCCCTCATCGCTGCCTGCGCTTCCTTCCTCAGCCTCCTCAACCCTTCCACCCAATTCCTTCTCTCCTCCTCACTCCTCGCAGCCAATACCCAGGGCTTATCCAACCATGCATGCCTCAATTCAAAAGGGTATTTTCTATCAGAGCCTCTCACTTCGTCCCGATCCATCACTCGTGCTTCACACCCTGCCAAAGGCACTACCCCCCTAGGAGGGGCCGTTGAAGGGGAAGTAGACGGCAGGTAGTAAAAGAGGAGAAAATCTTCGTGGTGGGTTAGAAAGAGACGCGGACGCCATTTCCAGGTTAAATGGTCTTTGCGTTTGTAGAGAGTGCCGGAGAGACGGAAGGGTTGGTGGGAGGGGGAGGAAATTGAGGAGGCGGAGGACGAAAGGCTTTTTCTTGGTAGATGCTGGTGGTGGTGATTTGAGGGGCGACAAGACGAGGAGCAGGATGGGAAGGAGGAGGAGAAGGAGGGAGGGGTGGTGCTGGACGACATACCTTTTGTGCTTGGGATATGCCTGCGTATATCGTGAGGTAGCAGTTGCAGGGGGGAAGAGGTAGGGAGGGGTGAGCATGGATTTGGTGCAACGCTACGTAGCCGCGATTTCGGTGGGAGAGCAGAGACGAGGTGGAGAGCCTGCTAGCAGCGTGCTTGGCATGCTCTATGCATACTTTTGTGTTGCATATTTGTGATAAATGGCTAGATATCAGAGAATTAAAACGACTCTCGAATCGCGTCTCTCGCTCATTTTTTCCTACCGAGCTTCGCTACTACCTTCCTTCCCAAGGATAAGAGAGCATTTCTCCACGTCCAACCCGACCTCGCAATGACACAAGCAACAGAGCAGCATGAGCACCGCCCAGTAGGAGAGGACAATGAACGCGGGGCTGATTTTACGGTCTCTAAAGACAGCACTGGCGGCGGCAGAAGCTGCAGCAGCAAGACTGTCGCGCCCCAGTCCAGATGCCTCCCCTATCTTCTTCTATCCCACCGCCATGCCCGAAGCACTGACATATCAAACAATCTCAACGTACAGATGACCAATATGAGCCTCGAGGAGGAGGAGGAAGACCTTCTGGCCGATTTTATGGCCCCTCTTGCAGCCTCTGCTAAGCGAAAAACGAGCACCAGCAGCAGCTACGTGCCTCTCTCCCTTTCCTCCATCGATGCCACCAAGAAGGACACGTTTTCTCTGAGTAATTTGATAAAGGAGCAAGAGAAGGAGAAGCGCGCTTTGGAGCATCTAAGGGGTGACGGGGGAGGAGAAGAGGAGGGAGGAGGAGGGACGCGGGTGTCTTCAGTGTCGTCGTTTGACAGGATCGTGAAGACGGAGGAGATGTTGTTGAGTATGAGTAGTAGTAGTGAGAGTGAGGGAGAGATGGAGGAGGAGGAAGATAGGCGAGATAAGGGAAAAGAAAGGGAAAAGCAGGGAAAGAAAAAAACGAAGAATGGGTTTGGTAACTTCGTCTATAGGAATGGCGGGGAAAGAGGGGAGGAGGACAAGGAGTCAGACCTGGACATGGAGAGGGAGGAATTTGTGGAGTGGTTGGGTCTTACAAGCGTCTTCACCATGCGTCAGGAAGATGATGGGGAGGAGGGGGAATGGGGAGGCATGGTGGTGCCTTCCCCTCTTCTTCCTTCGAGCGGCAGAGGGAGAGGGGGAGGGGATGGCAACGCACGCAGCAGCAACAGCAGCAGCAGCAGCAGCAGCAGCAGCAACAGCAACAGCAACAGCAGCAGCAACAGCAGCAGCAACAATAAGAACGCGAATGTTCTCGAGCAGTACGGGAAACTGGCCGAAGCTCTGGAAGATGCAGAGCACCAAGGGACCCTCCCCGACCTCCTTTCCCTTCTTGCTCCTTCACGCTGGCTTGCCTCGCAGCAGCTTCCCCCTCCCTCCCTCCTCATCACCAACCTTTGGAAGGTGATGACGTGGCACGCTGACCCTGTCTTGGCACATGCTTCATATTTGAATTTAAGAAAGTTGATGCCGACGAAGGGGAGGGAGGGAGGAAAGGAGGGAGGGTGGAGATTGGAAGGAGCGTTGATCCAGGAACTCTTCAGGGGATTCGGGGTTTTTGTGGGAGGAAAGGAAGCGGAGGAGGGCGAGGAAGAGGGAGGGAAGGAGGACGGGGGAGGAGGTGGGTGCGATGTGACCTCCCCTTTGTTGGTTTCGTCATCGTCCTCGCTCCCTTCCTCGTCCTCGTCCTCCTGGGGCTACCCCCACCCTGTGTTGAGGCGCGCGATAGACACAACCCACTTAGACCACGCCATTGATCACGACGAGGACGATGAAGAGGAGGAAGGCGGGAAGGAGGACAAGGTTCCACCACCTCCGGCACTGGACAAGAGCAGCATTCCGCCCACCGGCAACCTCCGAGACCTTTTTATCTCCCTCTCCTCCTGCTTCTTCTCCTCCTCCTCCTCCTGCTTCTCCTCCTCCTCCTCCTGCTTCTCTCCCTCCTCCTCCTCCCCTCTCTCCCTTTCCCCCTCTTTCGCCACCTCCCTCCTCCACACCCTCCTCATCCTCACTCTTGACCGATACATCCAAGCAGACTGCCCCTCCTCCCTCCGCACCTGCATCTCCGCCCTCCTCAACTCGCCTTCTCTCCCCCCTTCCCTTTGGCCCTCGCCCACCCTCCCTGCCCTAATTGCCGGCTTGGTGAAGGAGGAGGATGTGAGGCTTGGTGTCGCGTCTTTGCTCCACATCTCTCGGTGCATCTCTCTGTCCACCGAGAGGGGGAAGGACCTCGTCACCGCCCTGCTCCGGACCATTCTAGAGGACAGGCTCCTCCCCCCCTCCCTCCCCCCCTCCCTCCCTTCCCCTCCCTCCCTCCCTTCTGCCCTCGTCCTCCTCCAGTCCCTCCCCACTGGAACAGAGGAAGAGCGTCAAGCATATTTCCTCTTTCTGCTCGAAAAAATTGAAGAGGGAGAGCTCGCTGGTGATTTCCTTGCTCCCACCTCGCCATCCCTCCCTCCCTCATCGAACGGAAAAGCAAAGGTAGGAGGGAGAGAGAAAAGGAGGGGTACCGGTGAGCGCACGCTGTTCTTCGCCATCTTTATTGCCTTGTGGGTGCAAATGAGCTTGACAAGCCTCCCCCGGCCGTCGAGGAAGGGAGGGAAGGAGGGAAGGAAGGGACAGAGGGAGGGGTATGCGGGGGAGGTGGCGCGACGGGTAATGGGCTTGGACAGGACAAGGATTAGGGGAACGAATGATGAGAGGATACAGACAGCGAAGGATTTGATGGCCCAAACGCTGGTTGCGGTGAAGGCATGGAGAGGGAGGGAGGGAGGGAGGGAGGGAGGGACGCAGATGACTTTGAAGGGAATGTTTGGAGGAGGAGGAGGAGGAGGAGGTGGTGGAGGAGGAGGAGGAGAGGGGAATGGGAAGGAAGGATGAGTAAATAGGGGCTTCATGGCTAGGCCGGCTCAGACGATGGTTGCGGTGAGGGCTTTGAGGGGGAGAGAGGGAGGGGGGCAGGGAGGGGAGAAGGGAGGAGGAAGAGGATGGGGAAAGTGGGAGTAGTGAATCAAGAAGGATGATGATGATGATAATAACATTACTTATGGTGATGATGATGATGGTCATAATGATAGCCTGCGAGAAGCGCATCTATGAGTTTACTATTGCATTTGTGCGTTTGTTTTTTCCCCACTTGATCTTCCTCCCAACCTCTTTCCGCTTCTTTCCTTTTTTTTCTCTCTGGACCCCTTCAACCCTTTCCCTTCTCTCTGTCTTTCTCTCTCTCTGTCTGTCTGTCTTTCTCTCCCTCAGTCCGTCTGTCTGTCTGTCTGTCTGTCTGTCTGTCCGTCTCTGTCTTTCTCTCCGTCTCTGTCTGTCTCCATCTGTCTCTGATCTTCTTTCCTCCCTACGAATATTCCACTATCTATTATACATTCACACGTACATGTACATTCACAACGACAAGCCACGATATTTTCACCCCTGTCCTCACACAGTCACTACAACGACCCTAACGCTTACTACTGCTGCTGCCACTACCCCCCTCCCCAACAATCCACCGCTTCCTCCTCCGATACCTCCCCTGTGCCTTCTCCTTCATCGTACTTACCACACTGGGAGGTAGCTCTCCCACCATCTTAGCAGGCGCTCCACTCATTAATGCAAAGGGAGGAACGACAGAATCAGGAGGTAGTACCGTACCTGGGGCTAGACGACAACAATCCTTGAGGATGCATCGTGGGGAAACAATGCAGTTTGCACCGATCTCTACGTGTGAGCCTATGGAAGCGGCTTGAATGACGGCATCAGGTCCTATGTTAGTCATGCTGCCGATTGTCATAGGGATGTATCGCTGTTTTGACTGCTGCTGCTGGGGTGGTTGTGGTGGCTTTGGTGGTTGTTGCTGTTGCTGTTGAGGCTCATATTGCGGGGGGGCGATGATAAAGCACGGACTGAGCACAGAGCCGGCAGCGAAGAAGCAGTAGTGGCCAACGCGGATAGGGGCGAGGTCGCCACGGATGGTAACGTCTTCTTCCACGATGCTCTGTGTTCGAAGAGTGGAGGGGAGAGAAGGAGGGGGCGTTGGTTAGGGATACGAGCGGAGGGACCACAAGATAAAAAGAGATGAAGTAGTTGGAAAGGAAGGGACTAAAGAACGGAAAGAGGAAAGAGTGATGAAGAAGTAAACGTACTCGTCCACGCATCTCCACATACTGTGGTCCTTCGATCAGGGCCTTGCGACTGATGTAGTTGGTGGTAGTGCGTATGTACTCGGAGGAGGCGGAGGAAGCAGAAGACATGCTACTGCTGCCCTGTGTCTTGGTGTGCGTGTGGGTGGATTTGCGTTCGGGTGCAAGCACGAGTGCGAGACATAGAGGAAGGAATGGGGGAAGAACGAAGAAAGAATGGTGGGGCATAATTTGAAGCTTGCACGAGAATTACGCATCAACGGTGGGGTGTGTGTGTGGGGTTTTGGGCAACAGCATCTGTCCATCACCTCAAAAATGCAGACGAAACACCGACACAGGATCACATATTGTCCGTCTGTGAATCGATGCAGGTGGCATTGAACGTAGAGGCGTATCCGCCAATTCGGCGCTAGCGAGTGCGGGCAACGCCATTATTATTCCCCGCTCTCCATCCCATGCCAAACCCACCACGCTGGGTCGTTCTAACGCACAGCCTTGTCTACAAGCTCCATTTACACTCATTTCCATGCACGTGTGTCTTTCCCGCTTACATCCAATCCTCCACACCTATCGCAACACATTTGACAAAGCTCCCTTCCTGTTGGAAGTCGGACAGCGGGCGGAAGCGGAGCTTGAGATCATCATGCCTCGGGCTACAGAAGCAACACCTCTCAATGCGTCCGACGCGAGCCATATGAACAATGGCGTTGAGCTTATCACGGAGGAGCGTTTCACTTCCCCGCAAGGCCGGTCCATCCTTGCTTTCGGCCTCACCGTTATCTCCGTCATCTTCGTCCTATTTATCATCCTGACTACCCTCCCCCACGACCACGGCAAGGAGAAATCATCCGATCCCACCACCGCCTCCCCCGCCCTAAAGCCTACCAGCTCGCACGCTTCTCCCTCCACTCCTGCACCTAGTACCCCGGCCAAATTCGACACAGCCGCTGTCGGTAGTCCAATAAACCCCCACCCTCGTGTCAACGCCCCGGGCTGCCCTTCCCTTGGTGTGCCGCCGCCGGGGCGTCGTTTTATTCAGATCAAGAATAACTGCCAAGAGCCGATATGGCCGGGTATTATTCCGGCAGGTTCAGCGGTGCCGCCTGGGAACACGTGGCTGTGGAAGGCAGGAGAGTGCAAAACGGTGGAGGTTGCCTCGACGTTACCGAGCTTAAGGGTGTGGGGAAGGACGCAATGCAACGAGGATTTCAATTGTGTCACGGGATCCTGTCGCGTGGAAGGCAATGGAGGATGTGTGAGCGCGGGGGAGGCGCCGTGTAGTCTGTGGGAGGCGACATTGCAGGATCATTGCACCCCGAAGCCGGTGGCCGGAATGGTAAGATTCAAGATTCATTCCAAACTTACCTATCGCAATACAGGATTATGACCTTAAGTTGTTCTGGGATAGGGAGGCAAAGCAATCGGCAGGAATGGTAACATTCATTGCATGCACCTATGTATGCATTTATGTTTGTTTGCTGTTGTGGAAGGGGAAGGGGAGGGGGGAGGAGGCTAAGCAAGATTCCCCCCTCCCTTATGTCTCCATGCTCACCAACCTCCTTTCCCACTTACTACCCCTCATCCACTCCATCAGGGCCCAGATTTCTTCGACACCTCCCTTGTGGACGGCTACAACCTCCCCATCCGTGCTCAACCGTCCGGCGGCTTTAATGTCGGTCAGGTCCAAGGTGCCTTCTCCTGCCAGGCGCCCGTTGCCAACACCTTTGATTTCGACGCGTGCCCCTACGAGCTCCGCGTCTACAGTGGTATATCTTCCTCCCCTCCCTCCCTCACTGCCTCCGAACCTCCCTCCATCCTTTTTCTGTCACAAAAAGCATTTTTAGAAAAACAACGTAACCGTGGAATCACCGAAGCAACTCCCCCTCCATCCCCCCCCCCCTCCACCCCTCCGTCATAGACAGCATTCCAGGGACGAATTTGCCTGTCGAGGGGTTGGCTGGCAAGAACCAGGTCACCTCTCCCTGCTTTCAGACGCCTCTCAATGCCACGTGTCGCGCGGCGGTGATCGGCTGCCGGTCGCTCTGCAAGGCCCTAGACCAGGGGTGGTTGGGTGAGTCAGAAGGGAGGGAGGGATGGAGAAGGAAGTGAGAAAGGGAGGAAGGGAGAAAGAGAGAGCACTGCTTGTCATTAGTTCTTCAATAACTAACGCTCACAAATCCTCCCGCTTATTCCTCCCGCCCTCCCGCCCGCCCTCCCTTCCTCCCCTCCCCCCTCCCTTTTTCTTTCCAGGCTATTACATCAATAACGTGGAGGGCCCTCGGGACCTGGTGGACCCCCTCCTGACCCGTCCAACGGGGGAGACTATCCGGTGGTCGGCCCAATTTACCCTCCAGCCTCCGCCGGGCGGCAGCAGCAGCAGCAGCAGCAGCCGCAGTAGTACGAGAAAATGTGACCCAACCATGTTGTGCAGAGACGTACCGGCCTGGGGGGCTTACAGAGGGGCGGCGTACGCGGGGAATGGAAACATGAAGAGCCTCGTCTGCTGTGACTCGGGCTTTCGATGGTGAAGTGAAAGGGAGGGAGGGAGGGAGGGACCGAGAGAGGGAAGATGGCGCATTTTCCTTAGCGCTCTCTTTTCCCCTGTCCTTGTAACACACTCCCATCGCCACTTGACCAAACAGCCTACCTCTTTCCCTACCTCCCTTCCCCCAGCTCTCCTTACCAACCCAACAACGTACCCGGAGGATGCCCTTACGCTCAAGCTTGCCCCACGCTGGGGTCGTCGGACCCGGCCTCCTCCTTCCATCACAAGAAGGGCGTGAGCGATGCCACCTACCCGCAGTACGACGAGGAAATGCGGTAGGGAAGAGGGAAGAGGAGGGCAGGGCGAGAGGGATGGAGAAAGGAAAACAGGTGCACCTCCTTTAACCCCTCAGCTGACTACGACGAGAGTATCAGAGAATTCTCAATTTCCTCCCCCTCCGTCAATTCGTCTCTCTCCCCCTCCGTCCCTCCTTTCGTCCCTCCCTCCAGCATGTCCTCCTCGCTGCCCGACTGGCCCATGCCGACCAAGGGAGAGAACTATGCCCAAATCTACAAGGAGAGCTCCCCGAGTGCCTACGCTTGGTGAGGGGAGAGAGGGAGGGAAGGAAGGCAAGGTGGGATCATCCCCCTGATTGTGTTTCGACCACCATTTCCCTCACGTTTCCTCCCGCCCTTCCTCCCCCCCGCTCTCCCGCCCTCCCTGCCAGGCAATACAATGACATCTCCTCCACGTATGTCTGCTGTGGGAAAGAGGGTCAAGCAGGGCCGTCGTACATCCTCACTTTCTGTCCGGACGAATGAGAATAAATAGAACCAGACGATTATTTGTAGGCGGTTTTGTATTTTATGTTGCGTGGGTGAGAAGGAGGTATGCAGTGTGTGGGTGTTGGTGGGGGGGGGGGGAAAGGGAGAGGGGATGGTCGCATGAATTACACTAGAGAGAGCGAGAGAGAAGGAGAGCGAGCGAGAGAAAGACAGGAGTGGACCGTGCGGAGAAAAATGAGGGACAAAAAGCAGGACAGCGAATCCCCCAATAGACTTGTAGCTATCTCATCTTGAAAGTAGAGAAAGGAAAAGGGAAAGAATATTTGAGTAGAAAACGAGATGAATCTATGATATGTGTATATACTAGTAGATTTCAGTATTCAAAAGATGGAACAGAGGGAGAAGGAGGAGAGGGAGGAATTTAAGGTTTATAATAAGGGTCGGTTTATTCGCATTTTTCCCGATCGATATATTTACGGTCTTCCTCTTTGTGGGAAACAAGAAGAAATTGTTAGGGCGCAAGCAGATTTTTCCATTTGATGTTCCCTCTTGTGTGTCTGATGGAGGGAGGGATGGAGGCAAGGAGGGAGGGAGGGAGGGAGGGAAGTGCCTTGAGAAGAGTTAGAATAGCCAAACCAGCTTTCTCCCCCCGGAGATTCAGCAGGCGAACGAAAAAATCGATAGGAAAGCACGAAGAGAAGATTTCAAATCTCTGTTCGTACCTCCATTTCATCATTTTGATTCATTTCTGTTCGTGTCCCTCCCTTATTCGCAACTCGATTTTCTCTCTCCAGCACCTCCGCTCCGGACATGCACATTCATACGTCGGAGGTTTTGTACGCGCGGGCATACCTACTGGGTACATAGTATGTAGAAACGAGATAGAGCGCGTTTCTAAAAGCACTCATACCACATTGGAAACGGTTTTTTCTAAATTACATTTGAAACGTCCTTATAAGCTTTCCAATAAAATCACGCCTGTGGGAGAAGGGAGAGCTTCCGAAATCGCAGTGAAAATCCTTCGATGGATTTCATGAAACAAAATCTCTACCATCGTCGATCAAGACTCGGCTTTAAATTCAAATAAAGACCAAACAGATAGGTACAAGCAAAGCGAAATGAACAGAAGAGCGTTGGAACATTCTCATTACCTTTTGCAAAATAAAGATGACATTTATCATGTGTAAAAAGCTGCAAAATTGAACGCATCATGCCGGCTCCTTTCAATCATTGCGTATGAAATCGTAATTACGGTCATTTTTCACTTCAATTCACGTATCTACAATATTTATTCACAACTTTCCCCCTGCTACACTGTCTTCTTCCTCTTCAGGCATGATAGGTCTCATGCGGTTTGATCGGCGGATGCTTTGGTTGGGCCACATGCATGTGCTTATCCTTTTTCTTTCCTTTCCTACCCTTTCCTCCTCTCCCTCCAGCTTTGCCCATCTCTCCTCGTTCTCCACCCTTCTCCTCATCCCCATCATCACTCTCACTCTCGCTCTCACTCGAACTTTCCCCAAACGCCCGCTTCTTATGAAATATACAGCATCTTTTACTGCTCTTCTTGTTCATATGCTCATTGTCTATCACTTTCTCGTCCCACTTCACGTGCGGCCGTGGGTGCAGCCGCAATCGCAGCACTCCTCCCTCCCCTTCCTTGGCGGCTGCCTTGTCTTCCACCACCGTCGCCGAGCCCGTCGAGCTTGGTTTTGCTTGCATATGCCCACCTCTTCCTCCCACCACTCCGATGCTACCACCGCCCCTGCCACCGCCGTTGGGGCTGGTGGGGCCACCGCTGTTCTTGGCTTCCATTTTGATCGTGTGATGCTGCTGCCTGCTTTGTGAGGAGAAAGGGAGGATGGCGCAGGGAGGGGAGCAGGTGTCGGAAAAGCGGCTTGACAACCATCAAGCAGTGTGCGTGCTTGCACATCACTTACGAAGGGGCGCTATGAGTGTATGTGTTGTGTGTGCACGCGTCGTGGTGATAGGACACATGGCTTCTCGCTGTTGGAGCCCCTGAAGCTCCTCACTCATCGCCCAAAGAAGCCCGCCTGCCCACGATCATTCCTCACATTCTACCCAATACCAAGCACAGGTAAGCCAAAAAGGTCGTCCAGTACTAAGAGGACGTTAAAAGCTTTCCGCAACGCACCCGTCACGTGCAACAACGTCTCGTTTTCCTGCTTCGAGAGAGCAAGGAAACTACAGGAAAAAGAATTAACCTCCCTTGGAACTTTCTATATTACCTCGTTACCCCGAAGCCTCAGGCAGTAGCCCTGGTCGCAGTAGGTGAAAGAGCAAAGTCCAGAAATGGCATCGTTTGGAGTGGTCGTGCCAGGCCGGGCTGTTGTCATCGACTGGCGGTGAGTTGTATCCGGAAGCCGCTCTCCCTCCCACCCCTCTTACTCAATGCCTCCCCACCCAAGCCTCCTGCCTGACCCTACCAACGCACTTTGCGGATAAAAAAAGTGACCACAGCACGCCCAATGTAACGCATTATGGCATCGAATCGCTCCCTGTTTCGGCCGCCACCATTTTTCGTTTTCATAAGCACCTTATCCTCACTACCCCTTCCACGTACCCCCTCCGCCCCTCCCTCCCTCCCACTCAGCCCTATCGACAACGCCAAGTTCGTAACCGAAATAGCCGCTCCCGCACAAGTAAGCGATTTGACCTTCTTCCTTCTTCCCAACATTGTCTTGCCTGATGGTGCCGGGGTGGTGCTTTATTACTCGCTTCCGCCGTTTACGGAGTGGAGCGTGCTGGGAGCTTTGACGTTGGAGAAACCGAGGTAAGGAAGGAGGGAGGGATGAATTGGGGGAAATTAAAAGAGTGAGTAGAGGAATGTTTTTTTCTCTTCTTTTGACTCTCACCCCAAGTTGAGTTGTCTCACGGGTCGGTGTGCGGTGTTTTCTTCCTTCTTTCCCCTCTCCAACAGTGGCGTCTTCCGGACGGGGTGGTCCACGATCGAGGGTATCACCCAGATGCCCGTTATTCAGCTTGGGGTCTCCTTAGAAAGGTACACCCTGCCTCTCTCTTCTTCCTATCTTCCCTCCATCGGCTCCTCCTACCCTCCCTGCTTCAGGGGTGGATAATGTTTGTACCGAAATGACCTAGTAGTTGCACTCCTCCCCCGCCCCCCTTCCCTCTCCCTCCCCTCCCTCATTTACTTCTAATTGTAAGCATACCACCTGAACCATCCAGTGGCTAAGACTCATTGGCATCGCCATTTATGGACGGCGCCCACCCTTTTCCTGCTTTCCCTTCATGTTTTATCGTTCATCGTCCACTGACTGCTTAACTCAAACCCCCTCCGTTCCACCTGCCATGCCTTTGTCCCTCTCTCAGCCTCGACACAGTTTCAAACCTGGAGCTCCAAACATCCGGAGTGGATGAACGGCGGCTGTTTGCTCACAAAATTGCTCAAGACCTGTGGTCCTTTGTCTGCTCCTTCGCTCAGCGGACCCAACAGGCAGGGCAGGAGGTTGTGTTGCTACCCGTGAACGCTATGGATTTGTGGTTGGAGAAATTCGATCGGAAATATCGCCTTGATCCGTCGTTTATGTTCAAGGCCGGGAGTTAGTTTTAGGAAGGGGAGGGAGGGAGGGAGGAGGTTAGAATTAGGGGGTCGCAAGACAAGATGATAAAGGATTGGGATTGTACATACGTGAAAAGCTAAGCGTGGAGAGCGTGCGAACTCAGGCAGAACTTAGGAATGATAATAATAGTACAGGAAATGATATCGATACACATATGAGCCACGAAAGCTTTTCCCAGCCCGGGCATTTCCTTCTCGGTTGCGCGCCGTTACTAATGGGCCACCCTTTTCACTTTTTTGGGGGGGCTTCACCTTCCACCAAATTTTGATATTCCCTTTTTCCTCTTGCATTTCCTTCATGCAACGCACCCTTAGCAGATCACATGCAGCCCTCTCAAGTAAAATCTACTTTTTCCTCACCACCGCCACCACCCCTCAAAGAAGACGACAAGGCTGACTCCCTCCTCCACGGCCGCCAGGCCTTCACCTTGCCCAGCTCCCTGACCAGCTTGCTGTCCCACCGTCAACGAAAAGGAGACGCGGCATTCGTAGCAGTACAGCTGATGCGGGACAGATTTCACGCCCTGGGATTTTTGAAAGGCGGCGGCTGTGGTATTGTCAGGGGGAGGAGCAGCAAATGGCGCCGAACGATTACTACTACTACTGCTGCTGCTGCTGCTGCTGCTGTTGTGTTGCTACTGCTGCCGCTGGTGGTGGTGCTGCTGCTACCATCTGTACAAATGAATCTGAAATGGCTTTTAACACCTACAGCAACGATAATAGCAGGAGTGACAGATGTGGTAGTGGTCGCCGCAGCAGCGGTGGCGACGATCAGCGAGAACGTCCCACCAGTAGCAGCACCAAATCTGTTGCACTCAACCTCATTTCCCTTTCCAAAGGCAATACCAAAAGCGACGATAAAGAAAAGGAATCGTGCCATCTCAACCGGACACGCAATACTATTCAATTGCCTTTTCTGCCCAAATACAATACCTTATCCCCATCCTCCAAATCTCCTTCACAGTCGTCCTCCTCGTCCTCGTCCCAGTCCTTATCTCCTTTCACTCAGAAAAGCTCGCTCTGGATGCCCGAAGATTCTAATGAAAGGACCGCCCCTCTTTCTGTCAGTCCTAACGCACTGATGCTCCTGCCGCCCTTCTGGTCTTCTCTCTGCTTCCCCTCCTGCCTTTTCTGCTCTTCCTGCTCCTCCCCCTCTCCATCCTTCTCTTCAATTTTCAACTCCTCCGATTTCCTTCCTCCCACACCCTCCGGATCTAGCCCTCGTTTGGCCCACCTAATTCTCCCCCGTGAACCTGAACAATACTATGAAGTCATTTCTAATGTGGATCACGTCACAAACCAAGCCCCAAATCTGTATGGCGAGCTCTTGGCAGTTGAAGAGAAGGCGATGAAAGGGGGAGGGAGGGAGAAAAGGAAGGGAGTGGTGGAAGGGATGAAAAATAATGGGGTAAACGAATTGCTAAAGATGTATAAGGACAGTTTTGGGTATTTGGCAGCCCCGGCGAAGGTAGTGACAGGGTATGGAGGAGAAGGAAGGGGAGGAGGAGAAGGGGGAGGAAAGAAGCAGGAAACGGCAACTAATACCTGCTTTTCGTTTCCGCATTTTTTGGCGTTGGAGATTGAAGGAGCAGCAGAGCCCACATTGACCGCATCAGAAACAGCAGCAGCAGCAGCAGTAGCAGCAGTAGGTATGGAGGTAGGATTAGAAGAAGATAGTGAAACTGTGGTAGCTCAGCATCATGAAGGGATGTAGTGCTTCTCGTCTTCATCTCTGTCTCCCCCTTTCTCTATCCGAAGCAGCAGCAGCAGCGGCAGCCGCCGTAGCAGCAACAGCAGCTGTGGTAGCAACAGCAGCAGCTGTAGCAGCGATAGCAGCTGTAGCAGCAGCAGCGAAACCAAACAAGAGAGGCAACAGAAGGAGGTAGAGGAGAGCCTGGGCGTGATTTCCTTGGAAGCAGCAGTAGGACTGTCAATCGCGCCACGAGCAGTCACTTTAGCAGTGATGGAAGCAGCAGTACCAGCTGCAGGAAAAGACGGAGGAGGAGGAGACGGAGGAGGGGAAGAAGAAGGAGGAGGAGGGGAAGGAGAAGGGGAGGGAAGAGGGGGGGAAGGAGAAGGAGAAAACGTAAAGGGAGACGTACGTGCGGATGCTTCTCTTCTCTCTTAATTAGAAAAGTATTCAGAAATGTTGGTTAGTGTAGTTGAACGGAAGGCGGAGGAGCTGACAGCCTTAAGGGGAGGAGGTAGCGACGGTGCAGGTAGAAATGCACCGGACGAGAGAAAAGAAAAATATGCCGACAAAACATTCATAACGTGCACTTGAAATGAAAAGAAAGGAAGAGAGCGAGCGTAAGAGACCAGGAGAGGAGGGAGGAAAAGAAGGAAATATACATGTGTGAGCATTAGTGCATGTGTGCGTGTGGCATGTCCTGAAAATTTGGTCGTCTTGTCGGCATAGAAAGGTTGGTATTCTGGTTCTTTCATTGTTTTCTGTCTTTCTGTGGCCTAAGTCATTTTGACGTAGCAGCGGGAAGTTTTTCTCCTCCTTTTTGTCGCCCCATAAACGACTGGTAAGTTGTAGGTGACTCGACTCGAAGTCGATAGACCCGAAGCCTAAGATCCCGTGTACTTTCTTCCCTTCTCATCACCAAACCTGCATTTTTGCGTTTCATATGTACTGCCGCCTTCCCCTTCTCCCTTCTTCATTGCCTTTTCAATCGATTTTGTCTTTTTATCTTTTTCTAGATATATTCTCTTCTGTCTAATCTTTTTTCTCTACTACCTATCTATATGCAGCATCGTAACCCACTCCTTTAACTCCGTCCCTCCATCACTCCCTCCGCCACTCCCTCCCTTTCTCCCTCCCTCCCTCCTTCCTTCCTTCCCTCCCCCTCTAAGGTCCTGCCATCTTAGACCCGGGGCCCACAAAGATCTAAACCTCCTCGTCACTCCCTCCCTCCCTCCCTCCCACTATGACAGCTGCCTTGCAGATCGGACAGCTGTTGTGCAGCTTCAGCCACAAATCCACGCATCCTTCGGAATGAAATTCATGCCCACACCTTGGCAAGACCTTCACCACCTCCCCCTCCTCAACTGTACACAAGCACACCACACACATCAAACTTCTTTCCTCCTCTTCCTCCACCTCTTCCTCCACCCCCCCCCCCTCTGTCACTCCTGCCCGAAAACCGAGGGAGCGAGGGAGGAAGGGATGCGTCGGTAGAGATGCCACCTGCCGTTGGGATAATCCGGCCGATTTCGCTGGCCCAATTAATTCACCCAAAAGCAAGAGCTCATCGTAATTCATGCCATCGACATCCAAATCAATAAATGCATTCCCCAGCCCAACCCACACCCCGTCCTCCCTTTGTTCCCCGCTCTCTCCCGTGTCTTCGTGGGGCGCTGGGTAGGTAGGAGAAAAGGTGGTTGCAGGGAAGGGGGAGGAGGAGGAGGAGGATGAGGAAGCGAGGCGAGGGTAACGGACGCTTGGGGTTATGGGGTAATGTAAACCCATTTCTTCATCTGCCTGCCCCTCCCTCCCTCTTTGGAAGTAGGGAATATGCATTACGTGGTGCTGGTGAGCATGGGAGGGACGGAAGGAGGCAGGGAGGGGGGAGGAGGGTCGTTCCTGATGGTGGTGGAACTGGAAGGGATTAAAGGTAGGGGGGGAGGAAGGCGGGAGGCGGTAGAGAGGAGGAGGAGGAGAAAGAGGTGGAGGAGGAGGAGGAGAAAGTGGGGGAGGAGGAGGAGGAGGAGGAGGAGAAGGGAGGGACGAACGTGCGCCTCCATACCTGTGGTATTCATAGCCCCACCGGTGGGAGCCCACATCTTCGCACCCTCCCTCTCTCTCTCCCTCCCTCCCTATTTCCTCGTCCCCCTCTTGCCTCATCCACCTGGTGCTTTCCCCTCGTGATGCCATCGTTCCTTCCTCCTCTCTCCCACTCCCCTCCTCCCTCCCTCCTGGTCTCTCTTCCCGGGCCCTTCGCGCCATCTCAATCGACGCCTCCCAAAGCTCTTGTTCCTCGTGCAGCAAGAGCTGGTGCTGCTGGAGCTGCTGGTGCTGATGCTGTTGCTGCTGCTGCTGCCACTGCTGCTGCTGCTGCCACTGCTGCTGGTGCTGCTGGTGGTGGTGGTGGTGGTGGTTCTCGGATCGGCGTGGGTTCAATTGGGCAGAACTGTGACGAGAGAAAGGAGAAAGAAGAGAGGGAGTGGAAGTTGAAGGAAACAAGGGCAAGGCAGAGGCCGGTCGTATGGTGGGCGTCAGATTCAGTCGGGAGGAAGAAGAGGAGGACGGGAGGGAGGAAGGGGAGGTCGAAGACAGGCTGCTGTTGACAAGGAGGGAGGAGAAGGAGGAGGAGGAGGAGGAGGAGGTGGTGGTGGAGGAGGAGGTAAAGGAGGAGGAGGAGGAGGAGAAAGGAGGGGGAGGCTGTCGGGTGTAGAGACGGGAGACGAGTTGTTGCCGGTGTTGCTCCATGACGCCTTCCATCCATGCGTCCGTGGCCGAACGCCGAGGGGGGAGGGTAGAAGGGCGGGAGGGAAATAAGGGAAGGGAAATGGGGATGTGGGCATGGTGCTGATGCCGGAGGTGGTGGTGCTGGTGCACACGGCGGACGTAAGGGCAGCCAATATTGCTGTTGGAGCTGTTGGAGCTGGTGTTGCTGGTGTTGCTGCTGTTGGTGGTGCTGGTGCTGGTGCGGGTGCTGACGCTAGTGCTGGTGGTGGTGGTACTGCTGCTATTGTTAGTGCTGTTGCTGTGGCTTGCCGGGAAAGAAGCGTATGAGCAGAACGGGTGGTTGAACGGCGCTTGCTGCTGCTGGTGTTGCTGGTGTTGCTGGTGTTGCTGGTGTTGCTGGTGTTGCTGGTGTTGCTGGTGTTGCTCGTGTTGCTGCTGTGGAGGCTGCGGAGGCTGCGGAAAAACGTGTCCTGAAGAGGCAAGACCTATGGAAAAGGGGGTTTGATGATAAGAAGAAGGAGGAAGAGGAGGAAGAGGAGGAGGAGGAGAACCCGAGGGATAACGGTTCTGTTGCTGCTGCTGCTGCTGATTAGGATGGTGAGGAAACGATGGAGCCCGGGTGGAAGTAGAGGAATTGAAAGAGGAGGAGGGAGGGGGAGAGGGGAGGGGGTTGAAGCAAGGAAGTTGGCCTCCGCCTTCAGCGAGCTCGAGGGCCTCTACTTCTGCCACACACCACGAGGAATGCCCAAGACCCCCCACTCCTCCTCCTCTTCCTACTGCTCCTGCTTCTCCTTCTGCTCCTGCCCCTTCTGCTCCTGCTCCTGCTCCTGCTCCTGCTCCTCCTTCTACCAGCGGCCGCAGGCCAAAGGGAATTCTTGTCACAATACTGCTGCTGCTGCTGCTGCTGCTGCTGTGCCCGTTCCTCCTTCTACTGCTGCTCCTGCTCCTTCTCCCAGCGTCGCTCGGAGAGGAGGTGGGCGAGGAGGAGGAAGAGGAGGGGGAGGAAGAGGAGGAGGAATGACAGGGGGGAAAATACCGAAGAAAATGTACTGCACCTCCCTCCCTCCCTCCCTCGTCCTCCCTTCTCCCCCTCCCTATGGCAGGCCTAGAGGACAAGGGCGAGGGTAAAACCTCAAATGCGGCAGTAACAGCCCCCCTTCCCCCTCTTTCTTCTTCTTCTGCTGCTGCTGCTGCTGCTGCTGCTGTCGCTGCCCGTGCTGCAGCCACTGCTGCAACCACTTCAGCCACCCGCCCAATTTCCTCTCCCAAGCGCGAAGAAGCCAAATCCACAATTGCGTGCTCTTCATCCGTCCCTTCCTCATACTCTTCCTCCTCTTCCAGGAGCAGCCACCGTCGCTCTTCCGCCTCTTGCTCCAGCCGCCTTAGGCGCTCCTCATAGGTGCCCAACAGCGCTCCGTCATTTCCTCCTTCCCCTCCTTCTAACTCTCCTTTCATCCCTGCTTCCTCGTCGATCTCCTCCTCCTCCTCCTCCTCTTCCTCCTCCTCCTCCTCTTCCTCCTCCTCCTCTTCCTCCTCCTCCTCTTCCTCCTCCTCCTCTTCCTCGTCATCACTCAATAAGAGCAACGAGGACAAAGACGCGAGGGAGACCGTAGAGGATGAGGAGGTCGAAGCAGAGGAAGGAGAAAAGGAAGAATGCAACGACTGCACGACACGGTTGGGAGAGGGGCGAGCATGAAGTGCGGTCAGTTCGTCTTCGTCCTCTTTTTCCCCCTCCTTGTCCTCCTCTTCATCCTCGTAAATGCAACGACGCCTCCAAGCATGTAGGCGACGAGGGGTACAGTTGCGACTACTGCTTCTGCTATCAATGACTGCTACGGCCCTTCCTCCCCCTCGCCCTGAACTTACGGGATATTCGTCTATCAGAGACACGGAGGAAGACGACGAGCCCATGTCCAGGTACCGTTGGCAGCCCTCATGTTCCTGCCTCTGCTCCTCCTTCTCCTGCTGTTCCCAATGCTGCTGCCGCCCCTCCTGACGACGCTCCTCTGATCGGTGGAATTGTGTTTGGAGGTGCTGAAGCTGCCGTTGGTAGTAGAATAGATTCTCGGCAAGCTCCTCCCTCCACTCTCGTGTGGGTCGGGTGGTGAGATAGTTGCCATCTTGCTCCTCCTTTTCTTCTTCTTGCAACAGCAGCTGTTGCTGCCTCAGGTACCATGTACCATGTTCTTCTCTTTCCCCTGTCCTATCTGCCTCTAATGCTGATAAAAGGGAGGAGGATGAGGACGAACTCCGGATGACAGAAGGAGGAGTGGGGGGAAGGTGATGATGATGGCCTGAGCACACAGCTTCTCCCACCTCACCGCCTCCACAACTGCCGGCATAAGTGCGGGAGTAGACGCAAGCGTAGCAGCCTCTGTTTCCATAGCTGCTGCTGCTACCGCTGCCCAAGTCTGTCATCGTCGAGAGGACGCAATAATGGTCTGCGCTTGTCTGTAAGTGAGGTAAGTGAGGTAAGTGAGGTAAGTGGTGTGCTCAATTTTGCGATGGCTACTCGCACTGCTGGGGTGAAGGCTCAATGTAATAAAATGCTATCGCTTTGGGTTGGGTATGGTTGCAGAGGATAAAGTTCGCATACGCTATCCTTTTTATGTCGGGGGGGAGGCTTTACTCATGCTCATCACAAGCACTTTCACAGCATCTCGACAGTCATATATCCAGCTTATTTCTGTAACATGAATGTCTTCAAGTGTGTCTAGAAACCATTCTATGAGTCTTTTCTGCTGGCATTGATTGAAATCGATCGAGACTACAACCGAGAGGGCCTTCCTTCTACCACAACGCACGCGCACTGCGGCAGCTGGGCATCCGCTGACCGAGCCTCACGTTTCTTCGTCGAGGGGGTCGTCGTCCTGCGACCTTGTCAAGCCAACACAAACGCTGGAAGGCAGGTTTTTAAAACGACGAGAAACTTCTATGTAAGATTGAAAATCACTTGTATATGTAATCATTGTGCGCCACCATCATTCATTCCTTCACGTTCCAACCAACAGGCATCACTTGATCACGACTCAACACAAATGCCATCCCATTTCAGCCGCTTAAGCCTCCTTCTCCTCGCCTCAGCGACAACCTTCTTCTTGTCTTCTGGCTCTGCCTCTCCATTCCCCTTCTCTTCATTCTCAAGGGCTCGGTGGGTTGCGCTTGTCCGTGGCGGTGATGGTGGCGGCCCTCCCGGCATCACGCCGGGCTTGGACAAGAGGGACTTTACATTGCTGAAAGAAGCAGATCTCTACCGTGGAAAGTGGTACGTAAGTATGAGATAGGACAAAAAAGAGATATGAGAAAAGAAATGTTTGTGCTATAGCAAGGAGGAATGTCTACTCATAGCCTCCCCTCCCTGTCTACCTGCCTCCCTCCTCCCTCGCTCTGTCCCCTCCCACTTTGACCTCCCTTTCTCTTTCCCCCTCCTCCCTTCATTCACAAGGCGTTCGATCATGCAACGCGATGTGCGTTACCCCGATGGTCGTGAGGTTTCCTTCGACATCATGGATCAGCCTGGGAGTAGCGTGCTGGTGTTTGCATGGAATAGCACCAGCCATACCACGACTTTAATTGAGGAATACGCACCTGGCTCGTTGCAGGTAGGATTATTTCGATTGAAATCGATGCTATTCTCGATATTGTTACGATTAGATTGCGTATGTATGCTTCTTGATGAGGGTCTCCTCCTGTGGGTATGAAAGCGCGGGGATGCAGTGTCTCGGGGTGGTGCTGTGGGACACACAATATCACACTAACTCTCTCGTCTCGCATCCTCCCTCCCTGCTTCATTTTCCTCTTTCATTCGCCCACGCAGGTGATTACTGGTCCTGTGGCGGGTGGGTGTGAGGACGACAAACACGAGGACCCCGGGCACGCGGCCGTGCTGGAGCTGGAAGAAGAAGCGCATTTAATAGGAGGAAGATGGTACTCGCTCCTGGAGGAGGGAGGGCGGGAGGGAGGGAGGGAGGGAGGGGTACAGGGAGCACCTGCAGATAAATATAGTAGCACCTTCTTCAACTTCTATTTGGTCGTAGATCCGGAGAGGGAGGAGGAGGGGAGGGTGCGGGGAAGGGATGAGGAGGAACTGCTTGTTGTGCATCGCGGGGTTGGAGAGGGGGAGGTACGGAGGTTGATACGGGAGGGAAGGATGACGGTCCCTGCTGCCTGCGCCTCTTTGTTGGCATTGGAGAAACTACGGGAATTGGGGTTGTTGAAGGCGGGGGAAGGGAGGGAGGAAGGGAGGGAGAGGGCGGGAGGGGAGGAGGAGAAGAAGAAGAAGGAGGCGTGGATGTCAACGGTCAGGGGGGGGGGACAGGGAGGGAGGGAGGTAGGCGCGAAGGTGGTGGAGGAAGAGGAAGGAGGTTTCTCATTTCCGGAAGAAATGGGAAGCGGGAAACGAGTGTGGTTTGCAGGGATGATGGGAGGGAGAAAGGGAGGAAGGGAAGGAGGAAAGGAGGTGGTGGTGGAGGAGGAGGAGAAGGAGAAGGAGAAGGAGAAGGTGACAGGTTTTGTTTTCCCGAGCGAGAGGGGCAGTGGGAAGCGATTGTATTCCACTCATGATCCCACAGGCCAAATGCTCACTGCTGCCGCTGCTGCTGCTGCTGTTGTAGCTGCTGCTGCTGCTGCTTCTGAGATAGAGGAGGAGGAGGAGGAGGGAGGGTTCACGTTTCCAAGCGAGAGGGGGAGTGGGAAGAGGAAATATAACTTCTTTTCAAGGCCGGAGAGAAATCACAAGAGAAGGCCATAAGAGAAGGAGGAGGCTTTGGAGGAAGAGGACAAGGAGGAAAGTTTTAGTCCATGCCGGTAGGGGGAGCCGATGGCCCGAGGAGTAGCATTAGCAGGAGCAGCATTAGCAGGAGCAGCATTAGCACTAGCAGGAGCAGCATTAGCAGGAACAGGAGCAGGAGCAGCAGCAGCGGCGGTGGCGGCGGCTACCGCAGGAGCAGGAAGGCAGCAACAATAGGAGGATAAGTAAGTTCTTTATGAGAAAAGCATGATGAGGTGATGTGTTCAACAGCACGAAGAAATGAGAAAGAGAAAGAGAAATAGCGCGAGAAACACCGAGAGGAAAGAGAAAGAGAGAGATCATTGAGAGAGTAACAAAGAGAGAGAGGGAAGGAGACTGCGCGATCAAGCAGAGCACATTTAATTAGAGACAGAAATATCTTGAGCGCGTAGTAACGAGTGGCACACAGCACACAAACAAATAAAAACTGGAGGGGAGGGCGCTACGTGAGAGCGAGAGGGCCACAAAGCAATGAGCATGTAGAGATAATTAGCTATCGTTCTTCCTGAGGTACATTTCAAACTTAAGGTGCATTTTAATTAATTTCTCCCGGTTTTGATATTGCTGTCTTCCTTTTTCCCCGGCTCCAGCATGCCATCTCTATTGTGTCCTCTTACCCTCTCAAATCCCTCTCTATCTCTCCGCTTTATCATGCCTAAGGGTTGGTCGGTCGGCGCGTCTGTCTCTTTTCCTTTCTCGCTTCCCACCCTCGCTCCTCGGCTCTTGCTGTCACAAATACACGTCATTATGATGATGATGACATTACATTCACCTGCACATATGTGTACACATATATGTCCCTCTCCGTCTTTCTCTATCTCCCTTCCTCGCCTCCCGCCTTCACATCTTTACCTCTTAACAGCACAACCACACATAATTTCTTGATGAAAGTACCATCTTTCCCCCCCTTCTCTCTTTCTCACTCTCGATGTTTCTTGGCACACCCACATGCACAGTTATACACGCTCATATGCATCTATAAACATACAACTTTCACACAATTACACACACACATTCACACATTCACCTTCCTTCATCGACTGCTTCATGCCTAATGACCCCTCTCTCCCTCCCTCCCTCTTCTGAAGTAGGATGACTGGAGACCTTGCCAGCCGCCCCCCCCCTCCCTCAGCCCTTCTCCTCCCTCCGGCCCTCCCCCTCTTCCTCCTTGGTACCTGCCTCCACAGGAGGTCGACTGGGCAACAGAGGGAGGGAGGGAGGAGCAGTGCTCACCCGAGGTGTTGGAGGAAAAGGGGATGGCGGGGGAGAGGAAGAGGTCATGGCAGTGGAAGTAATGAGGGGAGGGGCCGTTGTGGCCGTTGTGGCCGTTGGGGCCGTTGGGGGAAAAGAAAGGGAAGGAGGAGGAAGGGCGGGAGGAAGGGGGGCGGGAAGGACGGAGAGGGTCATGAGCTCGTCCATCGAGGCAACATACCCAGCTAGGATATTCCACGCCACCCGCAACCCTCCCTCCCCCCCTTCCTCCCTCCCTTCCTCCCCCTCCTCTAGGTCCTTCGGTAGCACACATGCTTCCAAGCCCCCCCTCTTCTCACACCGTGCCATCAACGTTTGTATGCCCTCCATGTCTAGCTCCCGCCCTCCTTCCCTCCCTCCCTCCCCCTCGAGCAAGCAAAGCAAGAGGCGGTTGACTCCATTACAATACTGCTCCAACGCCCTCCCTCCCTCCCTCCCTCCCTCCCTCCCTCCCTGCCCTTGTCCCAGAAGCCACTTCATTAAATTCCTCCGCACCGTGCCGGCGAGGACTCGGGGGAGGGGGGATTTCCTCCCTCCCTCCCTACTCCCCGTACTGGTGGTACTGCTGATGCTGTTACGTCGTTTTATGATCGAGGAAGGGGGATGGGAGGGAGGGAGGGAGGGAGAGACGGAGGCAGAGGTAGAGGATGAAGAGGAGGAAGAGCGGGAACGGAGGGGCATCGGGTGGGCAGCAGCCGAAGCAGCCACAGCAGCCGCAGCAGCCGCAGCAGCAGCAGCAACAGCGCCACCACCACAACAACCATCACCACCACCAGCAGCAGCAGCAGCAGCAGCAGCCACATTTGTCGTGGTCTTCCTGTTACTGCTGTCGGTCGCCTTTATCGGCGGGCCCCAACGACTCGCCTTTTCTCCCTTCCCCCCCCCCTCCTCCACCTTCATCACCCTGCCCCACGCCGGTCCTCTCTCTTCCAAAAACCGCATCAGCAATGTCCATGCCTTCTTCAACCCCCCTCCTTCCCTTCCTCCTTCCTTTCTTCCTTTCCCCTCCTCCCCCTCGATGTGGCCCACCGCTCCTTCCAAGGCCTTGAAATGCTTCCTGACAAAGATCGCCAAACCCTCTGGGGAAAGGGAATGAACTGAGGCGACCCCTCCTAGTTTCTTCATGACTTCGGAGAGGAGGTGGTTGATGGCCTCGATGAGGAGGTGCTCGGCGGAGGAGAAGGAGGAGGCGGCGGAGGGCGAGGAGGAGAGGGTGTGGTGATTTTGATGGAGGAGCCAGGAGGTAAAGGCCTCTTTGGTAGTGGGCGAGAGAGGGGTTGGGAGGGGGCGAGGGCGGGAGGGAGGAACGGGTGTCAACTCGTCCAATGCCAACGAAACGCGCTTCCGTTTGCTGTTGCTCTTGCCATTTATGCAGCTGATGACTGGAGGAGGAGCCGAGCAGGAGGAGGAGGAGGAGGAGGAGGAGGAGGAGGGAGAAACGCCCGAGGCCGCGCTGATGCCTTCCTTTCTCTCCACCTGCGACTGTTGTGGATGATATAGAAAAGGATTGTGGTCTTTATACTGTTGGTGTTGATGTTGCTGTTCCTCTAGCTGAGAGCATCCCATGGGAGGAGGATGCGACGCCGGGAAGGAAGGAGGAGGGAGGTGGGTGGAAGGGAAGGTTGGAGAGAGGTCGAGAAATGCCATTTGATCTGCTCCCAGCCCTGCCTGCCTCCAGGCCATCAGGTATTGCCGGAAGTACCTGGCATACGCTGGCGGATCTTTCGTAGGCAGCCCGTCCCTCCCCCCGTCCCTCCCTTCCTCCTCCTCTTCCCTCCGCATCACTTGCCAAGCTGCCTCTTCATTCAACGACCCCCCAATTTCAACTCTTCCTCCCTCCGTTCCTTGCCCTCCGATGGCCGTTCGCAAGAATCTGTCGACGGATCTCAAGGCGTTTTGAATAGAGGCCTCCTGTCGCAGCTTGGTGTGTTCTTGCAGCCAATTAACAAAGCGCTCTAATGTCCTCGAGTCTAATATGGAAGGAAGACGGCCACGACCACCACGACATATCCTTCTCGTCTCTCCTGCTGCTGCTGCTGCTGCTGCTGCTGCTGCTGTTTCTTCCCCTTCTGCTCCCCCCCCTAAAACAAAACTTTCTTGGATCTTCATCTGGTGAGTGGGAGGCATCATCCCCCCCTTTCCTCCCTCCCGCCCTTCCCCTCTTCCGAAGATGGTTTGCGAGTAGTGAGGGTTATGGTGGAAAGAGGAGGAGGGTGCCAGGGAAAAAAAAGGCGAGGTGCGGTGATGGGACACGAAAGGGGAGAAAGAAGGGGACGAAGAAGAAGAAAAAGAAGAAGATGAACAAGAGGACGACGAGGAGGAGAGGGAAGAGGAGGACGGAGGAAGGGGAGTGAATATATCCATGGCAGCGACGATGCGATCGCCGCCGGCGCCTGCTTCCTCCTCCCCGTCCTTTTCTTCGTCCTCCTTTTTTCCCGCCGTCTCCTTCCTTCTTTCTTCAGCGGCAGCTGTAGCAGTACGACAAACATCCTTATCAGCAACAGTACTTGTAGTCAGTGGCCTTGGTGCGGACACAGAACCACTACCAACACGACCGGAGAAAGCGTGGGGATAATGACGCTGCTGCTGCTGTTGCTGGTGCTGGTGCTGGTGCTGGTGCTGGTGCTGCTCCTGCTGCTGCTGCTGCTGCTGCTGCTGACCGGCATACCCACACATAGAAGGAGACGACGAGGCCCAATCATCGCCAGGCGGTTGCTGCTGCTGCTGCACAAATTGTTCCTCTCTCCCTCCCTCCATCCCTCCTTCCAACGACTCCAAATAACGTTTGAAGTAACGGAATCCCGTTTTTAGCGTACAGCTAGTACTCCTCTCCACCTGATGCTCCACCGCCTCTCGGTGGCTCCTCAACCATCCCTTCACATCCCGTAACCCCAACACAACCCCTCCCTCCCTCCCTTCCTCTCCCGCCACGATCGATCTCAGACAGCAATTAACGGCCGAGACGAGACCAGCTTGACTGTTACTGTTGGCTCGTGTATTCTTCGTCATCCACTCCAGGAAGCCTTGTCTTGCCGAAGCATCCAGTATCGACGCTTGGCGCCCTCCCTCCCTCCCTCCTTCCCTCCCTCCTTCTCCACCTCCTCGAGGGGTGGAGTTCCCGCTGCGTGACCGAGAGGATGAATGCTGCCGCTGCTGGTGCTGGAGCTGGTGTTGGTGGCAGTGCTCTTTTTCCAGAGCCTGCCCTCCTTCCCCCCCTCCCTCAGCATACCCCAGATATGCCAAGAAACAAGCCCACAGCTGCTGCATCGTCCTACTGGCAGTGGCAGCCTCGCGTTGGCACGGAGAGACATGTGTTTCCACGAACGACTTGAGCTCGGTGAGCGACTGGGGAAGGGGGGAGGGAGGGAGGGCGGGAGGGAGGGAAGGAAGGGAAGGGTCGGTCAACGAGAGAGAGAGAGGAGTGTGGGGCTTAACGCGCTCACCTCGACATTTAAAGAGGGAAACACAAAAGGGAGAGGGAGAGAGCGAGGGAGGGCGAGGAGGAAGGAAAAAGAGAGCTGTTGGCACAAAAAGGAGCTGGGAAAGGACAGGGGGTGGGAAGGAGAGAGGGAAGGAGATCACCACATACCTGTAGGAGTGGCAAGTCCACCTCATCAGGCTGGACGTCTCGCACTCCTGCTGCTGCTGCTGCTGCCACCAAGGCAGCAACAGCGACCCGTGCGAGGAAGGCATCAATGAGACCACCAGCAGTGGTAATAACAGGTGTTTTTAACGTCGTGTGCTCTCTCAGCCACGCGAGGAAGGCATCGTGCATCGCAGGGGTGAGGGTCAGGAGGGGCGGAGAGGGAGGGAGGGGGAGAGGGGCGCCGAGTATGGTTGGGGTAGCGGAGCATGAGTAAGAGAAAGGAGTGTTGGGACAAGAGGCGGAGGTGGAGCGGAAGGATTCGTGCCCTCCTCCTCCTCCTCCTCCTCCTCCTCCTCCTCCTCCTCCTCCATCACCACCACCCCGTGACGAGCCCCCTCCCCGCCGCCGCTGCTGTTGCTGCCGATAAAAGGAGGACCCTCCATTCCCCCCACCTCCACCTCCGCCTCCGCCTCTTCCTCCATTTCCACCCTGCTGCTGCAGCTGCTGCTGCTGTTGATACTTGTGCTTTCGATGCCGCTCCTCTCTCCACCCCAACACCCTCCCAAGAGCCTCCACCACCCCCATCTCCCCCCTCCCTTCCACCCACATCACCGGCACCGGCACCAACCCCTCCTTCCATCCCTTCCTCCCTGTGTACCTTGCCATCTCCCTCTTCTTGCTCACGATCAATTCAATAACACCTTTTCCAAACTCCAACCCAAGCTGCTGTAGCTCCCGCACCTTCCGATTCACTCCCACCACCTCGCCCGTCCTTCCATCCCTCTCAAAGGGAACAAGCCTCCCGTCATGTAACGCGGCAGTCACCGCAGCGCACGCGCTGTCAAGTCTCTCTTTCTTCAGCAGCCCTTGTCCTTCCTCCGACAAGGCTTCTCGGACTTCATTCCGCGTGGCAAGCCCAAACCACCGAAGCGGCAGCACCAACCCTTCCTCCCTCACTCCCTCCCTCCCTCCCTCCTCCTCCTGCTGCTGCTGTTGCTGCTCCTGCTGCCGTAGGGCATAGGTAATCAGGAGGGTTTTGATTTCAGCTACTTCGTCCTCGCTCCCCTCATCGTCGTATGCATTCACATCACTCAACATCCCTCCCATCCCTTCAAGGCCGGCCACCTCCTCCTCCTCCTCCTCCTCCTCCTCCCCCGCCCCCTCATCCTCCTCCTCTCTCTGCCCCCCTCTCTCCCTCCTCCGCATCCTCCAACCTCCTGCTCCACCATTTTCTTCCATCAATGTCCGTCTCATGCGCTTAATTTTCCCTTCTTTTGCGAGGGCCGTGCGGAGCAACTGTCGCTGCTGCTCCTGTTCCGTGATTAGCCCCTCCTGCGTTCTGACAATAGATTTCAGATGTTGGAAACGACGACGTAAAACCTTGAGGGCCGGTGAAGAAATATGGTAGGAAAAAGAGGAGGAGGAGGAGGAAGGGGAGGTAGAGGAGGAAGAACGAGGGCTGGAGGGAGGGGTGGGTAGTGGTGCAGCCCTGCTGAGGACGGCAGCCGCGAGGGTGGAGAGGTCCGCCGCACCGGCAGCACCAGCAGCAGCAGTAGCAGCAAAATTTGAAAATGAGGTAGGCGACGACGGAGGAGCGGGGGGAGGAAGGGAGGGAGTGACGGGATCGAAGAGGAGCCGGTCGACTTCCTTCTCGGCTGTGTCGGCGGCGAGGAGGGAGACCAGGCCGCTCACTATTATTTGGTCCTCGGCCGAGGACGCATCATAATCACCTCTCTCTCTCTCCCCTCGTCTTTCGAATTTCCCTACTGCTCCTCCTGCTCCTCCTGCTCCTCCTTCACAATTTCCTCCCCCTCCACAAATTTCTCCCCCTCTTTGTCTGACAGCCACAGCCTCGGCTGCGGCTGCTGCAGCTGCTGCCGTGGGGGTCATTGGACAGCTGATGCTGCTGCTGCTACGGCCGTTGCCGCCGTCATTTTTAGCTTGTCGTTCTTCCGTGTCTCCTCTTCTGCGGACGGTGATTTTTGATGCTGATGATGGTGATGGTTGGGGTGCTGGTGGCGCCATCACGGAGGCCGTCGGTGTCGCGGGAGGCAGAGGAAGAGGGGAAGATGGAAAATAAGAGGAGAAAGCCCCTCCAACACTTTTTCGGTCCCCTTCTGCGGCTAAAGCTGCAGCTGCAGCTGCAGCTGCTGGAGGCGGTGTCGCTGCTATTGGTGCTGGCATCGTCACCACTACGGCGTCCATCCCCGTCGGCGCCGGTGCCGCTGCGGCATCCTGCCTCGGCCCTCTTCCTGCTCCTCCTTCACCAACCATACTCGCAGGAAGGTGTACAGCTTGTGGTGGCGGACGTCTCAAAGTGGAAAAAGAAGAAGACGGCCAACTTGGTGTCCTGATGTCTTAGGGGATGAGGGGATGGGTTTAGATGTCGTCATATCGTGTAAAGTTCGGTCCTATGGCGAGGCAGAAATAAACATTGCCGCATTCTAACCCTAGCAGGGGAGGAATAAGATAGTGAATGTGCCTGGAGTTGCTGCTGACTTTAATGATTTGCTTTTGGTCCTGGCCGTAGCGCGCCACCTTTTCATCACTACCAACCCTAAGATACCCACGCTCGCTTCCGGTTCCGGACTATGAGGAATAAGAGTAGAGGAAAGAAAGTGTCGGGATGTCCAACCACTCCCACCAGCAGCAGCATGCAAGCCTACACAGAGAGCCACGCAACCTCGCTGATATCCTGTAGTGTGCCGGCTTGTGTGGCGTGCGAGAGTATGATGTCTGGGACAGGTTTAGCCTCCCCACTAGAAAGCATCATCGTCGGACGAGCAACGGCCACAAGAGGCACTGACTCTTCTCTCTTACCCATACACACACTCACACACAAGACGTGCAAAAGGGGACTCGATCTACAAAATGACCGGCCTACCAACGCCGGCGCAGATGGACCCGGCGACCATGCTGCTCCAGGTAAGAAATACAAGACACGGAGTGAGTAAGGGAGGAAGACGAGGAGCGAGGGGAGGCTAGCTTACGTCGTGTGCGGCACCACTCATTTTGGACACTCGGACGCACACACTGATGTAGACCCAGGAGGCTCTCCGTGTCTTCTATGGCGGGCAAGGCCACAGTCGGGAGGAGTTCAAGCAAGCCGAAGCGTAGGTCCCCCTCCCTCCTTCCCCCCCTCCTTCCCCCCCTTCTTCCCTCCCTCCTTTCCTCCCTCCTTTCCTCCCTCCTTCTCATCCATCCCTTTTAACATCACCGTCCACGTCCACTACCACAGATGGCTAGAAGCCTTTCAGCACTACCCACAAGCATGGGCCGTGGCGGACGCGATTTTAAGCAACGACAGTTCAAGTGCTCCTGTTCTTTTCTTTGCGGCAAAAACATTACAGACGAAAGTATACATGGATTGGGAGGAGTTGGAGCCGGGCATGTGAGTGTGAGGCGGAGGGGGAGGAAGGGAGGGTGGAAGAGGGGAAGGAGGGGATGGATGAGGGTGTGTGTGGGTCAGTGGTGTCGCTGGGAAGAAACTGCGGAGGTGCGGAGCAAAGGAGGAGAGGTGGGTATGTGTGGTATTTGGAGAGAGGGGGTTAGGATGGAGGAGGGAGGTATGAAAGGATGGATTTAAGACAGAGGGCGCTGGCGACGAAGACCGAGGAGGAAATTGAAGGTGGGAAGAAGGGAGGGATGTGGAGGATGGATAGGGAGGGAGTCGGAGGAAGGAAGGAATGAAGGAGGGAGGGAGGGTCTTACGTGTCTTGTGTGACATTGATGGGAATCAAAGGCTGACCAAGGAGGGTAGGAGGTGGAGGGGGAGGGAGGGAGGGAGGGGGGAGGGAATGAAGGGAAACAATCTGGTAGTAAGCGTCATCTAGGTCTTCTCTCGCGAGGAAAGGAGGGAAGGAGGGAGGGAGGGAGAGAGGGCGGGCGAGGCGGGAAACCAAGAGTTTACAGAGTGAGAGAAAGGGGAGGAGGGATGAAGGAAAGGACGAGGCATCATAACCTTAACCGGAAAATACACACACCCCACGTCCTTATCATCTGATTGGTCGGAAACCATGTAGGATCGAGCCGTTCAAGCAGCAGTTGGTGAAGCACCTCGCCACCTGGAGTGCCCGCCGTCGGCAAGGAGCCAATGGCAGCAGCAGCGGCGGCAGCAGCAGCAGTGGGCGCATGGGGGACTTGAGTGCGTTTTTGAACCGACTGTGTGTGGTGTTGGCGGCGGTCGCGGTGCAGGTAGGGCGGGAGGGAGATGAGGAGGGAGGGAGGGAGGAAGGAAGGGAGGGAAGGCGGAGAGGGGAGTAAGAAATTAGAGAGGCTTATTCAGCTGTATTTTGATTTGTATGTGTGGGGCTTCTTTCTTCTTTTTAAAGTTTAAATTGTATGTTAAAAGTGATAGTAGGCCTTCATGTATTAATTCATTGTTTTACCTATCGTGTAGTGTACATACATGTATGTATGCCATGAACGGTGAGCCGGCCGTCTAGATGAACATTCTTACTTATGGGGAGAGGCCTCCAGTGATCTGGCGGTGACTATGTCCATCCAACTGCAGAGTCAAGCGCGAGAATGAAAAACCACCCACCTCTCCTGGCGCCCGACTTGAAGTGGACTTCCACACCCCTAGTCAGCTTTGGATTCTGTGAAATGTCCTTCCCCCCTCCCTCCCTCCCTCACGTCTTCTGATGGTTGTGTGGCGTATGATGCTCGTTTCCATCCTTTTCTTTCTTCCCCCCTACGGTTATCCTTCTCCTTTCCTTCCCTCCCTTTTCTGCCTCCTCGACGACCTCTCCATCGAAATACACGGCCCATACGAACCACCACCTCGGTCTAAGAGGATACTTAGTTATCGTTTTCACATTCTAATCATTGTTCACGTTTTTCAATGTCCAATTACCCACCCCCCAAAATATGGCTACAGACCAACTGGCAGGGCGTCCTAACGGAGTGCATCAACCTCCTCGCCTCCCACGGGGTACCACAGGAACACCTTCTCCACCTCCTCGAAGAGCTGCCCATGGAAGCCACAAGCAACCAATTTTCTTCCTCCTCGCTCTCTCGTGAAGCACAAGAGCATTTTCGGTGCCAGCTGATGCAGCTCCGCCCGCACGTCTTTGCTTACTTGACAGCAGTGGACGTAGGGGCCGACGCAGGGATCACTTCCCCTGCCATGCTCCAGGTACGCTTGCCCTCCCTTCCTTCCTCCTTCTCTCCCTCCTTCCCTTCCTCCCTCCCTCCAACCCTGCGGCAGTAGACGCATGGGTCCAAGCAGGGTTATCACTCGTAATACCCAACACTTAATCTCCAATAACCCAATACCCAAATACCCAACACCCAATACCCAATACCCCGATACTCTAGACCCCAACATCAACACCCAACACCCAATACCCAATACCCCGATACTCTATACCCCAATACCCCAATACTCCAATATCCGATACCCCGATACTCTATACCCCAATACCTCAATATCCGATACCATCACTGCCACAACCACAGCGGAAGATCTTCCGAGGGATGGGCCGATGGATCACCAACTTCCGGGTACGTTTTCTTCCTCCTCTTCCTCCCTAGTTCCTTCCCTCTCTCTTGTTTATCCCCCTCCCCTTCCTTCTTCCTTCTCCTCTTGGCCGTTCAACCATCGTCTCCGTCCATCAACCCGCTTTTTCACCATGACGGTGCTCACCACCCCTCCCTCCCTCCCTCCCTCCCCCCGGCTTTTCTCCTCCCCCAGGAGCTCCCTCCGTCAGACTTGATTGAAAACAAAGTGATTTTGGATGCCTTTGCAGTCGTTGCGCAAGGGAACAAGAATGGCGGGGACATGTTGTTTGAGTCGGCGGTCGATCTCCTCATTGACGTTTTCGTGGCACATGACTGGTAAGGACCCCTTCTTTCCCTCCCTCCCTCACTCCCTCCCTCCCTCCCTCCTTCCCTGGCTCTGTATTGTTGTCGTTCGTGCGCGCGTCGACAAGGAAAATGGTGACGACAGTAGCAGAAACCGCTTCAAGTGTTTGAATCTGTTGTGAGGATAAAGCTTTGCTCGGTCGCAGGGATTAGGATTACACGTCTTGGAAGAAGCGAAGAAGTACGGACGGAGGAATGGAGGAAGCGAGGAAGGGAGGAAGGTAGTGAGAGCGAAAATGCCACTCGAGTCGACCTTCACGCTCCCTCCCTCCCTCCCTCCCTCCCTCCCACCTTCCTTCCCTCAGCTCCCGCCCTGACGCCCCTCCTCTTGAGGCCCACCTCTCTCTCGCCTCCTTCCTTGTCCCCAACGTCTTCGCTCTCCGACCCACCTACCTCGCGGCCCTCCGCCGCGCCCCCCCTTCCTCCTCCCTCCCCTCCCTCGGCGACGTGGACACAGCCAAGGGGATATGCATGGTTTTTGTCGAAATGGGCCTTTCGTACCTCCCCCTCCTCCTCTCCCCCCATCCCTACGAGCAGGATGCCCTCCTTCGGCTCCTCCTCCTCGCCACCTCCCACCCAGACCCCTCCATCGCCGGCTATGCCCTGCCCTTTTGGTACGAGCTGGCCAGGGAGGGAGGGAGGGAGGGAGGAGGGCGCGGCGTCGGTGAGAGGTACGGCGCCGTCCTCCAGGAGCTGGTGGGGGTTTTGGTGGAGAAGATGGTCTATCCCGAGGAGGCAGGGACCGACGGAAGGATCGAGGGGGGGCAAGGCGCGGGATGGGACAAGGAGGAGAAAGAGGAGTTTGAAGACTTTCGGTTCAAGTTGGTACGTGCTTAGTGGTATGACATGGAGAAGAGGAGGACATGAATCTCAAGGAAAAAGGACCCGGAGGACATGCATCCCACCAACGATCTCCTCCTCCTCCTCCTCCTTACCTTCTCCTCTTCGCCCCCCCCTCTTCTCCTTGTCGAAGAAGGGGGAAAAGGAGGGAGCGGGAAAGAAGAAGCAGAGGAAGCGGAGGAGGAGCTTTGCTACTTCTTTAATCTTACCATGCCTCCCTCCATCCCTCCCTTCCTCCCTTCCTCCCTCCCTCCCTCCCACAGGGCGACGCCATCAAGGACGTCTGCGCCCTCGTCGGCCCCGTGCCTTGCCTCTCCCTCCTGGCCCGCTCCCTCCCCGCCTCTCTCCCTTCCCCCCCCCCCTCCTCCTCCCCCTCCCCGCTACCCCGGGGGGCCCCGCCTTGGGCCCTCCGTTCC
>Ga0160420_100190_pt1 | contig 34440 bp, 27 predicted proteins | sample CelAP2metagpilot_FD_108197 | JGI IMG/M metagenome (GOLD analysis project Ga0160420, IMG submission 108197) | Phycosphere-associated microbial communities from algal ponds in Kailua-Kona, Hawaii, USA - Cellana AP2-5-5 metagenome pilot | ecosystem: Engineered > Artificial ecosystem > Aquaculture >...
AGAGCTGAATGGCAATTCCATCCGCGCTGAGCGTGTGCGTGTGGAGATTTCTCAGACCGCCGGGGGGGGGGGAGGACGAGGGGGAGGTGGGGGCAGGGGGCGAGATTATGGCGGGCGGGATTACGGAGGTGGGGGCGGACGACGCGATGACCGATACGGAGGGGGGGGGCGATCTCGTTCCCCTCCCCGTCGTCAGCGCAGTGATTCACGTGATCGCCGAGCGGTTCGTCGTTCTCCTTCTTACGACCGCGTGGCTCCTCATGCTCGTTCTCGTTCTCGCAGTCCGGCACGGAATGGCGGTGGGGGGCGGAGCCGCAGTCCAAGCCCGCGTGGTGGAGGATATGGAGCGGGAGGAAGAGGTCGGAGCCCTAGCCCAGGTCGTCGCTCTCTCTCCCCTCCTCGCGGACGCTCGCCTCGGTAAAGGGTAGGGAAGACCGCTGATACCGGTTGAGAAATAAGAGGGGGGAAAGTCTTGCTTTTCTGATTTCTCCATTTCCCCCCCCGTCCATTAATCACTACCAGTCTAGGATGTGTGTGTATGTGTTAGTATGAGGGAGAAGGTGTAAATGTGTTCTCTGCGTCATATAAAACACAAGAGGTAGCGGAAGGCAGGGCATCAGCTGCATCCCAAAAAGAATTAGAGGACTTCAGATGCTGGCCTCTTGCTCGCTAACGGATAACTTCTCATTTTGCTGTTTTGCGGCCTGTGTGGGTATTTCAACAATTCGCCCACGGGAAAAGCAAAGACCACACAAACAACAATACCTAAATCCGACCCAGCGAGGAACCCATGTGCTTGGAGTGTGGGAAAGTTCTCTCGTTAATTTCTTTTTGTTTCTCACGTCGTCATCGTCGTTGTTTCTGTACCAGTCGTATTCGAAAAGAAAGACAAAAGGGAAACCCCGACACTCGAAAAAAATGGTTATTGGTCTCAAAAATTATCCACACATAACAGGCAGGGCTTTCAATCTCGTCTCTCCTTTTCGCTAGATTCTCACGCGGCGCCCCCTCTCCTTCCTTCGTTATTTTCCCTCTCCGTTATGTCATTCTATGGATGAGTAATTAAGGGAATGACGACATAAGAGAGGGTAAAGGCCAGCAGCAGGCGGCTGGCACACGCTTATCAAACACAGTTTGGCCGAACCATTACCAACCCTCCCTTCCACCCTCCCCTCCTCCCTCTACCTCTTCCGATTGTTTCTCACTGCTCACTGTCTTGACGGGCTTTCTTGTACTCCCCTCTCCGCTCACACGTCCCCACCGCCTCTACCTTGCTTTATTGTCTTCTTTTCGCATCGCTGGTCATAGTTCGAGCAATGATGTTTCTTCCGTCTTTCCTTGCAGCTGCTGCTGGTGATTGATTTTTACTCTCCCTTCTCCCATCACCGCTTTTCTTTACTTGCTGCCTTTTCGCTTATCCCAGCCGGGCCTCTTGGTCATACGAATGCTCTCTGGCGTAACCTCCACAAGCTCGTCGTCGGCAATGTACTCCACCGCCGCGTCCAACGACAACTCCAACGGGGTCTGGATCCCCTCCGTCTTCTCTTTGGTCGCCGAGCGCATGTTGGTCAGCGCCTTCACTTTACAGACGTTCACCTTCAAGTCACCCGGGCGTTGGTGCACACCTACGATCATATCGGCATAAACCTTCGTCTTGGGCTCAACAAACAACTGCCCTCGGTCCTGAGCACCAATGATGCCGAAGGGGGTAGTATCCCCAGTCTCAAACGCCAGCAAGGACCCCTTGTCCCTCGACGATATCTCCCCACACAAAGGCCTGTAGGAATGAAAGGAGCTCTCCATCACCGCCATCCCCCTGGTCGCGGTCAACATGGCGTTCCTTAAACCAATCATCCCTCGGGTCGGCACCAGATACTCCACATACCCCGCTCCTTCCTCCAACGCTGTCCCCATCGACAACATCTCACCCTTCCTCTTCGCCAGCAAATCAACCACCCCCCCCATAAATTCGTCAGGCACCGTCACCTCCACGCTCTCATACGGCTCGCACTTGACCCCGTCGATCTCCTTTTGGATGACCTGCGGAGGACCAATCCACAACTCAAAGCCCTCCCTCCTCATATTCTCAATCAACACCGTCAGGTGCATCTGCCCTCGCCCAGCCACCATATACGTATCCGCCGAATCCGTATCCTCCACCCTCAATGCCACGTTTCTCTCCAACTCCCGCGCCAAGCGGTCTTTGATCACACGCGTCGTCAACAAGGATCCCTCCTGCCCCGCCAGGGGGGACTTGTTCACCCCAAACGTCATCTTCACCGTCGGCTCCTCCACCGTGATGGGTGTCAAAGGACGGGGATTCTTGGTATCAACCAGTGTATCCCCAATCGTGAATTCAGATATTCCGCTAAACATTACAATGTCACCCGCCGAAGCCTCCTCCACCGGGGTCCTGCCCAGGTTATCAAAGCAAAACAACTCAGCAAGCTTCCCCGTCCTGAGCGCCTCCCCCTGCTTCTGAATCCCCACCGTCTGCCCCTTCTTCATCTTTCCAGAAAGGATCCGACCGATACCCATCTTCCCCTTGAAGGAGTCATAATCGATGTTGGCAACCATCATCTGGATCTGCTCGTCCGCATCCGCCCTTACCTGAGGAGGAGGGAGCTTCATGATCGCGTCAAAAAGCGGCGCCATATCAGTAGTCATCTCATCGGGCTCATTGCCCGAGATTCCCTGCAATGCTGATGCATACACGATTTGGAAGTCCAGTTGTTCGTCCGACGAGTTCAAGTCACAAAACAGATCGAACGTCTTGTCCACCACGTAGTCAGGGCGGGCCGACGGGCGGTCAATTTTATTCACAACCACCACCACTTTGTGTCCCATACTCAAAGCCTTCTTCAGCACAAATCGTGTCTGGGGTTTCGGGCCCTCCACGGAGTCCACGACCAGCAATACACCATCCACCATCCCTAACACACGCTCAACCTCCCCCCCAAAATCCGCGTGGCCTGGAGTGTCGACTATATTAATCTTCACCCCATTATAGTTAATCGCCGCATTTTTGGCCAGAATCGTAATCCCACGCTCGCGTTCTTGGTCGTTGGAATCCATTACACGCTCTTGAACCTTTTCGTTGGCGCGGAAGACTTGGGCCTGCTTGAGCATGGCATCAACGAGGGTGGTCTTGCCGTGGTCGACGTGAGCAATAATGGCGATGTTGCGGATGTCGGGGCGGGGGACTAATTCGCCGATAGCGGTACGTTGCTGTTAATTGTTGGTTGAGTATGTTTGTGTGAGGAAATTGGTGTGTGTGTAATTGCGGATAGCAAGGATGGCTCGGGTGAAGCACAAGAGGAGGCGCGAGGCGAATCCAGCAACGAAAGCCGAGTTGTTTCTGTGGGGGACTGTGTGCAAACCAGTACATGGTGTACACAATAAAGCAATAAAACATGTAGCAACAAGCACTACAGAACCCACTGTATAACATTGACCCCATTCCCACCTCCACTAGGCCTTGACCAAGCCAGCCAACATACATACCTCGGGAGGTGCGTCGACCGCGGCGGCCATCATGCGAACGCCTTCCCGGTGGGGACCAATGAGGCAGGAAGTGCTCTCGCATGTCTATTTGCGGGGAAGATAGGGAAACAACCAATTGTTAGATTTTGCCACGTGGTGGGTGGCCGTGGTTGATGGAGGCATGGGCAAAGAATGACGAGTTGATGTGTGGAAGGGCTCGGCCCACCTAAGATCGTTCGAAAAGAGCATCCCAAAAAGGCCACAAAAACACATCAGAGCATGCCCTCCAACCACGCAACCACCTCAATCTGTCACTCTTTTGTACCTGCGTGCGGAAGCTGGTTTTTGCGGCGTGTTGTCTGACTCGGTGAGCGGGCACCATGAACGCCGAGCTCGAGGCGAGCAAGCCCAGGCCGCCAAGGCTAATGATTTGATAAATGCGCATCTTGTCTGCTGAGATCTCCCAACCAAGTAACAAAAATAGCCTCCTGTGTCCATGTTTATTTTGTGTGATTAGCGTGGATGGATGCTGGTCAGTGATGGAAAAATGAGTGAAAAATACTATGTGTGTCGGAACGCCGAAATGCATGCGTATGCACTGTTGTTGATCTGGGTGGCGGCCACGACAGCGGGTCGGCCGCGTGTGTTCGCTGCCGTCGCCAGCAACAGTTGGTCGCCACTCTCCCATTTAGCGGCTCGGTGCATAAGTATCGAGGTTTGCGTTGGTTTGTGCCGCCGCGAAGGCTTGTAGGTAATAAGGATGGTGATCAGACCTCCTCACCTGCCTTGCGACCCACATGACCACAAATTACAGGAAATATAGGTCCCCCGGTCGCTTTCCGTCGCCCCGCCACGGCCGCCGTCGTCTCTGCCGCGGCTTTGTCCCTCTCCACCTCCCCTTGCTGGACGATATTTACAGCAAGGGCCATGGCCAGCGGTAGCACCAAGATCAGGGCTAGCAGCAGTGTCAGCACTCACAGTGCCGATCGCCCCATGCCCCCTATCGAGAAGGGGGCGCTCATCTTTCTTCATGGGAGCGGGGATGAAGGGGCCAACATGGAGTACGTCTTACGGGCTACCGGCTTTACGCAGCGCATGAAAACCTTGGGACTGAGCGTGCATTGCCCTACTGCGCTGCCGCGCCCATACTCCTTTGCCGGTGGTGCGGTCAGCACCGTGTGGTTTGATCGCACCAACCTCCACATTTCGGCGCCCGAGGACAAGGCAGGCATGGACGCGTCCTTTGCGGTCTTGAGTGATCTGATGGAGAAGCTAGAGACGGAGCACGGCGTCCCATCGTCACACATCTACTTGGGGGGCTTCTCAATGGGTGGAGGCATGGCGTTGGCTGCCTTGACTCGACAGATGAAGCCCCTGGCAGGCGTCTTTGCGATTGGTAGTTTCTTGGCAGCGGATTCCGATGTATATAAGCAACAGCAGCAGCAGCGGTGGCGTTTGCCCCGCCTTTTGCTGGCGCATGGACAGGCAGACATGGTGGTGCCGTATTCCTGGGGTGAAGCGACGGCAAAGAAGCTGTACGCGCTCAGTCGCGCGCAAAAAAAAGAGGACGAGGGAGAGGAGATGGGGAGAGACGACCTAGTGGCCTTTTATAGATTTCCTCATTTGCAGCATGAGTTTGACCGGCGAGTGCTATCCGTCTTGGCTCGATGGATCGAGAGCGGGGCGAAGATTTTCCCGGATGTATCGAAGGAGCAAGCGGATGGTAGCGTGATTCGCGTGCCTTTGGGCCAAAATTCATCACTCACGACAGCAAGATGTCCAGGAGGAGCACAAAGAGAAGCAGCAGCGGGAACCGTGTCGACAAGCAAGGGTACAAGTGGCGTTTGCTCTCCGTGCGAGGTTCAAATGACGCTGGAAGTGGAAGAAGAAGTGGCAGCAGACTCCTCTTTCCCCTCCTCCTCCTCTTCCTCCACCCCCTCCTCCCCCCCTCCCTCCTCCTTCTCCTCCCTCTCCTCCGGTAGAGTGCGTCGGCATCGTGCCACGTTCCGGGTACCTAGAACCAAGGTCCAAGACTTTCTTACCCGTCCAGTAGCCGCACGAGGAGCATACTTCTCATTCATGGCAGGGAAGGAACCAGATACTTTTTGTTTGGTTTTCGAAAGCCCCTGCCCGGAGGAGACGGCAGCGGCGGTGTTGGAGAAAGTGAGAACCCGGTTGCTTGATCCTCATGCACCGGACGGACTGAGTGCGTGCACTCCTTCGTGAGTAAGATACAACTGAAACAGAAAGGATTTAGATGCATAGAGAAGTTGATGCCATCGCTAGGTTGACGCTCTGCTGTTTATCTTAAACCTTTCAGTCTGATTCTTTTTTTCGTTTCGTATACTTCTCGTCTTTCTACGGACGCCGCACACAATCCAAAGAATGACAATTTGTAGTCCTCCTTCTCTTCTCCACATTTCCCACGACTCTTTTCCACTAATTCTACATTCGCTCTTTCCTTCCCCCCCGCTCCCTCCCCTCCCTCCAACACTCCCTCCCACACACCTATCGGATTACCATCGTCCAATTCTCATCCACCATCACCGCTGGCTTCCGAATAGTCAACACCTTCTTCTTCCCATTGTACTCAAACTCCAACAACAGCGCTGCTTGCGCCTCGCCTCCCTCCTTTCCTCCCTCCACCGAAACCGTCACACTCTTCGGCTTACTCTTCCAGCCCACCACTACCACCCTCTCTACCTCATTCTTGATCATCCCTGCCTCCATCCCACCCCCCACCCTCACGCAACTCAAAGAGCCCTTTTGCATTGTCAACTTCCTCACCACGAACTCACTCTTCTTATCATGCTTCAAGGTATGCTCATCATCCATGTAAACCAACCCCTCCGCCGACCCCCCCCCATCGAGGGCCACCACCATCGTGTACGGATCACCGGCCATCAAAGCAGAACTCCTCCTCAACCTCATCTTCCTCGGCACAATCGATCCTCCCCTCTGATAGACCGGGATCTTCTCCAACGGGGCCTCCACCTTCTTGGTCGCCGGGCCGGCAAAGGCCGCGTACGTATCTATGTCGTACCACACCCCCTTCGGGAAATACACACTCGCCGTTGTGGCCCCCGCGGCCGTCACGGGCTTCACCAACAGATCGGAACCAATCAACCATTGGTCGTCCATGTCGAACGTAATCTTCTCGGTGGGGTACTCCATCCACAGCGGCCGCATCACAGGCAGGCCCTCCGCAAAAGCCACGTAGAACGTCGTGTACCAGAACGGTAACAGCGTGTATCGTGCCATGACCGCCGCGCGGATCCGGGAAGTGGTCGGCTCGCCATATACCCAGGGCTCCTTCCTCTTCGTATCGTGATGAGCGTGCCCTCGGAAGAAGGGTTGAAACGCTCCTGCCTGTGGTGCAAGTAGGAGGGAGGAGAAGAGGACGAACGAGAGGGAATAGGAGTGAGGTCATATACAGACGACACGTGTCACAGGTACATCAAGAGAGTTGCTACTGTTATCCCTCCCTCTTTCCCTCCCTTCCCCCCACCGCCCCTTTCTCATCCTTTTCATATTACCTGCATCCATCTTGTCATCAGCTCACTATCCGTATCCCCAAAAAAACCACCCACATCCGCCCCTGCAAATGCCAAGCCCGACAACCCAATCGACAACAACATCGGCGTCGCCATCTGCAAATGACTCCATTCCGCTTTGTTATCCCCCGTCCAAATAGCCCCCCACCTCTGTGAACCAGCATAGAATGCCCTACTCAACACAAACGGCCGTTCCATCCCCTCCGGATCCCGCAGCGTCAACCCCTCCGCGGTCGCCCTCTGCATATACAGTCCATACAAATTATGCCATTCCCGGTGCTCAACGTCCGCCAAATTCAGGCAATCCTTCTGCATCGATACCTCTGGCCCATTGAATACCGACGGTTCATTCATGTCGTTCCAGGTGTACAAATGCGGGGTACTCCCCACATATTTGTCCAACCCGAAGCGTTCTGCCCACCAACGCCTCACCCCCGCGTCCGTGAAATCCAAGTAGCTGCTCTGTCCCGGCCAACAAAACCCGTCAAAGTCTTGCCCATTCTTGTCCTTGACGTACAACCCCCTCTCAGTCGCCTCTTTGTGCACCGGGAAATTATCATCCCGTTTGATGTGGGGGTCCACAATCGTCACCATCTTCCGCCCCTGCACCGCCAGCGACTCCTGCATCGCCACCGGGTCTGGAAACAGGTGTTCGTCCCAGGTGAAATATCGCTTACCGTCAGTATGCTCAATGTCCAGCCACAGAACGTCGTAGGGGAAATCAAGCTCTTCGAATTTCCCGTGGACCTGCGCGACGTCCTTCTCATCCTTGTAGTTCCACCGACACTGGTGGTACCCCAAAGCAAAGAGCGGAGGCAGCGCCTGCGTCCCCGTCAACGTAGTCATTTGCTTGGCGACTGCCCTCGGGGTCGGACCCGGCAAGAGAAATAAATCGAGCACCCCACACTCACTCAGCCAATGCGTCTCATACCCCCCCTCCTTCGCCCCCGCCTGCACATCCACGAAGGTCTCGGACGGATTGAATAGAAACGCACCCGCGGACACTTTTGCGGTGTGAGAAGCCACAAAAGGAATAGATCCATACAATGCCATCGGCTCATCCAGCTCATATTCAAATACATCGAGATTATACAGTCGATACGGATCCGAATAAGCAGCCCCAGGCCCCTTCGTCGTTTTCAACCGGAAACTCGACGCGTGCTCCGGCAGGCCATACAAATGCTCCGATCCTGGAAACCGCACATCCACACCCACCGATGCCGGGCCATGAGGTCTACTGTCTGTATGGCCCCCAAAATATTCCTCCCATTTATCCTCGTCCGCCTCTGCCGCCTCTTGCAACTGCCGTGCCTTGGCCTCCTCCTCCTCCACACTCGGCTTTTCCTCCCGGCTCCCATCCTCATAAATCGCGAGTCCATCTTCCCAATATCCCACCACCTTCTTGCCCCCATGCTTGTCGGCTTCTGCTTCTTCCTCACCTGCCTCCCCTTCTCCCTCCACGCCCTCGTTGGCAGCCACAACCTGTTTAACCTTCTTCTCCCGGTAAGGCTGAAAGTGCAGAAGGCCTCCTTTATTCACCGTCACTGCCGGTACGCCCCCTACATACAAATCGATCTGGAAGGGGTCCAGCTGCATGACCAATGTCTTATCGCCAGCAAACTCCACCCGCACCGACTCATCCGGCGTCGTGGCCTTGCCAACGCTTATGCCTGCAGGGACGAGATTCTCCTCCAACACCACATCAGGCGGCTCCCAGCGCTCTCGCAACGGGCTGTTCTCCTTGATCTTGAGTCGGGAAGTGCCATCCGTGTAAAAATTAATGGTAAAGTCCAATGGCTTACTGCCTGCCTCGCTGCTCAGCAGCTGCCCGCCCAGGAAGCCTGCCTTTTCGTTTTGTTTGAGCGACTCAGAGTCCACGCGGAAGCGCGGTAAAACACCAGGCGCCACGTCCCGGAACTGTTTGCAAAAACCCGTATCGGAGCACTTGCGAAACTTAGAACGGTCCACGGCCAAAATGGTGGTGCGTTGGCAAACGGAGGAGATCATGACGAAGACGGTCGTGAGACGACTCCATACCGGCTTCCTGGGAAGCGACGCAACACTCCGGCCGCTGCGGCAACCCTCGGGAACGGAGGAAAACGAGGCGCTAGAAGAGCCCATCGTCTGCTGTGTGTGGTGTGTGCGAAGGGCGTGGGGGATGAGCAGTGCACACGGTATGTCCACACATGTGTGGTGAGAGTTTGAATAACGTGCCTTGTTGTGAGAAGAAACTTGTCGCCGATTGTTTCCCTGGCGATAACAAAATTGCGAACTATGGACCTAAACGCGATGAGATCAAACTCAGGAATAGTATGCTTCGGGAAGCACGGTTATGTAACTGTGGGGGCGAAGGGGTGGTGAATCTCTGCGGCCGCTGGGAAGATTGTCTTCGTTCCCTTTTATCGATCTCCTCCCACCAACCTCCCCCCTCCCTCCCGTCACTATGTTTGGGCGAACAAATCCCAACCCTTCCTTTCTTTTCCTGATTTTGGTTTGCAAGGGATATATATGCAAGTCGTTGAACCAGCTTTACTTGAAAAATAATAAGCTGCTCCGCTTATGCTTTTCCCCCAGGGGACGATGGTTACGGAGCGATGGTATGTTGGAAGTTCAGCATCAGAAATTAATTTGGCAAACAATTCACTTGTTGCGCCTGATTTGGAAACATGCCAAAATATATTTTTTTATCGCATCTGCAGGAGAGTGGGTCTCATTAACAGCAGTCTAGCGATTGGGTCAACAATAACCTCCTCGTATCTCCGATGTCCATGCTGCAACGCTATAATCTGTGGATAGACAGACTAAAATATAATCTCGAAATGATGCGCATAATGATTCACACTGAAAGAAGCATGTAAGTTCCGGAGTGACTCCCGCATTGAGCCATCGCCCACACCAGCGGCGCATTAGTGTGAGCATTTTGTGTGCGTGTTAAGTGGCATTTTGGGAACGATAAATGTTCCTGGTATGGTACAAACATGCCTCTTAGTTGCTTCTTTGCAATCCTCCTCCTATCCCCATTCATATTTTTGACGTTGTCATCCATTATCAATTAAATGGCTCCAGACTGCTAACCCGCGTATAATATATTGACTGCCTCCTCCCTCTTCCCTCTCACCTCTCCCTCGATCGATCTCTACGAAATCTATCACTCTCTTTTTCCCTGTACCCCCCTCCTAAGGCCCCACTTCCACTCCCACTCTCCTTCCTCTCTACATCATACCTCGACCGCGATCCTCCACTGTTCCCTCCCTCCCTTGCTCCTCCTCGATGGTGCGAAGCCCCCTCCCGGCGGTCGTCATAATCTCTCCCCCCACCCCCACCCCCACTTTTCCTCCCTCCCTCCCTTCCTCTAACCCTCTCCCTCTCCCTCTCCCGTCCACGCTCTCTCCCTCCACCACCTCGCTCTCGACTTTTACTCCTGCTCCTGGTACGACTCCGCCCCCTGTGTTTCCGTCGCTCCTCCCTCCCTCTCTCCCTCCCGCGGCTCCTGCTCCTGGCCTTGACAGCAGGGGGGGGGCTAGACGATCGGCTCTGGCGTCGAAACGACCGAGAGAAGGACGAGGATTTACTTGCTTTCTCCTCTCCGTCTGCAGCAGCGTCACTAGCAGCAACCCCAGCGGTGGCAGTGGTGGAGGGGAAGTGGGGAGAGGAGGAAGAGGAAGAGGAGCGTGACGAGCGGGAGCGGGACTGCCTCTTCTTTCTCTTCTTCCTCAGCCTCTTCTTCTCGGTGTCAGACTCCTCCCCATCCTCGTCTCCTTTGTCCTCATTCGCGTCATGCCCATTCTCCATTTCTCTCTTCTCCTTCTTCCCCCTCGTGGTTTCCACCTCCTCCGTAACTGCCGCATCCTCCTCCTCCTCCCCTCCTTCCTCCCCCCCGCCCTCCCTCCCACTCCTCTTTTTCCCCGGTGCACCACTTGTCGTCGTGACCAACATCTTCGCATTCTCCCCCGCTGTACCCCTCCCTCCGTCCCCCCCTCCACCCTCCACCCTCCCCAACGCCTCCATCCCCACCAAACTGAAGGGATGTAACGGCTCTAACCACCTCAACGGTCCCTCCTCCCCTTCCTCGTCCTGCTGATGGTACAAGGACAGAATCGCATTCCCCACCTCCCTAATCTCCGTCAAGCTTGCACCGAACAAACCATACCAAGGCGGGGAATCAGGCAGCTTGATCCTCAAATCCCTCGCCGCCATAAACAGAGCCGCACATGCAATCAGCTCCGCGCGGTAGCGCACGCAGCAATCAAGCCTCAAACTATCGTTCAAATAATTCCAGGCCCTCTGAGCAAGCTCCGGGGAACCCCCCAAGGTTTTGATGTAATAGAGGATGAATTTATGTGGGTGGTCCATCACATTATAAAACCCGAAGCCGAGTTCTTTCAGGACGTACTTTTCAATTGTCAAGAGGGCTTCGCGCAAGTCATGGTACCGAGAAGAGGTGACTTCCAGCAAGGAAGGTGGGAGAGATCGACGCCGCCGACACATGTGATGGAAGACGAAGATGACGTCGCGGGGGGCCCGGGGTTTCTCCTCGAGTTTGGAGGCGAGGAAGACGCAGCCCATCGCGGCGGTGAAGGCATCAAAAAGGAACGCACGGGGGGCTTTGCCAGGAGTGAGGACGGGGGGGGTTTGTGCTGTTTCCGAGGTGAATGCACGGCGGTAGAAGAAGCGATGGAAAAGCGTTTGAGCTGTGGCCATGACAACTTGGGGTTGTCGGAGAAGGATGCCGGCCTCCTGGATGAGTTCACAGCCAAAAATGCGGTGGCGACGTTCCACCGCCTCAGGCACGCCCAGGCGTTGGCTGGGGGACTCACGCAAGATCTCCCGGGGCAGCAACACCACTTCGTGCCATTCTCCGTCTGCGCTGTCGTCGTGTTCCTCCTCCTGCTCCCGCTCCTGCTGTTGCATGCCTTCCTCCGCGGCTGCGGCGGCGGCTGCTGCCAAGGATGGCATCGCGGGCAAGGTGCTAGGTGCCTCTATCATGCCGCTGCAGGTAAGCCAGTGGCCCTCAGGCCTAAGGCGCCCGCGGTGGGGCAAGTCGACGCTCCTGTTCCTTCCTGCTGGTCTGGTATGTCCTGTGCCGTGGTGGGGCAGGAACAGAGGGGGAGAGGGGAGAGGTCGAAAGGGAGATTTTGGACGAGATCTAAGATGACACCACAGGAGCAAAGGTGGCATAAATCGCTATCTACATGAGTGGAAGAGCCTGTGTGATGTAATGTTTAGGCACATGGAGGCAGGAGGCAGGACAAGAGACTGTATTGGAGCGCTTGCGATGCATGGAAGCCTCCGCTCGTCGTTGTCTGTCATGATGCCTCTGGATTCTCCTCGCACCAGACCAGAAAACAAGTCAGACCAAAAACACATCTGGAAAGCCCTTGAGAACAATCTTGATTATCATGGGGAGCTGCAGCAGGATTTTGGTGGTTATTTGATGGCATTAGGGTACATTTCGAGCGTTCAGGTGTTCTCTAGCCCACGCTGGCCAGGCCAGAGGCCTCACCCACCCACATGTAACCACACACCGCCACCAAAACCGCGTTATCTCTTCTCTTTAGGTGACAACAAAGTAGACACCCTCAATCTGATCTGCGGGCAGGGGGCGCTGGCTAGCCGTGGTGGTTTGATCACGACCGCCCCTCCTCCCTTCCCTCTTCCTCCCCTCCTCCCCTCTTCCCCTTCCCCCCCCCCCTTCCCCTACCTTCTCTGCGTTCCACACTCACACAATCCACATTCACCACCCTATTCCCCCTACAGTGTACGAGATGTCGTCTAAAAAACGCGTGTCGTACTTCTACCACGGCGACGTGGGCCACTACTACTACGGCCCTGGCCACCCAATGAAGGTATGTTGTGATGGTCGCGCCAGTTCGCATGAAGGAAAAGGTGTGGTTGATGTGCCGCGTGCGCTTCTTTGGTCTACTGTTTGTCTTATGTGCCATCTTGTAGTTCCATCGCTTATTGCGATCGTGTACCGTTGTACCGCTGACCCCATACTTCTCTCCACTTACCTATCCCTGTCTCCGGCCTTTACTTTTAATCCTCCAATAAAGCCCCACCGCCTTAAGCTTACCCATCACCTCGTCCTCGGCTATGGGCTCTACCGTAAAATGGAGGTCTACCGCCCGCATATCGCCACCACGCAAGAACTTCTGAAATTCCATTCTGAAGAGTACGTAAATTTTCTTTCACGTATTAACCCTGATATGGGTCGAAATCTGAGCACAAATTTGCATAAGTTCAATGTGGGGGAGTTCACGGATTGTCCGATCTTCGACGGGATGATGGAGTTCTGTAAGATCTATACCGGCTGCTCAATCGATGGAGCGCAGAAGCTGAACCATAAGGTGACGGATATCGCGGTAAATTGGTCTGGGGGGTTGCACCACGCAAAGAAGAGCGAGGCCAGCGGGTTTTGCTACATCAATGTACGTTTCCTCCCTTTATCTGTTTCTCCCTCCCTTCTCCTTCCTCTATCCCTCCCTTCCTCATCCCATCTTTTTCTTCACCCTTCCATCCCTTTATTCCCCGCCTGTCGTTGTACGCATGGCGATTGGAGAAGCAGCCTCTGGCTTAACCGCCTGCCCACCGCCCCTTTCTCCCTCCCTTCCTCTTTTCCTCCCATCAGGACATTGTCTTGGCCATCCTAGAGCTACTGAAGTACCACCCCCGCGTCCTGTACATCGATATTGACATCCATCACGGCGACGGCGTGGAGGAGGCGTTCTACTGCACCGATCGCGTCATGACAGTGTCTTTCCATAAATACGGCGATTTCTTCCCTGGTACGGGAAACATCAAGGACACGGGAAGCAAGGCCGGGAAGAATTATTCCGTCAATGTGCCCCTTGAGGACGGGATCGACGACGCCAGCTACGAGATGGTATTCAAGCCGGTGATGGAGAAAGTGATGGAGGTCTATCAACCCACGGCGGTGGTGCTGCAATGCGGCGCCGATTCCTTGACAGGGGACAGGCTCGGTTGCTTTAATTTAACCCTCAAGGGGCATGCCAAATGTGTCGAAATGATGAAGAGCTACAACGTTCCCTTGTTGATTCTGGGGGGGGGGGGGTACGCCATTCGGAACGTGGCGCGGTGCTGGGCGTATGAAACCGCAGTGTTGTTGGAGGAGGAGGTGAGTGACGATATCCCCAAAAACGACTACCTCGATTACTACGCCCCAGATTACAAGCTGCACTTGCCGCCGGGCACCAAGGAGAACCAGAACTCGTTGGAAGGGTTGGAAGAGATTAAACTCCAGATTTTGCAGCAATTGGGGCAAATCCAAGGCGCGCCGTCTGTGCAGCTGCAGGAGGTACCTCCTGATTGGGCCACGGGGGGGGGGGAAGGGGGGGGGAGAAAGAGAGCGGGGGAGAGGGAGGAGAGAGGAAGGGGAGAGGAGGACCGGGAGACGATGGACGAGCGGTCGGTTGGCAAGAATAATGACGGGGGGGAGAGGAGGGAACATGAGGCGGAGTTTTATGAAGGGGAGAAGGATCAGGACCGGTAGGAGGGGGGAGGAAAGGGAGGGCAGGGATGAGTGAGTGTGTGTAGATGCTGCTGGTCGAAGGAGAGGAGGAGAAGAGGACAGCCGGGTTGATTTGCTTGAAAAGGAAGGAGGAAGAGGGAGGAGGCGAGCGCTCTGCCACGAAGGGAGGAGGTGACGTACGCGCAAGAAGAGGGAAGAGGGCCCTTCAACGACCACATCGACAAGGAAAAGAATAAGAAACATGGAGCGAAGCCAATCCCCACCTTCATTCGTTTATGTAGGTAAACATTTTTTTATTTTATCTATCTATTCACACGCGCCATCAATCCCTTTTTACAGTCTTGCTCTTGCGAGTCTCCAGGTGTTGCCAACCACGAATCGCGTAGATACTTCCCCTTCCTCTCCTTGACGAGGGATTCAACACTTGTCTTCCCCCACTACTTCCCTCCCCTCTCGATAGCCTTCCTCCTGCTCCTGCTCCTCCTCCTCCTCCTCCTCCTCGGGTCATGCCTCACCGTCCCAAGCCGACACTCCAACGCCATTTTCCCCCTCCATTCGATCCTCTTCCTCCTCTCCCCTCCCCTGCATTCCCCTATCAAGCCTTTCCTCCCCTCCCTCTTTCCCTTCCTCCTCCCTCTCCTTCTCCTGCCTCTTAATGGCAGCTCCCGCTGCTGCGATGGCATGCATCTTGGCTACCCGCAACAATAAGTCTTTCACTGAGTCCTTCGTCAACTCCTTGAGGTAATCATGCTCGAGCGCATAGCGCACAGCACCCTTCAGGGCGTCGGTCGTGGCGGGAATGAGGAGTGGGATGAGTGAACCCGAGGTGAGGTCTGTGGCAAAGGAGAAAACAGGGCCCGAGGGGGAGAGGGTCCACTTGAGGAGGGGGAGGAGGGCTTGGTGCGTAATGGGGGCCTGGAGGAGGGTGTGACAGGCGGAGGCAAGTGATAGCTCGGTGTGTCGGTTGTAGGTCAGGAGGTGGGTGATTTGTTGCTTTAGAAGACGGTGCGATTCGAGTTTGGTGTATGGCAGGTAAACGAGAGACTGGAGCAGCTGGCGGATGGAGGCGCGGAGATCGGGCCGATGAAGGAGGCGCTGAAGAGCGTCCGGGGAGTTGGGGTCTGTGAGGACTTCCATCACTAGCTCTTTTGCCAGTTCGAGAGAGCCTGATCGACCGTCTTTGAGGGAGTCGGTCATGGCTTCCGCGAGGCTGCCGGTGATGAGTAAACGGACGGGCTGCTCGATACCTTCTTGGCGAATGATGGTGACGAGGGATTGTAAGAGCTCGGTTTCAACCATGGGGCCCTCGGGATCGTTGGAGGGGGGGAAGTCGCCTCCTTCGTAATTTAGCAAGTCGTCGTTCTCCTCCTCCTTGGCCTCATACTCATCTATCCTGCTTTTGAGATCGTTGTAGTAGTCTTCATCGCCCTCATCATCACCCAACATACGACGGGGCACCACATCCTCGTATAATGCCGCTTCTGCCTCGGGTATACACCACCCCGTCACACTTCGCCCCATAAACACACAATTGCCCTCCGCGAAATTACAATCCCTCCTCCGCGTCTGCCAGGTTAGAAAACGAGAAGTGATGGAATTATACTTGTCGCACGGCCCCGGTGGACGCGTCTCCCAGGCTTGCAACTGCTGGAGCATGCGTGCTGCCGCTGCTTTGTCTGTACCTCTCCCCATCTTGCTTTCACCCTGAGCAGCTTCCTCCAAGCGTTTTCCCCACCCCTTCTTCTTGGATTTCTGATCCAGCCCCTGCGGCAGCTCGTCGTTCTCGGCTGCTGCGGCGGCCAGACCGCGTCGTACGGCCGACGTATGTCGATGTAACTGCATGCAGCCCCCACCCTCTGGGGTCCATTCCAAGTCGTCTTCTAACGCAGGGGCGGACGCAGCAGCAGAAGAGGCAGCCGCCGCCGCAGCAGCAGCTTTATCGGGTCCTGTAGTCCTCCGGTGCGTAAATTGTCGCTTTATCATGGGCAACAATGGCAGTCTCGCGTGGCTTGTGTCATCGCTTTCTTTTCGTACAGACTCGGCTGCGGTGCCATCCCCATCTGTGTCATCCTTGTGTGCATGAGGCACACCGGCAGCGTCCAGCCTCCCAACATGTTGCTTGCCCAAGAAGCCCAAGACTGCAGCGGTAACTGCAGCGGTTGCTGGGCCCCCGGCTTGCCAAGCCGATCGCCGGCTCATTCCCAGCTAGTCTGTGGTGATTATATCGGTGTAGGGCCTGATTATGTGTCTAAAATCGAAGAAGGATGGCGGGGCAACAGCAACTTGTTGAACGGCCGCATTGGGCACTGCTTCTATTCACGGCTCACTTCGCGTTTCACTGACAATGCGTCTCATCCTTACACATAACTCTCATACACAAAGCAAGGCTGTAGTACTGCTGAATCGTCTCTCCTCTGGACCCAGTGGCGCAGAGTCTGTTCGTTTTTGTTCTGCCAAGCCAGCCTTCCGACCCCCAGCCACCCCCACCACATCAACCACCATCATGCCCCGCCCACCACCAATGACCCGCAGCGCCATGCGCGCCGTAGTCCTGTCCTTGTACCGCACATGCTTGCGATGGACTCAACTCCCTCTCGTTGAGCGTAGCAAATTCTTGGCGGGTGACCACATGCCTCCCGCTCTCGCTGCCCTCCAGCTTCCACCCCGCCTCCTAACAAACAAGGACGGCATACGAGAAGCCATACGCACGCTCTTTCGAGCCAATGCCCAGGAAAAAAATGCCGAGGTGTTGTCGGAGAAGGTAAATATGGCATTCGAGGGCCTACAATACCTCAATCGCTTTACTGGTACCTTGGAAAATGCGGAGGCCCGCCGAGAAGCAAATCGGAATAGAGACGGAGTCACATTTCGGATAGGGCAGGTGGTACGGCACAAACTGTACAATTACCGAGCAATTATTGTGGGGTGGGATAAGCGGCCGATGATTGATGTGAGCAATTGGGAAGGAGTCGTGCAGTCAACGCTGGGAGTGAATCAACCTTTTTATCACTGCATACCCGACAGCAACGATACACTGCATTTCCTCGGTGGTGTCCGCAAGCTCATGTACGTCGCACAAGAGAATCTTAAAATGTGTCACGCGCTCGAAAGTAGGATTCACTCCGATGTGGTCCCCCAAGCCTTCGAATATTACGACACGACCACCAACTCATTTATCCCAACTGAGAGGATTGCATGGCAGTACCCGCTTGATCTCCCTTCCTCCTCCCCGACCTCCTCCTCTTCCTCCCGATGGTCAGCCAGTCGCAGGTTTAAAGTATCCGTCCAAAGGGCCAACCTCGTTGATGCCTCCCGCCGCCTCAAACAGCATCTACACGATCTCTCCCACAAAATATGGCAGCATCTCGAGGTCCACTTTGGAGTTCTCGAGCGCTTTTCAACCCAAGAACCCTTGGGGACTTTGCTTTCGTTGCTCACCGAATTGAAAGAGATGGATCCTTTCTTTTCTTCCTCGCTGTCCTCCTCTTCTTCAAAAGCCAGCATCACCAGCAGCACCAGCACCAGTACCAGCACCGGCACCTGCACAGACAATTTGAATGAGGTCTTGCCCGGCTATGATGCCCTACGAGTTCTCCGCGACCTCCTCGCCTTCTGCGAGGACGCACATTCCACTCGCAAGCATTCCAACGACAAAACAAACGTTCACTTTCACATCGGTCAAGTTGTCCGTCATCCCTCCCTGGGCTATCGCGGCGTTATCAGCGGCTGGGAAAAATTCCCTCGAACAGGCCTTCCTTCTGACCCCCCTTCTTTACAAGCACGCCATCCATATTACCGTGTCATTGTCAATGATCTCGATCGTGACTCGCCCTCCACCCCAGCTCCGGGTATGGTGGTTCTGCCGCAAGAAATGCTCGAGGCGACCGCAGCGGAGGAGAGTGCTGTGGTTGTAAGTCCTTTGATTCCTGACAACTTTCTGTTTTTTGATCCAATGACCAAAACATTTCAGCCTAATGCCATGTTGAAATTCAAATACCCGGACAAGGAGGAGGGTGGGGTAGAGGGAGGGAGGGATGGAGGGTTGAAGGACGAGAAAGCAGCAGCATTGATTGTGGAGACGGTATTGCGAGTTCTCACACAGGTGTTGATTCAAGCAAAAACTAAGCTGCCGAGACAACAGCAGTTCAAAACTGATTTGTTTATTATGTTGCAGGGGGCAATGCGGAAGGAGGACGCAGAGGTAGTGGAGAGTTGTTTGTGGTCTCTATGGTTGGCGCATCCGGAGGAAAACGTGCGGAGGTTGATGGACGATGGGGTACAATTCATGTTGCGGGCAAAATATGACTTGGCTGTTGCTCGATTCGACGCTGCATTAGCGGCGGATGGGGAGTTTATTGAGGCAGGTAATAAGCGGGGTACGGCCCATTTTTTGGCGGGGAGGTATGAGGAGGCCCGAAGGGATGTGGAGGCGACTTTGAGTCGGGAGCCGTTACACTGGGGGGCGTTGTTGGGGAAGGGCCTGATTTATTATGAACAGGGCCAGAAGGTCCAGGCGATTAAGGCATTCAGGGCTACCCTGAGGATTCACCCCTGGAGCACAAACGTGGGGACGACATTGTTCCATACCCGGAAGCAGTTGGAGGGGGAGGAGGCGGGAACGATGGCGGAGCATCCTTGAGGAAGGGGAAAGAGAGGAGGGGGAAAGGGTAGGGCGATCATGCTATGTTGGTCGACCTTGTCTCGTGAGCGGAGGCAACTTACAGAGGAGGAGGTGGAGACGACAGTGGAATAACAGGATAGGACAGGAAGGGAGGGGAGGGATGTACCTTTCGTAAGACATTCGTGAAGGACAGAAAGGAATCGGGAGGAGGAGCCGTCTACTATTCTTAAAAAGAGTTCTCTGGGAGGGAAAAGACCTAAGCTTGTCCCCACCGATTGCATCCACGACTGGACGGTCTGACCCTGTGCGAAGGGGTGCATACCAGGTGGTGCATTTCAGCAACCACAACTGTGTAGTTAGATGGTGATGTAGATTTAGATGAGCGGCGGATAGTGCAAGTATGCACTGTAAAATAAACACAAAGTTAAGGCGATTGTAACGGACTCAAATTTGCTATCTTGTGTGTGTTTGGTTTTTGGTTTGGTTTTACTTATAGGTTTGATGCGGGCTGGCTATCTTCCTGGGAGGTCTGTTTTTGATTTGCTTTTTATTTTCTTTCTGTTTGAATCAGTGACTGTCAAATCAGTCGCCTTCTTATCGTGATATGTCCTATCATCTTGATAATTTCTACGGAAGCATGTGTTTTTTTCATGTGTCCTTTTATCTTGAATTTATCCACCATTACTATTAAATGTTTATTCTAGTCTCCTCAAATCCTATTGCCCTCCATCTTCCCGCTCCTCTCTAACTACTCATTTCCAATCATTGCTTTGTACATCACATCAGTTCAGGATTGATCGCATCCAATCTTGCCGATTCGTAGTTGCTAAACGAAGAGAATTGGTAGACTAATGTGGGGATGGACGGTTTAAAACGCCTCTCCTTCACTCCCAGTAAGGCCTGTAGTAGCCCTGCATTCTCACTGACTGTGGTGCACAGAATATTCCTTTTTCTGGTCTTCTCGCCCTCATTGCCGCTACTCTTTAGTAGCAAATATTTTGCAGCCTTGGCGTACATCTTCCAAACCTCTTCCGTGATAAACGGAGGATCGATGACCACCATCGTAAACCGATGCTTGAGCTCCACAGGGAGCGCTTCCAGATGCTTGTAGTTGTATAACACAAAGCCAGGGTCCCATGCCCACTGCACGTCGAAATCAAACAGTCGAGCGCGCTGACGCGTGGTGGGGGAAATACTAAAGTAGAGGCTGGGCGTGCTGAGAAATGCGATTTCCCCACCAGTGGCTGAGGCTTGCTCTTCAACCTCGGAGGCCAAGCTGGCAATAGTACGAGCAGAATACCAGTATTGGTTAAGATGAACGTTCTGTTTCGAGATTTAGGTGAGAGAAACAATGGGGAAGTGAGAGGGGTTAACGCAAACACAAGCAGAGGATAACAGGGTTTGGATGCGTGCTCGGAGGGCAAGCCAGACGAGTTTGGGGCTGCTCGCAGGCGAAGCAAATCTGTATCCTTACCTCCGGATGTTTTAGAATAAATTCTTTTCTTTCGCTGGCTTCCGTGTCCTGGCCCTCGTTTTCGCACATAGGGATAGACCCCGGGCCCTCCATCTTGTGGAAATAAGGGAGTGGTTGCGAATGGGAGTAGTCGATGACGTATTGTTCCATTGTATATATGGCTGGGAAAAAGTTCGACGTCTGCGCTACCAACATCTAGTTCGAGGTACTCTAATATGATACAATATATTAAGAAGCTAGCTTAACTAAGCGGCGTACCTGGTCAAATGAAACTATTAAAAATGCGTTCTATTTACAACATTCGGGCATTTGGTGGGGTGTAAAACGGGATTTGCTGTCCTTCCTGCCCCCGTCAGACACCAAGAAGTGGTGGTATCTCCTTCAAGCAAGCGCCAAGCTTTAAACACCTCATCAAATGTACTACCGTATTCTACTTGTACGCATGGGACTTGCATGTGCCTCCACAAGGAGGGGCATTAGTTGACGCATGGCCCATTTTCAACGGCCAGAAACCTCCCCCTGATAGCAAAAGCAAGAAGCGAAGGATACACGACGATAACACGTACTTAGATACACACATAGTGGCAGGCGAAGTTTTTGCAAATGCAGGACTTCAGATGATACCTAACACGTGTGTGCCCGTTTGTCAACATGGCTTTATTTCACTCCTCCCAGCAGTGTCATCTTTCTCTCATCATTTATGTCTCTCAATTCTCCCTCTCACACGGACTTTCCTTCACTTCCCTTTCTTCTTCGCAAAGTCATTGAAACCCCATTGAATATGCACCGTCAAGTCTAGTCTACATGCAGTCTCTGCTACAGAACGCCGCTTCTACCGCTCCTCCTCTCCCTCCCCCTCTCATCTCCGGCCCACTCCTTTTAAACAACCAAATTTCAACTCCCAGTTCTCTATCTCCTCCTCCTTCCTCTTTCTTCGATTCCCCCCATGTCCTTAACACCATCTACTTTTCCATCACCTGCTTCTGCGCCCACTCTACAATCTTCCCCGCCGTCACCACCGCCCGCTTGGCCCTCTCCCAGACTACCCCAGCAGTTACAAGCGGGTGCACCACGGCTTCACATGCCATTTCCCCTATCCAATTCAAAGCAGCCATCGGATCTGCGCCCGTCTTCCTCAACTGCTTATTCGCAAGGCGATACGTCTGCCGCAAGGATAAACGTGAAACCATCCAGCTCAACCGACAAATTTCCTTGCCATCGTGTATCCACACCTCTACCCCATGTCCGACCTTCTTGTACATAGCTTGCAGCACAGCATCTGTGATTAATACACCAGGCAGACAGAACACTATAATTCCACTCACTGGCAAGAGAGCGGCATACAACCCCGTCGTTTTAAACGGGTGTGACTGGAACTGCTGAGGGGTCGAAAGGAGGGCTTGGAGGAGGGAGGGCCCCACCGGTTGCCAGAGGAGGCGAGAAGGTGCGCCACGACCACGGCGACAGCGACCTGAGGAGGGTGGAGGGGCGAGGGCGTAAGGATCGCAGAGATCGTCGAAAAAGGAATTCTTTGTCTCTTTGACATGTGTGGAGGTGGTAGTAGTTTTGCTCCTCTTGCTGCCGCTTTTCACGGTGTTGGTCTTGAAAGGCGGCAGTGGCTCCTCCATTCGGCTCCGATATAGCTCTGCGATCTCCTCCTCCGTAGCCTCTTCCACTGTTACATGCTCCTCCCTTTCTCGTCTCTTCTCCTCAGCCGTCTCCCAATCATAATCCTTCTCCAGTATAGCCAACGACCGGCGGGCGAACCCCTGAGCGTATTCAGCTGCAATCCTCGCGCAGAACAACCCCACGTCCGCCAGTTCTTCCATCTCCTCCTCCGTAAAGTCCAAGCAAGCTGCCTCAACGTCATTCAAAAGCCCCACCATTCCCGAATGGTGGTCACGGAACTTTTTTGCGTAGGCTTCGTCTTGCGCCATCGTCACCTTCGAGAGCACCACCCCTCCTTCCCCGCTCTCCAAATCCCGGTATCCTTCCCCATACTCATCCGTTTCGTCCTCAATGGACCACCACTCTCCATCAGGCAACCGATTCGCACCCTCTGGGATCCGCTTTATTGCATACTGTTGCGCTTGGAGTTTTACGTAACTCTCACAGGCTTGGTCTTGATGTTCTACCAATTTATCCGACAAATTCTTGATCAGCGCAGCACTTTTTTTCAAGGTCTTGTCCAACGCAGCCTGGCAATCCTTCTCCGTCACTTCGTACAGCTTATCCAACACGTCGTCGCACACGTCGTTCACTGCCCGAGCGATCGTTACTGCCATTCCTAGATCGATTGCTGGCAGCATGACGTCGCCTTCTCCCTGATATCCTCCACCTGTAGGGGCGCCGCTGCCCAGCCCTTTCGTCTTAATCGATGCCATGCTTGACTTTCTGGTGTCCTGCTTGTGCATGGGTTAAAATGACGGCAAGTGTCAGAACTTGCTCGGGGGCGGTGACGATGATGACCTTATAGCCCCGCACCAACCCACGGGCCCTGAGAGTAGACGTGAGTGTGAGTAGCTAGGTGGAAGGAAATATGCTGTCTACTGTCTTTTTTTTCTTTTCCTTTTTACCGGTGCTTTTGTAGAGAATGGGAAGTAAGCGCACGAATTCTCAGATCGAATGGGCTGCTGCCATACCGACTCAGCGAGGCGGATGGCCCACCCCTCTCCACTCTCTCCTTGGTCCCTTGGCTCTTTGCCAAGATCCCAGAACAGACTTTTGACACTTAACTGACGCGCTTTCCTGCCTGCCATGATCCTTCACACGTACGACCAAAGGGTTGCCCAGGAACCGTAGGCAAGAGGCGTCCGGTATCCCGCTGCTTGACAACCTCCTGCCTATCTCCTTGCCTCCATCCACCAAACTACACTAAACCCACCAACCACTAAGCCATATCGGCAATGGTACAGCCTTTGGATAAGCGACAGGAGCAGAAGCAGCAGCACAGCCGGCTCTTCACGCCGTACCGGGCCATTGGCAGCATCACGGACGGGGCGCCCTTCGGGATAAACCGGCTGGGGGACGCGACGTTCATTACTACAACCGTGGGCAATGCATTTCAAGTCTTCGAGGCCGACAAGCTCAGGCTTGCCATCGTCGCACCACCATTGCTTGAAGGTGGCAACGTTGTGGGCATACAGGCGCAAAAATCGCGGACGTTTGTAGCAACGGAGCGCTGCATTCAAGTCTGGGACCGCATGACCCTCGTCAAGGGCAACCTCTTTGCTGCCGTCACCAATAACAACACCACAGCCTTACCTACAGGCAGGAAAATTCTCGCAATTTTGCTATTGGGTGATGTGCTGCTAGGCCTGACCAGCCAAGGCAAGCTTCATATATGGGACAGCCGCAGTCTGAAGGCGGTGGATGGAGGGCCTCTCAGCATCGAGGGCGACTTTCGAACGGGCGGCGTGTTGGTGCACCCGGACACTTACCTCAACAAAGTCCTGATTGGTGATGGAAGTGGATGTCTCATGCTCTGGAATATCCGCTCAAGGAAGCAGGTCCATAAATTGGTGCTTGATGGGCAAGCAGCAGCGTTGACAGCAGCAATTACGGCGCTGGAGGCCAGCCCTGCGATTGATGTTGTAGCTGTAGGTCGAGCGGACGGCACAATCAGCGTGATCAATCTCCGGTACGACAAAGTTCTTTTTAATTTACGTCAGGACAGGGTCCCAGTCACTTCCCTGTCTTTTCGCACGGACTGCTCGATAGCAACGCAGGAGTGCCCAATGCTCGCCTCTGGGGGCCACGATGGACAAGTTTACGTGTGGGACCTGAAAACTCAACGTCTTCATTCCACTATCGGCGGTGATACTGGTGATGCTGGTGGAAGAGGGGCATATTCTGCGCACCAAGGACCGGTTTCGCGTGTGTATTTCTTCCCGAGGGAGCCTATTTTGTTAAGTGCTGGTAAGGACAACGCGATTAAGATGTGGATATTCGATGCTGCAGATGGGAGTGCCCGCTTGCTGAAAAGTCGAGAGGGGCACACAGCACCACCACGGCATGTACGGTACTATGGCGATGTGACAGAGGCGAGCATGGGGACGGGGGCCAATGCAGAAGGGTGTCAGATCCTGTCCGCTGGGTCGGATAAAGCCTTTCGTGTTTTTCATACCGCGAGGGACGCCCAGTCACGAGAGATGTCTCAGGGACCATTATTGAAGAAGGCGAAACAATTGCACGTGAAACCGGAGGATTTGAAATTGGCACCGATTTTGAGCTTTGCGGCGACGGAGACGCGGGCCCGGGATTGGTGTAATGTGATTACTTGCCACGAGGGGGATGGGAATGCGTATGTGTGGAAGTTTGATCAGCGCGCACTGGGGAAGGTTGTGCTAAGACAGCCGGAGTGGGCGGGCAGTGGACAAAATGTGATGAGCTCGCCAGAGGTCCCAGAACGGCAGGCTTTGTGTGTGGGGATCACGGCATGTGGAAACTATGGGGTAGTGGGGACAAGGGGGGGGGTCGTGTATATTTATAACATGCAGTCGGGGGAGGCACGGGGGGCGTTCCCAAAGATGAAGAGTAGTAAGAGCACGCCGCATAAGTCCATGGTGTTGGCAAGGGGGCAGGCAAGGCCAGGATCAGTGTGGGCGGCGCATAAATCAGTAATGGGGAATGGAACAGCGACAACGGCTATTACCAAAGGTGCTGCAGCAGCAGCTGCTGCTAAAGCTGCCGCTGCAGAAGCTCGTGCGATGCAACAAGGGCACCAAGGGCCTGTCACAGGAGTGCAGGTCGACTCGTTGAATTCGCTGTTGATGAGTAGTGGACTAGACGGCACGTTGCGATTTTGGAACTTCAAGAGTCATGCTTTGTTGGAGGTGGTGAGGGTAGGAGTAGGCATCGCGCAGCTCGAGCAAGCAAGAGATAGCGAGCTTTTGGCGGCTGCATGTGATGATTTTGTGATTCGTGTGTATGATACCACGAGTCGAAAATTGGTCAGGAGACTGGAGGGTCATTCGATGCATATCTCCGATTTGTGCTTTTCCCGGGATGGGCGACGGTTGGTCTCGGCGTCGGTGGACGCAACAGTGCGAGTCTGGGATTTGCCGACAGGGGCATGCGTGGATTGGATTAGGTTCAAGAGGCCAGTGACGGGGCTGACCTTGTCGCATACGGGGGAGTATTTGTGTACTTCTCACGTGGATCGGTTGGGGTTGTATCTGTGGGCGGATCGCTCGTTTTTCCAGACGGTTGATTTGGGGAGGGGTGGTCCGCCGGCTGCCCCATGTGATTTGGATGAGCCGACCGCTCTTGCAGAAATTGGCGATGTGTCCGTGTTGCAGCTGCAAGATGGAGAAGAGGAGGAAACGCGTGCCCTCCGAGTGGTGGAGGAAACACCTGCGGGGATTGTGGAGGAGAGAGGGAAGGAAGAGGAGAGATCGCGGGATCCGATGGAGACACAACCGAAAAAGGCAGGGCTTATTACCTTGGCTATGCTGCCTCGCGCATATTGGCAGACGCTTTTCCAGCTGGAGTTAATTAAGGCCCGAAATAAGCCGCGGGCGCCTCCCAAAGCCCCTCTGCGTGCCCCTTTCTTCTTGCCCACCATGCATCCTGATGGGGTGAATCCAACATTTGCTCCGCCTCCATCCGCTGCTGCTGCCACCGCTGTTGCTGACGAGGGCGAGAATATGACCGACATGGGTGACATGGCCCAAGCTTGGTCGGACGAGGATGACAACAAGGACGGGGGGGAGGAAGGGGAGGATGGAGGGGCGAGCACAAAGTATCAAGCGAATACAGTGTCTTCAGCATTGAATGCTGGAGTTTTACCGGCAGGCTCCCGCATTTTGAGCCAAGGAATAAAGGATGAGGGGCGGGGTAAGCCCACCCGTTCTAGGTTTGGTACATTGCTGCTGCGGGCCGAGGAGGAAGGAGGGGTGGAAGGAGACGATGTCGTGACACGACATTTGATGAGTTTGGGACCTCCGCAGGTAGATTTGGAGATGCAGGCTCTGTGTCTTGGAATATTTGATGATGATGGTATGGAACTACTGAAAGCTGTGGTGAGGTACTTGACGCGACAATTGGCGAGCAGGAGGCATTTTGAAGTGATGCAGGCATACCTCAGTCGTTTCTTGAAAATTTACGCGCCGTTGTTGTTGGAGGCAGGAGCGGCGGTGAGGGTGGAGTTGGACGGGTTACGCGAGGCGCAGAGGAAGGCAAATCGGCAGATGAAGGAGTTGGTGCAGCATAACTTATGTTTGCTCGGCTTCTTTGCGAATCTTAAGGGTTTTTAAAATAAAGAGGCGGCGGGTAAAGAATGAAAAAAAATCAAAATAAAAAGTATGCAACGAAGAAGAGAAAATACATGCGCGCGAGTTTCTGTCGATCGTCGCTCATATTGAGTTCTTCTTTCCAATTCCCGCCTGAGATTTGTTTTTCCTCGCCGCCAGGTGAAATTTCTTGAATCAGTCTCTCGCCATTCTTTCTTACTTTCTTCGCTATATCCATTTGAAGAATATTTTTGTCGCTTCCTGCACATACTCTGTATTTCCTCGCGACCCTCTCCTCTTTGTGCTAGCTTTTACTACCCTTTATTCAATATCCTTTTCTAAGTGCACACAAAAGCGCATAGCACACCTCGGCAGATCAGTTACTACGATCGCATAAATTAAGATACACTTGTGGTCGTTAAAATACACACGGCACACAATCAAAAGACACACTCAACATGCAAAGGCTTTTCTACCATTTCTCCTTCTCCTTCTTGTCCTTCCACTTCCTCTTTTCCCTCTATCTTCTTTCCCCTATTTTTCGTCTTTCTCTATCATTGGATCCAATCTCATTCTCTCCATCTCCATATAATCATCGAAACGCGAAAAAGCACTAACACGAAAGCATGCATGCACACAAACTACGGTGCCTCTCTATCTCTACCCTTTTCCTTCTCTCTTACCCGAACCATGCCCCTCGAAATAAAGCTGTGACCACAGGACCGATGTGATCTCTCGTCTCTCGTCTCTCGTCTCTCTCTCTCTTCTTCCTATTCCAAATTAAACCAATGATGCACACACCTCATCTACACCTTTCCTTCCTTTCCCTCATACCCACCTTCCTTCCCCTCCTCTCTCCCCCTACTTGAAAAGCGGCAACATAATCAACAAGGCCGTGATATCGTCTCTGTAATCGCCCTCCACATCCCTCCACCTCGCCGCCGCCCGCTCAATCAGGACCTGACAAGCCTCGGATACCCCCAACCCCCTCTCCAGCTCCCCCCCCACAATATCAACCGCCTCCTGTGAGCTGATGAACTCCCACACCCCATCACTCGCCAAAAGCAGAAATTGATCCCTCCCCCCCTCCCTCAACTCGTGCGTCATCACCTCCGGCTCTGCAATAACCCCCACCCCCTTAACCGCGTGGTCACCAATGCTTCGCGCCATCGCCAAACCCACCTGAGTAAAATCCGCGTCCAACCACACCCGTGCCGACAACCCGGGCTCCGGCGGCGGGCTCACATAGCCCCCACTCCTCAAGATCCTCGCCATCTCCATGGGCGAGTCCGGGTTTTGATCAATGGATAAATCCTGCGCCAAGAGCCTCCCGCTTCCCTTCGGGTCAATCGAGGCGAGAGTGCACCGAGAATCCCCCGCATTGGCCACCCACAATCTCCCCTCCTTCACCAAACACACCACGGCAGTCGTTCCACTGTAGAAAGGATCGATATTCGGATTCCTCCTCAACTTCTCATCCACCCCCAAAAACGTCTCCTTGAACGCCCTCGTTACATCCCCCTCTCCTTCCAAGAGGGAAGGATGCGCTTCCAATGTCCGCGGCAACTCATACATACAAAATTCTGACACCTTGTCCCCTTGCTCCCCGTGCCCGTCAAACACACAAAACAATGCCATCCGCTCATGGCCCACATAAGGGTAAACACACACCCCTCGGTCCTGGTTGATCTTAGCGATGAACGGCCGCGTGTCAAGATAAGACGGTTCAATGCCGTGACACGAAAAGGTACCCACCTGACCTTCCCGAAAGGGAAGTGGCACCTTCGGCACGTCCCCGATTTCTAAAGAACGAAATATGCGCTGCTGGATCTGGCTCAGGGGGGTGTGAGGCGCAATATTTCCTTGCATGGCAAAGGTCAAACGGCGACGGCGAAACGTGGCGTCGTTTGCGGGAAGAGGGGCAGCAGCAATAGCCGCACTCAGGTTGATGTCTTCCTCCTCAGTGGCATCTGCACCAAAAAAACCTTTGAGAGGAGGGGACGTCCTACGGCTGTCGTCGTCGTAGTAGTTGTTGTTGTCGTTCGCCGCTGCAGCCGCCGCTTGCTGACGCTGGTAAGCTGCTTCTTCCTCCCCGCCATTTGCCTCAACTCCGGCGGCTGTTGTTGCTTGCCTGAAGGTCTCCTCGTCGTCAGCCTCGCTGTTGCTCGAGATACGACGGGGTGGGTGGAAGGGGGTCGCGCCGTTGATTTCCATGTTGTTGGAGTGATGAGTGGCGTGGTAGGCTGCGGGGAGGACGACGGGGGTCTCGGAGCTATGGGTGACAGGCACCTCTTCTCCGTCCTCGCAGTCAAATTCTTCAGCGGCCAGGGGCGCGGTTGTGCTTTCGCTGATGTGGGTAAAAACGTCGAGGATGGGAAATGAAAAAGGGCTAATGATGAAATTAAAAGACTTTCCAGAAAGTTAAGTGGATTCTGCGCGATTAGTACAAGCAGCCATGCTTGGATTCTTATGCACCACGTGTATCTTTATCCCCACCCCCACTTTACGTGGAACTTACGTCCGCGCTGCCTTTTTGGCGTACAAATCAATCGGTGTCACTGCTTCCGTTGCGGCGCTCATGTCGGTGGTGCCAATAACACTTTCTGCCAACTGTGTGTATGTATATGTGGTGAAAGGAAGGAGAGAGAGGGGTGAGGATAATAAGGCTGAAACACAAGGCATTCCCTGTCTCTGCACAAGCGCATCATCCCTTTGATGAACATTCGCGTGTGCCCTATCCTGATCACAGTGCCATCATAGTGCCTTATCAGTGTCCTGAATAAAGTGTCATGGTGCCTTATAAAAGGGCCCTGTCCAAACGATTCCTTCGATAAGTAAGTACATCTCCGTCCAATCATTCACCTCCGCCTCTCCGTGCTCCTTGGTGCTGGTCGCCCCATGTGTCCCATCTGCAGGCGGCATCGGCCAATCGTCTTCCTTGAGTGCGTCTGCAACATCATGAATGACCTCCGGTCCATCCGTGGACAACGATACCTTGCTACCCATTTACATGTACTCCTTTGCAATAGCAAGGGACAATATTGAGGCGTTGCCAATGTTGTGGCGCCGCGACCGTGCTCTGTTTGGCGTGTGACGCGGATGAGGAGGCAGTGTGCGCCTTTTGCTGTGGTCCCACGATGTCCGCAGCCGCGCCAACCACCTCAAGTACGACTGGAGGTCGACCTCCGGCTGACTGAACCCTCGCTCACAAGACGCGAGTTCGGGGATGTGCCTCGGGTGGAGTTGAGGAAGGATGGTGGCGTGCGTCCTTCTTGTTCTTTCGCGGGGGTTGAGATATTGGAACAAGGAATTTGGCTGTAACTGCCTCGTCAGGGAGCACAAAGGCAATGCGCGAGAACGCAAGGCCTATTTGGAGGAAAGGGGTCAAGAGGAGGGAACGGCGAGAGATACAAACGGTGTTATCTGGGGCTTGTAGGGAGGCAGTGGACGAGGGATGACCCAGATTGAGGGCCGACGAGGGCCGACGCTGTCGCTGAACGTTTGTTCCTTTGATAAGGCCATTTGCACGAGGGTGTGGGAGAGGTATATGTGCGCATAGCAAGCCTAGCAACTGCAGACACAAATACCAAAGAAATAAATCTACTTATTGATTCATTTTGGTAAGCTGATACTTGTCATCTAGCCAGTGCGGCGCGTGCGACAGAAGGCCATTAAATGAAGACCACCAGTTGAACATGGGCCAATCGGAGCGCCGTGTGTGGCCGATGCACAGATGGAAGGACTGAATGAGTGGAGATATAAGAACTAGGAATGTGTACCCCCAATTAAGCTCATAAAGATTTGGTGTCAGATCGAAAAATAGCAGCCCTCCCAGCTTCTCCCTTTCCCCTCCCAACCCCCGCATCCCCACCAATAGAACCTGCGATCTATCATCCCAGAACAATCCGAACAATCCAACCAAAATCCATACCATTCTATTGGTATAGTTCTTCATTCTTACTTTGAAAGGACAAATTATACAAGGGGCTTTCTTGCTTTAAACAGACGCATTGATTTGTTCCTTGAGCAGGATATATCTCTACATGTTCTCTCACAAAAGTGTTCTCACAAAAGTGTTCTCACAAAAGAGTAATATAATATTGATGCAATTCTTTTCTTCATTGGGAGATAAGGGCTAAAGAAAGGGTGAAGGTGAAAAGAGATTCTGATAATTGCCTTATTGAAATCTTTGTACACGCCCATGGTGGACGTAGGAGGAGAGATGGAACTTTGCACAGTTTTTTTCCCTCTTTGTTTCTATCTAGGGAGCGATGAGCGTAAACTAGGAAGCACCTAATTCATGGTCATGAAGAGGACAGCCCCTGGAACCTAAATTGAATAGGCGGAGGAGGAGAAGGCTGGGGAAAGACAGGGCGTAATACACTTAACCCTAGCCTTTTTACATGACAGAACAGTCATTCGTATGCGAATCGGGAGTCAACCTCAATCGAGAAACATCAAAGCCTTTCGTCAGCGAGGGGACACCCTCATTCTGACTCAATTCCTGCTCGAACACCTTCCTTTTCATCTCGACCCTCCGCGAAAACTCCGCCAACAGGCTCTTTTTTTGTGGCAACGTAATCACCCCATCATTCACCGCGCTCTCCAGCAGCTCGACTACCTCCCCAACCACCGCCCCGCCGCTATCCATCGTCCTCCTCAGCAAGTACGCCGGATCCTTCTTCCGTCCAATCTTGATGATACTCCTCGCCTGCGGCCAAGGCTCCCCATCCACCTGCATCGGCAGATCTCTGGTGGTGGTAATTACCGCCTCACGACACTGACAGAGCTTCACCGCTTTACTCAAACCCACCTGCAGCTGACCAAGGTGCACCACCCCGTTAACGGCCACTACCTCCAACAATCCATCCTGCATCGACGACGCTGTAAACGCCGCAATCTGCTGATGCTGCTGTTGCTGTTGCTGCTGTTGTTGCTGCTGCTCCCGCCTCCTTCTCCACTTTCTTGGCCGCTTCCCCTCATCATCGCTCCCTCCACCATCGTCTGAAGAGGGAGCGGAGGAGGACGAGCCGTCGGAGATGCCCCCACCTCCACCCTGCCCATCGTCCCCATCGACATTCCAAAGCTTAACTCCGCCACCATAGGATTCAATATTCAGAAAAATGACTCCCTGGACATGAGGGGGTAAGATTAACTCGTTCCCATCTGCAACGATTTTGACGCGTTCCGGCAAAGAGACGCATGTACGTCGAAACAAATCCTGAGCACCTAGCATACCGTACCACAGCTTATTCAGCAGTCGCGAGAAAAACAATTGTGGCTTCTGTTCCCTCAAATGATGAAATTTCAAAGCAGCCTGCGCATCCACACCGATCCCAAAATAATTATTGAACGTCACCATCTTAGTCCTCGCCGCCTTCCCCGCTGGCATAAGCTTCAACTCCCACCGGTCCACTACCACCACATGCGCTCTCTGCACCTGCGCCAGAAATTCCACAATGCTCTCGTTGTTGTAGCCCCCACCCCACCCCAACACCCTGGCCAGATCATTCCCCGTCCCTAACGGCAAGATCGCTATCGGGGGCCAGCATTCCGGCCCTATGTCCTCCAGGCAGTTCATGATCCATTTCGCTGTCCCATCGCCCCCACAAACCAATACCCTCAATCGTGGAAGCTCCAGAAACTGACGGAGGGCACGGGTCGGATCTTCGTTCGCGAGGTCAACGACTTGAACAGGGTTCAGTAATCGTCGTAATTGGTGGATTAAGTAGGGTCCCTGACTTACCCCTGACCGGCTGTTCACGAACGCAAGTACTGGCGTGCAGTCATCAGGAAGTGGCGCGAAAATGTACCCTCCTCCTCCCGTTCCTCCTCCGGAGCTACCTGGTGCCGGACCCCCCCCTCCTCCACCGCTAGTGCTGCTGGTGCTGCAACTTGTCGGACGGATGGGTTGTGCAGGAGTGGTGATAGCTTCGCCTTCGATAAAGTGCGCCGGAGGGAAGTTGGAAGAGGTGGTGGTGGTGGTGGTAGAGGAAGAAGAAGAGGAGATATCGGCGCCACCGCCAGAGAGGAGGGGTGATGGCTTAAAGATTGCATCTTTGGCTTCTGCGAGAGCAGATGGTTGGAGGGGCGGCTGTTGTAGGGTAAGCTCGCCGGAGAGTTGAAATTGTTGCTCTTGCTTTTGAGGCTGGAGGTTTTGTTGCTCTTGTTGCTGTTGTTGTTGCTGCATTTGCTGGCACTGTTGTTGCTCTAGTTGTTGTTGCTGCTGCTGGCGTTGGCGTAGCTGTTTAGACTGCTGCTGTTGCTGCGGTAAAAAGCGCATGCGTCCCCGATTTGGCGTGCCTGTCAATGGTCCTTCCACTGCGGCTGCTGCCCCTGTAGAAGATAAACAAGACGAAGGAAGGCCTGATGTACTGTTAGAGGCGGCACGACGACCAGGAACAGCTCGAGTCATCTCTGCCATTGCCATGGTAGACGCTCCTCCTCCTCCTCCTCCATCCTCCCCCGTCAAGTCCAGTTTGAGCGGCTTTGGTCGCACACCGCTACCATCGAATGCACCAAGATTTCCACTGTTGATGCTGTTAGGGGTGGTGATGCGTGCACCCGTTCCAGCTCCCAAGGCTGGTGCGAGGGAATTGCCGCCTGTGGGATCAGTACCTGCTAGGTGTTGCTTGGAGCCACGTCGACGAACCTTATTCCCACGACTGATGTTACCACCATCGGAATGCTGTTGAAGTTGGTTTTGCAGGACCGCAAGATCGCTACGGGAGCCTCCTCTCCTCTTGGCAGCAGCGGCGGCCTTGGCGCTCCCTCCTGAAATAAGGTGGCTGGTACGTTGAATGACGCCCGTCATATTTTTCATGGCATTGGTCGTGGCGGTGGTCAAGCGTGAAAGCGTGCCAAGCTCGGGAACTTCTTCCACGCATTGGGGCGGGATGATGAGGCGTCGGTGCGGGCAGTTCCGAAGGGCCTCCCACCAGTTTGGGTTCGTCTCCTCCTTCTCGCGATCGACCATGAAGGAGAAAATCTCCCAAAATAACCATACCACCGAGGCGATCAACACGGCCACAAGAACGAGGAGGACCTCGGCCTTGACCAGAAAGGGCGAGAGGACGTTCAGTTGGTCGTCCATTGTCGTGGTAGGACGCTCCGAGAGGTGGTCCTGCTTGAGGGGATGGTTATTTGCTCGTTTGCTAAGCTGAGAACGTAGACGACACAGAGGGCCCTGCTTTTTCCCCTATCCTCCCCGGCATCGTAAGGGCCCCTTATGCAGTGGTATTAATATCGAAGAGAGCCTGTATATTCGCGACGTGTGGCGAAAAGGTTGAGTGAGAAGGAGACTTGGGCAGCCCATAGCATCGGTTGCTTCAGAAGTCGCCCTTTCCCAAGGCTCCTATGGATGGTAGATGCTACTGGCTCCACGCCAGCACTACAAAAACTGTGTAGAGTACCCGCAACACCTGTCAGTGACGCTGCAGCTCGTAAAAGTCATGGTCGTTCAAGTAATGTGCGAAGGGAGGACTTGGTTGGGGAGAGTTTCCTGGTCGGCGCGCGAAAACAATAGTATAATATAGCTCTGATATGACTGCCGATTTTGGGGGGGGGGGGGGGGGGAAAAAAATGGG